>Ga0180433_10011001_pt1 | contig 10791 bp, 9 predicted proteins | sample SS_ome_8_FD_132980 | JGI IMG/M metagenome (GOLD analysis project Ga0180433, IMG submission 132980) | Hypersaline lake sediment archaeal communities from the Salton Sea, California, USA - SS_1_D_1 metaG | ecosystem: Environmental > Aquatic > Non-marine Saline and Alkaline > Hypersaline > Sediment...
AGGGCCGACCTTGTTGTGGTCCTGCAACGGCCATCGTTGCTCGACTGCCGCCAGCGACACCTCCTGCATCACCTCCTCGACCGCCTGAGCCTCGCCGAGTCGGGCACGAACGACCGTCCGCAGCCAGCGGCCATGTTGCTCCAGGGCTGCCTGCCAATCGATCGCGCCGTCGCCGGGCGGGCCGGGATCATGGGGTGAGGATGCTTGCGTCATGGCCAACAGTATCGTTTCCGCGGAGGGGGAGAATCTTGCCCGAAAACATTCCTTGATGGTATCATCGGGACAAACGAGGCGACATCCACAATGACAACCCCTTCTACGCACCCCGCTCTAGCATGGATCGATGGGGAACTGGAAGCCCTTGAACGTCAAGGACTCCGCCGCCGTTTGATCTCGCGCGAGGGGGCCCAGACGGCGACCGTGCAGGTCGACGGCCGGGAACTGGTCAATTTCGCCGCCAACGACTACCTGGGGCTTGCGGCCGATCCTCGTCTGGCCGAGGCCGCGCGGGAAGCCGCCCGCCAGGATGGGTGGGGAAGCGGGGCCAGTCCGTTGATTACCGGCCATAGCCGCATCCACCAGCGGCTCGAACAGCAATTGGCCGCCTTCGAGGGGACCGAGGCGGCGTTGGTCTTTCCCTCCGGGTTCGCCGCCAATGCCGGCACGATCGCCGCACTTACCGGCCCCGGCGACGTCGTCTTCTCCGACCGGCTCAACCACGCCAGCCTCTGGGACGGCTGCCGGCTCTGCCGGGCCGACGTCCGTGCCTATCCCCATGGCGACCTCCAGCGGCTCCGGCGGCTGCTGCAACGCTCGGCCGACCACCGCCGCCGGCTGATCGTCACCGACACGCTCTTCAGCATGGACGGCGACTTGGCCCCATTGGCCGAGTTGACCGACTTGGCCGAGCAGTTTGACGCCATGCTTCTGGTCGACGAAGCTCATGCGACAGGTGTCTTTGGCCCGTTCGGACGGGGGGTTTCCGAGCAGGCCGGCGTGGAGGGGCGCGTTCCCGTTCGCGTCGGTACGATGAGCAAGGCCCTGGGCTGCGTCGGCGGGTTCGTCGCCGGCAGCCGGACGCTGATCGAGTGGCTGGTCAATCGGGCAAGGCCGTACATCTTTTCGACCGCCGGCCCCTCGGCCAATGCGGCGGCGGCCATCGCGGCGCTTCGGATCGTCCGCGACGAGCCCCAGCGCCGGACGACGCTTCTCGCCCGGGCCGCGGAGCTTCGCGAGGCGTTGGCCGCCCAAGGTTGGGAGCTGGGGACGACGGCTAGCCAGATCATCCCGGTGATTGTCGGCGAACCGGCCCGGGCCGTCGCCATGGCGGCCGAATTGCGCAAGCAAGGGCTGTTCGTGCCGGCGATCCGCCCGCCCACCGTGCCCGAGGGAACCGCCCGGCTACGCATCAGTCTCAGCTACAGCCACACTTCAGCGCAGATCGACCGCCTCGTCGACGCATTGGGCGGGTTCTCTCGGGCCGGGCGGTGAGAGGCGGTCTGAAAAGGGGGACTGGCTCCCGGATGTTGTGTATTGGGCTTTGCCTTTGCACATGATCGAGGGTGTGCTTGTCTCCCTTTCCGAACAGCCGCTAAGTTCAGTAGTTCCAAGTTTGATGGCGAAATACCCCATCATGGGAGGGCGAAGCTTTTACTGAGCCGTGGATTTCAGAGGATTGGGCGGCTCGGCGGGAGCCTCGCCCTCTCAAACTTGGAACCACTGAACTTAGTCCGACGACCGTCTGTCGACCGGGGTGTTTGCGATGACCGCGATTTTGGCGAGGTATGGGGGGCGCAGGTTGGCTGGGAGGGCTTCGGTGAGAAAACGTCCATTGACACAACGTCGGCCTTTCGACTACAACCCCGCGACTTTTCCTTATTCTGCGCCAAGAACCGCGCGGCCGTTGGGCCGTGACGACCCGGCGCGTGCGCTGCACCGGAAGCAATCATCGGCATGGCTGCCCACACACCCAACCAACCTGAAGCCTCCGCATCGAACCCGGGAAGGCTCCGCGCCGCAGGGGGTGGGATGATCGCCTGGTTGGCCGCTAATCGGCTCCGTGCGGCGGTGCTTGTGGGCGCAGGCGTGGTATCGATCGCCACGCTGGCAGTCGGCGGGCTGCTGATGATGCCGGCCGAGACGACGCCCGAGCAAGTCTCGCTGGCGATGGCCCTGGAGGCCCTGGACAGTGGGGCGTATGAAGAGGCCCGGGAACTGGCCGAGAAGCTCCGAGAACGAGGCGACCTGTCGACAGCCGAGTATGGCGGACCATCGTTTGTCCGGGGCGCTGCGGCGGCCAATGAGGTCGAGATGGCGTGGAGCGAGAAGCGGCGACACCAATTGCACGCGCTGGCAGCCCACCACCTCGAGGATGCCCGGGATCGCGGTTTTCCCCAGGGACGCGAGGGCCAAGGGCTGTACCTGCTTGGCCGCAGTCTGCTGTTCGGCGGCAAAGCGGCGGCCAGCCAATCGGTGTTGCGCGAGGCTCTGCAGGAGAACCCGGAGAAGCAGTATGAAATCCATCGCCTGCTAACCGACGCCTATCTCCAAGACCCCAACCCCCAGCCGGAAGAGGCGTTGGAGCATATCGTCGCGTATCTGGACAATCCCGGTCTGATCCCGAAACAACAGCAGGACGGCCTCCTCGTGCAAGGCGGCATCCTTCTGCAGCTCGGCCGAACCGACGCATGCCGCGAGGTGCTCGACCGGTTGGCCCAGTCGGGCGCCGATCGGGCCGAAGCCCTGGTGCTCGAAGCCCGGCTGCTAATGGATCAGGCCAAGACGCATGGCGACGATCCGGCCGTTGCGGCCGACGATCCGACCTCGGCGCGGCAAATGTATCGCCAGTCGATCGCCCTGTTGCAGCGTGCCCAGCAGCGCGACACGCTCAGTGCGCAGGCGACGCACCAGGCGATGTATCTGATCGGCCTGTGTTCGCTGGAGTTGAACGACTACCGCACGGCCCTGGCCCAATTCACGCGAACGGCCGAACTCTACGGCGATTCGCCCGAGGCATTGGCCGCCAACGTGCAGGTGGCCGAGCTATCGCGTCGTCTGGGCCGCAATACGCAGGCGTTGACGAGCTATCGCGCGGTGCTCGACGCGATCGCCGATCCGAAGAACTACAGCAATCGCTGGATCAGCCGGGAGCAGTTGCGGGCGGTCCTGTTGGAGGCGTACCGGCATTACGCTCAGACCCAGCAATTCGAACTGGCTTCGCAGCTTGCCCGGCGGCTTTCGCCGTTGTTTCCCCGGGCAACGGCCTTGGAGTTGACGGCAGCCGCGCATCGCCAATGGGGTGAGTCGTTGCTGATACAGGCGGACGCCGTCGAGCCGGACAAGGCCGAGGCACTGCGCGAAACGGCTCGGGCGCAGTGGCGCCGGGCGGCCGACTTCTACGCCAGCCTGGCGCAGGAGCAGATCGCAACCCGGGAGTATCCCGATTGGCTCTGGCAGACGGCCGAAGCCTATCAGCAGGGGCACGACTACCGCAATGCGGTCCGTGTGCTGCGGCAGTATTTGAAGATCGAAACCCGGCGCCGGCATCCGCAGGCGTTGGTCTACCTGGGCGAGGCGCTGTTGGCGCTGGAGCGGATCGACGATGCACTAACGGCATTGCAGGAGTGCATCGAGTTCCATCCGCGCGACGCGGCCGCCTTCCGGGCCCGACTACTGGCCAGCGAGGGCTGCCTTGAGAAGGGCAAACCCGATCGGGCCGAGGCTTTGCTGTTGGAGAACCTCCAGGGCGAATACCTCACGCCCGCCAGCCGCGAATGGGCCGACTCGCTTTTCGCCTTGGGCATGCTATTGCACCAGCAAGGACGCTACGACGACGCCACTGTGCGGCTGGAAGAGGCGGTCGAGCGCTACCCGAGCGACCCGCAAGCGATTCGGACACGTTACCTGCTGGCCGACGCATTCCGACGCCGGGCCGATATGCGGCGGGATCAGCTTGACGCCGACTTGACTCTCAGCCAACGCGGCAGCGTCGCCCGGCAGATCGAGCAGGACTACACCCAGTCGCTTGGGCACTACCGCCATGTGCAAGAGTCGCTTCGGCGGCAGCAGGAGGCCGGCCCGCTTCAGCCGCTTCCCCGGGCGCTGCTGCGGAACACCTACTTCGCCATCGGCGGCCTGCTGTTCGATCTAGGCGACTACGAGGCGGCCGTTCGGGCCTATACCGCGGCCACCAACCGCTATCAGGACCAGCCCGAGGTGCTCGAAGCCTATGTCCGCATCGCGGCGGCCTACCGCCGCTTGGGCAAGCAGCGCGAGGCCCGAAGCACGCTGGAACAGGCCAAGGTGGTTCTCGGCCGGATTCGACACGACGCGGCCTTCGAGAAGACCGGCAATTACACACGCAAGCAGTGGAACGACCGGCTTGAATGGCTGATCGAGCAGTATCGGAGTTGAGGGGAAAGAATGGACCGGCGGTTTGGAATTCGGCCTCTTGGACTTTGACGAACAAAGCGGGTAAGCGAACCGCCATTCCCGCGAAGGCCGTCATGCCGCGTAGGCGGCACCTGGAATAGTGAAAATGCTTTGTCCGTCATTCCCGCGAAGGCGGGAACCCAGGATCCTACGAAAAACGCCTGGGTTCCCGCCTTCGCGGGAATGACAAGAAAAGGCTACACAACAACCATGACGCAACTCGCAACCGACATCCTGGCCGAACTGATCGAGCGCAAACGGCGCTGCCTGCTGCAATTGCGCGACGTGGGGCACCGCCAGTTGGAACTGATCGAATCGGGCGAGATGTCGGCCCTATTGGACCTGCTGGCCTCGAAGCAAAGCATGTTGCTTACGCTGCAGAAGATTGAACGCGCCATGGACCCGTTCCGCGACCAGGACCCGCAGTCGCGTCAGTGGCGTTCGCCCGCGCATCGGGCCCGCTGCGGCGAGATGTTGCAGCAGTGCGAAACCCTCTTGGGCGACATCGTCACCTGCGAGAAGTATTGCGAGACCGCGTTGGTAGAGCGCCGCGATGCGACGGCCGTCCAGCTCCAGGGCGTCCAACACGCCGGCCAGACGTTCGGCGCGTATACGCGCGGAGAGCACCAGCCCAGCCAACTCGATTTGACGTCGGAAAGGTAATCGATGAACGAACAACTCCCGCTTCCCGACACCAACCTCCCCGGCGAGAACGCCGATATGCAGGCGATTCTCGCGGCCTGGCATACGGCCACGGTCCGCCTGGAGCAAACCCACGCAGTGCTGCGCGAGGAGGTCGGCCGGCTGACGCAGGAACTGGAAATCAAGAACCGCGAGCTGGCCCGAAAGAACCGCCTGGCCGACCTGGGGCAAATGGCCTCGCACGTCGCCCACGAAGTGCGCAACAACCTCGTGCCGGTCACGCTCTACCTGAGCCTCTTGCGGCGCCGCGTGGTCGCCGATCCGGGCAGCATGGAGGTGGTCGAGAAGATCGCGGCCGGGTTCACCGCCGTGGAATCGACCGTCCACGACCTGCTGCACTTCACCTCGGACCGCGACCCGCATTGGCAATACTTCAACGTCCGGGAATTGGTCGACGACGTTCGGGCGTCGTTGGCGCCGCAGCTTGCCGCCCAGTCGATCGAGGCGTGGCTCGACATCCCACCGGAGCTGACCATTCGGGCCGACCGCGAAATGCTCCGCCGCGCGCTATTGAACCTGACGCTCAACGCCCTGGACGCCATGCCCGACGGAGGCCGGCTCTGTGTCACCGCGGAACAAGCCACCGACGGCGTCGCGTTGACCCTCTCCGACACTGGCCCCGGCCTCTCGGAAGAGGCGCTGGGCCGAGCGTTCGAGCCGTTCTTCACGACCAAGCGCGGTGGAACCGGCCTGGGGCTGGCGATCATCTACCGCATTGCCGAAGCCCACGGCGGCGAAGTCCATGTGTGCAACGGCCCTGAGGGCGGCGCCCGGTTCACGTTGCGAATTCCCCAATCCACGACCACGGAGGCCGCCGCATGAAAGCCACCCCCCCCCACGCCACGCCGACCGGCCGCGTGCTGGTGGTCGACGACCATCGCCAGGCGCGCGAATCGATGGCCGACGTGCTCGGCTGTGCCGGGCACGAGGTGGCCTGCTGTTCGAGCGGCTCGGAGGTCTTGCAGGTGCTCGACCGCGAGACGTTCGACTGCATCGTCACCGATCTCAAGATGCCCGGCATGAGCGGCCTGGAACTGATCGTCCAGATCGAGCAGCGGCGGATTGGCTCTCAGGTGGTGATGGTCACCGCCCACGCATCGGTCAGCACGGCCGTCGAAGCGATGCGGCACGGGGCGTTCGACTATATCGAGAAGCCGTTCGACGTCGATCAGCTTGAGCGGTTGGTCGGCCGGGCGATCCATCATGGCCGGCTACTTGGGCAGGACCGCTGCGGCTCCGCGCAGAGCGGCGGCGAGATGCCGACGATGATCGGCACCAGCCCGACGATGCAGGCGCTTCGGTCAAGAATCGCGCAGATCGCCCCGACGCCCGAGACGGTGCTGATCACTGGCGAAAGCGGCACCGGCAAGGAGTTGGTCGCCCAGGCGATCCACGCCGGGAGCCCCCGGCGCGACGCGCCGCTGGTGAGCCTGAACTGTCCGGCCCTTTCGGCCCAATTGATGGAGAGCGAGCTGTTCGGCCACGAGCGCGGCGCGTTCACCGGCGCCGACCACGCACGGATCGGGCGCTTCGAGATGGCCAACCGCGGCTCGATCCTGTTGGACGAGGTGACCGAAATCGATCTGCCCTTGCAGGCGAAGCTGCTTCGGGTGTTGCAGGAGAAGACATTCGAGCGGGTCGGCTCGAGCGAGACGGTTCGGGCCGACGTCCGCGTGCTGGCCACGACCAACCGCGACCTGCAAGCGGCCGTGGCCGAGGGCCGGTTCCGCGAGGACCTTTATTACCGGTTGGCCGTGGTGCCCTTGCACGTGCCGCCGCTGCGCGACCGGCGCGACGACATCCCGCAACTGATCGAGCACTTCTTCCAGCGATGCGCCGCGCGGCTCGAACGAGCGCCTTGCACGCTCGAAACGGCGGCCGAGCAGTTGCTGGTCGACTACGACTGGCCGGGCAATGTCCGCGAACTGGAAAATATCGTCACCCGGGCGAGCGTGCTCAACGACGGCCGACCCGTTGCCGCGGACGAGCTGCGCCGCTGGCTGATCGGCGGCGGCGAGCCGGCGGCAGGGCCAGGCGATGTGCCGGTCGGACTGAGTCTCGAAGAGATGGAGCGCAAGCTGATCGAGGCCACGCTGGAGCATTGCGGCGGCCATCGCGCGAAGACGGCCGAAGCGCTGGGCATCGGCCTGCGGACGCTCACCGGCAAGTTGCGGCAATACGGCTATGCCCCGCGCGAGAAGTGTCGGCGGGCCGCGTGAGAGAGAGAAATGAGCAAGTCGTCAAATCCGAAATACGAAAGCAACAAGGACCAAAACCAAGGCCATGCCGTAAATCAGAGGCCAAGGAGGAGAGACCGCTAATGAACGCTGATAAACGCTAATGAAAGAAATCAATCTCTTCAGCAGGGACCTCAACTTGATCCTATTAGCGTTCATTAGCGGTTCCTCAAGAACAGTTTCGAGCCTTTGGATTTCGCGTTTTGAATTTGTTTCGGATTTCGACATTCGTATTTCGGATTTCCTTCCCTACGATGTTGCGCAAATCCTGCCACTCCGGACGCGCGGAATCTGCCGGTTGGCGGCTGAGTGGATCGGCCGGCGGCCAGGGCCGTTGCGGGGGTTCGGCGAAACTAAACGCAAAACCATCAACGAGTTAAACCAGGCAAGCAGCGAACCGTGACCTCGTCCCGGCACGCGAATTGCTAAGAAGCCACGAACCATGTTTTCCGGTATTTTCCAAGAAACGACGATCCCGGTCCTGCAAGAGGTGATCGGCTTTGCCCAGGCGCGGCATAGCGTGCTGGCGGGCAATATCGCGAACTTGGATACGCCGGGCTACAAGGTTCGCGACCTGTCGGTCGAGGACTTCCAGAAGCGGCTTCAGGAGGCGATCCAGCAGCGGCACGAGCCGGCGATGCCCCGAAGCCCCGGCGAGATCGGCCCGGACCAGCGACCGCGGCTGGCCGAAGTAGCGAAGAACGCGCCGACGATCCTTTACCACGACCAGAGCAACGTCGGCCTCGAACACCAGGTCACCGAGATGGCGAAGAACCACATGCAGCACAACCTCGCATTGTCGATCCTCAACAGCCAGTTTCGGTTGTTGACGGCCGCGGTGACCGGCCGGGCGTAGGGGGGAGAAATGACCAATGACCAATGACCAATGTCCAATGACCAAAGTGCATAGGGTCCCTCAAGACTGATCCCAAGGACTTTCCCATGTTCCCTGCCCTCGACATCAGTACCAGCGCGTTGGTCGCCCAGCGAACGCGGTTGAACGTCTGTTCGAGCAATCTGGCCAACATGTCGACCACGCACAACGAGAAGGGCGAGCGGGTGCCGTACCAGCCGAAGTTTACCGTGTTTGAGGCCGACGAGAGCGTCGGCGCCCACGGCGCGGCGGGCGTTCGGGTCAGCCGTGTCGAGACTGAGAACATCGAGCCGCTGTGGAAGTACCAGCCAAACCATCCCGAGGCGGAGAAGGACGGGCCGCACAAGGGATATGTGGCCCACCCGAACATCAACATGATGACCGAGGTGACCGACGCCATGGAGGCGGCCCGGGCGTATGAGGCGAACCTCGGCGCGATGGAGATCACCAAGGACCTTGCCCAACAGACCTTGAGGATTCTGGCCTGATGAACCCGATCCAGAGTCTTGGCCCGATGCAGCCTTTCGCCCCGCCGGCCGCCCCAGCCGGTGGCAAGGCGGACGGAACGTCGTCGTTTAAGAACTTCCTGCTCGACTCGATCCGCGAAGTCAACACGATGCAGCAGCAGGCCGACCAGGCGGTCGAGAAGCTGGCCACCGGCGGCGACGCCAACCCGGCCGAAGTGCTCACCGCCGTGCAGAAGGCCGACATCGCGTTCCGCATGATGCTGCAAGTGCGGAACAAGATCGTTCAGGCGTATGAGGAAGTTCAGAATATACGCGTCTAGCGGATTAAATACCAAGGAGAGTTCCACGGATGGACTTTCTCAACCAGGCTTATGCCCAACTTGCCGATCTGCTGCGGTCGATGCCGCCGGCGACGCGCGTCACCACGGCGCTTCTGTTGATCGTGGTGGTCGTCAGCGTGGGCTACCTGTTCACACACGGCACATCCGGGCCGGGCACCGACCTGATGAACGGCGTGTCGGTCTCGCCCTCGCAACTGGCGTCGATGGAAGCCGCGTTCTACAAGGCGGGCCTGACCGACTACGAGGTCCGCGGCACCCAGATCCTCGTTCCGAGCGGCAAGAAGGCGGCCTATATGGCGGCCCTGGCCGACGGCAACGCCCTGCCGCCGAACATCGAGAGCGTCTTCGACAATATGTTCCAGGACGTCGGCGCGTTCACCTCGGCCGACGAGCGGGCGCAGCGCATGAAAATCGCCAAGGAACGCATGCTCGCGATGATCATCGGCACGATGGGCGGCGTCGACAGCGCCTACGTGATGTACGACACCCAGCTCCGCGACGGCCTGCGCCGCGAGCGGCTCACGACCGCGTCGATCAACGTCAAGCCGGTCGGCTCCAATCGGCTCGACGAGTCGCAGGTCAGCGCCATTCGCAACGTCGTGGCCGCGTCGATTGCGAATCTGAAGCCCGAGAACGTGACGGTCACCGACTTGAACAGCGGATACACCTTCGCCGGCGACCTGAGCAGCGAGAACAATCCCGGCGGCACGCTCTACATCCAAGTCAAGCAGAAGTACGAAGAGGATTGGCGGGATAAGATCATCAAGGCGCTGGCCTACGTGCCGGGCGTGAGTGTGACGCCCAACGTGGTGCTCGACCGCGAGCGGCTCAGCCGGATGCGGGCGATCAAGTACAACCCCAAGCCGACCGCGCTGCACGAGATGGAGCAGAACACGTCGTCCACGCGCGAGGGCCAGGGTCCGGCCGGCCGCCCTGGGCTGGCGGCGCAGCAACCCAACACGCCCGCCACGCTGAGCAACGCTCGTGGCCGGACGTCGCGCGAGGAAGAGGAACAATCGAAACGCGAGGTGCAAAGCGTCGCCGATACCGAGCAGACGGAGAAGGAGACCGTCGGGCTGACGCCGAAGCTGGTGGCCGTGTCGATCGGCATTCCGGCGAGCTATTTCCTGAAAATCTGGGAGGAGCAGAATCCCACGGAGTCGGGCGCGGAGCCGGCGAAGCCCGACGCGGCCGCGCTGGACCAGATCCGTCAGGCCGAAACGACCAACATCCAGGCCTACGTGGCCAACCTGTTGCCCGACGCCGATGGGGTCGCCGACAAGAACGAACTGGTCAAGGTCAACGTCTTCCAGGACCTCAAGGGCGAAGCGATCCCCGAGCCCGCGTTGGCCGATCAGGCAGTTGGTTGGCTGGGGCAATATTGGAGCACGCTGGGAATGTTCGGCCTGGCGCTGGTGAGCCTGCTGATGTTGCGGTCGATGGTTCGTAGCGGTCCGGCTGTCGAGCAAGCGGCCGTGCCCAAGGGCGTCTTGCCCAACGACATGGGCGACAGCGACGAGGAGGCCGAGGCGGCCGCCGCCATTGCCGGTCGGCTGAAGCGGCCCGCCGAGGAGCGGCCCTTGCGCGATGAACTGGCCGACGTGGTCAGTCAAGACCCCGAGACGGCGGCCAACATTTTGAAAGCGTGGATTGGTAGCGTCAACTAAACAAGGCGAAGAACCGCCCTAGGTCCCGTTATGGCAGACAGAACCTCCACCACTCCCGGTATCCGCAAAGCG
>Ga0180433_10011002_pt1 | contig 10790 bp, 5 predicted proteins | sample SS_ome_8_FD_132980 | JGI IMG/M metagenome (GOLD analysis project Ga0180433, IMG submission 132980) | Hypersaline lake sediment archaeal communities from the Salton Sea, California, USA - SS_1_D_1 metaG | ecosystem: Environmental > Aquatic > Non-marine Saline and Alkaline > Hypersaline > Sediment...
AGTTCTTGAAAATTTTGATTATCAGGGGTTATTTCAACAACATCTTGGAATTCTAGCAAATAAGTGTATGAGACCTGGGCAGTCTGGTGAAAGTACAGAATGTAAAGAAAGTAATAAAAACTATCAAAAAGATATAAGAATACTGGAAGGAATAAGGGAAAAAGAAGGTAAAGAGTTTAATCCATTAAAATTAACAATTGTTACGAATATTCAGCCTGAATTTAATGTTTTCAATGTTGCAGTATTAACTGCAGATGGTCCAGTAACTACAAATTTGAATATTCAAGGTCTTCTTGGAAAAAAAGCAATTAAAGAAAAGCTGAAACAATCAATGGGAGCAAGATTTAAAGAAATAATTAAAAGAGAGATTTTATCAACTATTGTTGATCATATACAAAAAAAACTGGAAGAAGAAAGAAAAGCTCAACAAGAAAGTTCACAGACAAATCAAACTGAAACAGGCGAATCAACAGAGAAAAAAACCGCAACACCCCAAAAAAGTGAAAAAGAAAATCCTCGAGGATTTAGATTATCTGCAGAAGGATCAATCCTTCCTCATGCAACAAACCCTGATGAGAATAAAAGTGTAAAACTTACTTTTGCAGGTGGGCTTAAGTTTGATGCAGATATTTATAACTGGGAAAATATTTCATTAACAGGTGGAGTAAGAGCACTTTTTTCTGAAGGTGGAAATAATGAAGGAGTTAATACAGACCTTACAGTAACTCCGGGAGTACAATTTGATCTTGGTAAATGGGCTGTGAAAACTGGAATTGGGGTAAATCTTAACTTCCCTGGTGCTAATGCTGGAATTTATGGAGAAGTAGGGGGTCAATTACAAGTATTTAAAACAAAAGATGGATTTATAGCTCTTTACCCGGGAGTTAATGGATTCCTTTGTTATTCTCCGAATGAAGAAGCACTGAAAGCAGGAATCCTATATTCACTTACCGTTGAATTTAATAAATAATCATTTAAATATTTTTTAATAAACATAATATGAACAAAATTGAAGGAAATTCACCAATAAAGAGACCTGGAACAGCTGACCAAGGTCTGGAAGATAGAAATACAAGGCTTGAATTAGTTCTGGCACTAGTAGTTGCATTAATTTCACAAACCCTACAAGGGTGTGTAGGAGAGCTTTCACTTAAAGATAACAAGCAAAAAGGCGAAAAAAAAGATGCAGGAGCAGATATTGTTGCTATTTTGGATGCATTACCAGAACTAGCAGTAGCAGAAGATCTTTTTAAACGGGATATTGTTCTTCCTCCAAGAGATACTGCTGGAGATGCACTATTATCTGAAGTTCAAGGTGATGGAGGATCAGATAGTGGAACTGATGGAGGAGATGGAGATGGAGGTGATGAAGATGACGACGGAAAAGATTTAAAAGGAGATACAAGTGTGGAAGAAGGAGATACAGAAGAAACCGGAACGGATAGTCAAGGAGATGAAGGTAGTGATGAAGGAATGAGTACAGATGGAGCAGATGACACCGGTGATTTAACCGATGGTATTGATGTTGAAAACGATACCTTTGTTTCAGGAGATTTACCAAGTGATACCACAACAGGTCAGGAAGTTACTCCTGAAGATATGGGTGAAGAAGCAGGTGGTCCAGAAGTAGGTCCAGGTGAAGATATTAAACCAGTCCAAGAAGATATTAAACCAGTCCAAGAAGATCTCGAGCAAGATACAACAGAACCAGGGGTAGATTTACCGGATGTTAGACCACCAGATTTACAACCAAACCCATGTTCAATAGATGAACTGGAATGGGTAGACTATTGTACATGTTTAAATACACATAATATGGGGAATTTTGAAAGTGCAATGGCTAGATATATATATAAAGAAACAGGAATATTAGTACCGACTTCAGATTGTGATGGATTGGATAATGATTGTGACTGGATAATAGATGAAGGGTGTCCGGCAGATGAGGAGATATGTGGAGATGAAGTAGACAATGATGGTGATGGCACAGCAGATAGGGGCAATTGTGTAGTATGTTCAACAGATTTACCAAGAGAGTGTAAAATAAGTGAACCAGGAATATGTTCATCAGGGATACAAGAATGTGCATCAACAATGATATGGCAAGTAGAATGTTATGGGGGTATAGCACGAGATCCAGAAGGTGAAACTGTTACAGCAGGAAATTGTAATGATGAATTAGATAATGATTGTGATGGGCATACAGATTGTGAAGATGAAGGTTGTGCAAATGCAGCTGAGTGTCAATAACAGATTTCAATTGACAATAAAATCCCAACCTTGATAAGATTAAACCCTTATAAAATTTCATATGGAAACACCAAAGGGCCCACGGTCTTTAGAACATCAAGACTCATCTGATATTCAAGCTTTAGCTTTATATATAATTTCATTAATTGTAATGGTCCTGCCTTTAAATGAAGCTGTTGCGCAGGGACAGAAAATTGAAGAAATTAAAAAAAGAATCCAAGCAGAACTTTGTGATAAAAGGAAATGCAATGTTCAGTTTATTGTACATATCACAGATATTGATGACCTTAAATTAAAAGAACTTATAATGAAAAAATTAGAGGGGATATTTGGTAAAGCAGTTGGAAAAGAAAATGTTGAAGAGGAAAAAGTAACTGGAACTCCTCAATTTTTGGAATTTGATCCAACTGGAAATACATTGTTAACACTAGAGATGATACTTAAAAACTGTATGAATGATCCAAAAATTGATAAAGTATCAAAAGCAAGACTTACAGATATTACCAGCAGAATTAATGCACTTACAGAATTTTCAGGTGATATCACTTTTTATGTAAAAGCATATAAACAAATGTATGAAGATAAACCTTTTTATGATTTAAGAATGATCGCAACTGCGGTTATTAATGGAGAATCAGTTTCTTTAAGTAAATCAATAGATTTAGGAAGGCTTAAAGGAGGTGCAGATACAACTAAAGAAGGGATACCGTATGAAACAAAATTGGCAGAATCAGTTACTGAACTTTTGGATTCTTTATTAAATGTTGCTGAAGGACCTGAAGAACAAGCTCAGACAACACCACAAGAAACATCTGAACCACCAAAAGAAACTCCTCAACCACAACCTGCACCAGCACCCCCTTCTACACCTCCTTCTTCTCCAGAGTTACAACTAAAACCTAAATCACCAGAAAGATCATATGGTGTTAGACTAACTGCAGAAGGAGCATTTGTTCCAAAAGATGGTGAACCCTATTATCATCCAAGATTTAATGCGGAACTTGGAGGAGTAATTCCTTTTAATGAAATGCATGGAATGGTAGCTGATGTTGGAGTAGGAGTTGAACAAGGAAATAATAAATTTATTACAATATTACCTGGATATAGATTAAGTTTTGGAAATCTCCATCTTGAATTTGCACCACAAGGAGTATTAAGAGTGTCAGATTCAAATGAAGTTGATGGAGGGCCTGGAATAAAAGGAAGGGTGCTATATGAACTTCCTGTTGCTAATGGAAAAGTTCATATAATGTTTTTAGCATCAGGTAGTTATATTTACATTCCAGATGGAGAGAGACATCAAGCTGGTGGAATGGCTGGAGTTGGATTATTAATACCAATTAAAGATTTAAAAAAATAATATATTTCAAATGAAAAGATTTGTATCTTCTTTAGAAGATGGAGAAAAAGGAAGAATAAATTGCCCTAAAGAAAAAGAAGTTTTTAATGAAGCAAAAGCTAAATTAGGAGAAAGAGTAAAATTAGAACAACAACCTAGATCAGGAAATGTAAGGAGATTAATGTTATTAGTTACTACCTTAATAAGTATAGCTCTTGCTGGATGTATGGCTGAATGGAATGACGAAGAAGAGTCTGGAAAAAAGGATGCAGGTCTTGAAGATATTAGATCACCTGAAGATATTGCAAAAATTATTGAAGATGTATTAGCAAAAGTTGATTCGACATTGGTAGAGGATTTAGAAGAAAGAGATTTAGCTGAACCAACAGATCCAGGAATAGATCCAGGTGATGAACTAGATACAAGGCCCGGTATGGATAAAAAAGGAGATACTCCTAGAGACCAAGTAGGAGTTACAGATGATCTAGATGGAGCAGTAGGGGACGATTTACAAGATGGTCCAAAAGATACTCCAGAAGATATGCAACAAGCATATTTAGATGGAAGAGTTGAGGTTGAATACGATTCAAATACAGAGATACTGGGAAATGATCTTGTAAGAGAAGATCAAATCCTTACAGATAAACCAAGAAGTGATTTAATACCCGAAGATACTCAAGAAAAAGACTTACGACCTCCTTCAGATTTTACAAGAACAGATCTATCAATCCCAGATTGGCAAATCCCGGATTGGATTGAATATGTTGATATTCCACATCCAGACTGGCAAAGACCAGATAGAGTCATACATAGAGACAGGCTTGTTCCTGATCAGGGATACGATTTTGCTGTCGACCTGCCTCAAGATTTTGCAAGACTTGATTGGTTATATCAAGATTGGGTACTTCAGGATTGGATACTTCAAGATCGGTCACCTCAAGATTTCACACCTGACATTCAGGTTCATTTAGATTGGATAATCACACCTCCGGACTTAAGAGAAGTTGATACCACAACTGATGGACAACCTGACACTTTTGGGGGTGAAATATACGATCAAAATTGGGATTTTGAAGTACATATAGCTGATACAGGATTAGATCATAGAGAATTAGGTCTTGATATGTATAGTGATCCCGGACCTGAGGTAGCTCAAGATCCTGGACTTGAAGTTCGAGAAGATCTCGAACCTCCCCAGGAAGATCTCGAGCAAGATACAACAGAACCAGGGGTAGATTTACCAGATTTAAGACCACCAGATTTACGACCAAACCCATGTTCAATAGATGAACTGGAATGGGTAGACTATTGTACATGTTTAAATACACATAATATGGGGAATTTTGAAAGTGCAATGGGTGTATATATATACACAGAAACAAGAATATTAGTAACGACTTCAGATTGTGATGGATTGGATAATGACTGTGATGGGATAAAAGATGAAGGATGTCCGGCAGAAGAAGAGATATGTGGGGATGAAGTAGATAATGATGGTGATGGTACAGCAGATAGGGGCAATTGTGTAGTATGTTCAACAGATATACCAAGAGAGTGTAATATAGGTGACCCGGGGATATGTTCACCAGGGATACAGGAATGTGCATCAACAATGATATGGCAAGTAGAATGTTATGGGGGGATAGTCCGAGATCCAGCAGGTGAAAATCCCGAAGCAGGAAATTGTAATGATAGTCTAGATAATGATTGTGATGGTGATACTGATTGTGAAGATGAAGGTTGTGCCGATGACCCAACCTGCCAATAATCCTAAGTCCCCTCCTTCCAACTAGCTAGATATTCAATCTGGGTTGGAGTTAATTCATCTATAGTTACATTCATCACCTCAAGCTGCGCCTGAGCGATTTTATCATCATATTCGTCCGGAAGTTGATAAACTTTATTTTCAAGCTGACCCTTGTTTTCTACCAAATATAAACATGCAGAAACTTGTCCCATGAAAGATAAAGACATAACTTCACTTGGATGACCTTCGGCTGATGCTAAATTTACCAACCGACCCTCACCTGCAATATATATTACCTTCTCAGATCCATTTAAATTATTCTCTATAACGTATTCATCAAAATAATGCCTTACTCTACGTTTTGATTTTGAAAGCTCCTCTATACCCTTTACATCGATTTCTACATCAAAGTGTCCGGAGTTTGCAAGTATCGCACCAGACTTCATCAACTTAACATGTTCAGGTGTAATGACATCCCTGTCCCCTGTCACAGTTATAAAAATATCACCTTCCTTTGCAGCTTCATTCATTGGCATAACTCTAAATCCATCCATCTTTGCCTGCAAAGCCGGAAACGAAGCAACCTCAGTTACAATAACATTCGCCCCCATACCTCTTGCTCTCATGCTCACACCCTTTCCACAATCACCATACCCTGCAACAACCACTGTCTTCCCGCTAAACAAAATATTTGATGACCGAATAATTCCATCAAGAGTAGACTGACCTGTTCCATAATAGTTATCCATTAAATGCTTAGTCATATTATCGTTTACTGCAACAATCGGATACTTAAGTGCATTATCTTTTTCCATAGCTCGAAGTCGAATAACACCTGTTGTTGTTTCTTCGCATCCTCCAATAATATTTTCCATCAGTTCAGGATATTTTGTATGAATCAATGTAACAAGATCACATCCATCATCAATAGTAATGTGTGGTTTAATATTTATTACATTCTCCAGATATTTATAATAATCCTCATTGTTCTCCCCCTTGTATCCATGTACTGATACGCCTTCTTTTGCAAGAGCTGCTGCTATATCATCTTGAGTAGATAAAGGATTACAACTTGCAATGGCTACCTCTGCACCTCCAGCTTGTAAAGTTCGCACAAGTACTCCTGTTTCTTTAGTAACATGAAGCGCCATCCCAATCTTCAATCCTTCAAAAGGTTTCCTTTCCTTTAAATCTTCACGCATTTTTACAAGAGCCTGCATATTTCTTTCTGCAACCTCCAGGTTCATTAATCCTTGATCAGCAAGGTTAATGTCCTTAACATTATAGTTTTCCATTTTATTGTGTTTTATATATTCATCCTGCACTGCAGGGGTTTTTCCTTCCTTTCAAAAAGCGTCACTCTTCAAAGCTTCAGCTTTGTCAGTTTTTTCCCATGTAAAGTTTTCTTCTTCTCTTCCAAAATGACCAAATGCAGCAGTATCTTTATATATAGGTCTTCTTAAATTTAAATATTCAATCATTGCACCAACTCTAAAATCAAAATGTTTCTTTATAAGTTCCAAAATCTTATCTTCCGGAATCTTGTTAGTTCCATAACAGTCAATCCACACAGAAACAGGGTCACTCACACCAATCGCATAAGCAACCTGCAGCTCAATTTTATCTGCAATACCTGCAGCAACGATATTTTTACAAACATATCTACCCATATATGCACCGGTTCTATCAACTTTTGTACAGTCTTTTCCGGAAAAAGCTCCACCACCATGTTTATTTATTCCACCATAAGTATCAACAATAATCTTTCTACCGGTTAAACCGGAATCCCCTGGAGGACCTCCAATAATAAACTTTCCTGTTGGATTAATGTGGAAAATTGTATCAGTATCAATCATATGACCGCAAACCGGCTTGATAACTGTTTCAAGAACTGCGTCTTTGATAGTTTTTTGAGAAACATCAGGGTCATGCTGGCAAGAAACAACAACAGTATGAACTCTAGCAGGTTTTCCATCTTTATACTCAATGGTTACCTGACTTTTTCCGTCAGGTCGTAAAAACTCCAAAATTTTATCTCTTCTCACATCTGAAAGTTTTTTTGTTAATTTATGAGCAAACTGAATCGGCATTGGCATAAATTCTTTTGTCTCATTACAAGCATATCCAACCATCATTCCCTGATCCCCAGCTCCAATTTCCTTTCCTTTATCTTTCATCTCATCAACACCAAGAGCAATATCCGGACTTTGCTCATCTATAGAGGTCAAAACCGCACAAGCTTTATAATCAAAACCATAAGTCGCATCATCATATCCAATCTCTTTTATTGTCTCACGAGCAATTTTTGGAATTTCAACATAACATTTTGTAGTTATCTCCCCAAAAACAACAACCATACCTGTATTTACCGCAACCTCACATGCAACACGACCATAAGGATCATCAGCCATTATCGCGTCTAAAACCCCGTCCGAAATTTGATCAGCTATCTTGTCAGGATGCCCCTCGGTAACTGATTCAGAAGTGAAAAGAAATGAGTCCATAATTTTTTAGATTAAATTACTCTTTAACTAGATTTAACAGATTATGAAATAAATTACAAGAAAGAAAAAAACCGCCTAGATGTTTTTGAGTAATCCAAGCGGTTTTCTTCTGTATGACAATTATCTAGAAAAACTAGATCAATCCGAGGTCTTGCATAATAAGCACGACAACTTTCGAAATTTCACCTCTTAGCAGACTATTAGAAGGACCGAAAGTTCCGTCTTCATATCCACTAACATACCCTTTGTTAGTTGCATAGTCAAGATAATCTGAATACCACACATTCATTAGAATATCTGGATAATCTGCTTCTGGGATGCCTTCAGCTTCAACATCTACACCAGCTAAACAAAGCAGCATCTTTAGAGCTTCAACTCTTTCAATCTCTTCAAGAGGTTTATATGTCCCATCTTCATAACCTTCAGCACAACCGGTTGCAGTAACATAAGCTACATACTCATAATACCAATCGGATTCGGAAACATCAGAGAATCCAGGATCAGTAACATCAGCTCTTGTTACATCACCAAACGCATTCCATCCCATCTTTGCAAGTTCATTTCTAAGTACCGGACCATTTGGACCAAAAGATCCATCTTCATAACCACTTACTATTCCTTGACCAAGTAAAGTTTCAATAAACGATTCTGCCCAGTGACCGATAATATCAAGTATACTTTCTTCTCCATCTTCATCTGGAAGTTCTGGAGTAACAGGTATTACATATCCTTCACAGTAACCATTCTCCATCATCTCTTCAAGTAGTTCAATACATGCATCTAAAGCTGCAGCTTTAATTAACATCCACTCTTCAGCTTCATCTAAAACATCCATTAAATCTGACCAAATATCCCATAAATCAAATATTTTGTCAGACAACTCTTTTTCTGTTGGAGTATCAGGATCTTCTCTTTTTCCATCGTCATACTCTTTAAGTAGTCTTAAGAATTCTTCAACTTGAGCTTCAGTTGTAAAACAGTAAGGTATATCTCCAAATCTTTGATAAGAACCAGTAGCCTGACCTGGACCCGGAGTAAATCCATCACAATCTCCTCCTGTTTTACCTCCAGCTTCTTTTACAATTCTTTCAAAATCGTTTTCTCGTTGTGCATATAAATCATCCAAAGATTCAAAAGTAACATCAATTTCTGCTTCTATTAATTCAATCAAATCCAAAATTGCATTATATTCAGCTATTGCTTCATCTAAATTTGCAGCAACAGCATCACAATCAGGACAGTCAACATCTTCTTCAGGCCAGTCATCAGGAGTTCCTATTGGTCCCTCTGGATAAGGGTATCCAGGAAATCCATCAGGTCCATATGGAGGTTCCGGCCATCCATCATCTTCATCATCGTCATCGTCTCCAGCACCAGCAGGTGGTTCTGGTTTTTGATCATCATCATCATCATCATCTTCTTCGTCGTCCTCATCATCACCTTCTCCAGGTGGGAAATCAGGCACCTCTTCATCTAAACAAAGTCCAAGAAGTTGACAAAGTTCAAGTTCAAAAATACACTCATCAATCTCTTCTTCCAAATCATCCATCCAGTCAATTATAAACTCCCAAGCATCCCATTTTACATCAAATATATCCCATAAATTTTCAATATCTGTTCTAAGTCTATCCATCTCATCAGCATTTGCTTTTGCACCTGGGTTGTTGTCATTCCATTCTTCTAAATCATCGATAAAGTCTTCTAAATCTGATTCATTTCTAAAACAGTACTCTGCATCTCCAAATCTATGAGCAACACCCCAAACATGTTTATCTGGGAATTCTCCGATTGGAGTATCTCTCAAATCTTCACAATCGTCACCATTTTGTCCACCATTTTCTTCAACCATTCTTTCCCATTCACTTTTAATCCATTCCATATGATCAAGTTCAGCTTGTTTTCCATCAATATCTTCTAAAAGATCATCCATGTTATCTTCAAGGTCATTTGCCATATCATCAAGAACTTCCCAAAGATCAATCAAATCATCACAATTTGGACAAGGATCACAAAGTTCACATACAAGCCCTTCTTCACCGGTACAATCCTCAGCTTCAGCAACAGAGATACCAGTACCAATTAAATCTACACACCACCCATATACACAACTCCAACCAGTCTCACAATCTGCATCATCAACACAAGAAGTTTCTGTATACATAGATCCTTCACAAGTGTAACCTACAGAACAATCACCATAATCTTCACAATACATATCAACACATTCACCATCTACACACATTTCATAAGTCCCACACTCTGCATCACTTTCACAATCATCTTCGTCACCAGTATCAGATCCTCCAGCTCCACTTCCGTTCTCTTCTTCACAAACTCCACCAACACAAATATATCCGTCAGGACAACAAGCATCAGTCTCACAAGTATAAACTCCTCCAGCTCCTGTATCTTCTATACAAACTCCATCCATGCAAACATACCCTTCGTCACAACAAGCATCAGTTTCACATTCAGGTGCACCGTCTGCAACACAAGTCCAATCAATACAACTGTATCCTTCCCCGCAATCTCCATCTACTTCACATGGTCCGCAATAAGGGTAATCTTCGTAACAACCCAGTAAGTCGTCTATTGAAACCCCCAATTGAACATCTAAATCCATTAAAGTAGTAATTTCCGGATTTAAATTAACATAAGCGTTGTAGATATCTGTTGGATAAGGTTCTAAATCTACAAATTCACCATAAGTCATAAGTATTGAATCCATAAAATTCATCATTGTTGCTGAATCCAAATTACAGTAGTACGTACCATTGTAGTCGTACATTGAGTAATAAGGATATCCGGTTCCGGAACAGTCACTAGATCCGGTTAAAAGATTTCCAGCAGCAACTTGATCATCAAAAAATGTTTGTACTGGAGGTACGGGAGAAAGTCCATTTAAACTTTCCCACCAGGTCCCAATATCTGTTGTTAGGTCAGTAATAAG
>Ga0180433_10011005_pt1 | contig 10787 bp, 9 predicted proteins | sample SS_ome_8_FD_132980 | JGI IMG/M metagenome (GOLD analysis project Ga0180433, IMG submission 132980) | Hypersaline lake sediment archaeal communities from the Salton Sea, California, USA - SS_1_D_1 metaG | ecosystem: Environmental > Aquatic > Non-marine Saline and Alkaline > Hypersaline > Sediment...
ACGGCCTCCGCACTTATGGTTCGTTTGTGTGCGACATATCCTATGGCTTGCATTTGGTGACATATGTCCTTATGATAGGTTTATGCCACCGGGGCTTTGAACGTCACGAAGCGCAGATCATGCAGGTCGTTTGGCCAAAGCCATGGCAAATAGGGTATAGAAATTGCATCGGCCATCATAGTCACCACGACAGAAAGGGGCTGATTCTTTGAAGATACCAGTTGTGAAAAATATTCTTGAGGCAAACGAGCGGATCGCAGAAGAGAACCGAAAGCTCTTTGAAAAGAACAAGGTGGTTGTCATAAACCTGATGAGTTCGCCTGGGTCTGGAAAGACATCTTTGCTGGAGCGGACCATAGATGCCGTGGGAGGCCGCATTCGTATGGGTGTTGTCGAAGGGGACGTTCAGTCCACAAGGGATGCCGAAAGGATTGCAAAGAAGGGCATACCAGCTGTTCAGATCAACACGGATGGCGCCTGTCACTTGGACGGGAATATGATACGGAACGCCCTTGCCAACTTCGACCTGTCCCAGCTGGATCTACTAGTAGTTGAAAATGTGGGGAACCTAGTCTGTCCTGCCGAGTTCAATGTAGGTGAAGATTACAAAGTGATGATCCTCAGCGTGGCAGAGGGGGCAGACAAACCTGAAAAATATCCCCTCATGTTCCACGAATCCAGCGTATTGCTTATTAACAAGATAGACCTTTTGCCCTATGTGGATTGTAGCGTGGAAGAGATCAGGGATATTTCCCTGAGGATCAATCCCAATTTGGAAATTTTCGAGATATCCTGCAAGACCGGAGATGGCATTGATCAATGGGCCGGGTGGCTGTCGAAACAGATCAAGGAATAGCAAAAAAGGGCGTCAGGACAAGGATTAAGGGGATCGTTCAGGGTGTTGGCTTTCGGCCCTTTATTTACAACCTGGCCCGTGCTAACGGTCTGAAAGGTTTTGTGTCCAACACGTCGGAGGGGGTCTATATTGAAGTCGAGGGAGCGCCTGAGTTCCTGGATGCCTTCCACCGGGCCATTCCTGATGAAAAGCCGCCTCTTGCCCATATCACCTCCATGGATTCTGTCCAACAGCCGCTCAAAGCCTATTTAGACTTCACGATCCATAAGAGCAAGGCACAGGAACACCGCAGCACCCTCATTTCGCCCGATGTATGCGTGTGCGAAGATTGTCTGAATGAATTGTTTGACCCAAATGACCGTCGCTATGGTTATCCCTTCATCAATTGTACAAACTGCGGCCCCCGATACACCATTATCATGGATATCCCCTATGACCGGCCTTTTACGGCCATGAAGCCATTCAAGATGTGCCCCCCCTGTGACACAGAATATCATGACCCCGCTGACCGCAGATTTCATGCCCAGCCTAATGCCTGTTGGGATTGTGGGCCTGTTGTGCGCCTATGGGATCGGACAGGCCGAGAGATGCTTGTCGATGATCCCATTAACGAGACCCGGGACCTTTTGAAAAAGGGAAAGATTGTGGCCGTAAAGGGGATAGGTGGATTTCATCTGGCGGTGGACGGGACCAACAATGAAGCGGTCAAAAGGCTCAGGCAGAGGAAACACCGGGAGGAAAAGCCTCTGGCCCTTATGTCTCTGAGCTTGGAGCGCATCAAGCGATTCGCTTGGGTTACACAGGTCGAAGCATCCCTTCTGAACTCCATCCAGCGTCCCATCGTCCTCCTTGAAAAAAAGCCCAATCCTTATATCGCGGAAGATGTCTCGCCCAGGAACCGCAACTACGGGGTGATGCTCCCTTATACCCCCTTGCATTACCTCCTTCTTCACGGTGATAAGCTGTTGGCTCTGGTCATGACCAGCGGCAACATCAGCGAGGAGCCTATCGCCATTGAAAACCGGGAGGCCTTTGATCGCCTGGGGGAAATCGCTGATTACTTCTTGAATCACAATCGTGACATCTATCTGAGAAGCGACGATTCCATACTTCGCGTGATGGATGGTGTGCCCCGGCAGATCAGAAGGAGCCGAGGCTATGTGCCTATCCCGACGTTTCTTGAACGGTCGTTGGAACCCATCCTCGCCTGCGGCGCTGAATGGAAGGATACGATCTGTCTGACCCGGAACGAGCAGGCCTTTTTGAGTCAGCACATCGGCGACCTGGAAAACTTGGAGACCCTCAACTTTTTTGAAATGACCATTGCCCACTTGAAACGCATGTTGGAGATCGAGCCCAAGATCATCGCCTACGACCTTCATCCGGATTACCTAAGCACACAATATGCCCTGAAACAGTCGTCCATGATTCAGATTGGCATCCAGCACCACCATGCCCATATCGTCAGTGGCATGGCAGAGCACGGCCTTGTGGAGCCTGTCATAGGGATCGCTTTGGACGGTACAGGTTACGGCACGGACGGACAGATCTGGGGTGGTGAGGTCTTGGTGGTAGAACCCCAGCAATTCGATCGGGTTGGCCATTTTGCCTATCTCCCCCTGCCCGGCGGCGCTGCAGCGATCAAAAAGCCTTGGCGTATGGCGGTAAGCGCCCTGTACGAGGCTTTTGGAGACGCTTTTTTGGAAATGGATTTTGCCTTTTTGGAAGACATCCCCCGCGATCAGCTCAATGTCTTGATTCGTATGATCAGACAGGGCGTAAATTCCCCTCTGACCTCGAGCTGCGGGCGTCTCTTTGATTCGGTGGCTGCCATTGCAGGAGTGCGCAACGAGGTGGCCTATGAAGGCCAGGCGGCGGTTGAGCTTGAAGCCGTGGCAGAAGGGGATATGGAACGTGTCTATCCTTTCGAGATCCGGGAGAAGGATAGGGCACAGCAATGCTTGACGGGGCCCATCATCAAATCCGTGGTTAGGGATGTGCATGAGGGGTGTTCCATCGGTTTGATCAGCGCCACCTTTCACAACACGCTGGTTGCCCTGTTTGTAGAGGTCTGCAAGCGGGTGAGGGCATCGCGGAGGCTGTACCAGGTGGTCTTGAGTGGGGGGTGCTTCCAGAATGTCCGTCTTCTGGTTCATCTCACCGAGGCCCTTGAAGATGAGGGTTTTGAGGTTTACAGCCAGGCTTCGGTTCCCAGCAACGACGGAGGGATTGCACTGGGTCAAGCCGTGGCAGCAGATGCCATGTACAAGGCGGGGTTGTGATTCGTCGAGGCACGTCCTCTTGCAGTAACGTTCTCAACTCATTTGTCTGCAATGCCTTGAATTGGTTTGACTTTAGGCATTTTAGGTGTCCTGAACTCTAGGCACTTTTTTCTTGGCCCCCCCTTGTGCGGTTACGTATGAGGGCGGATAGGACAAGCCGCAATACCTGAGTTACTTCTTGCGAATAACGATCAAAGGAGGAACGAACCCATGTGCGTGGCAGCACCTATGAAAGTCATTGAAATTGAAGGGGACACGGTCCGCGCCGAGCTAGGGGGTATCACGAAGGAGGCCCGCTTGGACATTGTTGACGAAAGGCCAGAGCTCGGTGACTATGTGATCATTCACGCTGGTTTTGCGCTTCACCGGATCGATCCGGAGGAAGCAAGGGCCACTCTAGAACTTTGGAAAGAGATGGGGGCCATTGATGAAGTACCTGACTGAATACAGAAACGGTGCACTAGCTTCCAAGATGGCGGACCGTATTAAGGCGATATGCACAAAGCCGGCTCGTTTCATGGAAATTTGCGGCACCCACACGGTTGCCATCTTCAAACATGGTATCCGTGAGGTGCTTCCTGATCACATCGACCTCGTCTCTGGACCAGGGTGTCCCGTTTGCGTCACGGCCACCCGTGATATCGATAAAGCGATCAAACTCGCCCGGATTCCGGACGTCATTGTCACGACCTTTGGGGACATGGTTCGGGTGCCCGGCTCTGAGTCATCATTGCAAAGAGAAAAGGGTCGTGGCGCGGACGTGCGCATGGTTTATTCGACTATGGACGCACTGGAGATTGCCCGGCAGAATCCCGAAAAGAAAGTGGTATTTCTTGGCGTCGGATTTGAAACAACGGCTCCCACAATTGCCGCTGCCGTGGTGGCGGCCGAAGCCGAAGGAATGGAGAACTTTTCCGTCCTCTCATCCCATAAACTTCTGCCGCCTGCCATGGATGCCCTGCTCTCGGGCGGGGAGCTTGATGTGAGCGGGTTCATGTGCCCTGGGCACGTGAGCACGATTATTGGGACGACCGCCTACGAGGCAGTGGCCTCCCAGTATCATACCCCTTGTGTGGTCATGGGCTTTGAGCCTCTTGATATCCTGCAGGGTATCTACATGCTCGTGAGTCAGATGGAAGCAGGTGAGGCCCGAGTGGAAATACAATACCGACGGGCTGTAGCCCCTGAGGGGAACCTGAACGCTCTTAAGACCATGGGTCGGGTTTTTGAGCCTTGTGACGCCCCATGGCGAGGGCTGGGTGTCATTCCAAAGAGTGGTCTTGCCCTGCGACAGGCCTATGGGCCCCTTGATGCCGAGGCCCTATTCGACCTCGATGTGCCGGATTTTCCTGAACCACCAGGGTGTAAATGCGGTGACATCCTCCGTGGTGTCAAGACACCCACTGACTGCAAGCTTTTCCGCATTGTATGCACGCCTGAAAATCCCGTGGGTCCCTGTATGGTATCCAGTGAAGGGACCTGTGCTGCCTATTACAAGTACAGCCGATAAGGAAGGAGTCGATAAGATGAAAGATGCCATCCAAAAACTTTTAGATTTTGCCAAAGACTGGGGACTACAGCTTGAAGTGAACTATGATACTCATTGGGTAGGACGCCATGCGCATTGCATCGGTATCCCTACAAAGAGACAACTCAAAAGGAAGATATGGCGGGGTTTTTTCTGGGTCATGCCACAAGGAGATATGCTTTGCTTTTATGCCCCCGCAAACCCCACAGCAGAAGAACTGAAGAAAACCTATCATCTTGACCTTGAAAATTTGGACCTGGGTGCTTCACCCGATAATGCGACAGCATTGCGCATAAAGATTAGCCAGGTCGATTTTGATGATGCTTTTCACAGGAAGTTCATACAGTATATCCTGAATGCTCGAGCCCAGCATTGTGGCAGGCAGCTTAAGAAAAAGATTTCGGGCTGGGCAGGGGGATGTGGATAAACCCTTAGGAGGGAACGCACTCCGCATGCGTTACGAAGGCCGATGCTTTGCAAGACCTGAAGTATAAAGGTCCACGTGAGTTTAATGCACAACAGACTATTGGGTGACGCATTGGCGAAAGGTGCTCCCAGGGTATTTCTAATCTTGAAACACTTCCTGCAGCGGAAAGACTGCCGAGTAGGGTCTTTGGGCGTGGGGTTATCGAACCACTTTGTGAGATTCTTAAAACGTTTTTAATGATTTTGAGTAACGAGCTAGCAACAAAGTTGGGGGCTTGAGAAGGCAAACAGGGAATGCTGTCATGGGAAAGAAAAGTCGATTGAAGAAACGGAAAGGACAGGGAAAATTTGAAGAAAACATGACACACCTGATCGGTGGGAAGACCCGGGCATTTTTGAACAAGCGACATGTGGGTATGGACAGAGCTTCTCGGCTTTCGTATATCGTTGCAATGATGGTAAATTTCTTGATCTATCGTTCTATCAAGGCGCACATTCAGCTTCCTGCTGTCCGTCCTGATGACGAAAAGGTTGACCAGGATCGCATGGAAGCAATTCAAAAACGCCTGGCATCTGAATGCCAGCAGCTTTGGATTAAGTTCCACGATATCATGGATGAGTTAGTTTCCCCCTTAGCCGAAAACGAGGCCCTGTTTGAACCGATTCTAAGAAATATATACACAATCCTCGATTCTTTTGTCTCCTCCAAAGACTTCCGTGAAGCTGTAGAAAAGCAGATCGAAGAACCCGAAACATGGAACGATAGCCTGCTACACTATACAGACCGGCAAGAGGACTATTTTGAAGCCGTCAAGAAGCTCTTTGGCCTTGACTTGGCTGTTGTCCGATCCGGGCTGGACGCGGAGTCGGAAGGCATAGACTATGAGAAGAGTCTTGAGCAGATCAGGAAAGAATATGGAATACAGCCTGATGATTTTGAGAAACTCACACGACGGGCAACAGCGTTCTTTAGAGCCATTTTTGCCACTTATCTTGAGTTGGACTTTCAACGCGTAAGGGATGAGGTCGACACAAAAATCTTACGCCCTGACTTGTGACTTACGGTTAAACAGAAGCGAGGAACAAGATAAAGGTGGCTCTGTTGAAGAACATGGCCTACTGGAAAGACTGATTCTGCCAAGGGACTTTTCAAAGGTGGGTCGCCGCTATGAAAGATGGCCTCGAACCCAATGGAAGTGGGGTGGTTTCAGGGATAAATGAGCTACTGCAGTATCAACCCGTATTGCGTCAACATTTCCTTTACCTGTTGATAATCCTCCCCCTCAACTTCCAGAGGGAGGCCTGTTTCACAGTACTTAACGAGGGCAGCATTGCGGCCTCCGACGACCACGCAATGGTATTTTGTTTTGTCCCATCTTGGTAGCTGATGAAGTTCGTGCTTCACCTCCAGCAGGGTCTCCATGGTTTCCTCTTCGCCATCCGATGTTATGTTCATCAGTCCCAAGACGTCTCCGAATATTCTGACTTCTCCTCTAATCCATGTCACCTGCTCACCTTTCGAATCCCATCCTACATATTCATATGTTCCGTCCTCGTTTTCCAAAATAGCGTACTCGTTTAAATGATAGAGTTGCCCTTCTTGGCCCTCAAGTCTTATCATGCCGGCTCCCCTTTGTAATAATCATGTTGAAGTCAGTTGTGTCAAAATTTGATGCCTTGCCCTGTAGTTGGAGTCAATGGATGACGGTAAAGCTAAAACATTTATACCACAGAAATGTGGGTGTGACCAGGATTTTTGATAACCCTAACCCTGAGAGGCATCCACTCAGCGCTCAGTGAGCCATCTTGGTTGGGGCGAGAGAATTTGAACCTCCGACTCCCTGTTCCCAAAGCTGATCAAAGTGTTTTCACTATCCAAAAGGAATATGACGCGTTTCAAACAACATGCCGATTGGCTTGATCTTTTTGGCAATGAGCAACGCACCTGTAACGCCTTCTCCTGCATATGGGAAGGGGCAAAAGCACCATATTCATACGTGCTCTCTCATCCACTTTTTGCCAACATAGAGTCTCTTAAGTTGCAGAGGATTCTCTCTTATAAGCCTTTCTACGATAGGCTCCCCGCGTCTTTGGGATATGTATTCATAGCCTGGCGGTATTTGCTGGATTCTGGTCATGTCAAAACACGCCAATCGCGGCAGTATCGCCGCTATTTGCCCTTCAAAAGCTTGATGCCACTGCCACCAACCATGGTATTGCCCCTTCATGTCATCCAAATGACCATAACAGTTCTCTTCAAGAAGCAATGCTTTCGAAGTGATTATTCTACCACCAACGTATTTCATCGGCTGTAGAGTATAACCACAATCGTCCAATCGGATTGGTCTTCCAATGCTTGCTTTCCTTAGATTCTCGTCACTCAGATCATATCCGATAATCCTTATTTTATGCTTTTCTGCCGCCTTCATAACAGTCAGTGCCTTTAAATTCCAGTCTTTTGAAACCAGTATATCATTATCTAATTTCAATACATATTTTCCTTGAGCGAATTCTGCTCCCCTTTTCATGTTAGTCGCTACGCTGCCATGGGGCACTTTATAGACACGACTAACAAAACCATAGCTCGTTATCAGTTCTTCGGTTCCATCCGTGCTGTGACAATCACCTATCAAAACATCCGCTACACAACTGAAATCAGTGTATATCTTGAGTGCCTCAAGACAGTAATAAGTAAATGCACATCTGTTGTACGTCAGGAGAAGTATTGATAATTCTCTGCCCATGTGACCTGCTTCCTCAACAAGCAAAAGGTCCTGGCGACAATCTTACTTGGGGTGTTTGCGGTCTAAACAGGTGTTCTGCCTGTCACTCGGTGGAGCACGACCATGCGCGGTCTTTATTGGCCTGTGTCTTGCCGGTTCTGTAGAGGACAGGTCCCTTTGTTGGTACGGGGGCCCTCTGAAGCGAAGTGAGCCTCGTCCCGTATGCTTGGACATCCAGAAGGGGGGTCAGTCAAGGGCGACCGGCTAGGCCTATAAGACGAAGCCCTCGGTGCTGGCTAGTACACCGAGGGCAGTCGAAGGGCTATTAATGAACGTGACATCAAGCAAGGTTTACTTCACATGAAACCTTGACGCATGTTGAGATTAAATGAACGGCTGTTCGCACTCGCGTCGCCATTCTAATGTTGGTCAGTTGCTTGGTATGCTTCCCTCGTCTTAACGTCGTTGGCTTTAGGGGCACGGACATGGACCTTCACAGGCCACGTTCACACCTTTTCGGGCAGCCTCACAAGCGTCCGCATACCTTTTGGTGTCACAGCCGCAAACACCCGTGTTCGGCACTCTTTCGCAATCCATGAGTGATGGCCTCGGCGCGCAGCAACCTGTGCCCTCACAATCACCCACTGCCTTTTTGCAATATTCCCTGGGGCCACAATCGTCATTTATGGTGCACTCCACACACTCGTCATCGTCAACTTCAACGACTACAAATTCTAAACAGCAGCTGTCAAGGAGTCCCTCTCCTGATTGCCCAACATAGGCATTGTACTTGTACTTTCCCAGTGGGGCGCCGGTTGGTATGCCCAAGCTTAAGGTGTCAATCCTTTCTTGGCTATCAGCCAAGGAAATGTCACCGCCGCCAAGCGGGAACAAATAACCAGCCAGTGGATACTTCGAACTATTTGGTAGGGTTACATTAGCAGGAACCTTGACATCTTGGGGATCACTAGTTTTGTTGTGAAGGTACAGATCAAACTCTAATGTCCCTCCCTGTGCGATGACAGGGTCAGGTTCATCAGGCACCAGGTCGCACTCTACGACTCCAATGCGACATGCACCCCGCAGATAGGCCTCGCGGAATATTGCAGAATCAGCAGGGTCACATACACCGTCCTCATTGAGGTCGCATCGATAATAGGGACCGGGTGGATCTACCCTGGGCTGGCCCCAGCCCGCATTACCGTGGTAGAACGCCCTCGCATCCGATAAGTCGCATATACCATCTCCTGGTGGGTCACCTAAAGGGTATAGATCGCATTCGGTGCAGTCGGGGTATTCAGCCATGGCTGGGGTTAGCATGAAAAAAAGCAATAACAACATAACACAGTAAGCTATCTTGTTGCTCATCTCTCCTCCTTGATAGAACTTTCTAGTCCATTTTACAATGCCTCCATAGGCGGTAGAAGGTACTGCGGCCTTTTGTTGTCACCTCCTCTCCCTCCATCCGTGCGTTATGATCTACATTATGCCTTCCCACCCTATTCATTTTGTCACCCTTATAGCTCGGCTACCAAAGTGTCTCTCACATGAGGCCTCACCCTTCTTCTTTGTAACTTGCTCAATATACTGCCAGCCCCATTTTGCAAGCTAAGACAATATAGCTTCACAGGCCCCAAGCAATGGTTGGTGGCAATAGGATGCCAATATAACTCTGGCGGCAATCATGGCAATGCTACACCACGCCAACCGCCGCGCAAGGCTTGGACTGAATCGATCTCCCATAATCAGACCGGCCGAGACAAAAAGAGAACCGTTGCTTAAAAGGCCTCACCATTCCCTGCGAAGTTCGCCCTTTACACACATACAGACGCCTTTTTAAACGTAAGCTGCGTCGCCTATGCTGGCCAGCTTGGCCTTTACGGAAGGAGAACTCATCGATCCTTGGGCGGGCCAATGAGAACACGAAATATGACACCCTGATGCGACTTGCTTCGGTACAGTGTTAAGTCCCTGGTGGTGTCGCAAAGGCGACCGCATTCCCAGCAAGCAACTTGCTGCGGGCGACTTCAAATTTTGATGGTTACGACTTGTGCGAACACCTTTGCAAGAAGTGTGCAGAGTCGGGACATCAGAAGCCTTTTAATTTGAAACCAAGTGGTTAGACCGAACTGCACCAAAACTTGAAGCCACAATACTAGGTATTCTGGGTCAGCCAGATGGAAAACCTATGCCAACATTGAGCACTAAATGCAACACCTGTGTCCAGGATGTCATAAGAGCACCAGGAAGTATTTGAAAAAGTAATTTAGGCTTACGCACTCCCACTGTTGGAAATAAGCGAACCTTATATGGCATCGTAGACCCATGGGAGATAGCGCGCCACGAAACCGCACAAGAGATAGGGATGGCCCTTGCAAGCAGCGGCCTATAGCGGGCTTGTGCAAGACTTGGAGGGATCTCAGAATCAGGATAAGCTGAACATTTGATTTTGTGGGTCACGAGCCCTTCAGCTTCCTGGGTTCGATTGCAGATGTTAAACGGACGTCCAATTTGGGAAAAAAGGAAGGACTATCTGATGGTTAAGCCAATGCTGGAGCAATACGCGGTGAAACTCGTATAAGAGATGACTTAAGTCATTCCTTCTCCTTTTTTTCTGGCAAAAACCTGAAAATTCCCCTAAGGATCTGTCTTCGGGTCACACTTTTTTTAGATGCCTTATCTAGTTCACGCCAAGGATTAAACTCAGCTCCTTGCTTGACCCTGGTCCGATGTGTTTTTGTGCAGCTGCCCAGTTCTGGCTTGGTCCGTTCTTGTTTCACTTGTTTAGAGTTTGGACTGACCATCTCCGGGTCCGGGCCGAGGTCTTCCAGAGTAAATGGAAACCAGTCATCCCGATCTTCAGCGTCGTGCATGTCATCTTCGTCCATGTTCTTGTCTCCTAGGCGAATCAGTGAATTATTACTATATGTTAAGTATAGTTTGTTGCCGAAAAGGGGGCAAGCGGCGTTTTC
>Ga0180433_10011006_pt1 | contig 10787 bp, 13 predicted proteins | sample SS_ome_8_FD_132980 | JGI IMG/M metagenome (GOLD analysis project Ga0180433, IMG submission 132980) | Hypersaline lake sediment archaeal communities from the Salton Sea, California, USA - SS_1_D_1 metaG | ecosystem: Environmental > Aquatic > Non-marine Saline and Alkaline > Hypersaline >...
ACTTCATACCTGCCTCCGCTAATGAAGTAGAACTTTGGAAGTGGAAACATCGAACCTTGTGCCTTTTCTATGCTTGTTGATTCACACAACCGGTATGGAAATATCAGGGCTGAGAGATTCTTCAGGCAGGATTTTTCCTTAACATAGAACTTGAGAGTATTCGCTTTCCTTTTGAGAACTAAGGTAAGAGCATTTGGAGAGAAAAAATCCGAGAATGATATGAATCCAAGCAAGGGAAACTTGGCTTTCACTACCAAGTTGAAGAAATTCTTGACGTCCTCCTCCCCTACCTTTGCTGAGTAGAGATGCATTTCCCGCACTTCCATTCTCATCCCTCGTTTATTTGTGAAACAGCTATTCCAACCTAGTCGCTATGAAGACTCTGAGTCACAATAATATATCGGTTGCAACCCGTATATATGGATAGAGCCGTTCTACAACGGTTTTTTTCAGATTGATGCGAATTTTCCTCACATTTATCCATTAATAAGACCATAAAGAAACATTTATAAGAACAATTAGACAATATTATCTCGGAGTGTATGCCAAGGTTAGCTGTGGGCAGGACGCGCTGTGATATCAGCCATGAATTAAGTGGTAGATATGGACGTGCGAAAGTCTTTGTTAAGGATGAGAATAGAAACCGTTTCAGGACAGTAAAGGACAGAAGGTGCGCTGCACTTCTGAATTTACTAATTGCATATGGAGGTTTCGGATTATGAAGATGCGCGTTGGCAGGACTCCGCTCCTCAAGAGCATAGAAATGTGCGGCAGGTGCAACGGTGCAGCTGTTCTTGTCAAGCACGAGAATATGAATCCCTTTAAGACTTTCAAGGACAGGCGCTGTGCTGCAATACTTGAACGGGAAATTAAAAGAATAAATTCAGAAAAAGCACCATGCCGAGGAGAAGCAAAGAGCCTCCTTTTCGTGCATATCACTTCAGGAAACTCAGGATACAGCCTGGGCCATATGGCAATTGAAATGGCAAAGGAAACAGGCATCAACATACAGGTAGTTAATATCGTCCAAAAAGGCGTTTCAAAGGAGGTTAGAAAGTCGCTGAAAGATTGTTCGGAGGTTATCGAGCTTGACCTTGGCAAGAGAATAATTACTCAAAATGAGATGAAAGAACTTGCAAAGAAGGCAACAGGCTTCGAGGGTCCTGATGAGAACGTCTTCGGAGTGGAGGACTATGGGCTTGCAAATGGCTATAAGACAATAGTCAGGGAGATTTTCGATGCAGGAGTAAAACCAGATTATATTTTCTGCCCGGTTGGCGAAGGAGAACTTGCAGTAGAGCTCGCAGAAGGCGCAAACCAGATATGGGGCGATGAGGCTCCCATGATTATCGGGGCAACGATTGCACAGAACACGATTATCAAGGCAGATGACTTTCTGAAAAAGCCTGGGGGAAACATTGCTGACAAACTGGTCAATGGATATTCAAAATTCAAGGAATTGCTTCTGAATCTTGTCCAGAAAGGGAAGGTCGAGCTAATGGATGCAATCAGCGAAAAGGATATTGTAAAGGAATACAAGTATCTAAACAAAATCGGAATTCCTGTAGAGCCTTCAGCAGCAGTGGCGTTCTGCGGGGCGGAGAAATTCGATCTCGAACCTAGCGACACAGTAGTGATAGTGAATACTGGAAAGGGGAATTATGACCAAAAGGCTGTTGATAAGCTCTGGAGGAGGAGAGTTTTGAAGGCAGTGAAATTCATTGCGACAGTTGCTCTTGGAATAATTATTGCATATGGAGTTTCTTTCTATAGGGACTATGTAGAGCGCGAGAAGAGGTTCCTTGAATTGCAGAGACAGGAGCTTGTCCAGCAGGTCGAATATGAGATGCTTGACCGAGTGATTGCAGAGGCAACCCATATGGCTGACAGGGACAATGACAGTTTGGTAGATACATCTGAATTTATGCGAATGCTGAAGATGATTCCTGGAAGAGACAACTCACTGCCAGAAGAGCCATTCGATGTATATCTCGGGGACATTCGAGATTTGACAGAGCCAGAGCTAGAATTTTTCATCGAGATTTCCAGACTTGAGAGGCATGCAGAGCATGCAAAAAGATTCAGGGAAAGATACTATGATGGAGAGTTCCGAGACCTCCCAAGCGTGAGAGAACAGCAAATAAGATTGAATCGAGCAATCGAAGGTGCTAGAGAAGCGGCCGACACTAATGGAGATGGGGAGATGAGTGATGAGGAGTTCCTGAAAATGCTAAAGGCCATTCCAAGCAGGGATATTTATATTATTGGCAGACCACATGAAAAAGGAATTCGTGGTATTGAGGACCTTAACCAGGCGGAGCTTGAGCTATTTGCCGACATATCCAGACTATCAAAATATGGGGGCAACATGGAAAATTGGAGCAGGATGAGGCGTGAGCGGAGATTCAGGAAAAGAGTCGCAAGTGGAGAAATACAGAAGATGCCAAGTGTCGGTGATCGCAGATACAGAATCTGGAAACTGCGGATAGTCTGTCGCGATACAGAATGGGGAGGTATGCGGGATACATTTAGAGAATTCGATGTCAACAACCCAATGGATTCAAGAGTAGAAAGACCTTGTGATTAATAAAAATAAAATGAAAAGGAGATTACTCCTTTTTCTCTGATTTTTCTTTGGAAGCTTTTTCTTCTTTTTCCGGTTTCTCTTCCTTCTTCTCAGTTTTTTCTTCCTTTGCTTCGGATTTCTTTGCTGATTTCTTGGAAGTCTTCGTTTCGGCCTTATCTTCCTTCTTTTCCTCTTTCTTCTCTTTGGCCTCTTTTACTGGCTCTTTCTTTGGCTCAGGTTTTTCTTCTTTGGCTTCTGCCTTTTCTTCCTTTGCCTTTTCAGCAGCAGCTTCCTTTGCCTCTGCCATTGCTTCTTCAGCCTTTTCCTCTTCCTTCTTCTCCGGAAGTGGCTGCTCGAAGTAGTGCACTTCGTGCTTGAACTCAGAGTAGTCCTTGATTTTTCCCTGTGCAAGCATGATTTCCCTTGCCAGGATATAGAATGTCAGGGCCAGTGAACGCTTACCCTTGTTGTTGATTGGGATAACAAGGTCAATGAATTTTGTTTCATTGTCCGTATCACAGAGTGCAATTACCGGAACTCCATTCTTTGCGCTCTCAAGGATAGCTTCCCTCTCACCCTTCGGGTCACACACAACAACTAGTTTTGGCTCTTTGAAGCTTGAGCACATCATGTTGGTCATGGTTCCTGGAACGAACCTTCCCTTTACAATTGGAACATCAGTTAACAATGAGAACTTGGATGCCGGAATGCTCGAATAAACCCTGGAAGCAACAACAAGGACATCTTCTGGCCTGAACTTTGAAATAAGTTTGGCAGCAGCAAGAAGCCTCTCTGAGCTTTTTCGGAGATCCAGAATAAAGAGCCCATCATCCCTTCTTTTGAATACGAACTTCCTCATGTCGTTCGTTCTTATCTTGGTTCCTATATGCATACCTGCTTCCAGGAAGATTTCCTGCTTTACAGGCATACCTGACTTATCCTCTTCTACTGTTTCTTCTTTTACTTCTTCTGTCATTTTTTCACCTTCGCCTGAAACAAAAATGGGGCCGCCGAGATTGATCCTCCCTAGCCGCAGGCGTTTTTTGCTAAGAGAGTTGAACTCCTGAAACTTGCAGCATCTCTGCTGAAAGTTTTCTCAGATAACGTCCACCCCAAGGACGCAGGATACCAGGTTACCTTACGGCCCCGTTGGTATCTAATCACGTTTTATCGTTAGAAGGGTTTATATACCCTCTTTGCAGACGCTTCCAAGAAATAGAACTAATAAAACAAGAAAAAAAGATAATAAAGGGCTAATCAGGCCCTTGGATACCTAAGCACAGTATCCACAATATTCACATGTGAAATGAACATTCTGCGGCAGCAGTACCGAACGAGGCCAAGATTGTCCATGGCTTCTTCCGGAGACATAGTATTTAGCAGCTCTTTGTACTGCTCATACTTATGTCCAATGACATTTCCACATGTAAAGCATCGAACTGGAAATTCCAATAAATCACCTGTATGATTTCTGGTAACGGGCTCTTGCCTTCGGTCCGCAGTATTTCTTTCTCTCAACCCTTCTTGTATCCTCGATCATGAGTGAACGGTCTATAGAGATGAATTTCTCTTTGAGCTTAAGATCCTCGAAGTATGCTGCAAGTGCCTTTGCAATTGCAGTTCTTGAAGCCTGTGCCTGGCCCATGAGGCCTCCGCCATACACGTTGACTGAAATGTCAACCGTGCTTGCTTCAGGACCAACGTATCGAAGAGGCTCCCTGATGATTTCCCTAACATACTTGTTGTTGTAGGCATCAAGTGCAACACTGTTGATTCGGACATGTCCTTTTCCGATTTTGATAGTCGCTCTGGCAACGCTCTCCTTCCTCTTTCCTCTTGCCACAAAGACCTTGGGCGCCTTCTTCTTTGATTTGGCCTTTTTCTTCTTTGCTGGCTTCTTCTCAAGAGGCTTCTTTACTGGCTCTGACTCTACAGGTTCTGGCTTTGGTGCCTCTTTAGGTGCTTCGACCTTCTTTGGCTCTTCCTTTGCCTTTGGTTTTGCCTTTGTTGCCTTCTTTTTAGTTGCGGCCTTCTTTGGTTTTTCTTTGGCCTCTTTTTCCGTTTTCTTATCTTCTTTTGCGACCATAAATATCAACCTGAGTATCCAAGCTTCTTGCAGAGATTTGCAATGGTTATATGCTTCTTCACTCCATCGTATTCTCCCCTCTCGACCTTAGTGTTAGCTTCAAGGTTCTTGGGGTTCCCGCCATATACCATCAGTCTCTTTATGGCTTTCATTCCTCTTTCAGTCTTCCTTGGAAGCATTCCTCTTACCATCCTCTTGACAAGCAGATATGGCACTCTTGGCCACTTTGGTGAATGCTCCGGAGTTCCCTTGTTCTGGAGCCTTCTCTTCTGCTTGTAGCGATCGGTTATTTCAACAGGGTTTCCGCAGATAACCATGTCAGCTACGTTGATGAGGTGGACTTCCTCTCCGTTAAGAGCCTGCTTTGCTGCTAAGCTTGCAACTCTTCCGAAAATCATGTTTTTGCAGTCTATGACCTTCATGAACATCACCGTTATTTGAGAATCCTCACATCCCGACCTTCGGGATTTGCCTTGTGGAGTGCATCAATTGTGATTGCTTGTCCTCCTGCGGCTGCAATGAGTTTCTTTGCAGTTCCTGAAAATGAGAAAGCAGCTACTGTAAGCTTCTTGCTCAAGTCCCCCGAACCTAGAACCTTGCCTGGAATCAGAACAGTTCCATTATCAGCACCAAATGCCTGGAGCTTGCTGAGATTAACTTCAACCCTGCTCCTTCTTGGCCTGTCTAATTCTTTCCTAACTCTTTTCCATATTGGCTTCTTCTCTTTGCTCAAGTTTTCAATGAGCGAAGCAAGAAGCTGATTGTCTTTTTCTCTTGTCATATCCGCCACCTTTTGGCTCGCCCCTCTTTTAGAAGAGGAACTCTAACTATAAGTTACTAGTAATGATTGAGGAAGGTTTAAATATAGTGATGCCAGAGGGCTGAATCCTGCAATTATGTGCTTTTGCAGCTGATATGGGCAATGCTACCACACCATGAATATAATTCTTATATTTGCTTCGTCGAGAAGAAGTTGTGCTAACGATTGGTTATTAAAGGATATGATACAACTAATTTACGGATAAAAATGGGCGAGCAGAAAACTACTAGTGTACAGCAATTGATGCAGCGTGCTACAGAAGTTGCCAGAAGAAAGATAAATGTAGGGGGTGCAGCTTGGGGGCCGCCAATTTCAAAATGGAAAATCCCAAAACTGTTATATGAAATCAAATACAGCGGCAACAAAAGACGAATTCCAGTCATTGTTGAACTTGGAAGACGGGGAGGAGAGGAAGCAGTTGAAACACTGACCAAACTAATCTTAAGCGACGACTATAGCAACACTATCAAATCATGTGCGATCCTTGCCTTGGGGCGAATCGCCGCAGAAGCCCTAGAAAAAGATTTGAAGGAAGAAGGGTTGCTAACCACTGAAACTATGAGCCTAATTGGCAATATGAATTATACCTTCAAGATAGTAATGGAGCCAAGGAAACTGACTTTCAGAGAGAGATTAGAATCATGTGATATTCGCGATCCAGTTGCAGGTTCAGTTAGAGTAGTTAATGAAAGGATTGATAAGATACTAAAGAAAGAAAAGGGATAATTTTTGTACCTCTGGCAGGAGCTTTATAGATCATTCTAACTACTTCTTTAGTGGGTTGATGATTCTGTTTATGGCAACTAAAAAGAGGTGATGCACCTAGTGAGCCCGAAGAGACAACAGGCAAACGGATTACTCCGAAAGTCCCCGCAGAGCCAGGGAGAAAATCTTCCATAAGGCAGAGCGCTTATCAACAACGGGGTTGCTCAGGTGCAGGGCATCCTAAAAGCCCGGACGCGAGCAAGGTAAAGCCGCTTTTGAGGGCGACCAACTTAAGCCCGAAAACCGCAAAGACATCTCAGAACCTTCGAGCCAGCCACTGACGGAACGAGCCCTCAAGGGGAAAAGTCCGCAGGCAGAGTGGTTATAACTCGACCGAATGCCAACGCAGCCACACCCGGAAAGCCCGGATGCCCGGTATATATAAGCGCATTTTTTATATTTAAATGTTAGGCAAAGTAGTTAGACGAGTGTCTAATATTAGACAGCTGTCTAAGTCTTTCTACTCCCTATACACCCTCTAGAAGGAATATCAATACCATGCAAAGCAGTCCAGCCAAGACGAGTTTTACCCCCGTAAAGAGCATTGAATCTTTTGACACTTTGCCAAGGAAAGCACCTATTATGAAGAAAACTGCTAGTGCCACGACCATGGATGCCTGATATGCCAAAGTGACATCTCCACCTGCTATAAAGAAGAAAGGAATCAGGATAACCAATGCCGCTGCAAGAGGGGAGAGCCCATCAACCAAAGCAATCAGTATGCTTGCCTTATCATGAGCATCCTTGAATTCCGTGTTGTCTAATTTTCTATGGAGCGCTTCCTCCATGTCTTTCAATTGCAGTTTTCGCTCTGCTTTTTCTGCAAATAAGGCACCCGTTAAACCCGAAACTCCAACTGCAATTGCAGTTGCAAGCCCAAGTTTTATCACATGTGTTGGGTCAGAAATGTCCGTTATGTAGCCTCCAAGAAGAACGCCGAGCATTGTGAGTGCTCCATCAAAGGCATTATTGACGAAACTGCGCCTGATGATTTCACTCATGCCAGTAATGGCATCATAATACTTGAACTTGTCTTTGTGTTTCTTGATGAAGGTCGCGAGCAAAATAGACTACCCTGTTAGGCGCTTGCCGCAGGTCACGCGGTCAATGCTCTGTAGCGAGCTGCCTGTTGATTCGATTAGTTCTCTTATTTTCTCGAAGTCAAGGTCTTCCCCTTCTATGGTAACCTTGGCAGTTTCAACTTTCCTCTCCACTTCCTGGATTAGGATATCCACTGCCTCAACTCCTTTGATTAGTGCAATTCTTTTCGTAAGGTCAGGTGTCGGGAGATTGATTGGTATCAATACATCCAGAACCAGCCTCTTGATTCCGGTCATGGTGGGATAGTTGGAAGTAAATCTTAATTAAGATATGTAATGAAACTCGGTGTTGCGTAGTACCTAATGAAAATCAGTTAAGACTATTCTATAATTAGTGCAAGTTGGGAGATTAGATAAGTGAATCTTTGGATATCCACATCGGCTTTAGAATCCTCGAAATATAGCTGGAATAAAGATTCAGCTCCTGCAACATACCCACCAGGCAATTTCCCAGATGGAATCAGATCTTCAACATGAGATGGATGTTTTGGCATTATTTCCTGATTCAAGATAATTTCGACAACTGCATTACAAAAGTCTTCAATAGACTCAGGAGAAGCAAGTGATAGTGAAGTCCCTGCAAGAACTGAAAATACACTCATGTTTAATTCGTGAAGAGGCTCTCTTGGCATCTCAACAAAATCATCCATGTCAGATCTCTCAATAAGGGTGAGCAGTTCTGCTTTGTCCTTAAGTTCTGAGACTCTGGATTTGAGCCATGGAGGAAAATCAGTGTTCAAAACCTCTGGAGATTCGTCAAGCAGCACATGTTTTTGCATAGCAGCCAGGACTTTTTTTGGAAGTTTGAGAGTTCCGCCATGTTGCGGAGCTTTGGATAGTAATTTAGCTAGCTTTCTAGGTTTTGACATATGTTAATTATGTTTGTTAGTTCTTTAAAAGTTATTGTTTGTGGTATATCGTATAAGATTGATGACTTGATGATTTGCATACATTTTTTTAAATATTTACTAACAATATGCAATAATGGCGGCCCAGCAGTTACAAAGATCCAGGCAAATTCAAACCAAACTCAGAGTGAACTTTGCCAATTGGAAAGACCTTCCCAAGCCCAGAACACCAGAACTTATCATGAGCAAAACAGCCGTGTCGGCACTGAGTGAAAAGTGCAAGAAACGTTTGGCAGCCCATCAGCTCGATAATCCTGCATTCGAATCACCAACAATAGTAGATGTTATTGATTTGTACAAATTAAAGGCTCCAAAAGATTCTATCACAAGACCTTTTGCAGAGTTGCTTGCCGCAATAGCTTTGGAAAAATCATTTTCAAGAGGAGTAAGACTGGCCGCCATCACATTTCTGGCATCTGACGCAATAAGGGGCAAGACTTATAGCACTCCAGCACACGCAGTGATTAGCACTCTGGGTGCAACAGATGAAACCATCAAAAAAATGCAAAATGCCCTTACCGAAACAGAAGATGGCTACAAAAAACGTGAAAAAGAGGGCATAAAGATTTATACTGCCACACTCACGATGATGATTAATGCAGCCGTAGCTGCTTATACCGTCTGCATCCTGGACTTTTTGAATAAACTTAATATTTACAGCGTATTGCCTCTTGGAATAGTGTCAGCAGTGATAACCTATCCGCTTTTGATTGGAATTTCTAAAATATGTCATGGAATCTCAAGTAGAAACTGGGAAAGAGCTCCTGAAAAAAATCTTGAGGAAATGAATGGCATTCTGACTCGTATTGATGAAATGCTTCCGGAAAATTAGCTCTGTGTTTTGGGTTTGAGCGTGGAGACATAGATTCCATCTTCATTTTTGAAGAAAATATCTGCAACAGGCTTTTGGGCATCTCCCATTATCTCAGTGCATGAATACATGAGATTGAAAACGTGTCCAAGCTCGCGAGCTGTTTGCTCACCACTAACCTCTGGCATAATAGCTCGAATGACGCAATTGGCACCTTTTTCTCCCATTTTCACTGATACCTTTAGAAGTTGGGATAGATCACCGGCATTGTCAAGGCCAAATACCTGAGAAGGCCCCTTTAATCCATGGAAAGATGCATTGATAGGCACTTTATGGGAAAATGCAACAATAAGCTCAAGATTTGCTGGAACCATCACTTCTGGTTCAGCCTTCATGTTTCGAAAGGCCTCAGATATTCTTTTAGGCGCGCTGCCAGTCTTCAGGAATCCATATGCAGATCCAACTTTGCGTGAAGCATTCATGAGTATTACCTATAATTTTAACTTTCAGGACTTAACCTGTCTCTAAATATCTTTCTAAGTTTTGCATTGCCCCCGGCATTCAAAGCAAAATTGTCAAGAACTCCATTTATCCGAAAGGCCACATGGCCTCTATTTTCTGTACTTAGTTCTCCAATCAAAATATCTGCTACTCTCTCTTCATTTCCTCTGAGACCTGTGTGTTCGACCATGAAGAGAGCAGTCCGCACCCGTACGTTTCTGCAAGGACTGTCTAACAGTGTTTTCAGATGTTCCCTCAACCTCTGCCTGTCTCCATGACCCAGTTCACAAGGCCAATACATGAACCCTTGATTCATACGGGTATCCAGTTCAGTCGAACAATCACTAAACCGACCTTCAATCTCATCCATGGTTAGGCCACCGAAATAGGTTCTCTTATTCTTATTGAATCCGCAGAAATTGGTCCAGCCTGGGCCTGTCCGAGGTTCTTCTCTAAGTTTTGGCCTTTTACCAGTTGGTATGTAATGAAAGATATAATCTTCAAAAAGTCTGTCTCCTGCACCCAAGACTTTTGGAGCGACATATATGCCATTTAGAGTTCCATCTACAATGCTTGGTTCAAGCTCAAATTCAGATTCATACCTCTTTGAAACTTCCTGAATCCTTTCTTGAATTTCAGGAGTCATTTTAACAAAACCCGAACCCATTAAGATTCTCCTTGATTCTCTCTCGCTAGCAGAAAACTTACGGCCAGCCCGAACACCTCCCAAACTGGGAACTTGGTGTGCATCTTCCCGTGCAGTTGATGCGCCTGCAAAAGAATTTTTAGATGATGTTGGAACATCTCTCCTTTGAGAAGGCATATCGCCCTGAAAACCACATGCTGGTAATAATGCCAAACCAGTAGCAGCAAAAACGGCTAAGGTAGAAACGGCCCTTTTCCATTTTGGCAAATGATTTCTTGAAGTATTGCAAACAAGTCTTTTTTTGAGCGTTCTTTGTTGATTTGTCATCTATAATATATTGTTACAAAGCATTTAAAAAGTTTTATTTTATGGTATTTTGTTATTTGTATGTTTTGCACAGATAGATAAGTTAATAGGATAAAAGCCGGGCAAGGGAGTCGAACCCCTCTATGCCGCTTTATGCCATTCACAGGCTAAAAGCCTCAGAAAAGCGAACAACTGCAGGCGGCCGCATAGCCGATCTGCCAGCCCGGCTTGTGTCTTTGATAAACGGGGAAGAGATTTTAAACTGTTTCATCGGAAAT
>Ga0180433_10011008_pt1 | contig 10785 bp, 8 predicted proteins | sample SS_ome_8_FD_132980 | JGI IMG/M metagenome (GOLD analysis project Ga0180433, IMG submission 132980) | Hypersaline lake sediment archaeal communities from the Salton Sea, California, USA - SS_1_D_1 metaG | ecosystem: Environmental > Aquatic > Non-marine Saline and Alkaline > Hypersaline > Sediment...
AGGCAGGACAACCTGGCCTTGCAGATAAAATTTTAAGAACAATTCACAATTCAAAAACAAGATTCGATAAATGGTGGAACACGCCTGAAACAAAAAAAGGTTATTTAAGAAAAACTGCCGACTATGCACTTGAAGGTTCTTATGCACTTTTCAGGCCATTCAGTTATATGAAAAATCAAACGGCAAATCTTGTATTCGCTGCATCTAAAAAATATGTTTATAGCAAATATCCACATTTGAAAAAAGATAGCGACGGTGAAGTAATGGCTAACGCACTAGCCTCTATGCCTCTTGCTGCATTCAACATTCCCTTCTTTAATTTCGGACCATGGCTTTCAAGAAAAACCGAACGCCTGTCAATCACAGCCATAGTCAAAATGTTGAGATTCGTCACAGATATTGATAATGACACATGCGCAACAGTCAACGGCGCCGAATTAGAAAAATTATTAAATGAACTTGAAGAAAATCATACAGCACAACAAATAATTGCAAGAAATCTTAGAGAATTGAAAGCGGATAAAAATAAAATCATTTATGCTGACAAGCATGATGAAACAAAAACTACATTTGATAACAGAAAAGATGTATTGCCTAAAAAAGAAACCGAACTCAAAAAACAAATTCAAGATTTACAAAAAAGCACTAGAGAAAAAATAAGTAAAATACGAGAAAGTCTTTTGAAAAAAATATTGGGTGATGATAGAGGCACTACTCTTAATGAATATTACAACACCGGGAAATATTATTATGAAAAAACAAGAATTGCTTACAAGTTAGTAGATAGTGCTACAAAGTCATTATCATTTGCATATCAACTATCCGAATATTCTCAGTTGAGTGATGATCCAAAAGTAATAAGATCTCGTGGTGGATTAACACAATTAATGATGTTCTTAGATTTAGCAGACAATGGTATGGATGCATTTGAATATTTCACAAAACTTACAAATCTAGATTCACAATTAGCGGATAAAGATTCAAAACTGCAATACATTTCTGAATGGGTATCATGGATAAGACTTGGATTAAAATTAACCACACCAATTAGAACTATTATTTATCAATTCGCTAAAGCTGAGTATAACGAAGCAAACATGTTGGCAAAAAAATACAACATGACCAAACGCGATAGAAGATTTCTAATTCTTGCAATGGAAAAAGGCAAAACAAAATTAGTGAAAAAAATAAAGAAAAAATATGGAGTTATTGAAGAAAATCAAAGTGAAGATTCAGTGGCGTTAGAAGATATTCTTGGAGCTGAACATGCAGAAGCTTAATTTTAAAAACACGGCTTTGGTAATTTTGTTTGCAACAACTTTATCTCAAATTTTTGCGATAAAAACATCTTGGGAAACTGATTACAACAAAGTTTGTTACAACGAATCTTGCAATGAATATTTTGAAGAATCACCATGGGAATTTTCTCACGTCTATCACTCTAATGCTGCAAGACAAAACAACCAAGTACATGCTTCTTTCGTAAAAGCATATACAGGTTATGAACCACCATTTGAAATAAAAAGACCTAAGGCTTTAGTGGAAGATGAAATAAAATATTTTGAAAAACAACAATGTATGATATGCACTGAAGAAAAAACAAATTTCATAGGTTTATCTTGTTGCAGAAATCATGAACAAGAAGATAAAAAAATATGCAAAGAATGCTTTGAACATATTTGTGTTTTAAATGAAGAAGAAAATACAGAATGGGGCGGCGTACATCCAACTGACTTTAGAAAAGAAGATTTAAAAATCACAATGGAAAATAGATCAGATCTAAATTGGATAAAAATTAAAGATCAATTTTATTTCGACGCTGAAGACAAGTTTTGGAGAATCGTTCCTAAGTACAATAATTTCAGAGATATATTTTTTATTCAAAAACCAAAGTGTCCGTTCTGCAAAGCTCTTATTGATGACCGATATTATAAATAATAAAACACCGTTATCATTTAAACAATTTCTAATCCGGCGGATCATCCCGAGTGATTTTCGTAGCATCTTTAAATGCGAAGAAAATTTTATCGAGGGATCGTGACCAACGGAGGAATGAGTTTCTATTGAAAGCGTGTCTTTAGATCGATCACTATCCCTCGATACACCTCAACTTCACTACGCTCAGTTTCGGCACTCGGGATGATCCGCCGGCTTGTAGTTTGACTTCACCCGACCGTCGTAGCTTTATGCGAAGACGGGGGTGATCGGTCACAAAAATCAAGAAACAACTCTTAAGAATTCCCTGAAAGAAATTTGGCCCAATTTCACTTTTTCGAGTCCATCATCTTTCAAAAGTTTCATACCGTTTTCAATTGCAACTTTTCTAATTTCATCTGTTCCTGAATTTTTCATAATCAATTCTCGAATTTTGTCATCGATCATAAACATCTCAAATATTCCTGATCTACCTTTATGGCCAGAATCAAAACATTCATCACAACCTTTCGATTGAAAATTCGATTTAAGATCAAATGACAAACTCTCAGATATATTTTTCTCTTGATCACTTAATTCTGATTCATTCTTACAATTTTCGCACAAAACTCTCACAAGCCTCTGGGCAATCACACCAGATAAAGAAGATGTAATCAAAAATGGTTCGACTCCCATATCAATTAAACGCGTAACAGCACTAACGGAATCATTTGTATGCAATGTGCTCAAAACAAGATGTCCTGTTAATGCGGCTTCAATTGAAATTTTGGCAGTCTCCTTATCTCGAATTTCACCAACCATCGCAACATCAGGATCTTGACGCAAAAGCGACCTCAATCCTCGAGCAAAAGTAAAATCTATTTTTTCATTTATCTGACTTTGATTTATTCCATCTATGTGATATTCAACAGGATCTTCCATCGTCACAATATTTCGTTCAGGATTATTGAGTTGCGATAAAATTGAATACAAAGTTGTTGATTTTCCAGAACCTGTCGGACCTGTAACTAAAAAGAAACCTTGTGGATGTTGAATTATTTTGTTGATTCCTTCGAGTATATAATCCGGACAACCAAGTGACTCTAAAGATATACATCTACTTTGGCGATCAAGAATTCTGATCACCATCTTTTCGCCATAGATTGTTGGGAAAGTTGAAACCCTCAAATCAATATCTCGTTGTTCTTGATCATCAAAATCATCAATAACTTTTATGATCATCTTGCCATCTTGAGGAATTCTTTTTTCTGCAATATCAAGTGATGTCAAAACTTTAAGACGAGAAACTATCGATAAACTTTTTTCATAATCGATTTGTGATTGATCTTGAAGAACACCATCGATCCTATATCGAACACGCATTGATTTTTCGGAAGGCTCTAGATGAATATCCGATGCTTGAAAAGTTATAGCTTTATGAATTAAATGGTCGACGAAAGTTACAATTTCATCTTCAACCAAACCTTCACGAAACTTGGACTCTTTGCTTTTTAAAGAATATGAAACTTGCACAAAACAACTCAGTTTTTAGTTAATTTTATCCGAGTTTATATCCAACAACAAATCCAACGAAAGAAGATAAAAAAACAACCATATTTGTTCGAATCCAAATGGTTATTTTGTTGTACATCATTTGCAATGTTGCTGTTGGCTCAAATCCTGCCATAGATTTCAGGGAACCCCAATCCACATGAACAAGATTGTAATATTCCAAACCTTTGATCACTAAGAAAGTAATTAAAAGCGACATGAATATAAAACGAAGATATTTCTTAAACAGAAAACCTATCGCAAAAAAAGTCACAAAGAAAACTGAAACCTGAACGGCATCGTATGATGCATCACCAAGAATTTTTTGTTCGATCCCCAAACTTTTCCACCAATCTTTTATAGAATCTATAGTTTGTTGAAAATCCATCTTTAACCTTTCATGAAAATTAAACCTTTTAAACTCCCCCAATCCTAAAGACAGATTAGCACATAACCCTAATTAATTGCTAGAGCCTACTGATGTAATAAAACATAAAAATATCCGTTCGCCCTGAGCCTGTCGAAGGGTTGTTCGAACGGCAATAGAAAAAGGCAAGTCACAAAAGAGTGGCTTGCCTTTTTAGCAAAAGAAATCTTCGCTCAATTAAACGACCAAGTCTCTTAATTTTTTACCTGGTCTGAATTTTGGAACGCGTTTTGAAGGGATCTCCATTTTTTTGCCTGTAGCAGGATTTACACCTGTTCTTGATCTTCTCTTCATAACTGAGAAAGTTCCAAAGCCTGTTAGAACAACGTTCTTGTTTTTTTTCAAGTTTCCTTCAACAGACTTAATAAAGGATTCCAACATGTTCTTACATGCTGATTTAGGCAACCTTGTTTCTTTTGCCATCATATCGATCAATGCTGCTTTGTTCATAATAAACTCCTTATTGTTTAAAGCAGACACATATTATGAGCACAATAAAAATATTTCTGAACGAATTCGCTTTTAAAATCAAGAATAAAGTAGAAAAACATAAAATTAACTCTATACGCCTACGCTCTCACTTTCAATAAAATAATAATTAATTCAAAGCTACGGCGTACAGGCAATCTGTAATGACTGGACTACCATCCAAAGCCTTTTTATCCATAGTAGTTTTAATTTAGGGGGCATTCAGGATGGTGCCGGGAGCCGGACTCGAACCGGCACAGGTATCACTACCCGAGGGATTTTAAGTCCCTTGCGTCTACCAATTTCGCCACCCCGGCATTCAACTTTCAAAATTTATAAAGACTGGCCTGCCAGCCGTAGCCTTGTGCGTAGGCTGGAGGCGGCACCCGGAATCGAACCGGGGAATAGCGGTTTTGCAGACCGCTGCCTTACCACTTGGCTATGCCGCCGAATTCATAGCCGAATCTACCGTGCGAATCAAAGATTTTAATAACGTGAACCTAATTTTATACGTTTCAATGCATGATGACAACTATTGTTTTGAATTTTTAACTATACCACTCAAATCCGAAAGCTGAGCATCTTCAGTTTTAACATTCACAAAATCGTTAACCTTCAAATTCTCGCCTTTGACTTTCACCCGAATATTGCCTTCAGTTCTACCCCAGAAAAAACCACCACTTATTTCTTCCAACAAAACTTTAAAAGTTTTTCCAATAAGATTTTTGTTCCACTCGACACCGTTCTTTTTGTGTAAATCTTGTAGAATTTTTAATCTCTTTTTCTTATCCGCTGCAAGGCAGTCATCTTTCATATCGGCCGCTTTTGTATATTTTCTTGGCGAGTATATAAAAGAAAAAATCGTATGAAATTTCACCTTTTTAACCAAATCTATAGTTTCTAAGAAATCTTCTTCTGTTTCTCCAGGAAATCCAACAATTATATCAGTTGTAATTGTCGCATCTGGCAAACGATCTTTAATCTCCTTCACCAAATCCAAAAATCTCTCTCGCGTGTAAGACCGATTCATTAATTTCAAAATTTTATTCGATCCAGATTGTAGAGGTAGATGAACATAGGCGCAAAGCTTATCACGATTTTGTGCAATCACATCCAAAACTTCTGTAGTCATATCTTTGGGATGGGGACTAACAAATCTAACCCAAAACTCTCCCTCTATTTTTGCAACATTCTTAAGCAACTCTGCAAATGTTGAACCTATTTCAGGACATTTATATGAATCTACATTCTGCCCCAACAAATTAATTTCTTTCGCCCCTGATTCAACATCATGTTTAACCTGTTCCAAAATTTCCTTCATTGAAAAACTTCTCTCAGGCCCTGTCGTAAATGGAACTATACAATAACTGCAATAGTTATTACACCCCCTCATAATGTTGATCATGGACTTTTTGAATTCACTTTTTTCCTGAACACCGTTCGCCTTGAGCAAGTCTTCTTTGAAGACGCGTCGAAAGGTCATTCGAACGGTCATTATTTCCTTAACCAATTCATCTAACTTTGACTTCAAAACCTCCCTATCTCCCTTGGCCCCAAATGTAAGTTTTATATGTGGAAATTTATGTTTCAATTCTTTGTGGCGATATGTCGCTACGCAACCAATGACGGCAACAGAAAAATGGGTTTTTTTTTCACCAAATTTCTCAAGACTCCCAAGATATGAGAATAACTTTTGTTCAGCCTTTTGACGTATGGCACAACTGTTAACAATCACAAGATCAGCATCTTTTTCTGACACAGAAAGGTGGCAACCGAGATTTTTCAAATATTCTGCTAAATGCATGGAATCTGCAACGTTTGCTTGGCATCCATAGGTTTTTATAAAAAAGTTAATCATAATGCTCCGTCCTAGAAAAATACTGATTTAAAAGGTAAAATGAGTATAACGAAAGCTAAAGATCATACAAATTTAGGAAAAATATGGCGCTAAAAGCTGGCCTTGTTGGCCTCCCAAATGTAGGAAAATCAACTCTCTTCAATGCTCTAACAAAATCAAAGGCTCCCGCAGAAAACTACCCATTCTGTACAGTCGACCCCCATGTTGCAATAGCCAATGTTCCTGATGATCGACTAAATAAATTAGCGAAAATTTTTGGTTCCAAAAAACTCATTCCCGCCACCGCTCAATTCGTCGATATAGCAGGACTTGTAAAAGGAGCTGCAGAAGGTGAAGGGCTGGGAAATCAATTCCTTGGTCACATCATGGAAGTTGATTTGATACTTCACATTTTGAGATGCTTCGAAAGTGGAGACATAACTCACGTCCACAACAAAGTTGATCCGATTGATGATTTCGAAACCATTTGCGCTGAGCTAATGCTCAAGGATTTAGATTCCGTAGTCAAACGAGAAGAAAAATTGACCACGACACTCGCAAAGGGAAAGTCCAGGGGGCTTTCCGCAAATGAAATAAAAACTCTTGAGGGTGAGCAAAATTTAATCAAAAAAGCAAAAGAAGCTCTCGAGGAAGGAAGTATCGAAAAAATTAAAAAAATAATAGACGATGGAAAAAAAGAAGATGTAACAACTATTCCAATTTTGAGTTCTAAAAACTTTTTAATTATCGCCAATCTTTCTGATTTAGAATTCTCAGATGAAAAATATAAAAATAATTCTCATTTTCAATCTCTCGTAGAAAAATTTGGTGAGGATCGAGTTATTCCAGCATCGGCAAAAATCGAAGAAGAATTAAGTCAACTACCTGATGATGAGGCAAAAGAAATGATATCTGAGCTAGGAATTAACGAACCTAGCCTCGATAAAATCATAAGAAAAAGTTATGAGAATCTCGGACTTATAACTTTTTTTACTTGCGGCCCAAAAGAAGCACACGCATGGAGTCTTGTAAAAGGAATCAATATTCGAAAAGCTGCAGGAGAAATTCATTCTGATTTAGAACGTGGATTTATCTGCGCAGAGGTTTACAACTGCAAAGACATCTTTGAACTTGGGAGTGAGCAAGAATTAAAAAATAAAGGCAAATTTAGAACTGAGGGAAAAGATTATATCGTTCAGAACGGAGACATTATAAATGTTAGATTTAACATTTAATATTATAATCGGTTCCGGAAAACAATCCTGGCTTGAATGATCGCAAATATCTAAAAAGACTCTCCCCTGTATTATAGTTTTCTAAGTATTTTAATATTGACGGCAATGATTTTCTTTTAATTCTTTTGTTGAAAATTCTTGCTATTTCCTCACGGTCAAGTTTCTTATTATCCTTTAGATTTAATATTTCTTTTTTTAAAACTTCAGACATAATCTTCAATTTTTCTGGAGATAAATTATCATATGAATCTAAATAACATTCACAATTTTCTTTCTTAGAAATAGGGAAAAAATCCCAACAAAACTTACCTCCCCCACAAAAAGAAAAAGCTATCCATTGTCTATCACCTACAATATTTACAAAATATGCTGAGAGTAGGCTTAAATTATGACATTCCTCAGAATGTTTATATTTTAATCTCTCTTTCATTTTTGCAACATCATATACAAATAATGTTCCATCACTTTTATCATCTGTTATTAAATATTTCTCAGATTCATCAAAAAGCAACGGAATACCTTTTATTTGATACATACAAGAACCTCTTCTTATGTCTGAAAATACAACTGTGTCAAATCTTCTACCTGCACATCGACTTTCTTGCCTTTTAAACCCAAGATTGCCAATAATAATTCTATTCTCATTCTTTGCCTCACCTTTAACCAACATCGCATATAAATCACCTGATGGGGCAAACACTATTTTTTCAATAAATTTTGCAGGATAAAAACGTTCAACGTCACTCACCCGAGGAAATGTATGCGCTCTATTTTCATCACCATGAATAGAGGGCAAAGAAAATCCATCGCTATCACTAAATTCCTGCATACTGTCCAAAAAACTTTTATTAGGATTAGGTATTCTTTTAATATCTGATCTACCTGTATTTAAATCTAATCTTATTAACCTTCCATTTTTAAAAACAACCTGAGCAAATCCTAATTCCTCACTTATAAAATGACCTACAACATCCTTAACACTTCCTCCAAGTATCTCCTCATAACTAACTTGATATCTTTTATGTCGGAGCCCAAAAAAACCACTACTTTTAAGCTGTCCCCACTCAATTTGATCATCCAAACAAGCAACGAAATAATTACCTTCTGCAACAACAAATGAATAACATCTTTTCAATCGTGACAATGGACTATTCATAGCACCAATTTGATAAATAAAAGCACATGCCAAGACAACAAATAATATTTTTAACTTTTTCACATCAATCCCTTAGTCGATTATCTCTAACAAAATTAGCAATCAAACCCATCATTGACCAAAGACAAACAAGGGCCGTTCCCCCATAACTTACAAACGGCAAGCCTAAGCCTTTTGTTGGCAAAAGTCCAGTTGTAACCATCAGATTCACAACAGCCTGAATGCTAATTAAGACAACAAAACCAAGAACTGAGAAAAAAGAAAAAGCAGTTTTCATTTTCATCGCAACCCGAATACCAAACAAACAAAAAACTACAAACAATAAAATTAAAATTGTTGCCCCAACAAAACCGGTCTCTTCTGCGATGATTGGAAAAATAAAATCTGTGTGCTGCATTGGCAGGTAAAAAAATTTCTGTTTTGAGTTAGAAATACCCAATCCCCAAATATGGCCAGAACCTATGGCAATCAAAGATTGAATTATTTGAAAACCTCTACCCCTTGGGTCAGACCACGGATTTAAGAAAATTAAAATTCGATTAAGTCTATAAGCTTTTGAAAAAACTAAAATCAAAGCAATTGGAACAACGCTTGTAAGAGTCAACAATAAGTACATAAATTTAAAATCTGCCACAAAAAGCATGATGAATGATGTTAAGAAAAGAGTAATGACAGAGCCAAAATCTGGTTGTTTAAGAAGAACAATAAAAGTGACTGCCAATATGATTAAGAATGGTAAATACCCGTAAAAAAACGATTTCAAGTATTCCTTTTTTCTATCAATAACTAAAGCAATGTACAAAACAAAAAAAAGCTTCAAAAATTCACTCGGTTGAAAACTGAAACCATACAAGTTAAGCCAACGATTTGATCCATGAATCCTTATTCCAACATTTGGCAAAATAGTCATGGCCGTTAAAAATAAAGAAGAAAAAAACATTAGAGAAGTATATTTTTCTATCAATCTAATTGGAATAATCGAAAAGATAAAAAAACTGAGAAAAGCAGGAATTAGAAAAAATGCCTGCTTTTTAAAAAAATAATGTGCCGATCCAAATCTTTCAGAAGCAAAAACAGAACTTGCTGAATATATAAAAACTAGACCAATTAAAGTTAAAACCAAAGCTGTAAACAATAATATTCTTGAATCACGCCTTGAAACATCTTTCTTCATAAGAATCCCGTTCGTCAAACCCTTCGACAGGCTCAGGGCGAACGGATTAATTTATACGACCGATCCCACTGAGTGATTTTTTATCCTGAGCTAAGCGAAGGAGGAAAAATTGTATCGAAGTGTCAACCCTAAAACCAATTCCTTAAATAGCCTGCCTCTCTCCTCATAATTTTTAAAATAGTCAAAACTTGCGCCTCCTGGAGAGAATAAAACCTGATCTCCAGATTCAACAAACCGAATCATATCATGAACTAAATCTTTAAGTGAACAATGACGTCGACAATTCTCAATTTCTTTGTAGCCATCCCCCAAAACAAATACCTGTTTAATATTTTCTGTTTTTATGAATTTCGAAATCTGTCCTCGGTCAACACCTTTATCTGTTCCACCCAAAATCAAAATTATTGGTCGATTGTTATTAGATATTTTTTTTATCGCAGAAATTGTCGATTCAATAACTGTCGCTTTCGAATCGTTATAAAAATCTACCCCATTGATCGTCTTAAATTTTTCAAGTCGATGTTCAAGTCTTACATTCTCCAAAGATATTTTTTGTTTTCGAACTCCAATTTGATTGAGCACTGTTTGCACGATCTTCAAATTAATTGGAAAAGTATCAATTCCAGAAATTTCGACATCTGAATCATCGGCAAAAACAACACGCCCTTTGTAATTTTTGAGATAATGTTGGATCATTGTGCATTTCGAAATCAAATCTTTTGTCAAAATTAAGATTTGCCCCTCTTTTTGATATTTAAAAATTTTTGACTTGGCCTCAAAATACTCTTCCATGTTTTTATGGCGATCGAGATGATTTGGATAAAAATTTGTTAAAACAGCAATATCGGGTGCAAAAATACTGCTAAACTCCAGTTGAAAACTTGAAAGTTCTAAAACTGCCCAATCAAAATTTTTTTGCTGTGAAATCAGATCCAACGCTCCAACACCAATGTTCCCCCCACAGACCCTTTTCGGAATTAATTTATGAATCAAAGTTGTTATTGTTGTCTTCCCCAATGTTCC
>Ga0180433_10011009_pt1 | contig 10783 bp, 12 predicted proteins | sample SS_ome_8_FD_132980 | JGI IMG/M metagenome (GOLD analysis project Ga0180433, IMG submission 132980) | Hypersaline lake sediment archaeal communities from the Salton Sea, California, USA - SS_1_D_1 metaG | ecosystem: Environmental > Aquatic > Non-marine Saline and Alkaline > Hypersaline >...
CCAGGGCCGGTCGGTCTGGTTGGGAGTGGACCTGAGTGGAATCGAACCACTGTTAGACAGAGCCATTCGCCAGCCATCGCTGGGAATGAATGGATGCCTCTCACCATGTCAGGCCCGTATTAAATTATATTCCAGAAACATCAGACAAACTACGAGCAGTCACACCAGCGCGACCACCGAACCTCGCCCGCTCACGAGACTGCAACGTGCGAACCCGCCTACGAGCCTCCTCATCAAGATCAAGAGCAGCCAAAGCCGTCGTCTCATCAGACAAATCACTCTGCTCAATCTCAGCAAGACGCTCAGTAGACTTCTGAATATCCGCGATCTCCGTGAGCTGCGGTTCAATCTGAGTGCCGCGAAGATTCCGCTCACCACCCAAGAACTCACCAATACGCTCCGACACGCCCGCACCAAACTCCAAACCAGCGCGAGTAGCGTAACCACCCACAATAGCGGCGTTAGCGCGACGCTGAATCTCCGTCGCAGTGTTCTGCGGATCAAGCACATACTGCGTCAACACGGCAGGATCAATATTGTAGAACTGCTGCAACGAATCACGAACCTCCTGCGGAGTCTCCGCAACCACCCGTTGAGCGTCAACCACCCGCTCCTGCACCTCATTCACAGACAACGAGAAGTCACCAACAATCTTAGCGATAGCGTCATACTCCTGCTGCGAACCAGGCGTGCCAAGATAACTCGTCAAATTAGAATCACGAAACACCTGACGGTACTGCGACTCCAACGTCAAATACTCAGCCTCATTGCGGACATCCGTCACGCCCTTCTGCTGAAGACCCAGCAAACCCTTAAAACGTTGCTTATACTCACCCGTCTCCCGAAGTTTACCCATAATAACCTCAGGGATAGGGCCATACTGTCGGACAAGCTCATCGACACGGCCAGCGAGAGAACCCAAACCATACTGTTCAAGGAGGCTGCGGACGTAGGCTGAGGCTTGCTCGCGTGCTTGACGCTGCTGCTCCTCCCACATTTTCTTGTAGAAGTCGTCGCTGCCGCCCCCACCTCCGCCACCGGAGCCTCCGCCGCTTGGACCCCAATCAGCCCACGAACCAGTAAACTCAGGTTCACCTGGAGGTATCGGCTGGTCCGGTCCACGAATCTCAGTCGGACCACTGGTTTCCGGTGGGCGTGCGGCAGCAGCAGCCCGCTCAGCGGCAGTGATAACATCATTCATGCGGTTAAAAACGTTTATAACGCCTTGACCGTTATCACGTCCAGCAATATTACCCAACTGGGCGCGAGCACCAGCAATGTTGCCTTCGCCAAGTAGCCGATTAATTTCCGCTTCAACACCACGGGCATAAGCAAGAGTAACAGCCACTCAAATCACCGGAACCCAAACATACGCAACAAATCCTCACCAACACTCGCATACGTCTCATACGCATTATCAGTCGTCTGCCAGCGAGGATCATTACGAATCTCAGTCTTCAAATCCGTCAACGTCATACCAGACTGCATCGCACGACCCAGCATCGGATCATCCAAACCAATCTGCTCCTCATTCAACTCCAACAAAGAAGCCAACGTCACACGATAAGGAGCAGCCAAATCATAAGGATCAGCACCCGCCTCAATCTCATCAGCCCACGCAGGATACGCGCCCTTCAAATACTTACGACGCAACTCATCCTTCATATCCTCAAGAGACTGTTCACCAAAAGCACCCGAAGCGATTAAACGACGCAAAGAATCATCAGGAATACTAATACCATTGCGAGCAGCCCACTGAGACAAAGAAGTCTGAATGTCGCCAGCCTCACCAATAAGGTCAGCACCCGAAGCAATCGAACGCTCCAGCAGTGGACGCAAACGAGCACGAATCTGAGAATTAGTCAGATTCTGAAAACGGGCTTCCTCCGCAAGGGCACGCAAATCAGACTCAGGAACCTGAATGCCGTACTGTCCCGCAAGCTCACTAATCGTTGAATACTTATCTTCAACAGAACGCTCATAATCAACACGAGTACGAGGATCAGCCTTCTGCTTCAAAGCCTCCTGCTGATAAGAGTCATACCGTTGAAACCAGTCAATCTCAACTTTCTTCTGGTCAAACTCATACCTAGTAGGAGTCCGACCATACTCGTTAATATACTCAGAAGCCCAGCGGAAAAACTCCTGCAAAGACGGATCAGAATTAACAAGATCAGCGGCAAACCCATAAAGTAAAGCAGTGTTCTGCGGATCAAACTCGCTAGAGCCACGCTTTTTCTTCCGCCTACGCTGCTTCTTTTTCCAATCTGCTAACTCTTCAGCGTCAACAACGTTATCCCTGTTAGTATCGGCAAGAAGCGTATTGTCATACAAACTATCTTCCGGCATTAATAACAGCCTGCCCTTCCCGAATACTATCAACAAACATGTCCATGAAACCAGTATCGATCTGGTAGCGGGCAAAATCAGGGTTATTCTCCATCAAACTGCGGAGAATAGTTTCCTTAGATGTGCCCTGCTCAGTGACAGTGCTTGTTGGGGTAGTAGTAGTTGTAGAAACCGCTTTGCGCTCACGCTTACGATACTGCTTTGTGTACTTTTCAATTTCTTCAGCAGTAAGCGAGCGACCAATCATGTCGCGTGCCGCTTCTTGCAAGAGAACTTCGGCGTCTTCTGGGCTTGTAATGCTGACACTGGTGCGGGTTCTAGGACCAGTGTAAGCACCAGAGCCACCACCGACACCAGAAGAACCGCGCTGTGCGCGAGCAGTAGACGAGTACCAGTCAAACCACTCGTTAAAGTCCATGTCACCGCCACCAGCACGATACGCCTGGAAAACCTGCACAGGATACTGCAAATTATTTGCTGCACTCGTCGGCTGGTCCATAGCGGACTCAGGAAGGAACCCCGCATCAACCATGTTTTGCGCGAACGTCGTGTACTCAGGGCTACGGTTAGAAGCCCACGACAAAACATTCATCTGCATTTGAGACAAAGTTTGGTAGCGAGGGACAACGCCAGCTCCGGTCTGGTATGTTGAGCCAACAGGAATGCTAATCTCTTCTTCGGCCTGAACATTAACCGGAATAGCATCCATCGCCGTTTGGTAATTAAGAACAACGTCGTCCATTAGACCTTCCGAAAATCATCACGGGCAAGGTACTGATCGTAAAAATCAGCAAACCCTATGTCCTGTTGACGCAACTGGAAAGCGGCAGCGTATCCAACTTCTCGCATTCGCTGCCTGACCTCAGGGTCATTAACTTGAGAAAGCCTGTTTGACAAGTCATCACGTATGTTTAAGTATTGCGCTAATGCCGCGACCGTTGAGTCCTCATCCATTAACTGAGCGTTCTGGACAATTTTACGTGCTCCAAGAATAAACAACGGAAGCTTTTCTGTGTATATTTGACGTTCCTCGCCCCATGCAGGGTAGCGTTCAGATATAGCGACTATGCTTTCATCAAGAACATCTTTAAAAGGTTTAGCCGCTTTAACCTGCAAACTACTCAAACCAGCAGCAAGAACCTTCTCCTCCGCGTAATCTTTAACTTTCCAATACGCAGTCCAACCGTCACGAATCTCGTTATTGCGAGCAATCTCCCTAGGGCGCAACCTACGGCGAACAGGTTTACCGTCACGGCCCGGAGAATGCTGAGCGAACTCACCATACACGGCATACGAGAACGGATCATCATACGAACCCATATTGCCGAACATGCCCACAAGTTCAGGATCAATCTCGTAAAGATCCGCAACAAGATCCTTATTCTTTGTGATCCGTTGCCACGTCTTCAAGTTAGGATTAAGTTTAGTTTCACTAAACGAACCCGAACGAGTGATCGCAGCAAAGTCTTGACCAGCGAAAAACTCGCTACCCTGATCCTCCAAGAACAAGCGAACCTTCTCGCTGTAAGGAATAGACTCATCATCAATAAGCTGATTCCACTTGTCGCGCTGCAACTGGAACTTACTCATCTGCTTCGACTGGAACGGAAGCAAACCAGCAGCAGCGATCTGCCACATCCAGAAGTTATTCGCTTGACGGTCAATCTCCTTGTAATCTTTCTCCGTCAAAGTGCGCTCATCAATCTGAGCCTGAATGTACGCATCCTCAAGAATCTGATTATAGGAAGTCAAATAGGCGCTATCGCTAGTTTCCCCACCAAGCATCTGCTTTACCCGGCGAGCAAACGTCGGCATGATGCTTTCAACAAGACTGTTGTTGACGTTACCGAAAGGGGTAACCTGATTGTATACTTCTTCGCCAAGAAAACTTTTAAGAATCTCTTGATCCTCTGGCTTACCCCGAAGAATCCGCGAAGTAGGAATCTGCACCATCGGCCCGACACCTGGGAACCACCAAGCACCACCAGGGAAAATAACATTCAAACCCTGCTGGCGAGACATAACAGCCTGCCCCGGAGTTATAGGACCAAACCTAGTTTCGAAAAACTTTTGCATGGGCTCAGGCCAAATAATGTACTGGCCTTCATCCTTCAAGAAGTTGCTGCGCTCAACCTTTTCGCCGTTTTCGTCAACAACCCAACCAAGATTGTTCGGGATGTTCCATAGCATGTTGCCGACAGCAAACACCTGCGGGCGCTGATACGCGATGCGTCCCCACACTCTCATAGCGTTCTCGTAAGCCGGGAAGAACGGTGAAACAAATCGAAGCATTTCGCCAGCGTTACTCAACCGCTCAATCGTATACATAGTGTCACGAGTGGCCTTAAGAGCATCAGAGCGTGCAGCGGTGTTCAAGCGAGCCAAAACGCGAGGATCAGTAATGTCTTCGCCTTGATCCCTAGCCAAACGCCACAAGTCACGCTGGCGAGCAGTATAAACTGAATTGTAAAAAGGATGGCGAAGCAGTTTGTTCTCAGGAACAGTACCAAGCCACTTCATAGCCTTATCGGTCCAGTTATTTAAACCCTTAAAGCCGCGAGCAAAAACATTCATGTCCATCTCGTCGGCATAACGACCAACAATCTCAGGAAGTTCCCTACCAGCCAGTTGAGTCATCAACTCGCCCTTAGAAATCTCCTGCTTCAAAACCATTTGCCTAAGATCCCCAACATCGGGAACCTCGTTATCCAAACGAGCAACAATCTTAGACAAGTAAGTATCAACAGCTTCTTCGCTGTCTAACTGCCTACCATTGACGCTAAGTTCCTTGCGGTAGCGAAGACCTTCAGGAGTGGCAAGCCAACTTTTAATTGACTCAATGTCATCGCCACGCAAAACTCGCTCTGCTACGGGATCTGTACGGTAACGGTTGTTGATCCGCAAAGTGTACTCAGACCAGTACGTATCCATCTGCTTGGCAGTGAGTTTAGACGGGTCCATCCGACGGAAATCATTACCGCTACCCAGCATCTCGGCGCGAGCACCGGCACCCCACTGGAACGTGGCAGCCTGCGTGCGGTCAGCCGAAGCGAGAGCAGCGGCAATAGCACCCTCATCACCCTGGAAAGCGCCAGGAAGTTCAGTGCCATCATCCATCACATTAGCGCGAGTGCCACCGATCTTGCGTGCCTCTTGCGCGGAACGCAAGCGAGTCATAACATCAGCAATAACCTGCTGCTGATCCTGAATCTCTCGCGCAAGAAGTTCCTGCTGGGCAATAAGGCTGTCCATGCGGTCAGCCTGAGGATCGACCTTACTTGTTTGTATGGTCTGCTGCTTTTCAAGCGTCCGTTCACGTTTCTTCTGCAAAGACTTAACGCGGGCACGTTGCTTTTTAGTAAGTTCCCTAACCTTGCGGCCTTGAAGAAGCTCATCAATCTGCGAAGTAATGTCGTCAACTTCGTTCTGAAGTTCATCCCACTCGTCAAGTTTAGACTCGCTGCGTGCGGCGACAAGAACTTTTTTGCTTTCCTCAAGTTCCTGATACTTTTCCGAAAGGGCTTTTTCTTTTTGCTTAAGGGACTTCTTTGCTTTGCGTGACTTTCTTACATAGCGAATGTTGCCAGGAGCGTTCTTCCACGCCTGCGGATTGGCAGCAACCATGCCAAGGACAGCAAACGAACGAAGAGCGCCCTCAACAACGTTACGCTGAGTGTAACCAAGGCGCAAAAGAACGCTGATCTTCCACAAACTGTTTACGTAGTCAGCGGCAAGAGTAACGTCCTCGACGGAACGCAGCCAAGTCTTGTTGTCTTTAGCGACACGGTTAAACATTTTAACGTCAAGCAGCGGAACTGCCTGGTCAAGTTCAGCGTAGAAACTAGGAACCTTAACAAGTTCACCAGTCTGGTCATCAATGTAAAAGTTAGATTCAGTGGACCTGGCCTGACGCAAAGCATAAGACCTGCGGGCACGGTACCCTTCGTACAGTTTCTTCGCATTTTCAGGGTTAATGTCATTCTTGAAAGCGATCTGGGTGACGACGGCCTCTTCAGCCTCATCAACAATACGAGTTCGCTCTTGCACGGTCTTAGCGCCAACGTAACGCACGTAAAATCGGTTGGCTTCTTGTTGATCTAGTGGTGACTTGCGAAGCCAAGCAGCCCACTCGCGGTTAGAAGACCGAAGATCCTGACCCTTCAAAAACAAAACACCAGCCGGTGTGCTGCGCCCGACCCAGCGGACAGCAGTAATCGGGCGGGATGCGCTAGTGCCTTCGATGAAGTCATAAACCCATCCACCGTTACGGCCAACGGTTGATGATTCTCCTGCTGTCCCAAATGGTTTGCGTTGGAACTGTGTCCTAGTTGCGCCTTGTCGCCAAGCACCAGCGGCACGAGTAAGGCTCTCTAGGCGACCACGCGCACCACCGCGAGTGAGAACCTGCCCACCGGCACCAAGGGTAGCCGGTAGTGCTGCGGCCTCTTCAGCTTGCTTAACAATGTCATCAAAAACTTTAAGGGTGTCGTCAGAATAACTCGGAACAAAATCAAGACGGCCAACTTGCTGGGCGGAAGGAAGCGAACTAGCAAGATCAAAACCATTAGCCAGCGCCACATCATCATACATTTGCGGATTCATTTGCCGCAACTCGCGCCACGATTGCGCCCTACCCGAAAGGGCACCAACAACGGCAGCGGCCTCACGGGGATTGTCAATACTGGTTCGGCCAAGCAGATCTTGCATGGCACGCTCATTATTGCTGCTCTTGGTCCAAATGTGATTAGCGTTACCAGCAGCATCGTTTTGCATCGCACGAATAAGGTTCTCGCCCTCACTCGTTAAGCGACCACTTTGACGGGCACCTTCAACACCAAGATCATCAATTAGCGCGGCCTGCTCGTCAAGTGTCCGACCGAACCGATCAACTTGCGCTGACGTGCGAAGTTGCTGGTTAGAAAAGCCCCCGAACTTTCCGGCTTTAGTGCCGTATCGGAGAACACTTGACCCACCGCCAAGAATGATTAGCGGATCAGTCCCGACACGAACACCCGCGTCGCCAAGACCCGAAAAGAAACGCTCCCACCCTTGAGAGAAAGCAGCATCTTTTGCTTCTTTATCAAGAATATCGAAACCCTCTTGCTGAATAGGGCTATCTGACGCGGCGTAACCAGCAAGAATAAACGGAGAAGTTATTGGATTAGCAAAAAGAAGAACATCGCTAGGGCGGAACCCGCCTTCGCGTATTCTTTTAGACTCAAGACCCACAGAAGTAATCGCAGCTTGCATGGTTGAAACTTGAGAAGTTTCATCCCACGTAAGAGTTTGAATACCACCAGGAGCAGCGGAAACAGCGGCAGTAATAAGCCTGCCTAGTTGAGTGCTACCCCAATCGATAGCGTCAATTGCTGAACTGCCTGCTGTCAGCCCAGCCTCAAAAACATTACCAACCGTTTCCTCATACAAAGGAATGTTGGCAAGCCAACCCGACTCGCCCCGGAGGTTACCGCCAAGATCATCGAACCAAATGTTGTCCATAAACTGACGAAAACCGCCAAGGATACCACCTTCAGCCTCGGGAGGAAGTTTTTCTTCCATGTCAGGAACATCGGGACGCTCAATAGGGAAGTTCTCATCAAAATCCCTAGGGTCGCCAAGGCCCTCAACTTCACCAGCGGAAGAACCGCTACCACCAGGCGCTACAGCAGCACCAGGTTGCACCGGCTGCGGCGCAAGCTCCAGCGTGCCCGGACCGACAGTAAAATCTACCCAACGCTCAGTTCGTTGGTAGTCATCCATAGAAAGGGTTTCTTTTTCTTTTTTAGCCACTGCGAGTAATTTCCGTCAAAAAAGAATCCCGTTCCTGCTCGTTAGCCCAATGCACGTTAGCTAAACCCCACACCAAGCCAACATCCTCAGTGCCGATAGACTTAACTACGGCATCAATGTTGTTAATAAAGCTTGGCACTATCGGCTCACATTCCGCAAATAACGAACAAAGCGCTTAAACCCGTCAGGCGTATCAGGTGCCTCCGCCATCTGCATAAGATCAGGAAGATACTTAGCAATCATCTGGGCATCCCGCGAAGCCTGCTCTTTCGAGTTCGGCAAAGTGTTCGGACCCGCACCAGGGCCAAACGGCGCGCCATCAGTAATAGGCTCATCAGGACGCTGCGTAGGCGACATTAAAGGAGTCGCACCCATGTCACCAGCCTTACGACCAGTGCTACGAGCTTGACGTTGACGTGCCCGTGGAGACTGAGCAGACGGAGAAGCACTCAAAGGAGCAGCCGATTGCATCTCTTCAAGTTCCTGATTCTCGCCATACGGCATACCAGAAACACTAGGCTGCACTTGCTGCGGCCCGCCGTCCGTGCGCTGCGACAAACTACCTGGACCCGAAACTGGGGCAGGGCTTCTTGGGGTCCTCCGACCGCCTTGCTGACGCTCAGCCATCTTCGTCCTCCACGTAAATAACCCTAGGGTCAACAAGTTCCCTGTCTGGGACAGGACCGAACTCGTCTTCCTCTTCTTCAGTATCTAGCAGCCCATACTCAGCTAAATGCAAAAGCGACTCGTCAAGGAGTCTGCCCATGCGTCCAACCATGTCATCAGCCACATCGGGCGAATATGACACCCCCTGCGCGACTATCGCAAGATGCAAGTCAAGGTAGGCAACATGAACACTCATATCCCGCGCTGGAATCCTCATCATATTGCCTTTCTACCTCGAATCTACTTGTTGCCCTTGCCCTTAGTGCCCTTAGTGTGCATCCCAAACTTCACCTTGTCGGCGTGATTCGGTGCGCTTCCAGCCGGTCCCATCATCGGAGGGGCGGTGTGCGGCTTACCGTGCGTGCCCTTGTTAGGCTGCGGCATTACTTTCTCCCTTTGCTAGTTCTTGACTTACGAGTGACAACGATCTTGCCGTCTTTCTCTGTCACCTTCATGCCAGCGGCTTCCGTTTGCCGCTTCAACTGATTATATTTTTGCTGAGCCGTAAGTTTCGGCTTCGGCTTATTCTCAGGCATACCTACCACTTGACCTTATCGGCCCAATACGCGGCAGACATTTTGCCCTTTTTAATATTACTTGCGTGACGTGCCTTGAAAGACGCTTGACGTTTCGTAGGCTTCTTGTCGCCCATAACGCCCTGCTGCCCAAAACGAATCGTCTTCACCTTGTCACCCTCCTTAGCCACAACAACATGCGACTTGGTGGGGTGGTTAGGTGTGCGCTTCGGCTTGTTGTATCCCGAAACGCCTGCTCGTTCTAGGCGTGGATCTTTCTTAGCAGCCATTATCTACCTTTAGATGATTTACGTGCAACCTTTTTCATAGCAGGAGGCTTAGAACCCTTATAGGGTCGGCCTTCCTTCTTCGGCTTTGGGTTTGACTTGCTATACGGGCGAGTCAATTTCAAATTGCGCTTATTTGTTTTGGTTCGATTAGGCGGCTCGCCTTTAGCATAATTGCTTCCAGACGAACCTTTTCTACCCGGCATTACTTCTTTTTGTTAGAGGAGCGAGCGTAACGAGTAGGCCCACCAGACGGGCGCATAGCCTTCGGCTGACCAGCAGTCTTCTTCACCGTTGCACCACGGTTAGAATACGGTGTCGCGGGCTTGCCGTACTTCGTGGAGTAGTTGTAACCCATTCGCATGTCCTTGCTAGCGGCCTTATCCTTCGCGGCCTTTTGCGAACGGTTCGGCGGCTCGCCACCCGACTTAGACTTTGGCTTGGAGGGGCTAGCTGTCTTCACAACACCCTTTTTCCAAGTTCCGGTCTTTGCATCGTAAACATTGTAGGACCTGCCGCCCCGACCCAACTTAATGGTGCCGTCAGCTACACCAATGTTTTGACCCTTGCGTTGCGCGGTGGTTCCCTTGCCCTTACCTGCGCGAACCTTACCCTTTTCCAGATTAGCCTTTGCTAATGTAGTCGGGTAACCACGCTTAGCTGCGGCTGCCTGCTTCTTTGACTTTTTTTCTTCAGCCATTTTACTTCTTCCTTCGTTTGACGGCGGCATTGTCAACAAGATTCGGGTACGGACGCCCCGCCTTTTTCGCCCGCGCCTTAGCAGCAGCCTTCTGCGTTGCAGTCAACGGTTTTGACTTTTTCTTAGGATTCGGCTTATCCCAAAACGCTTTCCGGGCAGCCTTCTTAGCACCAGCCATCTTAGCCTTTGCAAGTGGTTGACGAGTATTAATCTTCTTCACTGTACTTACGACCCAACGGCTTAGCCAAAGGTGAAACCGTAGTCTTTACATTAGGCATAACACTAGAGTTCTCAGGGTGATTACCGTCCCCACCCATCTTGCCGGTAGTGTCCATCCAGCATCCACACGAAACGCACATAACTAACTCCTAGATAGGTAGACGACGGCTAATACCGACGCCAAGATTCGGTTCCCCGCTAGCGCCAAGCGAAGCCATAAGCATCTGCAAATCAGGGCGACCCCCAGCAGGCATGCC
>Ga0180433_10011010_pt1 | contig 10783 bp, 8 predicted proteins | sample SS_ome_8_FD_132980 | JGI IMG/M metagenome (GOLD analysis project Ga0180433, IMG submission 132980) | Hypersaline lake sediment archaeal communities from the Salton Sea, California, USA - SS_1_D_1 metaG | ecosystem: Environmental > Aquatic > Non-marine Saline and Alkaline > Hypersaline > Sediment...
CAAACCCCAACCCGGGGGGATTGCCGAGCATGCCTACAGGATCGCCGTCCACCTCGAGCGCTGCGGGGTGCCCGTATGCGTACTGGCTTCCGCACACGGTGACTATGAGGACTTCGACCGCCGCCAGCCCTTCCGTACCTACCGTGTCCCTGTGCTACCGGGGTTCGACTGGCTCCTTCATCTCTTCTATGCCTTCTATCTAATTGTCAGGTTGCGGATCGGGGTCGTCTACTGTGCCACTTCCCATCCTTGCGGCATCATATGCAGGGTTCTCAGACTTTTCGCCTCCTTTAGATACACCATAACCATACACGCTCACGAGGTCGCATACGGAGGGCATGGCAGAAGACAGGTGCTTAAGAGATTGCTCAGGCCTTTGCAGGCCGGGACCATAGGCGCCGCCGACCGCGTCTTCGCGGTTAGTGATTTTACGAGGCACGCCCTGGTTGCGGCCGGTGTGGCCGAAGCCAAGGTAACCAGGGTACCGAACGGTATCGACCCTGCCGATCTCACGAGCGCTCCTCGGGACGCACACCTGGTCTCCGAGCTGGGCATAGAGGGCAAGCCGGTCATATTGACGGTGGCCAGGCTCGACATTCACAAAGGCCACGATACGGTGATCCGCGCCCTTCCGGACGTTCTGAAGCAGGTGCCCGATGCCGTCTACGTGATAGCCGGTGATGGGCCCATGCGGGGCGAGCTCGAGATCTTGAGTGCCGACGCAGGCGTCGCCGACCATGTGGTCTTTACCGGGCACATTCCCAGGCCACAAGTCCTCGCGCTCTACGAGGCGTGCAGCGTATTCGCGATGATAAGCCGCGTAGAGGGCGGTAGCGTGGAAGGTTTCGGGATCGCCTTTCTGGAGGCGAATGCTTTTTCCAAGCCTGTTGTCGGCGGCAACTCAGGCGGTATACCGGATGCCGTCGAAGACGGCAGGTCGGGTCTGCTTGTCGATCCTCTGAACCCCGATGAGGTTGCCGGGGCCCTCTTAAAGATTCTCACCGACCCCGGCCTCGCTTCGCGGCTGGGGGCCTACGGCCACGAACGCGTCGCCTCCGAATTCACCTGGGATAAAGCCGTCCACACCATCCTCCACACCCTCGAGAAACGGTAGCGTCGGGTCTCTGTGCCCGACGTTGTTCGGCGTTCCATCCCCGGCGAGCATATCGACGAGTGACATGATACTCATTTCCTCCTGCAGATGAGTTTCTTGTCGTCTCTTTCCAGGTCATAGGGTCTCTGCGCTGATCCCACTGTGCCAGAGAAGACTGAGGCAAGGAGACCACTTGCCAAAGGACGGGTTCTTGTAACTGGAAATCCCGGCGTGCTGGCAGAGTTTCGAATCCTGCCTGGCTCCCCGGGCAAATGTCTCAGAGCGTGATGTTGTGGGATGCCACAGATGTTGTGGCAAAGCTGAATGCGAGCAGGCGAATCAGATCAGGAGCAATCGCTCTCCTCTGCAAGAGAACCCATACGAAGTAAGCTGCTTTCCCGCGGTGGCATCTTCCAATCTGGAAGACATTGTGGAGAATCTGGTTCCGGTGAGCCCTTGGCAGCAGTAAAGCAATCCATGTGTGTCATTATTCCATCTGGATAGCAAGAGCCTACTTCCGTACCGTAATGTCCCGGATTATCTTCACCAAGCTGTAGATTATTACGAAGAACTCTAACCGACCAAGGAACATGCCGGCTATCTCCGTCCAGAGGACGCCCGAGGGCATGCCCGCCTCGGTAAGTCCGGAAGACAGGCCCACTGTGCCCAGGGCGGAAGCAAATTCGAAAAGGGATTCCCTGAATGGGTAGCCATGAGCGAGGAAGATCAGAACTCCCATAATGTACGTTGACATGTAAATGAAGAAGAAAATCCCAATCTCCTTTATGTGCTCATGCGAAACGTAGAACTTGCTTTCTCCCTTCCATATGTAATTCTCGCGAACGGCGGTCCGTGGCAACAAGTGCGATTTGATTTCCCAAACAACGGACTTGACGAGGATGTATATCCGGTACTGCTTTATCCCACCGGCGGTTGAGCATATCCCCCCACCTACCAGCATCAGAACCACCAAGCAGGCGACAGCCAGGCCCGGCCAGTCATTATAGGAAACCGTCGAGTACCCTGTGGTGGAAAGTGCGCTAATGGTCTCGAAGAGAGATATGCCAACTGCTTTCGTGAAGGGATGAAGCGGCGAGACGACACACGCCAGCACTATCGGTACGAATATGGCAAGCAAGACTACTGTGGTACGCAGCTCGCCGTTTCTTGTAACGGCTCTGAACTTACCTCGCAACAGCACGTAGTGGGTCGCGAAATTGGTGGAACCCAGCAACATGAGCACCATGGTTACTGCCTGGATAAAGACACTGTCGTAATAGCCAATGCTCGCAACTCGCGTCGAAAAGCCTCCAGTCGATAACGCAGAGAGGGCATGATTGATCGAATCAAATGGCGTCATGCCTGCTGTCATGTATAGAACAGCACCAGCAGCCGTGTAGCCACTATAGATCATCATGACCGTCTTCGCAGATCGCTTGACGTTTGGCAGGAGCTGTTCGGTGCGACCTTCGGCCTGATAGAGACCTCGACCGTGCGGGCCAAGAATCGCAGAGAGCATGACTATCGCCAGGCCCGCTCCACCTGCGAACTGCATGAGCGATCTCCACATGAGGAAGATCGCGGGGGTCCTGGAAACATCCACCACAGACAGTCCGGTTGTAGTCCAGCCGCTTACAGACTCAAAGAGGGAATTGCGAAATGACAAGAGCCCTGAGAGATGAAACGGCAACGCGGATAGGGCCATCGCCGCCGTCCATGTTATGAAGACGATTACGCCGCCTTCGGCGAGATCCAATGACGCCTCCCGGGCACCGCGGCCGATGAGCCGGAAAGAAGTTCCTGCAGCGATTGAGATCAAAGATGAATAAAGGAAACTCATTATGTAAACAGAATCCTGAGGATGCGAAAGCAAGACAACTAACGGCAGGAGCAGATAAAGTCCAACCCCTAGTAGTAAGGTTCCTGTGTGATGCAGTATTCCGACATACTTGTACTTGGCATATTCGGCGTACCGCATATGGGAGTCTAATCCTCACCCGTAAGCGCGCGTATGGCGGGCCCCTGCTCCTCGGGGGTGCTTATTAGTATCGCCTTGTCACCAACAAGAAGCATGGTATCCCCTCGAGGTATTATCACGGACTCCCCCCTGATAATCACCGGGAGCAAGGTGTCTTTAGGAAGAGACAGTGCAGAGAGGGTCTTACCCACGCACGGGTGACCCGCCATGATGGTTATCTCTGCTGCATTAACCTTACCTTCTTTGATGGGGACCAGGTTGATCACGTCCTGGAGTGAGATCTCCTGCTGAATCAGCGAAGATATCATCTTCGTTTGGTTGAACACCGACGTTATGCCGAGGCGCTTAAACAACTCTGCGTTCTCCGGGTCATTGACCAGCGCGAGCGTACGCTGTACTCCAAACCTGTGCTTGGCGATCTGGCTGATCACTAAATTGTCGGCATCACTTGGGGTCACGGCAATCACAGCCTCCGCACGCATGGCCTGTGCTTCCTCCAATCGCCGCGGATCGCTCCCATCGCCGGCGATCACAAGAGCTTGGAGCTGGCGTGCGATTTCTGCCGAATCCTCGGCGTTTCTGTTTATCACTGACACGGTGTGCCCGCTTGAGACAAAGAGCTTCCCTAGGAAATAGACCACTTTGCCCCCGCCGACTATTATGACTCTCAACGATCCACCTCTTTCTTGAGTATCTCAGCCTCAAACGCTTCCGCGGACACAGTGGTCGGACAGAGTATTCCCAAACCCAGTCTTCGGTAGATGTCACCCTTAAGAGGATCGCTTACTCTGGCAAGCAGCCGCTTTACCACGAAAACCTCTTTTGCAGCCTGGGCAATCATTAGATTGGCGTTGTCGTTTTCTGTCACAGCGGCAACGACGTCAGCCTCGCCGACCCTCGCATTCCGGAGAGTCTCATGCTCAGTTGCATCGCCAAGGAGTTGGAAGCCGCTGAAATCGGCGGAAAGTAGCGTGAAGGCATCTTTTGATCTATCCACCACAACTACGTCGTGTCTGAGTTTTGACAGCTCTGACGCAATGTGGGAGCCCAGCCTGCCGCAACCGACTATCACCACGAACACTGGCTAACCTCACCCCTTCCCTTTGGAGTCACCTTTATCGATGTCATCGATAGAGTAATCGAACCTTGTCGTTCTCGACAGATTTGCTCGGGCCGGCTCATAGGTCGGATCCAGCCCGACGGCCGCGCGATATCGCTTCTGCGCTTCCAAGCGCTCTCCCCTGAGCTCAAGGCAGACACCAAGCAAATTGAATGCTTCGGCTCTCGACGAATCAATTGCCAGAGCTTTCCGGAGGGTCGCCCCGGCCCGCTCAAAATCGCGGCGATTGATCCACAGCTTGGCTTGCTCCATTAGCTCAGCATAGGTGCCAAGGTCGCCCTCACCAAGTTCCCGCCGGGCCAGTATCCTCTCCACCAGTTCCTTTATCTCCGAGCCGGAAAAGGGCTTGCGCAGATAATCCACCGCCCCAAGCTTCATTGCCTCGACGGCATTCTCTATAGTCCCGTAAGCGGTTATGATGGCCACAGGCGTCTCGTAGTTAGTCTCCCGCATCCTCCTCAGGACGTCGATTCCGTCCATGCCGGGAAGCTTCATGTCCAGAAGGACCATGTCAAAACGCGACTTGGACAGCTTCGAGAGGCCGTCTTCACCGTTGACCGCTGTGGCCACCTCGTAACCTGCGCTCTCGAGAACCTGCTGAAGCGTTGTCCTGATATTCTTCTCGTCATCAATGACGAGGACTGCATCCGTCTGTTCCATATCTGCACCCCCAACTGACCCTCCTACGGAAGAAACCTGACCACCGTCGCCAATAACTCTTCAGGAGTGAACGGCTTGACCAGGTACTCCTCGGCACCAAGGTCTCTTGCCTTCCTTATGTCCTCGTCGGCTGCCTTAGCACTTATGACGACAACCGGTATGTTGCAGGTCTTGTCTGCTTTCTTAAGTCCCTCCAGTACCATACTGCCGTCCAGCTTGGGCACAAGCAAATCGAGGAGTATCACGTCGGGCTCCAGATTGAATGCCTGTTCCATTGCAGCTACTCCATCCTCAGCCACGGTCACCTCATAGAGATGTGCCTCCAGTGCCATCTTTACCACAATAATGGTGTTCTTGTCGTCCTCAACAAGAAGAACCTTCCTACCCATCCGTACCCCCTTGCCGGCCGGCCTGGTCCACCACAGACAACGTGAATACGAATCTGCTCCCCGTGCCCTCCGTGCTTTCCACCCATATTCTGCCGCCGTGGGCTTCGACTATCTCCTTCGCAATTGCCAGACCAAGGCCCGCCCCACCTGCCGAGGCTGGTCCCTTCCTCTTTATCTGGAAGAACTTCTCGAATATCTTCTCCTGATAGGCCTTCGGTATCCCAGGCCCCGTATCTTCGACCCATATCTGAAACCGCTCGCCCTTCCGAGCCGCACCGACCGTGATCTTACCACCCGGTTCCGTATAGCGAATAGCATTATTCAAGAGATTGCTCAGGACCAACCTGACTTTCTTGGGGTCGGCTCGCACCATGACATTGGGCTCATGATAGTCACGCACAAGTACAGCACCTCTCTCCTCTATCTGTGGCTTGAACCGTTCCACGGACGCATCGATCATGCTGCGGGGTTCAAGAGCCACGATATCGGGTTCGAGTCTGCCGGATTCTATCCTTGAGAGGTCGAGCAGATTGTTCACAAGATTCGTGAGTCGCTTGACGTCTTCCTCCATCGCGCCTAAGAGCTGTTTCTGTCTGTCATTGATCTCGCCTGCAGTCCGATCTAGGAGGAGCCCTACGGCCATCGACATGGAAGTCAGAGGGGTTCTGAACTCGTGAGACACCGCAGAAACGAAATCGCTTTTCATTCGGTCTATTTCATACAGATGCGTGATATCTTGAAGCACGGTCACGACGCCGATGAGCCCTCCGGATTCGGTCTTCAGGGGGCTGATTCGCTGCCGGAAGACCCGCGCACATCCCCCACGATCGACAGTCAGCGGTCTCTCGATTTCTTCCTCGCCCGGACCGGCACCTTGCTCCAGGGTTTTCTTGATCAGATCGAACAGACTCTCTTCACTGACCACCTCAAGGAAGTGTTTGCCTCTGGCCTGTTCTTCCTGTGTATTAAAGATACTCTCTGCCGCCGGGTTGATGAGGGTGATTCTATTCTCGCGGTCCGTGACGATTATGCAGTCGTCGATCGTGTCTACAATCACACCGGTCTTCCTCTGCTCTGCCGTGAGGCGTTCTAAGTCCAAGGCCCTATACTGGCTCAACCGGGTTGCCATCTTGTTGAATTCCTTCGCAAGGAGACCTATCTCGTCTTTGGATTGCTCTTCCAAGGCATAGTCAAGCTTGCCATCCCCTATTTCCCTAGCCGCTCGGGCGAACCTGCGGAGAGGTTCCACGAGAAAATGAGATATCTTGAGTCCGAATACCAACCCAAAAATAACGGCCAGCGCTGATAAGGCAATGGACGAGTATATGGCATAGTCAGAGCGCTTCCTGGCAAGAGTATCGGCTCGCAACATCGCGGTTTGGTTTATCTGGAGGAGATCTCGGCAGGCTGATTTGGTCGCGTTGAAATGAGGCTTGACTTGGCTCATGTAGAACAGGCCTGCGTTGGCACGGCTTTCCACACGCAGCCTGTCGAAAAGCAACACGTATTCCTCATACAAGCGGTCAATGGCTGCTATGGTCTCAGCTTCCCCCTCTTCAGTGATGTTGTCTTTGGCCCGCCCGTAATTCTCGAGAAATCCGATCCCGGAGCTATTGAAAAGCTCCTGCCCCTGTTCCCGCTGGCCGAACAGGTACATGAGCTCGGCACTGTCCTGGCGCTCGAGAGATTCGAGCATAGTCTGAGCCGCCTCAACGCTCCGGTAATTCCGCTGCATTATCTTCCCGATCGCCCCGCCAAGGACGACGAAATTAACCACCGCCCAAATGCCCAACCCCGCTGTCACTGAAATGAGAACCAGGTATCCAATCAGTACCTTCGCTCTCAGGCTTCGCTTAGGATGTAACCCCTCCATACGTGAGTCCCCTCACACTGTCTGGCTACAAATCAGATGAGACGCCATCCCGCTTGGATGCTCACACAATGTACCCTTCCTCCGGCCCGGGCCGTGCCAACTGTCGAGCCAACGTCGCCACCCAGAATCTCAGCATCTTTGCTAGGTGACTAGTATAGGCAGACGACGTCATTTTGCAAGGGCGAATGCGGTGTTTATTCGTAGGCGTGCCATTACCCGGCGGTTTATCGCTCGCGCCGTCGTGCGCCCCCAAGGACGCGTAAGCAGTGCGGCTTTGTGACGAAGCATTGGGAGGTACTCGCCGCACCACCGGCCCTGAAAGAACGGGGAGTGGCCGATTCAAGCAAGCGGTCTGCGAGTTGCCATAATACTTATTGAACGAACCCGCGTTGCGGGAGACATGAGCTGCGGGTAGTTGTCGCCGGTGAGACAAGCGGCGACGCCGACAGTCGGTTGCAGCTACCTCACATCCACACTACAATATCAGCTCCCGGGCTGTGTTGAGTTGGCAGATGTCAGGTTCACCATCACAGAAAGGAGCTGAGTCATGGAGGATGTCTACACTCGTATGGAAACGGATATGGAGCTGAAGGATCTGAGTCCCGTGACAATATCATATTATCTGCTGCGGGTCCGAGACTTTGGCCTTCACTTCCAGCAACCGCCGGAGGATCTGGGCAAAGAAGAGATCCGTGCGTATCTGCACTATCTCATCAAGGAGAAGAAAGCCTCTCAGGCTGTTATAAGCCAGGCCTATAGTGCACTGAAATTCTTCTACGAAACCACCCTGGGGCGAGACTGGAATGGGTTTAGGGTGCCCAGGGTGAAGATGCCAAAGAAGCTTCCGGTGGTTCTCTCTAGGCAAGAGGTTGGCGCCATCCTTTCGGCGACAGAGAATCTTAAGCACCGAGCCATGTTTGCCACGATCTACTCTGGGGGCTTAAGAATCAGCGAGGCTGCACACCTGAGGGTATCGGATATTGACAGCGATCGGATGATGATCCTCATTCATCAGAGCAAGCGAGGAAAGGATCGTTACACTCTGCTGGCGAGGCATACCCTGGAGATCCTCCGGGAGTACTGGAGATCGTATCGTCCTGTCGGTTGGCTATTTCCAGGGAGATCTCCATCGAGACCGATAACTGGCAAATCCATTCAATATGCTTTCAAGAGAGTCCTCCATCGTGCGGGTATAAAGAAGGCGGCGACGATTCACACGCTCCGCCACAGCTTCGCCACCCATCTGGTGGAAGCAGGCACGAATCTTTGGCACATCCAGATCCTCCTGGGCCATGCCAGTCTCAAGACCACTACCATCTATCTGCATCTGAGTCGCAAGGATATCGGTGGGATCGTCAGTCCCCTGGATCTCCTCACGGAATCGGACAGGTAGGTTCCTCACAAAGACCCGCTCACCATGAGACCACGTTTTGAAGTAGCTGATATCTTTCGAGCCTTCGGGCAGGAGTACCGAACGGCTCGGGGCCACCGCATGCCGATGCGCCATCTTCGGGTGATGCGGGCCATAGAGATATGTCGGACCGCTGAGTTGGGTGGACACGTTGATCAGTGTGACCGGTGTGGAGCCTTAAGAATCTCCTACAGCTCATGCCGTAACAGGCATTGCCCCAAGTGTCAGTCGCTTGCCAAAGAGCGCTGGCTTGAAGAGAGAAAGAGAGATCTCCTGCCCACCCCCTACTTCCATGTCGTCTTCACACTGCCGGCGAGCTTAAGGCCCTGGGCTCAGAATAATCAGCAGGCCGTCTACGACATCCTCTTCCGAGCAGCTTCCCGGACACTCTCCACACTGGCCGGGGATCCGAAGTACCTCGATGCCCAGATAGGATTCATCGCTGTGCTTCATACCTGGACTCAGACCCTCATCGACCATCCCCATCTGCACTGCATAGTGACAGCCGGAGGGCTATCCAGCGACGGAGACCGGTGGATCTCCTGGCGTAAAGGCCTCTTCATACCTGTCAAGGTCTTGTCTGTGCTCTTCAGGGGAATCTTCATCGATCACCTGAAGAGTGCACATAAGTCCGGGCAATTGAAGACCCCTGAGCACATCCGGGCACGAGACTACGATGCTGCCTTCAACAAGCTCCTCCCCGGCCTCTACCGGCGAGATTGGGTGGTCCACTGTAAAGCACCAATGGGAAGCCCTGAGGATGTGATTGAGTATCTGGCCCGATACACTCATCGAGTCGCCATTTCCAACGATCGCCTGGTCAGACTCCAGGGCGGTCAGGTCGTATTCCGCTGGCGTGACCGCACCCGGCATAATAAGGTCAGGCTAATGACCTTGGAGGCAGGCGAGTTCATCCGACGATTCTTGCTTCACGTGCTCCCCGACGGCTACGTCAAGATCAGGTACTACGGCATCCTCAGTCACCGGAATCGCAACACGAAACTCGTCCAATCTAAGCGGATCCTCGGCGTCCCCTCTGGTAATCAGCCGGAGGTCATCTCTTGGCAGGAGCGACTTCGTCGCCTCACCGGGATTGATCCAACAGTGTGCCCACACTGCAGAAAAGGTAGGATGCTTGTCAAAGGGGTCGTCCTACCAACGCCTGACGGACCTGTGATCCGCTTGTCTACAAGTCCATTCCTACCTGCACAGGGGGCACCGCCATGAAGACCAGCCACCGCGATCTATGCTCCGAAGGACATCTGAAAAGCCAACAGGGGGATTCTTTTCACCTCTCCATGTCGGCAGGCCGTGTGGTCTCTATGATCTCAGCGAGAACCGTCCCCGCGGTCAGCCACCTGAGGATACCGACAGCCCGGATCGCATTGCTTGCCCGAGAGGACTCCACACAAAGACATCCCCGGTGGCCACTCCCTTGAAATGAATCCCCATAGATACCGCCCCGCGGCCTCGCTCAATCAGTTGTATCGGAAATGGCGCTACGCGCCACTGCCGATACAACCTTTATCATTATGAATCCTTGAGCCAGGCCCCAGATCGAACCAGAGGCGATTGCAGGTGATGTCGAACGATAAGGGTTGATGAGGTATGCCTGAAATCGACTTGAGCCGGAAGGTCCGAAATCGCGAGAATGTAGAAATCCCTTGACATGTCGCCACGACTCCACGTCTAGGGGGAAAGGCTTTAGGGCGCTATTCTATTAGATATGGTAGCTGCCTTGGAGCCATGAGAGACCGGGGACACAAGATCATCGTTTTACCTGCCTCAGATTGCCTTTACATGGGTGTTTATGGATAGCGTATTCGTCGCGGATCTTGCCGGCGCAGGGCGATTGATCGTGAGGGCGTCTGGTGTGGCTGCAAAGACCACCGTCGGGGATGGAACCCCGACGCTACGGGAAGACCACCGTCGGGGATGGAACCCCGACGCTACGGGAGGACCACCGTCGGGGATGGAACCCCGACGCTGCAAGAAGACGCACGGTCCCTTTAGCTTGACCGCTTCTTCAAGCCTTGGTTATATTAGGTTTGCGCAATCGTGGATTGGGGGAAGCGAGAGTGGCGGAACTGGCAGACGCGCTGGACTTAGGATCCAGTGAGTTTTCTCGTGGGGGTTCAAATCCCCCCTCTCGCACCAGATGGAGGGACAATTTACGAAATGGTAGCCGAAGGTGAATACCTTAGGGAGATAAGGCGTCCGACCGGTCTCAAGAGAGTCCTTGAATTCGAGGTTCCCAGA
>Ga0180433_10011011_pt1 | contig 10783 bp, 11 predicted proteins | sample SS_ome_8_FD_132980 | JGI IMG/M metagenome (GOLD analysis project Ga0180433, IMG submission 132980) | Hypersaline lake sediment archaeal communities from the Salton Sea, California, USA - SS_1_D_1 metaG | ecosystem: Environmental > Aquatic > Non-marine Saline and Alkaline > Hypersaline >...
GCGAAAATCAGATGCCGGCAGTTCTCAAGGCCGTAGCCTGAACCTACTGGTAGCGCTGCGCGGACACAGCGGGCTGGTCGCAAAGGGAAAAAGGACAAAAGGCTTTTTCAGCAAGCCCTATTTATCAAAGGAAGCTTCCTCAAGAGCTTTCTGACTAGTGGTAGCGGTTTCAGGAAATCGGTTACCTCATTGGCAAATTACTCTGTGAATCCTTTTAAGGGAGTAAATCTGCCGTCATAAGAATACTCCATCGTTCTGCAATAATAGCATAACAACTTTCGTTCTTCTTTTGGTAGCCACATAAGCACACACCTCTTTTCTGTGTCATATAAAACTGTTATATAGCGCCGTTTCTAAAAACAAACTTGCAGATTTTGTCATTCCCGCGAAGGCGGGAATCCATTTGTTATGTTCTGGATTCCGGGTCAAGCCCGGAATGACAATCTCTCAAATTACATGTAACATAACAATCGGGATCGCCGTGTTCAGGATAATTTCTTGTCCAAGATTTGTGAGACGATTTTTGGGTTTGCCTGACCTTTTGTCTTTTGCATTACCTGGCCTAAAAGGAAGCCTCGGGCCTTTTTGGTCTTTTTGCCGCCTGATGTTGCATCGGCCACGGCGTCCGGATTGGCGGCAAGGACCTCATCTACAACAGCCTCAAGCTCGCCTGCATCGCTTTTTTGAAGCAAATTAAGTTCAGAAGCGATAACATCCGGGGCCTTTTTGGTTTTAACCATTTCCTCGAAAATAGCAGCAGAGGCGGTCGCGCTTATATCGCCGGCATCTGTCATCTTTGCCAGCTTGGAAAGGTCTTCTGCGCTTATACCCAAATCGGCGACATTACAGCCGGCTTCATTTGCAAGCTTCATGCCGGTCTGTGTGAGCAGGTTGCACACCCTTTTAGCATCGGCGCCAGCTTTTACTGCAGTATCGAAAAACTCGGCGGTGAATCTGTCGCCGGTTAAAACGCCTGCATCGTAATCGCTGAGTTTGTATTCGGTTACAAATCGCTTTTGCATTTCAATCGGCAACTCGCAAAGGCGCAATTTGATTTCATCGAGCCATTCTGCGTCGATCTCGACCGGCACGAGGTCCGGATCGGGGAAGTAGCGGTAATCGTGGGCCTCTTCCTTTTCGCGCTGCAGGATGGTTACTTCGTTTTCGTCATCCCAGCCGCGGGTGCTCTTGTTGCCCGAGGCCATCGTTAGGCCGGTCTCTGCGAACTCGTCCAATTGTCTTTGGACCTCGAAGGCTACGCTTTTTTCGACGGCTCGAAAGCTGTTTAGGTTCTTGACCTCGACGATAGGCGTTTTGTGTTCGGAGCCGGCTTTAGTGATTGTCAAATTTATATTCGGCTCGAAGCGCATGTGGCCCTTTTGCATATCTGCATCGGAGACACCGAGATATCTTACTATCCTTTGCAGCTCAACGGCCAGCGCCCGCACCTCTTCGGGACTGTTCATATCAGGCTCTGTAACTATTTCCAGAAGCGGGGTGCCGGCTCGGTTCAGATCTACGGCTGAAAAGTTGCCGAGGGTGTGTGTATTCTTGCCGGCGTCCTCTTCAAGGTGGACCCTGATTATGCGAATCTTTTTGGTCCGGCCGGTTTCCAAGGGTATCTCTATGTAGCCTGCTTCGCCGAGGGGCAGGTCATACTGGCTTATCTGATAGTTCTTAGGCAGGTCGGGATAGTAATAGCTCTTGCGGTCCCACTTGGTGAAGTTTGCGATTTTGCAGTTCAGCGCAAGCGCCGTCAAAACGGCGAATTCGTATGCTTGAGCATTCATTACCGGCAGAACGCCCGGCATACCGATACAGACCGGACACACCCTGCTGTTAGCTTCGCCGCCATAGACCAATTCGCAGCCGCAAAAGAGCTTTGTCCTTGTGGCAAGGTGGACGTGAATCTCAAGTCCTACAACAAGTTTATATTCTAATTCGCTCATTTTGTATGTTCTGCAGGTTTTGGTCTATGTGTGTGGTAATTGGTTTTGCTCTCGAACATTCTTGCTATCCTTAACAGCTTCTCTTCAGTGAAAGCCGGCGACAGTATCTGCAGGCCTATCGGCAGGTTATCGGCGTCAAATCCGCAGGGAATGCTGATAGCGGGCACGCCGGCCAGATTAGCGGCCAGGGTATAGATGTCGGTCAGGTACATCTGCAGTGGGTCTTCGATTTTTTCGCCGAGCTTAAAGGCGGTTGTCGGTGATGTCGGCATAATTATACAGTCGGCTTTTTCAAAGACGTTTGTAAAATCTTTGCGTATAAGATTTCTTACCTTAAGGGCCTTCAGATAGTAGGCATCGTAGTAGCCGCTTGAAAGGGCGTATGTGCCTAACATTATCCTTCTTTTAACTTCTGCGCCGAAGCCCTCGGCCCGCGATTTTGAATAGACCTCGATATAATCGGCCGGGCTTTCGGTTCTGTGGCCGTAGTGGACGCCGTCATATCTTGCCAGGTTGCTGGAGGCCTCGGCGGTGGCGATGAGGTAGTAGGCGGCAATAGCGTAGTCCAGGTGCGGCATTTTTACCTCTACGATTTGAGCGCCAAGGTTTTTATAAATGTCCAGTGCGGAAGCTAAAGCGTTTCGGATGTGCTCATCCGCGCCGGCGTTAAACCCGCTTGCAACGGCAATCTTTAAACCTTTTACATCTTCGTCGAGTTTTTCAAGATAATCGCAGACCGGCGCCATCTCCTCGCTGACACTTGTACTGTCTCTTTTATCCCGGCCTGCAATGACGTTCATCATCAAGGCGGCATCGGCAACATCACGGGTAACAGGTCCAATCTGGTCGAGACTTGAGCCGTAGGCGACAAGACCGAAACGCGAGACCCTCCCGTAGGTTGGCTTTAGGCCGACTACTCCGCAAAATCCCGCGGGCTGGCGAATTGAGCCGCCTGTGTCGGAGCCAAGGGCGGCAAAGCACATCCGGGCGGCGACCGCCGCAGCAGAGCCGCCGCTGCTTCCGCCGGGTACTCTTTCCATATCCCAGGGATTGACCGTTCGTTTTAAGCCGGAGTTTTCAGTACTCGAACCCATTGCGAACTCGTCCAGATTTGTTTTGCCGATAATCACGGCATCGGCGGCGAGGAGCTTTTCGACAACGTGGGCATTATAGGGAGCCTGAAAATTTTCCAGGATTCTTGATGCGCAGGTCGTTGCGCCCAAATCTGTGCACATATTGTCTTTGATCGCCACGGGTACCCCGGCCAAAGCCCCCATCGATTCGCCGGCGGCGATTTTTTCATCGACAGCTTCTGCTGTTTCAAGGGCATGTTTGTTAAACGTGCTGATGTATGCGCCAATGGTATCGTCGATATCCGCAATCTGTGCCAAGACAGCCTCGACAACGGCTGTGCTTTTAACGGCCCCGGCGGCGATTTTGTCGCGTAACTGTTTGCAGGTTAAATTTAGCAGTTCATCGGCCATATACTACCTGTTAGTAGTTATCTCAAAACTCAAAATGTCATTCTGAGCGCAGCGAAGAATCTGTTATTTCAACCAACCAGATCCTTCGCTTCGCTCAGGGTGACAGTTTGTTAGTTCGTCATTCGCCGGAATCATCTTCGAGAATTTTTGGCACCTTAAAGAAGCTGTCAATACGCTGCGGAGCATTTTTCAGGGCGCTTTCTGTGTCCAGTGATTCGGTTACGACATCTTCCCGGAAAATGTTGTGAATCGGCAGGCAATGCGCCAACGGCTCGACCGAATCTGTGTCAAGTTCGTTGAGCTTCTCGACGTAGCCGAGGATGGCACTCAACTGGCCGCTGAAGCGGGCAACTTCATCATCGGTCAGGTCGAGCCGGGCGAGTTTGGCTACATGCCTGACTTGTGATTCATCAAGTTTTTTAGCCATTTATTACAAACCCCTGCCTCATTATAAATATCTGGTGGACTTACGACTAAAATCCCACGTAAAACGTCCTTAGATAAACTAAGAACCGGTGTAGCTAAATAATTGTCCCCGGCGGGTTTTTACACCTACTTGCCGGTCATCGCTTCCCAAACAGCAATTACCGCATATAAACAGGAAGTTTCATTCGGCCGCTTGCGCGGCTCGGCTTTTGTAAACCAATAACCAATTACCGGTTATCAATCGGCTTCTGGTTTGTAGTTACGCTTAGGGGGCTTTTCGACCAGGCCCATGCGGATTGCTTTGGCCGAGACCTTAATCCTGCAGACCTTGCCGTTTACCACGGCACGGACCTTCTGGATATTGGGTTTGAATTTCCTTTTCGTAATGCCGGTTATCTTCCTGCCGACGCCGCCGAGATACTTGGCTTTACCACGCCTTGCAATACTGCGGCCTGCCGAGGTTCTTTTGCCTGTAAAAAAACATTCTCTTGACATATCAAAATACTCCAGCGTTTCGCCTGTGCCATTTAACATATAACATATCCAGCCGGGTTTCGAAACCCGGCATGAACTACGGAATTTCAAGAATATACACATTGTTGACGGTTTTGCAAGGATTAAAACAAAATTTTGGTCTAAAAAGCGCCCAAATCGGTTTCAACGGCGAATTTTCTTGATTTATGGGCACTTTTCCATAATTTTGTTAGCGTAAAAGGGATGTTTATGGTTGATGACGACAGGCAAAAAAGGGTCTTGATTACAGGTTGTTCGAGTGGATTCGGGCTGCTGACGGCGGTTTTGTCGGCTAAGGCGGGCTTTGATTGCATCGCAACTATGCGGAATATGTCCAGGGCCGATTACCTTCGCGGCGCCCTGAAGCAGGCCGGGGCCTGCGCCAAGATTGAGCAATTAGACGTTACCAGCCCGGAGGCCGTCCGCCAGCTTGTGGCAAGGTACGCCCCTGTCGATATTCTTGTTAATAATGCCGGAATCCTGGTAATGGGCTCGGCACTGGATATCACCGAAGAGGAGATAAGGCGGGTTTTCGAGACGAATTATTTCGGCGCCGTCGGGCTTACGCGGGCTGTTGCAAGGCAGATGATAGAAGCCGGCGGCGGTCTTATCATCAACGTCGCGTCTTTAGCTGGTCTTGTCGGGCATCCGTTCAACGCGGCATACGCAGCAGCCAAACATGCACTTGTGGGTTTTTCACGCTCTGTCAGGCTGGAACTTAAGCCGTTCAATATAGATGTGGTTTCGGTTGAGCCGGGCTATCACAGAACGGAGATTATACGGTCAAACGCCAACCTTACGGAAAACTTTTATGATAAACAATCACCAATGTTTGAATATAATCGAGGCTTTTTGAAGCTGATGTTGGATGAGATTGTGCCGCGTGCCGCCGATGCCGAAAGGGTGGCTAAGAAAATTGTTGAGATTATGCAGGCCGAGAAACGAAAACCACATTATGTTATAGGCAAAGATGCAAAATTGCTGACAATAGCCAAATGGCTGGGTTTGACTTTTTATGTCGAAAAATGGATATACAAGTACCTCGTCAGGGCCACTCGTCGTGAAAACAGACGTGCCGAGGCAAGGGGCAGACGACAGAGGTCGGATAACAGAGGACAAACCAAACACAAGCCTGCCGGCGCAAGCCGGCGGACAGGTGACCGAAGATAACAGGAAAGGTGCGATACATCGCACCCTACCAAACTACATTTAGCCCCACCTGTCCTGAGCTATGTCGAAGGACGTTTTACCCGGGGTTGAATCTGTAAGGAGGCCTTGTTTTTGTTGGTGTAAGTTGAATATATTAATTACTTTAGGGGGTAAGGCAGTGGCGCGTGAGTCAAACCAGGAATCCTCAGCCCGTGTGGAGCTGGAGATTAACGGCGAGGAAGTTGAACTGAATGATTTCGTTGGGAATTTTATCTCCCAAACGGTTATCGGTATGGTAAAGTCTTTGCGGGGTGTCGGAGAGGTTGAGACTATCAGGCTGGAAATTTTAAGAGAAGCTGAGTGATTCGAAGGTGGCGAAATGATAGAGCTTGCCGGTATACTGATGGTCGGTTCTTTGGAAAGGGGCTTAGGTAAGACCAGATTTGCCTGCTCACTTATCAGGAAGTTCAGCCACAAGTGCGACATTATTGGGATAAAGGTAACCACAATAAAGGAGCCTAAAGGCGGTTGTCCTCATGAGGCCGGCTGTGGTGTGTGTTCCTCACTGAATGGGCATTATGACATTACTGAAGAAACCGAAAGCAAATCCGACAAGGATACCTGCAGGATGTTGGCCGCAGGCGCGGCGCGTGTATTTTGGCTAAGGGTCTTGAAAACACATCTTGAGGAGGGCATTTTGGCATTATTGGATATTATAGGGGATGATGCAATTTGTGTATGTGAGTCGAACAGCCTTCGGAGAGTTGCCGAGCCGGGATTGTTTGTGATGGTTAAAGGCGGTGATGACCGGGAACTGAAGCCTTCAGGGGTTGAAGTTGCAAGGCTTGCAGATTTAAGCGTGTGTTTTCATAGGGCTGGATTCGACTTTGACCTGGATGATATCGGCCTGGCCGACGGGATGTGGTCGTACAGGGCTAAGGCGACAGCGATTATCATGGCTGGAGGTGATAGCAGGCGGTTAGGGCGTGATAAGTGCATGTTAGAGGTAGCCGGACAGCCGATGATAAAACATATTTACGACCAGCTTGGGCCCAACTTCAGCGAAATCCTTATAAGCTCAAATGACAAGTTAAAATATGATTTTACAGGTGCAAGGGTTGTACCCGACAGGGTTGCCGGTCAGGGGCCGCTTATGGGAATAGCGTCGGCGATTGAGGTGTCGGCGAACGATATAAATTTCGTAATGGCCTGCGACATCCCTCGCGTCGATACATTCCTGATGCGGCGGATGCTCAGGGAGTGTCGGGATTTTGACGGTGCCGTTCCAAGATTGGGCGGGTTTCGGTATGAGCCGCTTTTTGCGGTATATCGAAAAAACATGCTGAAAACCATAAACAAATTGTTAGCGGCTGGTGTGCGGAAAATAGACGAGGTGTACAACCACTGCCGGATTAGTTATACTGACATTTCCGACAGTCGGCTCAGAAATATTAACACAATCAAAGATTATCGGGAATTTGTTGACCAGTACAATGATAACATTTGAAGAGGCCCTGCAAATTGTTGTGGATTCCGTGCATCCGGTCGGTTCCGAGCGTGTCGAGCTTAAAGATGCGTCCGGTCGGGTTTTGGCCGAGGATGTAAAGTCGGATATTGATATGCCGCCTTTTAGCAGGTCGAGTATGGATGGATATGCCTGCCGAAGGGAAGACCTTGAAAATGAACTTAAGGTGATTGAGACAATACCCGCCGGGACCGTACCGGAAAAACCGGTCGGGCCGAATGAGTGTTCCAAGATTATGACGGGCAGTATGGTTCCATCTGGTGCCGATTGTGTAGTAATGGTAGAGTTTACCGAAAAAGTGGGCGAGGATGCAATCAGGTTCACTGGCAAAAAAACTACAAATAATATCCGACATAAAGCAGAGGACATCAAGAAGGGTGAGGTAGCTTTAAGAATGGGCACTTTGCTGATGCCTCAGCATATCGCGGTTCTTGCATCGGTGGGCCATTTACAGCCTTTGGTGGCAAAAAGGCCCGGAGTCGGGATTATTTCAACCGGTGACGAACTTGTTGAGCCTCAGTTAAGACCCGGCCCTTCACAGATAAGGAATAGTAACAGTTTGCAGCTTTTCGTGCAGCTTTCGGATATGGGTGCCGACGTGCGTGACTACGGCATTGCAAAGGACACTGTCGGCGAGATTGACAGCCTGATTAAAAAGGCCGCAGGCGAAAATGATATTGTTATTGTCTGCGGCGGGGTTTCCGTAGGCGATTTCGACTTTGTACCGGAGGTTTTTCGGCAGAACAATTTTGATTTGTTGTTTGAGAAAGTTGCGGTAAAACCGGGCAAGCCTACCGTTTTCGGGCTTTCGGAAAAAGTATTTTGCTTCGGGGTGCCGGGCAATCCTGTGTCGAGCTTTGTGATTTTTAATCTGCTTATAAAGCCGTTTGTTTATAAGCTGATGGGTTACGATTACAGGCCTCGTGATATTCGGATGCCCCTTGCCGAATCCGTTTCAAGAAAGAATACGAAAAGGAAAAGCTGGATACCGGTAGTAATTACGGAAAACTTTTCCGCCGTTCCCGTGGAATATCACGGCTCTGCTCACATTGATTCGCTTTGCGGCGCTGATGGCCTGATCAATTTTGAGATTGGTGCGGCTGAGATTGAAAAGGACACTGTTGTAACAGTCAGGTTGATTTGAAGTAAACTTTGCGTTGTTGGGTCTTGCGTGCAATGAGTGTTGATTATCTGAGGATATCGGTTACGGACAGGTGCAATTTACGGTGCATTTACTGCGATCCTTTGCGTGATGTTGATTTTGTGCCGCGTAAAGAGCTTTTGACATTTGAAGAAATACATCGCATAGCGGAACTTTTTGCACAATGCGGTATAACCAGGATTAGGCTGACGGGTGGAGAGCCGCTGGTCAGGACAAATGTAGTGCGGCTCGTACGGATATTGGCTGGCATCCGGAGCATCGATGATTTGAGCCTTACAACAAACGGTGTTTTGCTTGAATCAATGGCGGACGAGCTGAAAGATGCAGGTTTGAAACGGGTAAACGTCAGCATGGATTCGGCGCAAAAGGACAATTACAAGCAGATTACTGGTTTTGATTTCTTTGAGAATGTAACAAGAGGAATTTACAAAGCGCTGGCCGTTGGTCTTAGGGCGGTCAAGATAAACAGTGTCATAATAAAAGGTGTGAATGTTTCTCAGATTCCGGTCCTTGCCCGGATGAGTGTTGAGCTTCCTGTAGCGGTAAGGTTCATAGAGTATTGCCCGACCAGCAGGCAGACAAGGCCTGCGAGTGATTATGTGCCTAACAAGGAGGTTCGCAGGATTATCGAACGCAGGTTCGGGCCGCTTACAAGTACGTTGCCGAGCAGCGGAAATGGGCCTGCGCTATACTTTAAGATTCCGGATTCGGCAGGTTGTATCGGCTTTATCAGCGGGGTGAGCGGTTCTTTCTGCCGGACCTGCAACCGCCTCAGGCTGACCAGCGATGGAAAAGTCAGACCGTGTTTGTATTCGGCTTATGGCTACGACCTGAAGGGATTAATCCGAACTGGCGCCGAAGACCGACAAGTTATGAGTCTGTTGAAGAAGATAATCGCGGAGAAGAAGAACTTTACAAGGTTGAATTCTTTTACGGAAGAATTTTGTATGCGAAGTGTCGGAGGCTAAGTATTATGACAAATAACGGCGGCATGATAGATGTAAGCGGCAAGGACATCACCGCCAGGACCGCAAAGGCCGAGGGATGTGTTTTGTTGGGATCCGATGCCTTTGAGGCTTTAAAGGCGGGCAAATGTATCAAGGGGGATGTGTTTGCAACTGCGAAGGTGGCTGCTATACAGGCGGTAAAATCCACGCCTTCTACGATTCCGATGTGCCACCCTGTTTTGATTGAAGCTGTTAGTATTGACTTTACGATGAATGATGCCGACAAGTCGGTTACTGCGTCTGTAACAGTTAAATCGTCCGGCAGGACGGGTGTGGAGATGGAGGCGCTTTGCGGTGCGAGTACGGCCTGCCTTACCATTTACGACATGCTAAAATACACACATAAGGCAATGACGATAGGCCGTATAAGATTGATTGAAAAAACGGGCGGAAAAAGTGGCGACTACAAGAGATAATTCGGAACCGAACGATGGTTGTTTGAGCAGCAGGGGCAGGGTCAGGGCGATATCCGTTTCAAAAGAAAAGGGAACGCAAAAAACCAACATCCCCGAAGCCGAGTTGCGCGCCGGCTTCGGTATTATTGGAGATGCTCATGCCGGTAATTGGCACAGGCAGATAAGTTTGCTCGGAGCAGAATCGATAGATAAGCTTATTGAAAAAGGTGTAGCTGTCGGCCCGGGCGGTTTCGCCGAGAACATAACAACAGAAGGTATAGACCTTTCGGCCCTTCAAGTCGGTACTAAGCTTAACATCGGCCAAAGCGCCCGGCTTGAAATTACACAGATTGGAAAGAACTGCCACAGTCAATGTGAGATTTTCGTGCGGTTTGGCGATTGTATAATGCCGCGGCAAGGCGTTTTTGCCAAGGTCACCAGGTCCGGCCGCCTTATCGTCGGTGATATTGTCGAGGTGGTTGCTCGACATCAAGTATAAGAGGTTTTGTTACAGGCTTTAATAAGAACCGTCCATCCACGCAATACTAAAAATAATGTACGTCAACGGCGCCACTTGCTTCGCCGACCCAGCCGCTATCGTGACCGTTCCACATCCCGTCATTTACCTGCCAGAAAAGATCATCAAGAGTTGGGAGGTTCTCTTCTAATTGTATAGCTTTTCGCGTTACGCGACCGTCACCGAACAGTTGTCCCCTGTCGGTTGCTCTTGGGTTAGGCGACTGATCAGAGTGGGGCATACCCGGCATGTACCCATTCCAGCTCCAGCCGTTTTTACCGTGGTTGTAGCGATAACCGGCGCCCCCCAAGCTACCAGTTATCCAAAGGCATTCACTCATCAAAAGCCTCTTGGGGCTTGGAACATCCATAGTTAAATACCTTGTAGCCTGAATACTGCACTGGTCCGGTGCCTCTTGATTAACCTTATCTATACCCCCCCAATAGCAATATGCAATCTCCATAAAATCATGGTTTGGCCAATTCACATTATAGACCCAGTCCTGCATAAATTCACCGCTGCAATTCGGGCACGTTATCAAATCGCTTACTCCTCCTCCGGTCACATCATCGTCATAGTCTTTGTCGATAAGTTCAAGGTATGGATTTATCCTCCACGCATTCCATTCGTCATTCTGTATATCGTCATCATCGTCA
>Ga0180433_10011012_pt1 | contig 10783 bp, 19 predicted proteins | sample SS_ome_8_FD_132980 | JGI IMG/M metagenome (GOLD analysis project Ga0180433, IMG submission 132980) | Hypersaline lake sediment archaeal communities from the Salton Sea, California, USA - SS_1_D_1 metaG | ecosystem: Environmental > Aquatic > Non-marine Saline and Alkaline > Hypersaline >...
ACAGTAATTATCAACAGCCAGGTAACTACCACAATCCCCTTAAGATTCTCGGCATAATCCTTCTCAATATCAAAATCATGCTTGACTACCTCAAGCTCCCTCACCGCTTGATTTAACTTCAAATCCTGCTCATACTCCTCCCGCGCATCTATCGCCTTCGCCGCCCTCAACGCAGCACGCCCCAACTGATAACCCTCAAATTCGTCCCGCCGCCTATACACATCCACCATCCCCGCCTTAATATGCGACGGCTTAATGTCCCGGTTCCGCTTCTTTAACACACTGAACGGAAACCCCCGCGCTTCAAAATATTCGAATACCTCATCCTTCATGAGATACCCCCTTACTGCACCAATCACCCGCTTCACGCTCTATTAAATTCGGCAAATAATGACACCGCCCCTTCACCCGCTGCGGACTCTCCTGGCTCGAATGCTCCACCCAATAACGACAGTCCGCACAAAATACCTTCTCAAATATCGTAATGTTCGGCACAAGACGCTTTATCTCTTCCTGCACCCGCGATTCAATCATGTCGTCAATGTCTACCGTTCTTTTCTTTACCATATCATAACTCGCTTAAAGGGATTTCTTTCATAAAGTGTTTAAACAACAACCTCTTTCATTACTTTAGTCGGTGTTTTTAACTTCTTCTCTCTATTCCGATAGGTATTTTGTATTTCGTATAACCACGCCTCAGCAGAAGTAAAATCAGTAAAAGTAGCACTTTTCATCCAACCAAAATCATCAAACTCTATAAATTTATTAATTGTAGTCCAAAAAAACCAACCCTTGCGTTGTACTAAATATTCACCATTTTTAAATAATATCCGTAACTTCATAGATTGTCCTCCATAAAGGGTCTATTTTTAAATTTTTAACCTTCTTGGAAGGGTGATCTTAATATTCCCGGCCATCCCAAATCGGCTCTACATTACCACAATCACGATGATACCGGACATGATCTCTCTGGTTCGCAAATACCCGCAAATTCCACCATTCGTTGTTGTACTGCTTCCCATCTTCATGATGAACAATATGCTCAGGCTGCAAATCGAATACCTCACCTACCTTCCAACGTGCCAGCCGACTGCTATTGCGATTTTCCTCAAAATGATACCCATCTCTTCCCGCTTTCAACCAAGCCTGATAACAATCATCCGAACAAAAATGATGCTTCGACTTCCTGATTTGACACTTAACCCGGTAAAACGTCTTACCGCATGCATAACACTTCACCGGATACCGGCGCTTCGTAGTATCTACCCCCGCTTTCCTTAACGCCTTGTGAATCGCTTGCCTCGATACATGAAACCACGAAGCAATCTCAATCATCGGGGTTAAATCATCCTCATACGCCGCCTTGATGTCCTCTAAATGCTCGTTTAATACCCGCTTTCCAAGTTTCATAATACACCCCCTATTGTTTGATTTTAGAGGATATATTATATTAGTTTACATAGCTTGTCAACTGTTAGTATTTGTTTTGTCGCGTCCAAAGGTAGATATAATAACAAATTAGAGGGGTGGGTCCCCCCAACCGGCCCTTGTATTCCTCAACAAGTTTACACTATTAACAGTCACCATAATACATGTTAGAGGACACTGACATGATATACTCAATGATATTAACACGTTACCTTCCCTTACAGGGTGACACTCATGTCATTATCTGTTATATGCGTAATCCCTCACATTACCACATGGATATTGCGTATCTCACAAGGGGTAGAGTATTGCAAATATGCAATGATACGTTGCAATTATGCAATGGTGTACGATTTTTCGGACACCCTTGATAGTAGGTAGAACATATGTTAACAGCCCTTTAACTTCATTTAAAGCCCTATTTAAATGCCATGAGTACCTGACATGAGCATAATGTTTTCTATCGGAATATCCGATATGAGGTATCGGCATTATTGCCATTGGTATCTAACATGAGGTGTTGTGTGAAGGGTATTGTCTTCTTATTAATCCTTCTTAATAGTTGGACGGGATACTTATGGCCCCTTAAGCGGGATACTTGTGGCCCCTTCAAATATCTCCCATTTTGTCTTCTTCCCTGGTTTTGGTAAGCTGCAAATAATAAATCCTTTATCCTTCAATTCTGCTTTTGCTCGCTTTACAGATCGTCTACTCAGGCCGGTATCTTTAATCAGTTGGTCTTCCGTCCTTATAAAATATGGTTTACGTCTGCCATATCTATTCCGATGTTTGCACAGGGTAAAATATAAGACCTTTGCTGATAATGTAAGCTGCAGCCAGTTAGGGTGCTCTAACACCCAGTGAGAGACGGTAAAATAACCATTTGATTGTTTCATGTTGCTCCTCTGACGAGCATTGATAATGGCCGGCCAAACGATAGTCAGAGTATCGTCTGCTTACGGGAGCGACCACCGGCCTTTGGCTGTGAGACAGTTATGTTTCAGGTTAACTGCATACTTTTTACCCACTTTACGCTTTTATGGTATAAATATTTGTACTCACTTGTTTATGTGTTATTTCAATTAGTTATTTCACTTTACAACAATCAAGTGGATACTTTCTATCCACTTTAGGGGTATCCAGGCCATTTTAGACCATAGCTAAGTGCTTGTTTTTATTACCTTCATGTTTTGGCATGTACCTTGCTTATATTTATGGTCAAACATTAACACAAAAACAGAAAGGAGAAAAGACAATGGCCAAAATCAGAGTATACACAAAGTCAAGAGGTTATCGCGTATTAAAGCCCGGTATCTCACTTAAGACGTATCAAGACAAATATCCTGATGCAATTAAGGTTTACCCTCCGGACATTGAAGAGCTCGAAGACTGGGTGTCCGAGTGTTGGGCAGAAGCGGTTGATGGTTGCCCCGTTGAACCTGATGGGACTTGTGAGCATGGATACCCATCCTGGTTAATGGTTTTAGGTTATATTTAATACTTCTAAACCCGGCGCCTCCGGGCGCCATGAAAGGAGAAAGACAATGAAAGTAGAATATGACGCGAAATATGATAAAAACTTCCCGGAGACCTTTGACTGGGAACTGGTTGACAGCCCTAAAATTGAACAAATTGCTTGTGACATTAAAAAAAGTATCATGTTTGACTTAGCATCGCGCAATCGGGTTTATGCCGGCGGATTGCGACAAGCCCTTAACATCATTGCACAGCACGCTGACCTTTAATCCACACTTAACGCCCCGGTCCGCCGGGGAGAAAGGAAACATCATGAAAGCCTATATCCTGAAAGACGTACCACAAACCACATGGAACAAATTCAAAGCCCTTTGTGCGTTAAAGGGGATCAGCATCAAAACCATGTTGACCGCTATGATTCAGCGGGAAATTGAGAAGGAGGAGAAGTCATGGGATTAATTTGCAGCATACTCCAAAGTAAAGACATCGGGAATTGCTCGAATCATGGTATCAGCGAGCAATTTGATTGCGTCACTTTAACCGGCTATGGAGGACCATTTGACCCGGCGGAAGACCGCCCTGAAGTCCAAATAAAGAGTAAAAACGTAATGGGCCATGAATATCATTATGCCGTGCCCGTGAATGGCAAAAAAGATGGGCACGCAGGATGGATGATGGGAGGATGTTTTATATACACGTCGGATTCACGCTTCAGGGCCACGTTTATTTATCCCGTCCCGCTGCATGACCGGCAAGAATCACCCCAGCTTAATGAGATATTAAGCCGTTAACTTATCAAAGAACATACAGCCCGGGAACAGCCCGGGCTTTTTTTTGCGCTTTATACGCTAAAATTTCGGCTATTGTTACAAACAACATGGAACTAGACCTTCGAGCACTTAAAATGCAACCTCGTGCCGATTTGGGCGTTTGAGGCGTGTTTTTAGGACAGCGCCGGGACGTATCAATCCTCGTAATAATATTATTTTCGATTTTGGTTGATTGTGTTGTCGCGGCGCTGCCAAAGCGTTTAGGTTTCATGGTCTGATTTTGAGCATAAAAAAACCGCTAACCCAAATTTTGGGCGCAGCGGTGACATTCGAGAATCAATTATGCACATTTTGAGATAAATGTCAAGTTTTATTTTTCGGCTCAAAATATACAGCGTCCGAGCCGCACCATTTTAATACAAATCTCCCTCAATAACCACAAGCCCATCGTCTTCATATACATTTGCGGCTAGGCTTCGTGTCCAACCCTCTCCTTCTGCAGGTGAATAAAGCTCAATTTCATATTCCTGTGGCATTTTTTTGAGTAGATTTATTAGCTCTTTGACTGTCATGTCGTCACCTCATCCTATCGTTATTTTTGCCGCCCTTCCCAGCCAGGGATACCCCGGCGGACTCGCCCGCAGCCACCATTGGTATTGCGCATTTCTTAACGCCGCGCATAAATCCCTGGACATATCCACCTTGCCCGTATTAAGATAATCATACATCGTCTTATCCCAACCGACAATCATATCCAACGGTTCCAGGGACACGGCTATTTCAAGGCGTAAATTATCGTATGAATACGATTTTGGTACGCCGGTTGGTGAGCCGCCGATACCGGGTAAGCTCGTGAGATAATAATCCATCGCCCCCAGGAATCCCCAATCGGACAACGGACACTCAGACTCCGGCAGGCGACAACCCATCCATTTATTGTGTGGACATGAGCGGTTTTCAGTCATGTTTCACATCCTCAAGTGGACACCAATCGGGGATTTCGTTTGGATCGTCTATTCTTTTCGGCCCATCAGCATCAAAGTCGCAATACCAACCACGCGGACGCATAGTAGTAGACCACGGACAATCCACACAATTATCAATGATTAGTTTTGCTCTTTTCATCCCAAATCCTCCTGTGTAATTTCCTTAATTCTCGGTTGCCACTTTAAATCCAAAACATCAATAGTAATCGCGCCACTTAACGCCCACCATTTACTCGCTCGAATATCCCAAATCCCGCTATCGTCATCGTAAACAGCATCGCCCAACGCCTTAATCAGGTTATCTAAATCAGGCTTCTGCGTGTGCGGCGTGAGATACATTTCACCCCTCTTTTTCTTCGACCAGGATTTCGGCATCGGCAGATAAAACGTAACCCAGGCCCCGTACTTGGGTAATTCCACACCCAACCGGCGCACCTCATCCTTAAAATCCCAATATCGAACAACACAAGCGCGTTTTGACCATTTATCACGCTGCGTCATACGAGGTTTCGGGACGGGGGTTATGGGGTATCGCATTTTTCAAGCACCTCGCTTAAATTGGTCGTATCTATCTTGCTGTCGGGACAGCCAGTTCACGATAAAACGCTTATAGTTGCGTTTGTGTGCCTTCCGGGGGTTGGAATCCATCCAGCACGGCATCTTCTTAAGCAGCACGTCCACAACATCCACATCCGGATAGGCTGATTCCCACAGCTTCACTTGGTCAACCGTGATACCCTCCCATTTCAGGGTGCCGAAATTGAAGGTGATTTTGTTACTTTTTGTTACCATTTTGATCTTACCTATTCAAATTACTAGTATTTTCATTATACCATTTCAAAAGATAATACCCTTCCCTAATTAACATCCTGAATGCCCTGCTATTTGGCTTAAACCATTCACCCACAAGAAGATTTTCAAACCCGCCTGCATACCATTTCAGCCTTGTTTGCTCAAAATCTCTTGCAGTATAAGACCTTTGATCCTCAAAAATACTATTTTTCCCGTGAAGAACCGGGTCATAAAAATATAATATCCTTAACCTTTTAGGGTTCCCTGTTTGCAAACTCATAAGCCTGTCGTTAGGACGCGTGCTCAATCCGATTTTTACGGCTGTAAATCCTTCTTCATAAATAAAATACAACTGGTCATCAGAGTAACCCATCGGCAAGTTTAATCTTTCAAAACTCCTTGATATTTCATTCAATCCCACAATAAATCCCTCTAAACTTAAAAAATGAGTGATATCCACTGTATGACCAAATAGAAAAGGAATATCAACAAGATACTCAGGTCTTTTATCTATATTGCTTTCTTTATTTTTTAAAATAGGAATATTTGTCATCTTCTTCCTCCGGCCCCCAAATACGGGTTTCTATTAAATTTATACCTTGCACAATTTTAAACTCACAAACAAATTGACTTGGATTTATTTCATCATATCCCTTGGCTTTCACCACACGTAAATATTGACCTTGGGTTTGGTCTTTAGGGTCAACTTTATCTATTGTCAGATATAAAGACGCCTTGCTTGCTGTTTGTGCCCCACCGATGCCATATTCCAACCCAGGGTTTTTTTGGATAGCAACAACAACAACGCCATTTCTCATTTTTTCTTGAATTCGACTTAGTTTGGCACATACATGATACGCCTCCTCCCCGGAATCTACCCAATCACAAAAATTTAAGGCATCTGGCTGTAATCCGTCAGGATGCTGATTCCAGTTATCGACAATTTCAAAGTCCCAATCCACATCACCATTATATTTATCTACCCTGGTTTTTACAGTTTCCTTGTTTATCTCTGTCGAAAAATACCAACATGGCCACTTATCCATATTTTGCAGAATCATATTGAATATCAAGGCACTCTTCCCGCCATTTGTTACGCCCGCAAGGATTATCATATTCCCAGGGTAAATATTCACAAACCTATCAAATCCGAACGGCAAACAAACTTTAGTAGGGGTTGTCTTTTTCACGTTTTTTATATTTACATGATCTACCTGTTCAATTATCCGGTAAGTCCCTGGTGCGGGCATTCGTTCGATTACCTTTTGCTTTGACAATCGATTCAACGCCATAAGCACGGCTTTATTGCTTATCGGGACTTTGTTACTATTTGTTACCGCTTGTAGCAAGTCTGTTACCCGGAAGTTACTTTCTGTTACCGCAATAAAATCGCGGACCTCCTGCATGATATTTAAATTTTTACGTTCAGTCCTTTGGATTGCACTTTTAACTTTGGTAAGAGCTTCTTTAGTAGGGAAAGGCGGGTTGCATACCTTACTTGCTAATATTACTAGCATTTGTTCGACTTCTGCTTCCGGCATGCCGCCCTTTAAAAGGGTATTCGCAATGTGAAATAATGTGTCATCCCTGGTCCCTTCCTCAAACCTCAACCTGTTTTTAATTGCATCTGGCACATTATTTGCAGTTTTAGTACTATATATATAGTTAGTAGATAAAGAAGAATTATATATATTCTTATAGTATTTTTTAATTCTTGCTAACCACTCTTCCGGGATCGTAGAAAATTCGCAATCAACAATACTTCTTCCTTTTTGCCATTGATATTTGATACCGCTTTGATTGCCGTTTTCATATACTGCACTCGGGGGTAAGACAATATAGCCTCCGTTGTTCCTACCATCGACGGTCGGATATATATCTTGCCCTTGCGGGATTTCTGCATGATACTTGAAATAGAAATGACGCCCCTTCCGGGGCGTGTCTGCGGTAGGCGTGTTTATGTCATTAAATCCTGGAAACTGTCCGGTCAGTGCTTCGTATTGCAAATCGTTCAGTTTATAGGTGTCAAAATCCAAAACTGATATTTTATTTGCAATGCCGGTAATTAGGCCAATCGTGGCTTTAGGCCATTTTTGCCACCATTGCCTTATTTCAGCTTCGGTCGGTTTTATTTGACCTGTTTTAAATTCATCCCACTTAATATAAGGGGTTTTCTCCTTTTTCTTTTTTGGGTTCTTCTCATACTCTTCATCTGGATATTTTATCTCATGAAGAGGGATGATAGCGTAGCCTTTTTTATGGTACCAGAGAGCGGCCTTAATCATGACTAAACACTCGGCGATAAGGAGTCAAAATCAACCCCTTTGCTAAGGGTTAAAAAAGTTTGGCCTTTGTGTTGGATGATTCCGATTAGAGTTTTTTTGTCGCAGTTTTCGCACGATAGATAAATCCGAACCCCATCTCTTCGCGTGCTAGGACTGTTTAATTGGTTGTTGCCTGTTGTGGTGTTACTCTCACGTCCTGATACAGTGGTTTTTATCCCATAAGAAGCATCTTCTTCATGCCGAAAATATACTTCAACTTTGTAATGATGAGTAAATTCATACCCGCAATTAGCGCATGTTATTATAGTTTCCTGAGCAAAACCAAGTACCTCTAATTCCTTTTGTATCTTCAGGTATTTCGCCTGTAACTTCAAGTGTTCCTTTCGCTCTGCCTCATACTTTGCCAGTGGTACTGTTTCCATTATTTACCCTCCAAAACACAAAACGCGATTTACCAGTGGACTCAGGGGTACGATGCCCTGGACAGAATTTTATAATTCTGTCGGCTGGTAAACCGCGTTTTAGGTTTTCGAGTTTAATTGTCATCGTAGCTTCAGTCCTCCCCCCAGTATGCACAAAACGCAACATTTGTCAACCACAATCATATCTTTTTGTATTTTTTGACAATTTTGAGCATCAGGTCTTTAAGCCGTTGATAGTCCTCTTTGGGAATAACCGCTGCGACACACACGTCATCATCCATCCGGACATCACAAATAATTCCGGCATCGTATTCCCCATCGTCTGCAATCCCTGAATTTATGATCTCATCGAATAACGGCTTGAATTTTTTGGTCGTTTCCTGGCTCATCTGAAATTGTCTAATTTGAAATCCCATAATTTCTCCCCTCATGCCCTCGCCTGGTCCGTCAAAATTATGGCTTTAATGATTTCCGCCGCGACCGGCCAGCAGATTGAGTTTCCCAATGCGCCAAGTGCCGAGCGGTGTAACCCATCAACCACGCTGAAAGAGTCATCAGGCGAACGACGAAGCTTTCCGTCCGCGCAAGGGACCCAAATACACTTTGACCAGTCGGGCAATAATTCGTCAATATCATCCCATGATTGCCTTCTTTCACTTTTTGTGGGTTTGTCGGTCCTCCCCGTTTCCCATCGTACCCCTGCGGTGTCGGCCATGTTGCTTTGACTACGCTTCTCAATCGTTGGCTGGTTGTTGGAGGCGGTGTCCCCGTTGCCAAGGCATTCTGATACATCTGGTCGCAAACATTGCCGGTTTTCTGGTCTTCCTTGGTTACTGTGGGCCACGATCCACACTCTCTGCCTGATCTGCGGGGAGTTGACGGCACAAGCCGGAATCTCGCAAACCCCGACTTCGTAGCCGATGCCTTCCAAGTGAGATAATATTCCGTCGATCCCCACGTCGTAGATGCCAGGAGGGTTTTCAAGCAATACCCAACGGGGCCTTGATTCCTCAATAACGCGCAAAGCTTCTCCCCAGAGCCAACGGTCATCCTTCTTGCCTCCTTGCTTCCCGGCTCGGCTTGCAGGCTGGCATGGTACGCCCCCGGTAAGCAGGAATCGTCCTCGCCATTTGGTTCCGTTGAACTGTCGGACATCGGGAATGATAGGAATCCCTGGATAGGTTCTTTCGAGAAATTGTCTGCATCGTTCGTCATTTTCGCAAAACACCTCCGTTTTTAGACCGTTTGTCTGTGCTGCCAAGCTGAACCCGGCGATACCTGAAAACAGGTCGATATGGCCCTCACAGCTTTTTGGGGCGAGTTTATTCATCGTAATATTCTGTCGCAAGAATGCTTTCAACAAGGCTAGGAATAGCAGAACGAATCTTGTCAAGGTCCCTTTTTATTGCCAGATATTTCCCCAGCGTTCTCAAGTGTTCTATCCGCTCTGCCTCATACTTTGCCAACGGGACTGTTTCCATGGTCTCCCCCTCACAGCTTGTCATATCTCACACCCTCCCCTGATTCGGTGATCCCCTGCAAATTCGGTGAATACACCCAGTCGCCATCGAACCGTCCAGCTCGCTTTTGAATAGCCACCCAGCAAACGCTTGAGTAATATCGGTTCTGACCATTGCAAAAACCGTTGCACCCCCGCGCATGTTTTTCGAGTTGGCCATACTCGACCGCCTTGCATTTCCGGCGTTTTGACTTCGGTGTTTTGGGATGGACTGGCTTTTTCCTCGCGCCCCCTCGTGGCTTTGAATATTCCCGCTGCCGGTCCCGTCGGCGATTAGTCACCTTCTGCATCTTGCGTAAATTGACTTTATACTGACAATCGGCACACCGGACCTTTTTCTTTTCCCCTTGATACTTTTCGACCATAAATTCCTGCCCGCAGTCGATACAGGTCCGGGGGTGGGGTTTCCAGGTCGAGCGTTTACGAAGGCGATACTGCCGGTTCTCGTGGTCCTCGCAGCAATATTTCTGCTTTCTCAGGTGAGTTACCCAGAACCAGTGAGGACGTTCCCCGGCGGGGACGTAGTGGCATTTCATGGCGATGGGGGTTTTTTTAGATTGGGTCACGCCACCTAATTTCTGCATATAGCCGTTGTTCGTTTGACAGTTGCTTGACCAATGAAACCAAATATTCAAACGTATAATCGTTGCAGTTCGGTTTTAAATTCTCATCCAATACCAAAGTAAACGCCCAAGCAAATGTCATCATAAATTTGTTACCGGGAATAAAGATTCTTGTTCTTGATCTTGATATTCAGCTGCTTCTAAATTTTTTACGGATTGTCGATAATAGGATGGTTTTAGTTCTATGCCTATACCGCGACGTCCATTTATTATTGCTCCATAAATTTCTGACCCCACGCCCATAAATGGTGTAAAAATAACCTCATCCGGGTTCGACCATAATATAATGCACCGATCAATCACGTCTAATTGCAGTGGATGGATATGTTTTTCATCATCTTCATCCCGTGATTCCTTATAAGGCAATACTCGCCCAATCCTAATATCATCCCAAAAGGCACTCGCATATTGCCTCCATATCCAATGTGAATATCTATTCTCAATCTGATTACCTTTCCATCCCTTATAATCTAGTAAGTCCG
>Ga0180433_10011013_pt1 | contig 10783 bp, 2 predicted proteins | sample SS_ome_8_FD_132980 | JGI IMG/M metagenome (GOLD analysis project Ga0180433, IMG submission 132980) | Hypersaline lake sediment archaeal communities from the Salton Sea, California, USA - SS_1_D_1 metaG | ecosystem: Environmental > Aquatic > Non-marine Saline and Alkaline > Hypersaline > Sediment...
CCCCGTTACATGCCTGGACAATGTAGCGGATGTCCGACGCGTTGGTATCAGTTCCCAACGGGAGTGTTCCTTGCCACAGCCTCAAGTCAGCCGTCTGGGTCAGGTCAAGTGACTGCCACTCTCCGTAGAAGGGGCCCTGCTCAGCGGTGTAGGTCACCCAGACGTCTTCAACTTCGACCAACGGATCACCTACAACCGTGATCTTGAAAGTTACCTCCCCATTGGCCGAGATATTGGCCGAGACGTTGACGATAGTTGGCCCATCAACCAAGTCGACTTTGTCGTCCGCCTGGTCGCCAAGGTAATACAAGCGGAAGCTCATCTCGTTGAAGCGCCGCCGGGTGCTGATTGGGTCGCCGGGCCCGCTTAACTCGTTGGAAATGAGCTGGGCCGGCATCAGGATGAGCCGGGTGGCCCCACCACCGTTTAGCGCGTCAAAATAGTTCACGTTCCAGGGCCGGGTTGGGAAAAAGATGTCAGATGAGAAGGACAAAAGGACAGGGGCCAGTTCGGTTGTCGGCCGGCCGACCAAGGGGATCACCGGTGACGCGTCCACATAGGTGGCGCCACGGAAGCCCGGGCTGCGCAGCACCATGCCATCCACAGTGACGTTTTCCACCTGACGTGGCAGGACCGGCTCATAGGGGTTGGTTACCACGCCGTCTTCACCCTGGAGCCAGGTTGCCGTCACCGACGAACCGTCGTCTATGTTTGTGAGATCCATCGAACGGAGGTCCGAGGGTGTTGACAGGGAGATATCGGCGAACTCCAAGCCCAAGGGATTGCCTGGGACAGGCGTGGTTTCGTCAACAATCGAACTATCGCTGGGGGGGTCGAAGGGAGCGCCCGGCATGTCCACACGCAGCATGGGCAGGCCGAAGAGAGTAGCTTCGAGCAGAGCTTTTTCGTGCATGCCCCGCAAGAACGGCGTACCAGCCAGGTACCTCTGCTTGGCGTTTACCAGGGCCTGGCCCACGGCCACTGTCTGGCCCTCCTCCCGGGTTCGCAACTCCTGAGCGAAGTTGAGGTAAAGCCGCTCGCTGTATTCGACAAATTCGGTATCCCCGTATTGATAACCAGTGCCAGCAATGAGGGTCACCCCCTTCTGAGCGAAGGCCTGGGCCCAATCTGGCTCGAAGGTAAAGCCGGGAATGCCGTGTTCGTTGACGATGTTGTAGCCAGAGTGACAGCCCGGGCTGAAGACGATGGCATCGGTCATATCTTCCACGTCCGGCTGGAGCAGCTCCGTTGTTCGCATAAAGGTGCTGTAGTCGGCGGCCAAGGCGCTGTTGGCGCTGAAGTGGCCAGCCAGATAGATCAGGTCGTAACGGTTAACCAGGAGCTTGGCGCGTAACTGATCGGCGGTCCAAGACTCCGGATCAGTTGGTGCCAGGTGTTGGTCTGCGATAAGCTCATCATCAACGTCGGCGATTCCATCCATGGTGGTGAGGGCATCTACGACTTCAAGCGCACCATCCTCAAGGAAGTCGTAGCCGGTGACGAGGGCGGATAACGGCGTCACAACACCGTTAAGCGTCTGATCGTAGGCCTCAAGCATCGTCATGATGTCGGTCGGCGTTTCTACCAGTCGGCCGACGGCCAGGTCGGGGAGTGGCAGGGTCGTACCTCCAACCGAGATGCTGGACCTGGCCCCATAAGCATCCTGACTGAGCACGTAATCCAGTTGCAGGCTGGCTTGCGAGGCGGTGTTATCGAGAACGGGCGGCGCGTAAGCCGATTCACGACCCAAGGGAGTCCTGTCGGAATAGCGGAAGAAGGGAACGACGTTGTCGTTCCCGACGATGACTACGTACTCCAAGGGGTTCGTTTGTCGGTAGGCATCAATGACGTCCTTGATCGCGCTGGCGACGAGATTCTTGGCGTAAGGACACTCAAAGTGCTCATCGGCCTGCTCATTTAAGGCAATGATCCATGGGAAATCGCTCACATCAACGACAAAGCCTGCCACTTCGGGATGGAGAACCGGGTCTGCGAAATCCTCGAGCCTGTCCAGCAGGGCTTGCCTGTCAGCGAAGTCCAGGCCCATCCGATTCACATCGTGGAGAATGATCGTTCTGTAGCCACTACCACTGTCCGGAATAGCGCCTGGCGGTATGGGACTGACATCACTGCATGTTCCAGTCAGGAGCAATATCTCGAGTTGGAACGGCTGCGCCAGGCTGAAGGCGCCGTTGTCACCCATGACACGCACATAGAAATCGCCCGTGTTATTCCAGGTATCGGCGACAATGATTTCGTCAACAAGGCCGTCAGTGGCAGAGGCGGCCATAAAGCTGCGGGTCTCCGCACTGGCGAAGGAAGGCGCCCCGGGGGAAGGTGCCCCAGGAGAGGGAGCGCCGGGAGAGGGAGCGCCGGGCGCAAAGTCATATAGGGAAGGCGCTCCAGGGGAAGGCGCTCCGGGAGAGGGCGCTCCAGGGGAAGGCGCTCCAGGCGCATAAGCATCCAGGGAGGGCGCTCCGGGAGAGGGCGCCCCAGGGGAAGGCGCTCCAGTGGAAGGCGCTCCGGGAGAGGGTGCCCCAGGGGAAGGCGCTCCGGGCGCGAATTCGGCGCTTAGACGCAGCAAATCGTTCTGATCCGGGTTGGCGAGTTCATCAAAAGTAGCCTGAATATCCTTGTAAAGGAATAGATCGTAGTCAGCCGGTAGATGGGTCAGGTTGACGATGACTTTGCTGTTGGGCTCTATCCTGAACTTGTACCAGCGGGAGCGGCCTGGCACATCAACATAATGCTGATCAACCACTGCGGGTGAAACGTCGCCTCCAGGCACCACGCGGAAGGCCCGAGGCCAGACGTCGTTATCCGAGCCGACGACTACACACGGCGAGAACTCTGAAGTGTTGCCATCGGAATCAGTTGCTGTTGCCGTAATACAGTAGCCTTCAGGCACAGGCGGATCGGGGCTGAAGGTCTGCGCAAAATATATGTCATTGCTGTCATCCGCTGTCGTCACAGGAATCGAGCCGAGGAACTGCGCACCTTCGCCAAAGTTTGTCGGGTCGCAGGTGGGACTGGCGAAGAATTCGAGGGTGAAAAAGATGCTGATGGTGCTGTTAAGCCGACCTTCAATGGTGATTTCGTTGGTTCCACCGGGGGTGGCTCTGAACACGACTGGGGAATTCTGCAGATTGTTGGGGCCAACGTCCCCATCGCCCGGATCGAGGGGCGTCACCCCATCGTCACCCAGGTCAATGCCTAATTGAGCGTTGTCAAAAATCTCGTTGCTGCTAATGGTATTGCCAGTTCCGGATGTAACGCTCACGCCATCACCACCGTTAGAGGTAATGATGTTATCCTGGATGGTATTATTGTCTGTGGTCGCCAGGATGCCGTGGCCGGTAAAGCCACTGATCGTCAGCCCAATGACGGAACTATCTTCGGCGGCGATGGTCAAGCCAACTGCGTCATCGCCGGCACCTTCGCCATTGAGCACAATCGGCCCCACCAACTGGGTAGTGCCATCAATGATCAGCGGGGCGTTAATCACCGGCAGGGGGGAGCTTGGCTGGATGATAGGCGGGCCTCCGGAGATGTCAAAGTGAATCTCGTCAAGGGAGACCCCGTTCGGCGTGTCGTTGGCGGCGTTGATGGCTTCGCGCAGGGTGCAATGACCGACAGTGCAACGGCCATCGCCGGGATCATCGGTGCTGTTAACGGTGAAGATAGGGCCGGTTTGGAGAGGATCTCCTTCGACCTCAAACGCGCCGATATCGCAGGCCAAGCCTTGGGGCCGTGACACGCCACGCTGGTCAGTGGGCAGGCAGGTGCTGTTGTCACCTGCATCAATGGCCGGGCTGGCGAGCCCGAGGGCATGGGTCCAGGTATCGCCGCCGTTTTCAGCCAGGGGATCCAGCAGCGGATCCTGGCCGGTGATATTGCCGGCTACAGTGCCCTCGAAAAAGCAGCCTGTTACATCCTGAATCAGGTTGTAGCCTGGGGAATTGAGGGTACCCGAACAGTCATTGAGTTTTACCGTTGAGCTGTTGTCGTCGTTCTCCGCAATGATGCTGTTCCTGACGTTTATCGGGCCCAAATCAATGCGGATCCCGCCACCGTCGCCAGCTTCGTCGCCGTCATTATCGGCTGTGTTGTAGGCGATGGTGACGTTATTCAAGTGCGTTGTACCGCTGTTATTAAAAAGGCCACCGCCACTGTTATCACTGGTGTTGCCGCTAACGGTGCTGTTATTGAGGGTGAGGGTGCCTGCTGTATTGTTGTAGAGGCCACCACCATCATTGGCGGCGCTATTGTCACTGACGGTGCTTTTTTTGAGAATGAGGGTGCCTGTATTGTAGAGGCCACCGCCGTTATGGGTGGCGCTATCGCCGCTGACAGTGCTGTTTTCGAGGGTGAGGTTGGCCCTGTTGTGAACACCGCCGCCATCGCCGTTAACGGTGCCATTCCTGAGCGTCACGCCAATGATGGTCACGTCTCCGCTAATGACGTGGAAAACCCGGTCCGTGATCCCGCTGGCGTCAATGATGACCTCACCAGGAGGCAATGCGGGATCGGGACTGATCGTCACGCTGTCGGTGATGTCCAGGTCACCGGTTTGGGATGCGTCCTCATTGCCATTGTCGGTGCGGGTGAGGGTGTAGGTACCGGGCGGTAGGAGGATAGTGTCGGCGCCACTGCCTGCAGCACATTCACCCGGTTTTCCACCGGATTGTTTATCGCTGTTGGCCGCAATAATGGCTTCGCGCAAAGAACATCGGCCATCATTGCCCTTTTTTACATCCTCTGTGGCGTTGACAACTATCCCCGTGGAAGTAGATGCGTACCCCACGCCAACCAACCATGGCAGGATAAGGGTCAGCATTAGAAGCCAGCTCAAGAAGCGTAAAGCAAAGGGGGATAACTTACTGGTGAGACCACGAGAGCTTTTCATTTTGCTCCTCCTTCATCCAAGTCTGAGCCAGGCTGGGGGAATGCCTGAAGTCGAGGCAGTGTAGAGGCGATAACAGGGTTAGGATATTGGGCTTGAGTGATCGTTCACACGGCTAATGGATTAAGAGGACACACCAAACATATCGTGCCTCACTCTGAGAGCCTTTCGAGCGCTCGGTTGATTCGTATTTTGATTATTATATCACATTCCAGTCCATTTGTGAAGCACTACGGGGAACGGGCCACATAACCGTTTCACACGGCTGTTGCAAAGCTCAAGAGGTAGCATCCTGAGTAGCCGGAGCGTAACGAAGGCGTATCGAAGGGTGTGGCTCGAGCAGCGAGTTTGGGCCAATCTGCACCCCTCGATACGGCTTCCAGCCTTGGCCTAGATATTTTAGCATACTTTTGTTAGAGCGAAGTTAGAGAAAAGTTAGAATTCTGTCTGAAATTCGCTGAGAGGTGAGACCCCACTAAACCGTGGTGGGGACAGAACTTGCACAAAGCAGGGCTTACTAGCACAATCTGGTTTGGCCTACCAAACCAACAACCAGGAGTGGACGTCCACCTCATCATAATCTCAAGTGTGTTTGGACAGTGGCAGGGTGAGGGAGAAAATGCTCCCTTGACCCTTTACACTTTGGACGCTGATCGTCCCCCCGTGGGCTTCGACGATATGCCTAGTGATAGACAGACCCAGCCCCGTGCCTTTGACTTGCTGTTCCAAATCATCTACACGGTAGAATTTTTCAAAGATGTGGGGCAGGTCTTCCTCAGCGATCCCTCTCCCCGTATCCTTTACGACTACATTTAGCTCATCCTGACCGACTTTCGCCCCAATATCAACCCGTCCTCCCTCGTGGTTGTATTTCACGGCATTGCTGACCAGGTTGACCATGACCTGCTTTAGGCGATCTGGGTCACCGACAAGGGTCGGTAGAGTCTCTGGAACTTGGAGAGCAATGGATACCTGTCGCTCTGCGGCCTGAGGTTGCAAAATGGTCAGCGTCTGGCTAATGACCTCGTTCATGTTGACGGGTTCCCGGGCCATGTGGGTCCGGCCCGATTCCAGACGGGCCAGATCCAGGAAATCGTTAAGCATCTGTCCCAGCCGTACGGCTTCTCGATGGATGGTCTCGGCAAATTCCAGCTTTTTCTCCTGGTCTATGCCCTCAACGAGGAGCAGCATTTTGCTGTAGCCGCGGATAGAGGTCAAGGGTGTGCGCAGTTCGTGTACCACCTCAGTGAGCAAGTCGCTCTGTTGGAAAAGACGGGCATTCTCGATGGCCACAGCAGCCTGGGCCGCCAAAATCGTCAACAGATTGACGTCGCCCTCGTCAAAAGACTGCCCCCCGGTCTTGTTGAGTGCATTCAACACCCCAATGACCCGCCCTTTGACCGACATTGGGACAGCGATCATGTTACGCGTGATATAGGCGATCTCCATATCGGCCTGTTTAAAATGGCGATCGTCCTCTTCCACATCCTCAATGACCACCGACTCGTTGTGTTGCACTACCCAGCCGGCGATGCTTTTATCCATCGGCACGATGACACGCTGAAGCTTTTCCTTCCCGGCAACCGTCGTCGCTTCAAAGTAAAGATCCCCACTCTTCTGCTCAACCAGCAGGATCGAACTGTTTTCGCTATCCGTCAGCTCGCGGGCGGCTTCGATGATGAGTTGGAGCAAAGGCGGCAGATCCAGCACCGCGTTGAGATGGAGGTTCAACTCGATGATGCGCTCATATCGCTCCAACATCATGGCTTGCCGTTGGGTTGTCAGATCTGAGCCACTTTTTCTAGCGGAAGTCAGACAAGAGCCACCCATCTCTTACTCCGTTTTGATTTCTGACGACTGTTCCAGCGCTTCAAGGCGAGTCCGCAAATCGTTCAGATCCCGTACGCGAGCCCGCAGATGTCCGGACAGCACGCGGATAATCCCCCGGGCCACCTCGATCCGATCGTCCATCAGCTCGTAAAACGGCTCCTGATCCAGCCGGAACAGACGGGTGTCCTCGACGGCTGTCACCGACGCGACACGTGGTTCCGTATCCAGGACCGCCATCTCACCGAAAACATCCCCCTCACCCAGGTAATTGAGGGTACGCCCCCCATCGTGGACGCGGACCTGGCCGTCTACTATGATATACATAGAATCACCCGCATCCCCTTTCTCAAAGATCGTTTCCCCTTCTCTTAACTCGACCTCCTCCAGGAGCGAAGCCACCTCGGCCAGGATTTCGTCCGGTGTCCCGGCAAAGATGCTCACGGTTTTCAAGATAATGACTTTTTCAATCGTTGATAGCATCACCGCATCTCCCTTTCTGGCTGTTTCTGCAGCAGGTATGGAAACCTGCCCTACTGCCCGGGCAACCTGTGGGCCGGGGTCGTGCTGCAATTCACCAATATAACCGTGGTATCCTACCGGATCCAGCTTGAAGAGCGTCCAGGCCGCCGTCTCCCTGACCAGGGGGTCCGGTGCAGACAGCGCAGTGACAACCGTCTCCGACAACTCGATGGCCGATAACCGGCCCACCGCATAAAGGGCACAGGCTTTGGTCCAGGAACTGAATCGCCCGTCTGGTCCGGCGATGATCTCTTCCAGGCGCCGATGGCGGCCCATCTCAGGCTGCGGAAAAGCGCGCAAGGACTGCAAACACTGGCTGGGGGGCAGATCATGCAGTAAAGGGAGAAGCATCCCCTTTAGCTCCCGCGAGATCAGGATATCTATGACTTCGAGGGCATAGGCTCTCTTTTCGGCGGAAGCGTGGGTCAGATTATCGCGCGCCCGCAGGATGGACGGGGCATCATAGATGAAGGACAGCAGGTAGAAGAGCCGCGCTCGATTCCGGGCCAATCTAGCGGCTAGCGCTCCATGCAAGAGGGAGACCGCTTCATCATCTCCATCAGGGCCGATATCAACCAAAGTCGCCAGGGTCCAGGCGGCATCCGCCACCTCTGCTCTGATCTGCCCCTGGACGAGGGCAACCTCCTCACCGCGAGCCCAATAGCCGCACCGACTGAGCGAATGCAAAACCTGGGTGCGGACGTCCCGGTCAGGGAAATCCATCTTGTCTTTCAACAGGGCGATCACGCCATCCCCCCGGATGCGGCCGCAGATCTGAGCCAGACGGATCAGGATGGCGTGTTCCTGTCCCTCTTGAGCCAAGGCTGTTTTCAACTCTGGCAATACCGACTCGCCACCAGCGACCAGGGCCGCAACGGCCGCTCCGCGCGCCTGAGGCGAGCCCAGCCCCTCCAGCACCAGCGGCCACAACCTGGGATTCCTCAATTGCCCGGCAGCCAGCAGGGCCGCCCGCCGCACTTGCGGGTCGTCATCACCGAGCAGTGACACCAGCGGTTGGTAGAAACTGCGGACGCCCACCTCGCCCAGTACCTGCGCCGCCAAGGCGCGTTCGGCCGGCTCTGGCGAGGCCACCATTTGCAGCAGCTTGTGGCCGGCGGCCAGCACGCCCTCAATCCCACCACTGCACAGCAGGCCCACCATGGCCCCCCGTCTGACTTGGGGGTCAGGGTCTTCAAGATAGGCAGACACCTCTTCAAATGCCTCAGTTTCGCCTAGGGCCGCCAGCGTGCGCAAGGCCGCCCCCCGCACTGCGGGGGATGGTTCCAGCGTCACCCGTTGGCTGACGGCTGCCAAGGCCGAGGTCAGGTCCAGCCGCGTGATGCGCTCCAGGACATCTTGGCGTACTTCTGGAATAGGATGCGCCAGCAAACCTTGCAGACAGTCTGCCAGTGACTCATGTTCTATCGCTTCCAACGTGTTTAAAGCATAAATGACCGCCCCTGGATGGGGGCTTTGCAACGCTTGTTGCAAGACGGCGACGCTCGACCCATCTGTCAATGACAACTCGGTGCCGCCCAGGTGCCGCTTGGCCAGGGCTTGCATGAGCATCACCGGATACTCGCGGCCCAGCCGTATCGCTACCAGAATCCAGGCCGCCAGGATGAAGAGCAGGGCGTAAGCGAGTTGAGGGGCTTGAGAGGCAAAGAGTCGGTTCAAGAGCGAGAGGACGAGGCCAGCCACACCAATCCCAATAGGGTAGACAATCCCTTCCACCGCCGTCTGGGTCCGCAGTCGCTGGTCGGCAGACAGAGGTTGATAGAGGATCGTTCGCGCAGGCTGATCAATAGAAGAATCCAAGGTCACATTCAATAGTTTGGCCAGCGTCACCAGCCCAAAAAGGAGAACTACTAGCCCCACAAAAGTCCCAGCCACCACCATCGAAGCAGTGCTGGCGGTGAGCGCGACAGGTAGGATCAGCAAGCCGACTCGCAGGCCGTACCGGCTGATGACTGGGCCTGAGAGGAAGGTTGTGCTGAGCAGGGTCAGCAGCGCAGTCAGTGCGAAAAAAAGACCAATGAAGCCAGCCAACTGATCTTCATCGGGATACTGAACTTCCGCTTGAGTGTAAAAGATGTTTTCTACAAAGAAATAGCCCACTACGTTAAGCGCCAATAAGGCAAAGATCAAGACCACGTAACGATTCTTCAGTAGGCCAGCGGATGATTCTCGGACCTCAGGCGGGGCTTTTTCGGCCGAGATGAGGTCGGCAAATGAGCGGGTAATATGGACCAGCAAACCCAGCGCGCCAGCTATCCCGCCTATGGCCACAAACAAGAGATTGAGTGTGCCCAGCAGCTCAACCAGCCCCGGCACCAGGAAACCACCGACTATGATGGCCACCCACTCACCGGCACCGATCAGGCCGAAGAGGCGTTTGCCCTGCCGCACAGTGAAGAGGCGGTTGGCCAGGCTCCAAGACTCAAGGCCGGTGAGAGTCCACAGCACTTCATACCAGATGGGGAGGGCAAACGTCAGCCACCCGGCGTCAGTGAAACCTAGACCAAGACGGACTGCTCCGAGGAAAAGCAGGAGGAAGCCAAGATTTGCGGCCAGGAGTTTCGAAAAGGAAAGGTGTTCGGCCAGCCCCAGAATGATGAATGAGATCAGCGTCCCAACTAGACTGATCCCAATATAGACGTACGGCAGGGCCTGGGCATCGAATTCGACCAGGAACAAGGTGTAGGCGGCTGTGCGGGTAAAGATGCGGGCGATTCCAATGCAAAAGAAATGAGCCAGCAACAAGAACACCAGCCGGCCTTCCCCGGGGTGGACATTAAACAGTAATGACAGTCTGTATCGTAGACGCATTGATAACTCTCCTCCAAATCAAGCGCATCACTGCCAAAACTGATGATGCTGCCGCCGTAGCGCCTTCCTGGGGCGCAACAGTGCCGGCTCTGGTTCCCACGAGAACATACCCGAGCCGCGGTGTCAACAGGCAATTTCAGTCTCACAACAGGCTGACTGGGTCTATATCAACCTGCCAGATCGGAGTGAAGACCATGTCAGCCAGGAGGCACGGGGGTCAGCGGCACGTACCACGATCTGCCAGCGGTACTTGCCCCGCAGCCGCAGGCGGAAGCAAGGAGACGGGCCAGCTCCAAGCGGTATCTGGCCAGGTCTCGGGCCGTCACCTCCACAGCGTCACTCCCTCTCCGGTAACATTCTGCATGAATGGCGTGCGGGGATGGTTCAGCCGGTCGTATTCTGCTTGCACCTTCTCTAGCTCTCATGATAACATAACCCAGCCGCGGTGTCAATACAGACAGTCGGAGATTACCCGCATCTCTTTTCTCGGGTAGCAGGCCAATCGCATTGGCCGTCTCTGCAAACAGACCGCCCAATATATGGGGCTTCTACCCAGTTCTGGAGCAAAATAAACCCGCTGGTTACTACTCAGGCTCTCCTGGTACGTCATTCCGAGTGAGCGTAGCGAATCGAGGAATCTCCACTTGCAATGGCAAACGTGACTCCGACAAGAGATTCCTCGACTCCCTTCGGTCGCTCGGA
>Ga0180433_10011018_pt1 | contig 10776 bp, 8 predicted proteins | sample SS_ome_8_FD_132980 | JGI IMG/M metagenome (GOLD analysis project Ga0180433, IMG submission 132980) | Hypersaline lake sediment archaeal communities from the Salton Sea, California, USA - SS_1_D_1 metaG | ecosystem: Environmental > Aquatic > Non-marine Saline and Alkaline > Hypersaline > Sediment...
CATCGTGGGCATCGCCAAGGCCTGTGAACTCGTCTTTACCGCACGGATCATAGATGCGGCTGAGGCGAAGGAGATCGGGCTGGTGGACCATGTGGTACCGGCTGACAGGCTGAAAGAGGTGACTCAGGAGATGGCGACGACTATCGCCGGACTCCCTCCCTTCGCCGTGCAGATGTCGAAGCAGGGCCTGTATCAGGGGTTGGCGGAGGACATTCGGACGCAGATGGGGTTCGAGAGGATGGCGCTCGACGCCTGTTACGAGAGCGCTGAGCACGCCGAGGCGGTGCGAGCGTTTATAGAGAAGCGGGAGCCTCAGTTCGAAAAGCGATAGCGCTTGCGCATGATGTTGAGCCAAGGGCCCTGGTGTCTCATAGATAGTAAGCTGAGAAGTAGCGGGCGTAAGGGTCGTGATTCGCCACAGCCCGGGCGCGGGCTCACGGCGGTTTGACACGAGCGTTCCCACCGATGGTACAATGTAAGGCGGCTTTGCCCTCGACCGTGGCGACGCACCGCGGTTGAGAATCGGGGTAGCTATTGGGTTTCCTTGAGTACATAGCGGACCACGCCACTGACCTGCTGGAACTTGCCTGGGAGCATCTTCACATCATCGGTCTTGCCATCCTCGGCTCCCTGGTGATCGGTGTGGCATTGGGGATTCTCGTAAGCCGCCATGACCGCCTTGCGTCGGTGGTGCTCTCCGTCACCGGCGTCATAATGACCATTCCCAGCCTGGCCATGTTCGCCTTCATGATCCCCCTGCTGGGTATCGGCCTTGAGCCGGCGTGGGTTGCGCTGACCCTGTACGCATTGCTGCCCATAATCAGGAACACCAATGTGGCGGTGCGGAGTGTGAACCCGGCCATGTTGGAGGCCGGGCGGGGCATGGGCATGACCGAACTGCAGATACTGACGAAGGTGAGGGTACCACTGGCCCTGCCGGTGATAATGGCTGGCGTAAGGACATCGGTAGTCCTGACCATCGGAATTGCGGCCATCGCCGCTTACATAGGGGCAGGTGGGTTGGGGTCACTGATCTTCCGTGGAATCAGCCAGAGCTATGCCAATCCGATTCTTGCTGGCGCCATAGCGGTGAGTATAATGGCGATTCTGTCGGACCTCATATTGGGCAGGCTGGAGAACTGGCTGGTGCCGAAGGGGCTGAAGGCTCGAGGGTAGTGGAAGGACACAGCCAAGCGGGAGTGTGAGTACGCTATGATCACGCTGGAGAACGTAACCAAGATCTATCACGGCGACGTAAGGGCGGTGAACAACGTGAGCTTCACCGTTCCCGAGGGGCACGTGTGCATCCTGGTCGGTCCGTCGGGGTGCGGCAAGACTACCCTGCTCAAGATGATCAACCGGCTCATCGAGCCGACAGGCGGCCGCATACTTATCGCCGGGCGGGACAGTAGCGAGGTGAATGCCGACCAGCTCAGGAGGGATATCGGATATGCCATTCAGGATATCGGCTTGTTCCCGCACCTGACGGTGGCGGCGAACATCGCGGTGGTGCCGAGCCTGAAGAGGTTTCCCAAGGACAGGACGAGGCAGCGGGTGGATGAACTGCTGGAACTGGTTGGGCTGGACCCGGATGAATTCAGAGACAAGTACCCACGGCAACTGAGCGGGGGGCAGCAACAGCGAATAGGCGTTGCCCGCGCGTTGGGAGCCGACCCGCCGATACTGCTTATGGACGAGCCGTTCGGGGCCATTGACCCGATAACCCGCTCTCGGCTGCAGGACGAGTTCCTCAAGATTCAGGAGAAGCTGAGGAAGACCATTGTCTTCGTGACCCATGACATCGACGAGGCTCTGAAGATGGGCGACCGCATCGCTCTGCTGAAGGAAGGGGAGCTGGTGCAGTACGACAGCCCCCAGGACCTGCTTGCCCACCCGCGTAATAGCTTCGTGCGTGACTTCATCGGGGCCGATAGCTCCATCAAGCGCCTGGCGCTGATGAGGGTGGAGGAGGTAATGAGAGTTGATGTCCCTACGGCAAAGCTCGATCACTCCGCCTCGGAGGTCAGAGCTCTCATGGAACAGAAAGGCCTGGAGAGCATTGTTGTCGTGGACGAGAACAACGTGCCCCGAGCCTGGCTGGGGCTGAGCGAGTTGAGCGGCCAGACGGGACGCGTTAGCGATGTCGTCAGCGTGAAGCCTATTGAGGACATCGCGGTTGACGGGTCGATGCGGGTTAGGGACGCACTGGCGAGGATGCTCACTACTGGATTGAGCCGTCTCTCCGTTGTCGACGAGCGGAGGGGCTTCAAGGGTGACATCACGTTCGCCGCCTTGCAGAGAATACTGGGCGATGACGCGCAATTGAAGTAGGGCGAACAGTGGAAGTGTGGATCGATCTGGGAAGGTATCTAGCCGAGCGCTACCCTGAGTTGCTGGGGATGCTGTGGCGGCACCTGGAGCTCGTCGGGCTGGCGACGCTGGCGGCTGCCTTCGTGGGGATTGGACTGGGCATTCTGATTACCAGGCGAAGGCTGAGGTGGCTCGGCCCGCCGGTGATGGCGATATGCAACGTGGGGCAGACGGTACCCAGCCTGGCTGTTGTCGCCATCATGCTGCCGATTCTGGGCATCGGATTCCTGCCGGGGTTCTTCGCCATATTCGTGTACATTCTGCTGCCTGTAACCAGGAACACGTACGTCGGGATAAGAAACGTTGACCCGGGACTACTGGAGGCAGCGCGGGGTATGGGCATGAGCCCGATGCAGATCCTGGTTCGCCTGGAAGTCCCGCTGGCCAGCTTCGTAATTCTCGCCGGGGTACGGACTTCCATGGTTGTTGCCGTTGGTGTGGCCACACTGGCGACCTTTATCGGAGCCGGTGGGCTCGGTGATCTCATTGACAGGGGAATCTCGTTGGTCAATACTACGTACTTGCTGGCCGGGGCGATTCCTGCCGCGTTGCTGGCCATCATCATAGAACTGGGACTTGGAAGGCTGGAAAAGGTGATAACGCCGAGGGGCCTTCGGGTCTAGAAAGAGGTGTGACGTTAGAAGAGCAAGAACGCAACGATCGATTGATGAATCTAGGAAAGGGGGGTTAGAAGTGTTGAAGAGAACGGCTTTTTTGGCGCTCGCGCTTCTGTTGGTCGCACTCACGGTCGTTTCCTGCGGTGGTGGGACGGCGGGGAAATCGATAACTGTTGGGTCAAAGGAGTTCACCGAGCAAATCATTCTGGGCAAGATGATGAAGTTCATGCTGGAAGACGCAGGATGGACTGTCGATGACAAGACGGGCCTGGGCGGCACAATGATATGCCGCGAGGCGCTGGAGTCGGGCGACATCGACGTCTACATGGAGTACACCGGCACGGGGCTCCTGGTCCACCTGGGGCATGAAGACCCAATAACCGACCCTCAGGTGTGTTACGAAACGGTCAGGGACGAGGACCTCAGCGAGAATGGCATCGTATGGTTCGAGCCTTCCCTTTTCGACAACACCTATACCCTGATGATGCGTCAGGCCGACGCTGACAGCCTGGGCATAGAGAGCATCTCCGACCTGGCAGACTACATCAATGCCAGTCCGGGCGAGTTGACCTTTGCCAGCGGCGCTGAGTTCCAGGAGAGGGCGGACGGGTTGCCGGGCGTTGAGGCGATGTACGGTTTTGAGTTCGGCGATGCCAACGTCGTGCAGATGGATGTGGGGTTGACCTACAACGCCCTCTACGAGGGTGATGTTGATGTGGCCATGGGCTTTGCCACCGATGGTCGGATCGCGGGGTTCGATTTGGTCAACCTGCAGGACGACATGCAGTTCTTCCCGGTGTACAATGTGGCCCCTACGTTGAAGCAGTCGTTCGTCAACCAGTACCCGGAGGTGGAGGGGATTCTGGACGATATTGCACCTTTGCTGGACACCGTGACCATGCAGGGTCTGAACTACGAGGTGGATATCGAACATGAAGATGCTGATGATGTGGCGCGCGAATGGCTGGTAGATGTTGGGCTTCTTGAGGAGTAGAGAGCAGCAGTTCGCGTAGAGAGCTTGCTGTGTGATTCCACGGGTCGCTGGCCTGGAGGTCAGCGACCCGTTGCTTGGCCGGCTACAAACCGTCCTTCTTCCACCTTTTGCCGGTGCGCTGTCCGTGGCGGCCGAGCTTGCCCTCGGCGAAAGCGGCGGCACCCTGCTGAGACGTCACACCACGCAGTTGGGTCAGGGCCCCCAACTCCGCTTCAATGAAGTACGCTTCGGCGAGCGTGTGCCCGTAGCTGCGCATGACTGATTCCTTGTCCGTGCGCAGCGACCCCTGGGGAAACTCACATATCTGCTCGGCGACTTCGCTGGCGCGTTCCATCAGTTTGTCCCTGGAAACCACCTCGGTCACGAGGCCGTATTGAAGCGCCTGCTGGGCGTCTATCACCCTGGCGGTTATGATCATGTCCAGCGCGCGGCCGAGCCCGACGATGCGCGGCAAGCGAACGGTCAAGCCGTCGACCAGTGGCACATTGAACCGCCGGTTGAGGACGCCGAACCTGGCGTTGTCAGCGGCGATTCGCAGGTCGCACCACGTCGCCAGCTCGAGACCACCGGCTACGCACCAGCCATTGATTGCCGCGATGGTCGGTTTGAAGATGTCCACTCCTCTGCAGTAGCCCATGAAACCGAGGCTGGTGTACGTTTCGGCTCGGGTCCGGTCCATGTCGCTGGCTGAGTCCGGGGATGGCTGGGCCGACGTGTGGGAGATCGCCTTGAGGTCGGCTCCAGCGCAGAATGCCTGGTCGCCAGCTCCAGTGATGATGCTGACCAGTGACTCGTCGTCGTCGCGAAAGGCGCGGTAGGCATGCTCGATAAGAGCGCCGGTCTCGCGGTCCACCGCGTTACGTACCTCCGGTCGATTGATGGTGATGTAGAAGACGCTGCCCCGTTTTTCGCAGGTCACCTTTGCCATGTCAGTCTCCCCTTCGCTGGATCGGCTGGTCGGTGCGTTTGCCCCGATGCACCAGATACTAGCTTCGTCTGCAACGGGTGTCAACGTGGGCGGTGCAGCACCTGTTCCGGGCTGGTGCTACGGCAACGCATGTCGAAATCCACGATACTTATCAGTGTTGATTTGCATAACGGCAGATGGTATCATGTGCAGAAGAAGGGGCGGTGGCCGCTTCGAGGAAGGGCCCCGCCTTTGGTATACAAGGCGCACGTCGCCTCTTATGCGATATAGTAGATGGATTCTGTAAAAAGTCTGAGGGCGAGAAGCAAGAAGGTCTTCTACGGGTGGTGGGTAGTGGCGGCGGGCAGTTCCCTCTATTTCCTCGGCATCGGCTCAGTCTTCTATGGCTTCAATGCCTTCTTCAATCCTATGGTGACCGAGTTCGGCTGGGGCAGGGCGGTCACCTCCGGCGCCTACTCCCTTTCGCGACTGGAGGGCGGCATCGAGGGGCCGATAATCGGGCCTCTGATCGATAAGTTCGGTGCAAGAAAGCTCATAGTTGTTGGCGTCATCCTCGCCGGCGTTGGGTACATGTGCCTGCCGGCGATCAGCAATCCCCTCAGCCTGTACCTCATCTTCGGCCTCCTCATATCCATGGGCTACAACACCGGGTTCTTTCATGCTACCACCACCGCCGCGGCCAACTGGTTCATCAGGAAGAGAAGCCGCGCCCTCTCCTTCATAACCGCCGGGGGTGGCCTGGGCGGATTCGTTCTGGTGAACTTCCTCGCTCTGCTCATAACACAGTTTGGCTGGCGCACGGCCGGTGTGACCATGGGAATTGTGCTGGTGGTGCTGGGCCTTCCCCTGGCCTACGTGGTGAGGAGCAGACCGGAAGACAAGGGTATGTTCCCCGACGGCGTGGCACCGCGAGTCGTGGGTGGGGCAGAGGGTATGGGAGCGGCGCAAGCTGAGAGTCAGTCATCGGTGGAAATGCCGCAAGACGAAGTCACTTTCACCGTAAGGCAGGCGCTGAAGAGTACGGCGTTCTGGACTTACATTCCCGCTATGATGCTGCGTGCCTGCATACTGAGCGCGCTGGTGGTGCATCAGATACCCCATCTTGTCGACGTTGGGATCTCCTACACTGCGGCATCCGCCGTTCTGGGGACCATGGTGCTCATAAGTATACCGGGAAGGCTTGTCTTCGGCTGGATGGGCGACTTCATTGACAAGAGGCTGCTTCTGCTGGGCTCGTCCGTACTTCAGGCGGCGGGAATATGGATCCTGATAAACGTCGACAGTCTGTGGATGGCCTACGTGTTCGTCGCAGTCTACGGTATAGGCTACGGAGGAGCGATTCCCCTTACGGTGGCGCTGCGCGGGCAGCTTTTCGGACGGAAGATATTCGCCACAATGGGTGGCATAACCTCGGCAATGACCGCTATAGCGACGGTGGCCGCACCGGTGTTTGCCGGCTACATCTACGACGCAACCGGCAGCTATAGCATAGCATTCTATACCTTCCTGGGCTTGATCAGTCTGTCCGGGCTGGCATTCCTGGGGGTACGGTATCCAAAGGCCCCGCCTGCGTCCGGTTCTGCACCAACAGGCAGTTGAGCACGCCTGGCTGGTTGCCTGGTGGCAGGAGCGGTTCACGATCCCCTGAGTGAGCGCAATCGGCTGGGGGCATTGTTGTGGAGACTGGCTGAAAGAAGCGACGCTCCGCGTGGGAGCTGCGGGGCGTGGTGCGTGGGGAAGGGAGCTTCGTCCAGATGGAAGCCGTGAAGCGACTCGTGTCGAAGCCCAAGGGTATCTTCTATGGCTGGTGGGTTGTGGCCGCCGGCACGTCTCTCTATTTCCTGGGCATAGGCTCGGTCTTCTATGGATTCAGCGCCTTCTTCACCCCAATGGTTGCCGAGTTCGGCTGGTCGAGGGCGGTCACCTCGGGCGCCTACTCCCTGTCCAGGCTGGAGGGTGGGGTTGAGGGGCCTATCATCGGCTGGCTCATCGACAAGTTCGGCGCCAGAAAGCTCATATTCATCGGCGTGAGCCTTACCGGCTTGGGATTCATGGCCCTTAGCAGGGTGAACAGTGCACTGAGCCTGTACCTCATTTTCGGGCTCCTTGTCACCATGGGTTTCGAAACCGGCTTCTTTCACGCCACAACCACTGCCACGGCGAACTGGTTCATCAAGAGGAGGAGCCGTGCCCTGTCGTTCATCACCGTTGGTGGTGGGCTTGGGGGCGCCGCCATGGTACCGTTCCTGGCCTGGATGATCACCAACTACGGCTGGCGGTGGGCATGTATAGTCACGGGCGTGCTAGTACTCGCCCTCGGCTTGCCAGTGGCGTACATCGTTAGGAGCAGGCCGGAGGACAAGGGACTGCTGCCCGACGGCGAACCAGTGGTGCCCACCCCCGAGGGTCCCTCTGCGGCAGCAAGCCTGGACCCTGCAGGACAGGCTCTACCGCCGACCGTTGATGGGGAGATTAACTTCACCGTCAGGGAGGCGATGAAGACCGGGACCTTCTGGACCTTCATTGGTGCCATGATGCTGCGCGCATGCATCTTGAGCGCGATTGTGGTGCACCAGATACCCCACCTCGTCGATGTTGGTATATCCTACCAGGCCGCCTCTGGCTGCCTGGGCACCATGATCCTGCTCAGTGTCCCGGGACGACTTCTCTTCGGCTGGCTCGGCGACAGATTCGACAACCGGTATCTCCTGTTCATCACATCCGCCATTCAGGCCGTGGGGATAGTGATATTCATCCAGGTCACCACGGTATGGATGGCGTATCTCTTCGCCGTCATCTACGCTCTGGGGTATGGAGGGGCGATTCCGCTGACCCTCAACTTCCGTGGCCGTCTTTTCGGACGGAAGGCCTTTGCCACGCTCGGTGGCATAACGTCGGCGCTGACGTCGATTGCCGCCGTGGCGGCACCCGTCTTCGCGGGCTACATCTTCGACGTATCTGGCAGCTACAAAGTCGCTTTCTACACCTTCCTGGGCATGGTGGCTCTGTCCGGAGTGATATTCCTCTTGATCAGATACCCGAAAACGCCAGCGCGACTCGCCGGCATGGTACCCGGAAGCTGGCCGAAGTGACCTTGTGAAGCGGAGGCGTGAGGCTTCTTCTCCCGATGAATGCTGTTGAACTGATAGTATCAAGAGCCAGGAAGACCTTCTACGGGTGGTGGGTGGTGGCTGCGGGGACGTTCCTCTATTTCCTGGGCATTGGCTCGGTCTTCTATGGGTTCAGCGCCTTCTTCAACCCGATGATAAACGAGTTTGGCTGGTCCCGGGCAGTCACGTCAGGCGCCTACTCATTGTCGAGGTTGGAGGGTGGCATCGAGGGGCCCGTGGTCGGGTGGCTCATTGACAAGTTCGGCGCGAGGAAACTGGTATTCATCGGGGTAACCCTTACCGGCATCGGCTTCATGGCCATGGCCTCGGTATCGAACCTGTGGAGCCTGTATCTCATCTTCGGGCTGCTCGTTTCCATGGGCTACAATACCGGTTTCTACCATGCTACCACCACCGCCACGGCAAACTGGTTCTTTCGCAAGAGAAGCCGGGCCCTGTCCTTCATCACGGTCGGGGGTGGCCTGGGGGGAGCGGTAATCGTGCCTTTCCTGGCACTGATAATCACAAACTCCGGCTGGCGTACGGCGTCGATAGTGATGGGTGTGCTGATGCTGGCACTGGGTCTGCCGGCGGCATACATCGTGCGGAGCAAGCCAGAGGACAAGGGCCTGCTGCCCGATGGCGACCAGCCGCGACAGGAATCGCCGGCGACGCCTGAGGGAGCGGCCTCCAGCGGCGTGGCGGACGAGATTGACTTCACCGTGAAAGAGGCGCTGAGGACCAGGGCTTTCTGGATCTTCGTCGGCGCCATGACGCTGCGCGCGTGCATTCTCAGTTCCCTGGTGGTTCACCAGATACCGCATCTGGTCGACATGGGGATCTCTTACACCGCTGCTTCCGCTTGCCTGGGCACGATGATTCTCATCAGCATCCCGGGAAGGCTTGTGTTCGGCTGGTTGGGTGACTTCGTGGACAAGAGACTCCTGCTGCTTGCCGCGTCGCTGCTCCAGGCAGTGGCCATATTCGTCTTCATCCAGGCCAGCAGCTTGTGGATGGCGTACATCTTCGTGGTGCTCTTCGGCATTGGCTACGGAGGGGAGATCCCGCTGACGCTAGCGTTCAGAGGGCAACTCTGGGGGCGGAAAGCCTTCGCTACGCTGGGCGGAATTGCTGCGGCCTTCTACTCTGTAGGCACTGTAGCGGCGCCTGTACTCGCCGGATATCTGTTCGATGTCTCGGGTAGCTACAGCGTGGCTTTCTATACGTTCATGGGGCTGATAACGGTGTCGGGCTTCGCGTTCCTGGCCATAAGGCAACCCAAGGCACCACCTCGCTTGGCCGGCATCCGCACCGCAGGCTAGGCAGCTTCAGTCCTCATATCTCAATCGTACCGCCGGCAGTCGGAAGAATCACCCTGATGCCTGTATCGCCCAACTGTTGCGCGTAGAACTCAGCGTGCTCGGTGTGGACAGGGATGAGAACCTCGGGTTGTATCCGTCGGGCAATCATAAGCAGGTCCGGGCCACAAGCGTGACCGGAGGCGTGCAGTCCTCTTCCATCCTCGGGTATCTGCCAGCCCTGGGCGGTTTCCACCGGCAGGCCGAGCCCTTTGAGGTTGAAGTGGGTGAGCCAGGCATGGAGTCGGCGGAAATCGATCTCCTGTTCCTCGTCGTGGGGCTCACTGGAGCTGTAGAGGTAGAGACTGCCCGGTTTGGGTCGAATGCTGGGCAGCTCGTTCAGGTCGAAGAAGCTGAAACACAGTATGAATTCGTCCTGTGCCGACCCTACATCGCTGGCCAGCACAACCTTGCTGCCATACTCCTCGCAGATATTGCGCATCCATAGACTGGGATGCCTGCTGGCCACTGTGTCCTGGTAGATGACCAGGCTGTCATCTTCCGCGGCGGGGACCTCTGGCTGCAACAACTGCACCGTTTTCAGCAGATAGGCATCCTTGGGCAGAATGGCCAGCTTGCGATTCGTTTCCCTGGCGATGTCGAGGAAGGTCAGGAGACGGTCCACGTCCCTCGCCGAGAAATCGGCAATGACAAGGCCTGATGAATCGGCGATGGCACGCCGCGCGTTCTGATGCAGTTCCTCCTCGGTGGCATTGGTGTCGCGGAGAACGTTGGTCCCCTCCAGAATCAGTGCCTTCGGTCGAAGCTGCGCCGCTTCGTCGGCGAACGTTTGGGTAAGTGCGGCACGCTTGCCATGTAGTCGCAGGTCGCCGCTGTAGACCACCCATCCCGAGTTCGTCTCAACAGCCCAGGCAGACGCACCCAGTATGGAATGGTCGACGGGGAAGCAGCGCAGATTGAGGGGACAGGCATGGTGACCGGTGAGGGGAGAGGACTGCAATGCCTTCTGTTGAGGTGTTTTCTCCCAGAAGCCCTGTGTCCAGAACGTGGTTGCCTCCTGGTGCAGGTTCTCCGGTTCGAGGTCGCCGATGCGGAACTGACGCTGTTTCCTGGAAGCCTTGGGATCAGCGACGCACGCCTCTTGCTTCCATCCGTTGGGGCACTGGAAGGTGGTGGGGCTGAAGTAGCACACCTGCTGGTCGAAGTCCGACCTGCCCGAGTCCTGCATCGCCTTGCTGATGAAGGCGGTCATCGCCGTCGCGTAGACCGGAATTCCTTCGTGCAGTAACGATATGTATCCCGAATGGTCGAGGTGGGCGTGGGACAGCAGTACGCCATCTACGTCGCCAAGCTCGCGGTAAAGCGGAAGATGGCGGAATTGCTCCCAGAGCCCGGGCGTCGCCAAATCGTTGCGATAGAGGCCCTCCAGGGGGGGCAG
>Ga0180433_10011019_pt1 | contig 10776 bp, 11 predicted proteins | sample SS_ome_8_FD_132980 | JGI IMG/M metagenome (GOLD analysis project Ga0180433, IMG submission 132980) | Hypersaline lake sediment archaeal communities from the Salton Sea, California, USA - SS_1_D_1 metaG | ecosystem: Environmental > Aquatic > Non-marine Saline and Alkaline > Hypersaline >...
ATGCGATATTATTGTATTAAACAGTTGCGTCGTCCGGCAGAGCGCCGAAAACCGGGTTATTGCGAAGCTTCAGTCATTAGAACATGTAAAAACGTCGCATTCTGATTTAATCATCGCACTTACCGGCTGTATGGTCGACTCAGATGGCGACTCGTTAAAGAAGCACTATCCACATGTAGACCTATTCATGAAACCTGGTGAGTTCTCGCCACTATTGGAATTAGCCAATAATCATACTCCCAATATAAAAAAAATAGTCAATCCAGAAAAATCTCCAACCGCCTTCGTAACAATTATCAAAGGATGTGATAATTTTTGCTCCTACTGTATTGTGCCGTATCGAAGAGGACGAGAAGAGAGCCGTCCCCCCGAGGAGATATGTACCGAGATTGAATATTTAGTCAAGAGTGGGGTTAGGGAAATAACATTGCTGGGACAGAATGTCGATTCTTATGGCCATGACCTTCCTGATACCATTTCCTTAGCGGATCTGCTTCGCGACGTACATTCGATAAAAGATTTATCCAGAATCAGGTTTCTTACCTCACACCCGAAAGACATGAGTCAACAACTTATTGACGCCGTTGGAAGACTTAATAAGGTCTGTGAACACATTTGCCTTCCGGTTCAATCAGGCGACAGTGATATCCTTAAAGTAATGGGCCGAGGTTATACAACAGATTATTACTATGACTTAATTCAAAGGATCAGGAAGTCAATTCCTGGAGTCGCAATCTCAACTGACGTCATTGTCGGTTTTCCCGGTGAAACGAAGGATCAATTTTTCCGGACAGTACAGTTGCTCTCTGACGTCAGGTTTGATACAGTTCACGTTGCTGCGTACTCCCCAAGGTCGGGTACCCGCGCAGCAAGAGAACTGGCCGATACTATTCCATCTACCGAGAAAAAACACCGTTTACGAATAATCGAGGAACTTCAAGAGACAATAGCCACTGAGATCAACGCGCAGCTACTTGGACAATCAGTTGAAGTCCTGGTTGAAGGAATGCGCAAAGGTAAATGGTATGGTCGCACTCGTACAGATAAGCTAGTATTTTTTTACAGTGAGAGAGATTTAACAGCTCAACTAATCACCGTTGAGATACAGCAAACAAGTCCATGGTCACTTCAGGGGCTGGTACAGTAGGAGCCGCCTTCCTAAAGTGGCAAATCGATAGTGCAGTCCTTAACTGCCTTTTCTATTACTGAAGCAGTCTTTTCATCCAGGGGAAGCAATGGTAAACGTGGTTTACCAACATTGAAACCAATGTAATTTAACGCATATTTTACCGGCATGGGATTCGCTACAACAAACAAAGCGCCGAACAGGGGTAATAAACTACGATGGATTTTTGCTGCTTCCGGAACGTGCCCGGTAATGATATTCTGAATCATCGTTTTTATCTGATTCCCCACCAGATGTGATGCGACACTTATTACTCCATAACCACCCATAGCTACAATAGGCAGCGTATCATTGTCGTTTCCACTATAGACCAAAAAGCCTTCTCTTGCTTCGGTGATAATCCTTGCCACCTGATCAAGATTTCCGCTTGCTTCCTTAATACCAACAATATTATCGATCTGACTTAAACGAACCACCGTTTCTGCAGATATGCTGGTTACCGTTCGAGAAGGAACATTATAGAGAATACAGGGTAAAGTTGTGCTTTGTGCTATGGCTTTGAAATGTTCATACAAACCCTCTTGTGTGGGTTTGTTATAATAAGGCACCACCAGCAGACAAGCATCTACTCCGACTCGTTCAGCCGCCTTCGTGGCAATTATGGCTTCAGCAGTGCTGTTGCTGCCAGTACCCGCTATAATGGAGCCGCGATTGCCTATCTCCTCTTTTATTTCCGCAAATAATCTATCCTCCTCTGCCCTAACCAATGTAGGTGATTCTCCAGTTGTACCAACTACGACTACACCATCACTTCCTGAGTTTATCAAGGCATCGGCCAGTTTACGCGCTTGTTTATAGTCAACCTCCAAATTCTCATTAAATGGAGTAACCATCGCCGTAATGAGTCTTCCAAGCTCTTTCATATCGGTATTCCTTCTATAGTTATATCCAGCCCCTGGCGATCAATTCCTCGGCGATTTGTACAGCATTCAAAGCAGCGCCTTTCCTCAAATTGTCCGCTACTACCCACATCGCTAAACCATTAGAGTACGAAGCATCCTGACGGATTCTTCCAACGAATACTTCGTCGCTACCTACAACCGCCCACGGGTGTGGATAGTGACTAATAGAAGGATTATCCAGCACCCTTACTCCCGGAGAATTGGCCAAGATATTTCTAGCTTCTTCAGGAAACATGGGATTGGTCAACTCAACATGTACGGACATGCTATTGCCTGTAACAACAGGCACCCTTATACATGTCGCAGATATTTTTAGATTATTATCGCGCAGGATTTTCCTGGCTTCATTAGTCAATTTCCATTCTTCTCTCGTATATCCATCGTCCATAAAAACATCTATTTCTGGCAGCATATTAAACGCTATTTGATGATGATACACATGCGGTATGGTAGATTTTCCTTCAAGTACAGCTTTGCTTTGACTGTTAAGCTCATCTACTGCCGCTTTTCCGGTTCCTGAAACCGCCTGATAGCTATCGACAATAATTCTCTTTATCGGATTATTTTTATGTAAAGGTGCCAGCGTAACGACCATTTGTATAGTTGAACAATTAGGATTAGCGATCAATCCTCGGTGATTTTCCATATCTTCTGCATTAACCTCTGGGACAATCAAAGGTATTCTGGGATTCATGCGAAAGGCAGCACTGCTATCTATTACTACTGCACCTCTTTTCGCAGCAGTTGGAGCAAACGAGCGACTTATATCGTCCCCTCCAGCAAATATAGCTAGATCTACAGGATCAAACGAATTAGCTGTCAGCTCCCTAACATCGATCTCCCGATGGTTCACCCACATCTTGCTCCCTACGGTCCTGTCGGAGGCAAAGAGATGTATAGACGCCATAGGGAAACTGCGCTGCTCAAGTATCCTGACAAGCTCCTGACCAACTAAACCCGTAGCTCCTACGATTGCTGTATGGTATTTACGTAATACAAGAGAGCCAAGCAACTCTCCTCCTATAGACCGAGAAGTCTATCCAGGCCGAAGATTGCCTCTTTTAATTCCATTGTCTTCTTTACAGCCATTACAATACTGGGCATAAATGCCTCTCGGCTTATTTGATCAAGCCTTATCCTTAGTGTCTGGCCGGGGGATCCAAATATTATTTCCTGGTGTGCAAGTTGGCCAGGCAAACGCACGCTGTGCATCGCTATACCGCCTAAGACACCGCCCCGACTTCCCGCTATTTCCTCATTGGGGGAAAGCGCATATGTAAAGTCTTTCCCGCGGGATACGGTCATAGCTTTTGCTGTACTTATCGCCGTTCCTGAAGGAGCATCCAGCTTTTTTTCATGATGTAATTCAATGATTTCTGCATAGTCAAAATGCTGAGACGCTATTTTAGCACAGCTAATCATAACAGCAGCCGCCAGAGAGAAATTGGCTGCAATTACAGCACCTAAATTCTGCGCCATGCATAGTCTAGCGATTTCCTCATTATCAGCATTTGATAATCCGGTTGTACCTATTACGAGTCTCACATCATTATTAACTGCCGAACGCACAGCGGACATTGTGGCATCAGCCGTGGAAAAGTCTACCATGACATCAGGCTTAGAGTCGTTAATTGCCGTATCAAGATTATCGTAGAGAAGAACTGATACGTTATTGGGTAAAACCAGATTCGCTGTATGAGCCCTTATATCTACAGCCGATACCAGGTCAAGCTCAGGGTCTGATGAAACAGCCTGGCATATTTCCTGACCCATTTTTCCCAGCGCACCGTGCACCAATACCTTGATTATGTACATATGGAATTAATTACTCCTGTGCAGCCAAATATCATTCTCTTGGGGGTCTTCTTTGAGGCCCGCCCCTCTGCATACCCCTGTCGCGATTGGGTGGATTGCGATGCATCTTATTCTGACTATAGGGTGGATGATCTCCCGAATATTTACGTCTCGGCTGCACACTATCACCTGACGGCTGTCCTTCTCCCAAAAGGAGTGCACGGCGTGAGAGATTTATCCTTCCCATTTGATCTATTTCCGTGACGATAACTGTGATCTCATCGCCAACCTTAACAACATCTTCCACACTAGGCGCCCGATAATCCGCAAGCTCACTGATATGAACAAGACCTTCTTTTCCTGGAAGAATCTCAACAAAAGCACCGAAATTAGTAGTTCGAGTTACTTTTCCGCTATAGATTCCGTTTACCTCAACCTCACGCGTCAGGTCCTCGATCATCTGAATAGCCTTAAGTGTTGCTTCTTCGCTTGTTGCCCCTATAAGAATTGTACCGTCATTTTCTATATCAATCGTTACGTCTGCTTCGGTGGTAATCGCTCTAATGGTTTTCCCACCGGGGCCAATCACGTGCCTAACTTTGTCCGGGTCGATCATTATTTTAGTTAATCGGGGCGCATATTTACTGATCGCCGGCCTGCTCTCACCTATTGTTTGCTTCATTTTATCGAGGATGGACATCCTCGCTTCTCTTGCCTGAAGTAGGCCTTGACTTAAGATGTCATAGTCGATGCTGCTGATCTTTATATCCATCTGTAACGCGGTGATGCCTTCGGTTGTTCCCGCAACTTTAAAATCCATATCGCCCAGCGCATCCTCAAGACCCTGAATATCCGTCAATAAAGCGTAACGCCCCTCGCTGTCCGTCACAAGCCCCATAGCTACACCAGCCACCGGTCTTTTGATGGGCACGCCTGCATCCATGAGTGAAAGTGTACTGCCACAAACGCTCGCCATAGAGGTGCTTCCGTTGGAACTCAATACTTCCGAAACAAGGCGCACTGTATATGGAAACTCGCTTTCCTCGGGCAACACTGGGACCAGTGCCCTTTCAGCTAAAGCGCCATGTCCTATCTCGCGTCTCCCCGGTGTACTGATTCTCTTAACTTCACCATTGCTAAACGGAGGATAGTTATAATGATGCATATAACGCTTGGTTTCTTCCTGTCCTATACCGTCTATCTGCTGTTCCTCTCTGGGGGATCCTAAAGTAGCGATAGTTAATACCTGTGTCTGGCCCCGCGAAAATAGTCCGGAACCATGAGTACGTGGAAATACACCGACCTCAGATTTAATTGTCCTGATATCGGTTAGCCCTCTACCATCAGGCCTTATACCTTTTTCCAATATGTTCGTCCTTACAACTTCCTTCAATCCTGCATCAAAAGCGGTTGAAATCTCCTGGGCCGTATGACCATTGCCAAACTTGGTTTCAATTTCATTCCTGAGCAAAGAAACGCCCTCTTTACGTTCCTTCTGACTTCTCCAGTTAGGTCCACTACCTATTCTTTCGCGTAGTATTTCAGTTACCTCAGCATGTAATGTCGACACAGGCTCCTTAAGTCTCATGTCTATTTTGGGAATTCCGCAATCGCTAATCAGCTTTTCCTGCAGTTCCAGCACATCCTTGTTTGCCATTTGTCCAAACTTGATGGCTTCAACGACGATATCTTCAGGGACTTCTTTCAAACCGGCTTCTACCATTACCACGCCGTCTTTAGTACCGACCATAACGAGATCCATTTTGCTGTTCTGTAATTGTGAATATGTAGGATTTAATACAAATTCGCCTTCAATATATCCCACGCGTGAGGCAGCTACAGGGCCACCAAAAGGAATATCAGATATGCCAAGGGCAGAGGATGCACCGATAATTGCCAAAATATCGGGACTGTTTTCAAGATCTGCGGAGAATACCGTAACGATTACCTGGACTTCCTGGCGAAAATCTTTAGGGAAAAGTGGGCGAAGTGGACGATCTGTAATTCGACAAATCAGTACCGCTTCAGTGGTCGGTCTTCCTTCTCGTCTGAAAAAGCTTCCCGGTATTTTCCCTGCAGCATAAAGTCTCTCTTCATAATCAATGGTAAGAGGAACAAAATCGACGCCTTCCCTAATTTCATTACTTCGACATGCGGTTACTAAAACTACTGTGTCTCCGTATTGAACGATAACTGCTCCATTGGCTTGTTCGGCAAATCTCCCTGTTTCAATAGTCAGCGTTCTTCCAGCGATCTCAGATCGTGCAGCATAAACCATAGCAATATTACCTCATGTTAGTATTGTCGCCGAAGAGTCGATTACTACTTGCGGAGGCCAAGATCAGCTATCAGTTGGCGATATCGCTGCACATCTTGTTTACTGAGGTACTCCAGCAGTCCACGTCTTTGTCCAACCAGTTTAATAAGTCCCATTCTCGAATGTTCGTCGTGCTTGTGTGTCTTCAGATGACTGGTTAACTGGTTTATCCTCTCAGTGAGCAAGGCTATCTGGACTTCCGATGATCCGGAATCAGTCTCGTGCATCCTATACTGCTGGATGATAGCTTCTTTTTTCCCTTTTTCTAGCATTCTTTCTCCCTCTTCGTTCAACAAGCAGATATTATACCATAGGCACGTAAGACTGTAAATTAACTTAAATCCATTAAAATTACCAGAAACTATATACGGCAATTTCTTGACGCTGGCGTCGGCCACTGATATGATCACCTGAGAAAAACGGATTATAACCATGCCATTCAATGACAAACTGAAATTAGCCTCGCAAAAAAACAACAGCCTGCTTTGCGTAGGGCTTGATCCCAATTTAAAAATGATGCCCATAGGCGACGTCGTATCCTTTAACAACCAAATTATCGAAGCCACTTCAGACCTCGTTTGCGCCTACAAGCCTAATTTTGCATTTTACGAAGCGCTAGGAAGCAACGGATTGAGAATACTTGAGAAGACCAGAAAGCAAATTCCAGACTGGATTCCAGTTATCGCTGATGCGAAACGAGGCGATATTGGTTCTACTTCAGAAGCATATGCTAAGGCTCTGTTCGATACTTTTGCTTTTGATGCAGCTACGGTAAATCCGTATATGGGGTATGATTCTCTCGTTCCTTTTATACAGTATTCGGAAAGGGGTGTTTTTATTTTATGTAAAACATCGAATACGGGGTCCGCCGACTTCCAGAACCTTTTGGTCAGCGAAGGGCCAGGCGAACAAAACACAATACCTCTTTTTGAAGCGGTTGCAATCAAAGCAATGAGCTGGAACAAGCATGGTAATATTGGTCTCGTTGTTGGAGCGAACTGCCCGGCAGAATTAAGACGTATTCGCCAGCTATGCCCTGAACTCCCGTTACTTATTCCTGGCATCGGAGTTCAAGGCGGTGAAATCTCTGACGCAGTAACCAATGGTCGTGGACCTCAGAAAGCGTCTATAATCATTAATTGTGCTAGGACAATTATATATGCATCTGGTGGGAATGATTTCGCTTCTGCAGCTCGTACTAAAGCTCAGATGATCAGGGATGAAATAAATAAACATATATTGTAATAGAGTTATGGATTTGAATCTAGGGGACATTGTACGACTGAAAAAAAAACACCCGTGTGGCAGCTACGAATGGCAGATAATACGAGTAGGTGCCGATATACGTATTAAGTGTATCAAATGCAAAAAAAGCATATTGCTGCCAAGGACTAAAATCGAACGTAATATTAAGACCTTTATTTCACACTAACCGTAGTTATCCTCTATACTGGTTTCCTCCTTTCCATGTAGATAATTTCGAATAAGAACTTAAACGCTTAAGTACAAGGCATACAAAATAGTAGTTAAAAGGTGAAATTAGAGATTGAATATTGTTTTGTTTTATACTATTATGCTGCAATAGCCAAGATCAAATGTAATACCTATTTTTGCGCGAGTTTATAAAAATGACTATAATAACCATTTGTAATTTTGTGAGAATAGCAGCTTAACTCTAAGGAGTTTTGATGGAAGTAAAGAGGGTACTGGTCCCGATAAACGGAAGTGAGGTAGATGAGGAAGCTGTTAAGTTAGCCTGCCGTTTAGCCAAGAAAACCAAGGGAAAAGTATATGTTACCTATGTTATCCAGGTTGACCGTTCCCTACCCCTCGATGCGGAGATAGAACAAGAAATACGAAATGGAGAAGAGGTCCTGGACAAAGCTGAGCGCATTGCAGAAGACCAGGACTATGAAGTTCGTACCGACCTACTACAAGCTCGTGAGATAGGCCCGGCTGTGGTCGACGAAGCTATAGAGCGTGGCGTTGATCTAATAATCCTCGGTTTGAGCTATAAGAAAAAATTCGGCGAATTCAGTCTTGGAAGCACTGTGCCGTATGTCCTACGAAACGCCCCATCATGGGTAATTGTCTGTCGCGAACCAACATCCATGGAGGAAAGTGCTAGCACATGAAGATTATAATAATGGGCTGCGGTCGGGTTGGAGCTCGGTTGGCGGAAGCATTGTCAAGCGCGGGCAATGACGTCACAATAATCGACACCGAGCCATTCGCTTTACGTAAGCTGCCAGAAGATTTTAAGGGTACAGCTCTTGTCGGCAATGGGCTGGCTGAGGAGACACTGGTTAAAGCCGGCATCGAAAGTGCGGATGTTTTTGTATCGTGCACTCCAGGCGATAACCGCAACGTGATGGCATGTCAAATAGCAAAACATATATACAATGTCCCGAAAATAGTATCGCGGGTATATGATCCAATACGTGCGGAGATGTACCGTGGTCTGGGTATCGAATCGGTCAGTCCTACTACAGTAATCGCCGATCTTCTAAAACAAAAAATTGAAGGGTAAAGTAACATGTACATCGTAATTGTCGGCGGTGGAGAAGTAGGGTATCACCTTACCAGAATCCTCCTCAGTGATGGACATGAAGTCCTTGTGTTGGAACAGAATCCTGCCAGGTGCGAAGTTCTCTGTGAGGAGCTTGGTGGTGTCGTTTATCGTGGAGATGGTTGTGAAGCAGCTACTCTGGATGCCGTAGGCACCGGAAGGGCCGATATGCTAATCGCCGTAACTGATGGAGATGAGGACAACCTAGTAGCCTGCCAGGTTGCCAAGCATAAATTCAATGTACCTCGTACAATAGCACGTGTCACCAATCCGAAGAACGAAAAAATATTTAAAATACTCGGTGTAGATGTCACGGTATGCAGCACCAAACGTATCTTGGAGAACATTGAGCAGGAACTACCTTCTCATCCCATTATTCCTTTGCTTCAGGTAAAAGGCGGATCCGCAGAAGTTATCGAAGTCAAAATCCCTCCCGGCTCGAAAGTAATAGGTAAGACATTCGGCGATTTCAAAATGCCTTTTGGAAGTTTTGTATTACTGGTCATCCGCAAAGATATTGGTCCGATCCTTCCTACAACAGAGACAACATTGTATGAGGAAGATGAAGTAATTGTAATTACCAACGCCGAAAGTCAGGATGCTATACGATCTATTTTGATGGGTAAATAATTATCGCGTATAAAGAAGCACAGTATAATTGGAAAAGGTAGCATTTCAGGGAGAACGGGGAGCTTTCAGCGAGGACGCTATTTATAGCGCCTTTAGAGATGCAGATGCCATACCCAAAAAAAATCTTACGGAAGTATTTGAAGCAGTAGAAAACGATGAGACACAATTTGGGGTCGTTCCGGTTGAGAACTCCCAGGCCGGTAGCATAAATGAGACATATGACTTATTATTAAAGTATGACCTTTCAATTTACGGCGAAGTCGCAGTAGAAGTAAACCACTGCCTCATGTCACTCCCCAGTGAATCTATAGATAGTATTACCACCGTATATTCACACCCACAGGCTCTTGCTCAATGCGACGAGTTTTTAAGCAGGCTTAATGTCGATATAGTTCCCACCTACGATACAGCCGGCAGCGCAAAGATAATACGTGAAAAAACTCTACTTCACTGCGCTGCTGTAGCAAGCAGACGTGTCGCAGAAATCTATGGTATGGCCATACTCGCGGAGAATATCCAGACAATCCCCAGCAACTTCACCCGATTTTTCATTATCTCTAAGAAAAGAGCGGAATATGCTGCAACTAACAAAACCTCGCTCATTTTTGCGACTGAAAATATCCCTGGTGCCCTTTACCTTTCATTAGGAGCATTTGCCACAAAAGGTATCAATCTAACGAAACTGGAATCCAGGCCCAGCAAGAACAAACCGTGGGAATATATTTTCTACGTAGACTTTGAGGGGCATATAGAAGACGAACTATGCGCGCAAGCCATATCCGACCTACAGGGATTAATCAAATTCGTAAAAATATTAGGTTCCTATCCTCGAACTATGAGTTCCTCCTGAATTGAAAATACATACTAGTCATGCTTGCCTCTAATTTTATCAAATCGTGCGTGTATTTCCGCTCCTCGCTGAGTGGCTGCTTCTTTCCCCTCTTCCCACGCCATCTTTCCAAGGGAAGTTAGTTCATCAATTTTAGTTCGTAATTGCTCCCGTGATTTCTCGCCTGGTTGGGGTGCAAAAAGTATACCTAACACTAGCCCGATTACCGTACCTAAAAATACTCCTGCCAAGAAATTGGAACCACTATTTTCCTTTTCCACGTTTCCCTCCTTTGTCCTCTTCTTCAGCTTGTCGACCAAAAAACGAATAGACCTTTTTTGCACCAGAAAACATACCTGCACCCTTCACCACGGGTTTAATGAAGGTATTAGAAATGAGAGATGTTGTGCCTTTTATTTCATCCAATATTACTCTGATCGTATCCAGCGCGTTTTTGGTCTTTCGGAACAGTACAAAGATAAACGCTATAAACATAATGGTCGCAGCAATTATTAGAAAGGCCAAAATTATATACATAATGTAGAAAAT
>Ga0180433_10011020_pt1 | contig 10775 bp, 21 predicted proteins | sample SS_ome_8_FD_132980 | JGI IMG/M metagenome (GOLD analysis project Ga0180433, IMG submission 132980) | Hypersaline lake sediment archaeal communities from the Salton Sea, California, USA - SS_1_D_1 metaG | ecosystem: Environmental > Aquatic > Non-marine Saline and Alkaline > Hypersaline >...
CTTTTGTGGGCGGAAAATCCACACCCATTTGAACAGCAACATCTGTGATCGGATAATTCAAGAATAATTTTTTCTCCACGGTCTACCTTATATCGGTTGATGTATAAATATTTTTAATGGTTGAAATGTTTTCATGAACAAAAAACGGCAATAATACCTTCAAGGCTTCCTGCCTATCCTTATCATCATCATAAATTCTTCCAATGTCACGAATCCCTTCTACGACATTGCAAATATCATGGGCAAATTTCAACAGTTCCTCAATTGAAGGAAAATCTTCATTGATAACAACCGTTATTTCTTCTATGTCTTTATCCATTCTCATGTTGCAATCCAAGACGGGTTGTTTCAACTATTTTTTCCATAAATTCTTTGTTATTATGACTAAACATGGTACAAACACGAACAATTCCTATAATGGCAATTTCGACCTGAATTTTATCGGTCTTGTCGGGTATCTGTTTAATTTCAACTATTGCTTTAGCAGCATCAATCAAACCATTGGCGAAATCAACAATTTGCTCTAACGCTGGAAATCCTTCTTGAATTTCTATCACTTGGTCTTCGTGATTGTTTTTCAAAATTCCTCCTTTATTCCTCCGGTAAAGTCCCGGCGGCCTTTCGACCGCCGGCACAAGCCGCTAAAATGGATTAAAAGCGGCATTCCTTGGAGGAAATGAATTATATATTTTTATTTTTGATCTTCTAGACTTACCTTGCTTAGCTTGGTAAAACCTTCGAATTCTCCTTGAGAGTCATAACGCAACCCCATTGAGCAACTTGTCATAAACAATAATACAGCTATAGATAAAATTTTCACTATATCCCCCTTTAGATTTGATATATTCTATAATTTAATGTTTCAGGTCTTCTATATTTTTCAAGGTCGACCTCCTTTAGCTCAGGAACTGATGAATAATCAACAGTGCCCTTCCTATAATAACGAGTGAGTTTAATACCGGCACCCTTGGCATTGTGATCCTCGGCAAGCTCGATCAGCTTTTTGTTTACCCGTTTCACGATATTCTGGTTAATCTCTATTTGATGCTTGGCCTCCTTTAGCAGCTCTGCGCACTCACACCACTCGCTACAATCATCCATCGGCTTGTCATCCCTGTCAAGCAATGGCGGTGGAGTGCGAGTTTTAACGCATTCCATGAATTGCTCGCCAGCCTCGATTATCTTGGCTATAAGCTCATCGTCTCTTTCGACGGGTATAAGCACCTCCTCTTGCGGAGCACCCTTCACACGGCTGAAGTAATAGTGTCTTTCAAGGCCTCCAACACAATACTGTTGTTGCATCTGTATCTTGTAATACTCTGGTATTTCTCCAGCCATGGCAGCAACATGAGTTTTAGGCACATCATCTTCGATTTTAAACCGAAAAGGGTTTTTAATCTCAGCGCCAATTTTGCCGTTCATTGAAACTCCATCAAATGAAGCTAACATCCAGGGGTATTTGTCACTGGTACCACAGACGGGGAACAATTGAGTGTCAAGTAAGTCTTCAAGACGACTTCTTGCTACGGCTTCCTCTCTCTTTCCGTGCTTCATCGGTGGGCTTTCCCCTTCAGGCATCCTTATGTTGAGCATCTCCTCCCATAACTGGTATGGGGTCTTAAAAGGGCTAACCCCCATTACAGCAGCCATATCACTGGCTCCTATTCCGGTCTTTCTCCACTCAAGCCACTCATCGGTACCTTGTAAATATTTTTGAATTATCATCGTTATTCCTCCAAGTCAAACGATTATGTCGAATTCTGCTTGTACTTCAGCTTTTGTTGTGTTGGTTTTCTTTGGTTTCTCATCCATTTTTTGATTGAGCACCCTGGCAACGGCATCCTCGATGGGCTCCTCTTTGGGCGGGTTTTCAGCTTCTAGCTTGGCTATCCTTTTGAGAATGCTGCTATATATTTCGGGCGTAAGTGATTTATAATCAACGATATTATAATGGCTTTTCAGATAGGCATCAAGCTCATCTTTATACTTTTTGAACGGCTTAATTCTTTCAAAAAGCTCATTGGCCTGTTCAGCTGAGATCTCATGCACAACTTCACATTCGCTAAAATCTTGTATCTCATCGAATGCTTCGCCATTGACCTCGAGCCTTACATAACACCCCTTAATAACATCCGGAAACAGCTGCCTAGCCAACCTAGATAACGCACGAGCAAAAAGCATATCTCGCGGATACTTCATCCAACCACTATCGTGCTTGACCAAACCGGCTCTTTTGGCTTCGGCTATGGAAAAGCTTTCTGTCCATGTATCGCCATTATCGACACGGCGACCATGCAAGATGCATATCTCATCATTGCTTTTCGGGTCTTTTGTAATCGAATGTCCTGCCATTCGAATGAGTTGGTTCATGGTGGAGCTCAACATTTCCACCCTTCCATGCACGTAATAGAGCTGGTCATTGATAGCATTCAAAGGATTAAGGCCAAGAGCCTTCGCTTTGGCCATGATAGCATATAACCCAGCATAACCGATCTTGTTATAATGCTTGGTTTCTAACAGCTGATTGCAAAGGCAATCCATTGTCTTCTGCTCTTCCCTTAAGGCCACTAGGTCATTACTCATCTGCGCCCCCTTCAAAAATATCTGCTATGATTTTTCTTTGAAAATAGGCTAGCTTGTCCTTTATGTTGAACACACACTTTCTTTTGATTTCTGGGTTATCCTGCGCATCACCAATAAACTCAAAACCTACATCAACACCTATGCCGTTGTTTAGAGCGACAAACCTTTTAGCATCATCTAACATTCCATAGCCGAAAATCTCAAATCCACTAAGGTATGTGAATTTCCAATAGCCATTAGCGGGCTGGCCGAATTTGATAAACTTAAGGTCTTTGGGTAAATCGGAGGTGAATCCCCCAACACTTTCATTTTTCGAATCATCCATTTTAACCCTCCAAGGTTTGCGGATTTGATTTGCTTTAAATATACCATTTGTGATATTTTTAAGGAAACAAAAAACATCACCATGGGTAATTTTTATGAGCCAAATTCGCGAAATATATCTAAGCTTCAAGGTCACACCAGAGCAGAAAGACGGGCTAGATGCATTGGTTAAAAAACTCAAGCAAAAAGGCGAAAAGATTGATCGCAGTAAACTAATAAGGCGAGCCATCACGAATTACCTTGGTGTCGATATGAGGTCAGTAAGTGAATAGCACACAATATTATTCCCTTGAACAACTCACAGAGCAAATAGATGCTCGACACAGTCAAATGAAAAAAGATATAGAACAGGCTAAAGAGCAGATAAAACAACAACAGTACGGCCAGAACCAAACATCCCAAAAAGCTCACCCTGATGCCATTTTTTTCCATGTACCATTTCCCCTTGATTAAAAATAAACATTTAATAATTGTTGGGGGTGAAAGGTCGTCTTTCACTCCCTCCTTTTCCTGCCCCGGTTTTACCCTTTTCCGGGGCTTTTTTGTGCACTGATCTCTTTCAGCAATCTCTTTACCTTGTAAATAAAATTCTTTTCTTTGGTTGAATAGCTCTTACTCTTAGCTCCATCAACCTGCGAATGCAAAGCCAAAAACACACTAGGACTAATCTGTATCGTGTAGCATCCTATGGTTGTCCTATCAAGATGCATCAACGACTTAAGAAACCGCCTATTTTCCTCTTCCTGGTCTTCTCTGTCAACGGCAGGCTTCCAACCCTCTTCTAGGGCTTTAATCAACGCCCCAGCGACATTGTGAGGATTCATGGCTACCACCACATCACATGCTCGCATAATCTCATCCTCTGAATACTTGCTGGTCAAAACGATTTTGAGTGCTTCAGGTATTTCGAAATCTTCTAAAAAAGAAGAAACAACACGCTCCGCCTTGGGCGGAGCCCCTCGACAAACCGGAGGTTTGTTGTTGTTCTTTTCTTTCTTAGTCTTCTCTTCTTTCTTAGTAGTGTCCGGTTTTTGAGAATACCCTGTTTCCTGGAATACCCGGTTTCCAGTGTTTCGGATAAAATATTTGAATTCTTCTTTTGTAATAGGGACTTCAAAAAAATGCCACTCCCATCCAGTAAAGTAATTGGTATCTTTATCCATTGACGGGGTTTTGTATAGATAGCCAACAGATTCGAGCTCTTTAATCCCCGAATCGAACGAATGCTTGCCATCGCTAGCGTGACTCATCATTTCCTTTCGGTAAAAATTCCAATCTTCAGGCCTGGAAAAGGCATATAGCAATATGCCCTTGGCCTTCCAACTTATGGAGCTGTCATCAATGATGCGTTTGTCAATACGAGCGAACGGGTCTTTTTGTCGGTGAGAATAGCAAAGAGTCATAATCTTTCCTTTTGGTTTTTTAGATTGTCTAAAATCTCCGGAAAGGTTATGATGATGGTATCATAAGTTATGAGGTGTTCCTTGTCCTTTCCGGGGTTGGAACGCCTTTTTTATACTCGCATTTTTTCCAATAGTAAAGATTTTTGTGACTCACTTTGAGAAATGCAAAATAAAAAACCTATCACACTGACAGGTCGGCATGATAGGTCAATCTGATTAGGAATATTATTTTTACTCTTTCTTTTCAGCCACTTTGCACTTTCGTCTACGCTTTGACCAATACCCTAACACAACGCCAATAACAGCGCCAACGGCAACTTGAAAGGCCACATCAAGGTCAGGGTCTATATCGGCAAGGTGATCAAGATACGCAACGAAAGGGGTGCCTATCTGAACAAAGCACCACATGCCAAGGACTACAACTGCAATGCAGGCTCCAAAGAAAAAAGGAAACCATAGCGGAAAAGTAATCCATTTCGCGGTAATTTGCTTAAATCCAAATACGATACGCAAGGCCAATAGCACGGCTGCAATCTCTAATAACAACATTTATTTGTCCCCTCTTCCAGAAATCAAATAAATCAAGATGGCGGCAAAAGTCGCAAGCACAGAGATGAAAACAATGCCACCCCCGAACATAAATTCATTGGCTGCAAAGAACAACTCTACCGCAAGGTCTAACAGCATGATGGGTAATATAATCCCCAAACCACAAATAACAGAAACAAGTGCTAAGGCCAGGGGGAACCAAAACGGAAACAATATCCATTTGACAGTCAATGCACCCATCCCCAAAAACAGGCGCATCGTTAATAAAATCATAGAAACAAAAAAAGCACCTGAACCAAAAAACCAACTTATAAGCATGACAATCTCCTATTGTTCTTCATTCCAGTGTGAAATAAAACGGTTGATATAATCTTCTACCATATCATCAATTGTATTTCCCCTTAGCAAGAGTTTGGGGCTAAAATACCAAGGACAACCCCAAGGCAAAGGATTGTCACTAACGTTGTCGTTAGGCGACCTTGGGTCATCATAGAATTTATCGGCAAACAATTCTTTCAAATTGTCTGTAAGGTCATCAACTTTGGTTTCAAATATATGGTTTAATTTTTGATCTTTCATTGGAAGCCCTCCAAGGCTATAAATTTTAAAAGAAAGGTGGGGGTCGATACCCCCACACCATTAGGTTAAATATCCCATTAGCAGGGCTTCCTCAGCCCCGTAGAGAGCGGGTTGCCCACACTCCGGGCATGTATACCCTCTAGCATCGGGCTCGATGCATGCATCAATAAATTCCTCACACTCTACACACCAAGCTAGCCCTTGGTTAATGGCTAGCTCGATTTCTTCTATTGTGAGATTTTGCATTTCAATTTGATTCGTCATTTTTAACCCTCCAAGTCGAAACGATAATGCAAATATGAATGAATTTTTTGTTGAAGGTCGATAACCATCGTCCTTATGTCGAAATAAACGACGGATTCTTGGTGGTCACCAGAATTCAGCGATTCAGAAAAGCAAAACTCCGGAAAATATTTTCCACCAGTAGCGATGATTTTTGCAAACGTTTTGACATCATCGAAAGTTCCATAGCCAACCTGCTCATCCCTTCCTGAAATTGTGATGTTCCAAAAAACTTTTTTATCTTTTTCAATTTCCATTTTAAACCCTCCAAGGTTTTTGTGTTTTTGAGAAGGACTCTTTTCCCTCTCTCTTATACCTTTATTATATCACCTTTCGTGATATATACAAAGAAAAAAAAGAGGGCGAGTGAAAAAAATCATCGCCCCCACCTTGGAGTAATTGTCTAGTAATCTACATCGAAGTCGACGCTTTCCCAATAGGCAATCCATGCAGGACTTGGATTGTCCTCTGTGGATTCCGTTTCAGAGGGGTCAAATTCGAAGTCGCAAAATTGGTCATTTTCCTCATCCATTTGTCAACCTCATTGTTAGGGTTTGTAAATGGCCAGTATCCACCTTCCACAACAATTGGCGATTTCATAGCCTTGAAATTCGCCATTATTGAATGGATAAACGGTGTTTCTAATTCCGCTCATCCAAAACAACCCATATACCCCTAGATTGTAATTGTCAATCTCCTTAGGTTCCTCAGCTCTCACAAAAACTGGGTCAGATAGCGAGCGTAAAGAATCATCGGTGGGATCCCATTTTGAAAGGTGCTTGATATACAAGCACCCCTCGTTTTTGCGAATAAAGCTTTTGATTGTGGCTTTGGTGATCTTCGTCATTATGCCATCTCCTTTTCTCTGCACTGCTCCAATGTGTAGGAATCGGCAGGAAACCAACTGTCTCTCTCGATTCCAAGGCCAAAACGTCCACGAAATTCTATGAGCTCGTCTATGGATACATAGCCCAGTTCAGGCTCATGAATGGAACATAACCCAAAGGCAATGTTGGTTTCAGGGTCAAGCTCGGTTAAATACCATGTGCCAGCCCCTGTTGGGTTGAACAGCTTACAAACAACCTTGAAATCTTTAGAGCCGTCTTGGCTTTTGTGGTTTCTGATTAATTTTTCTTTGATAGCTTTTGTTAGCAGTTTCATTTTTTACCCTCCAAGGTAGAGCACCTCCACCATTTACTGGTGGTGGAGGTGCGGTTTAAAATTTAATCAACAGCGTGGTATCTGACATGCATGCTCAGGCTTGGAAACTTTTCTTTAAGTCTGTCGAGCTGAGCATTCAGTCCGTCTTGTCCCAACTGTACATCGACAAAAGCAAGTCTTGCTTTAACCACCCTTGTAGGCCAGCGTCCTCCGGTGTATACACTTCTAACCTCAATCTGCTTTCGGTCGATACCAGCTTTAGTCAATTCCCTGATACCACAGCCAGATGTCTCAATTACCCAAAAATCATTGTACATTTTAAACCCTCCAAGGTTTTTAGATTAGGAACTCTTTTCCCTTTCTCTTATATCTTTATTATATCACCTTTCGTGATATACACCAAGAAAAAAAAGAACGTGGGTGAAAAAAATAACGTTTTTTCTATCGAATGTCCCTAGATAAAGGCAGTCGGGTTACATAACACGCCCTTGCAAGTCCGTGAGAGCCAGTTTGTTATGATTTTATGAATATTACAGGTTACATAAGGGCATAAATATTCACGTTATGTAAGGTGACATGTAAATAACCATCCACAAACTTCCTCATAGCGTGCCCAAACAAAATAGTTTAAAAAAGTTGAAGCTGCTCACCACGTTGAAAGCAAAGTTCTATAGACCTGCGCACCAGTTCGCTACGGGTTAGCCTTCTTTTCTCAACAACGGATTGTCTTAGAACTTGCTTATCTAGATAGGCTAACGATTCTTTTGATAGCACAAAAGAGACTCTTTCAGTCTTTAATTCCCTTTTCATATAAAACCAATTTTAAACATTTCCACAAACTGGCGATTTTAGTAGTAAATTACTACTAAACAAACCCACAATGTAATAAAAGCGGTAGGAAGTTACTACGAAATGAGAAAAAAAGTCAAGCTTAAGGCATGGTGTGTCGACTTAATTCATGTTGATTAGCTGTATCACGCCTGATTTGATCGCTATATGCATCAGCAAGACCAAAGGCTCTAGCAACGATTTTTTTTATTCTTCTCTTGACTCTACAAAGCGGGGAAAATCCACTGCGCTCTTTTTTTGCGATATACTCAATCTTTTTGGTCAAATGTTCGGTGAAATCTCGAAAACCCCTTTGAGTAACTATGATCGATCTGCAATGGTCGCAAATCCTCAAAGGTATATCAACCGTTAGCCCGTCCCAAATTACAATTCGATATTTCGTTGTAACCCAATCGTGCTCAGTACACGGAGCGTGCACGTTTCCCCAACGATCATGGTTAGTGATCTGCATGTTGTTGTATAGGTAATCAGGCATTTTGCGTTTCCTCCGATAGTCGTAAGTTACCCATCCCCCAGAATGAACGGTTTCAAATGGTATCAAAATATTTCATCCAATTACACTGGTCTAATTCCAATAACGACTTACACGACACGATTGCAGATTCAGCAGTATTCGAAGCTTTTCGGATGCTGTCTCTTCGTACCAATACGTCGGTATCAACGGAATGGTTTCCTTCGGTAAATCGAATGATACACCAGTCGGTTTTCTGCAATAAAGCGTTGGCGTGTGCTTTAATCTCAGCGATTTTACCTGTTTTTTCTTCAGGCAATAATCTGTCGTCATGGGCTGCTATTAATTTTCCATCTTTATAAACTTCTTTTCTGAATCTTATGTTGTTTTTATTAGTTTGATCCAAAAGAAACCTCCATTAATGCACTAGTAGATACAGAAGGGCTTGACAGCGTGGATGGCAATGAACTAGCTGGGTCTACTCCTGTTTGAGTCCATCCGGTATATAGAATATGGCTGGACAAGGCGCGCCACGTCGGTGGGCTGGCATACGTAGACATGGTAACCGACCCCCCATTTTCATCAATGGTGATTGCTGTCCAATAGAGTGTGTTGTCGGTTAGAGTTTGAGAGATGGTTATGGCTTTTACTCCGCTAGATGATGCATCAAACGTGCCTGCATCTAAAAACAGAGAACCGGGCTTGCCATCGTCATCAGAATAAAGCCCCATCCTTCCAACGGCACCAGCAGCACCCACTGCAACTTTACACTCAATCGAGGTGGCTGTAAAACCTTTACCCACCCAAAAAGGCAACAATTCCATCTCATTGGTAGTAGCACCACGTGAGGAACCGCTGGCCAACTGATATCGTCCAATTATAACGTCGGTACTTGCGGTGTCCACAACAGGATTTGTAAAATAAACGGCGCCACCAAGGCTCAAATTATCAACAGCGGCGCCGAGTTTTTGAACTTCGTCTACTGAACTATCCAAATTACCTGAAAAGCCACTTGCATCCAAAGGAATGTCATTGGCATTTTTAAGGGGGGTATTATAACTCACTAAATGTCACCATCTTCATCAATTACAACATTTTCTAGGCTCATGTCAATATCGAACCCGGTTTGTTCTTTTATAAAAAACTCTCCAGCCTGTTCAAAAGCATTGTCGTGTGGAATCCCATATTTGTCTAATCCATCAGTATAATATTTTTTCACACAATCACAACTTAATAGGGTGACCGCTAGAGCGGCAGCAACAGCAATTACAATTTTCATTATGGCACCTCGTGTTGTCTTTGATTTCGTTAGTCTTTGTAAAACTTTCATGGTTCAACCTATCCAATTCCGCTACCGTTATACAGCCAATACAAAAAATAAAAAAATAACCAACCAAAACGGGAGTTAACAAACAATAAAGACGCATTGACAAACCTATGGTTTTCTATTCCATTGTAACACTAGCAACAACGGCAGCTTTTTCCTCATGTGTCGTAACCGCATCCCACTGGGCTAAATAGTCAGCAACTAAAGCATTGCATGAATTAATTACAGACTGGTGAGCTTCATTCATCGATCCATTGGCGGCAATATAACCCATCACATCATCAACGGAAACTCTAATCTTCCAATCAAATATCGACTTTAGTCTCTTTTCGAACTCTTCTCTGTCTTCGGCGGGGTCTTTAATCTCCATCACTGGCTCCTTAATACGCTTGATAGTGTCCATAAAAGTAAAGGTTGTCTCCTAGCCCAATGGATACATTTGCAAACAAGCTTCCTGCATTAGGGCCATGAATAAAACAGGCGTTGTTACTACCCCCACCACTTGACCCGCAGTTGTACCAAAGGCCAGCATTGCTTAGATACGAAATATTAATTCCTATAGCTTGCTGATTAGAATATCTTGTTCTCATTGGTAAACAAATAGATAGATTATTGGCTCCAACTCCAGCACCATTGCAAGTGTGTAAGTAGCATAACATCTCTATTGTGCCAGACCGCTTTATATGATAATAATACTCATCGCCAGTGAAAGTCGGTTCGGTGCCTGGGTTAGATCTTATAAAACTTCCACTGATGGCTCCATTTTGTCCATGTGGCATGTTAAACAACCTTTCTTCATTGTATCGGCCAACACCATCTCGAGCCTCTAACGCCTGTACTGTCCAATCGTCACTGGCATCTTTTCGCATTCTTATAGTGCCAATACAAACACACGGATTGCCGGAATAGTCGGCAAAGGTAATATCATCAAAACACCAATGGTGGGTGGTTTCATCGGCAGAAGGGTCACTGGGCTTTCCATTAGGCAAAAGATAATCCCACCAACTACCACGGTTAAGAAAAGCCTGAACGGTGTCGGCATCATCATTAATGCCAAGATAAACAAAAAACGGACAATCTTCAGTCCATGCTGTGCTAGCTGTTGTGCCAAAAGTATTGCCGGCGATATCACTGGTGGCAGCAGCATCTTGAAAACTAAAGTTAGTAGTTAGCTTTATCACAACCGTTTGTCCCAACAAGGTTGGGTGAGGTAAATAAACATATCCAGGATTGGTAGTACTCCAATCATTTCCATCAGCACCTTTGA
>Ga0180433_10011021_pt1 | contig 10775 bp, 8 predicted proteins | sample SS_ome_8_FD_132980 | JGI IMG/M metagenome (GOLD analysis project Ga0180433, IMG submission 132980) | Hypersaline lake sediment archaeal communities from the Salton Sea, California, USA - SS_1_D_1 metaG | ecosystem: Environmental > Aquatic > Non-marine Saline and Alkaline > Hypersaline > Sediment...
AACTTTGTTCTGCGATTGTTATCGAATCTTATCTTTTTTTTAGTTCTTGAAGAAATAATATTTCTTAAAGAGAGGAATGTTATCAATATCTTATGACAACCATAAGAATGTAATCTACCATATAAAAAAGTGAATTTTGGATTATTTCTTGAAGATTCAATTATCATTTTATGCCCGATAAAAGATTTTTTTATGAAATTCTAAAACGAAGCACGATAGCAATTAACTTTATTTAAATATGAAGTGAGAATAAACTAATTATGAATGAAATTTTACAGGATATTTTTCTCTTTTCTTAAATTGATATAGCTCCGTTAGATTCCATTTTTTAGCTTTTGTAATGAAATTTTCAAACATAAATCCTACTTGTTCTGGTTTATGTGCATCTGAACTTAGCGTTAATGGGATTTTTCGTTGTATCAATTCCTTCACTATTTCATCACTAGGAAAATGATTTGAAAGTCCTTTGAGTGTACCTGAAGTATTAATCTCAACGACTTTTCCCGTTTTTTCAATAATATCCAGAACATCATAGATAATTTGCCATACTTCCTCAGTGTAAAATGGCTCATCAGGAGCATACATATATTTGACGTTATCAAAATGAGCAACTATATCAATGAAATTCGATTTTACCATCTCTTTGAGCATTTTATAATATTCTAAGTTTATTTTATTAGCACCATATGTTTCTAAATTATATTTTGATTGATGGGGTATGTTAAAACTCCAAGGATTTACTCCTTCCCATTGCATAATATGGATTCCTCCTATAATATAATCAAACTTCTCTAAATAAGGCTCAAGAGTTTTTTTCTGAATTTTTAAATCCTCAGAAGAGCTAAAACTGATTTCAGTAGAACAACGAATTTTTATTTGACTCTTAAATTTATCCTTCAGAAAGTATACTTCTCTAATATATTCAGGAAAATCTTTTATAGACATTGAAAAATGTTTATAGTTTTCGAATTGTGGTAATGTTGGGAGGATATCTCCTGGTGCGTGGTCACTTACACCAAGTTCAATAAAATTTTTATTAATAGCAGATTTAACATAATCAAGAATTGAACCTTGTGCATGGTTACAGCGTAAATTATGCGTGTGATAATCCCATAGTCTCATATAATACTTATCAGTCTTTTTTTAATTAAGGCGGCAAATTTATTTATGTCTTTATTTGATCAATAGCCTCTTTTATTCTATTTCTGACATAATCATGCAAATTCTTTCTTGTAATATTCGGGAATAACTTTTTTCGAGTTTTTAATACTTTAACCCAACTCATGTCAGATACGCGATAATATGGATTGGAAAAATTATCTGGTTCAACTATAAAATATACTGCAGAGTGAATGAATCCATCGATTATAGACCACAAAGTGAAGATCCATTGACTTATATCGATACCCTTTTTAAATTCGTTATTTTCTATACCCTTTTCAATAGCATATCTAAAAAATAATATAAAATCGAAGGGTCGATAACCCTTTTCTATAGGTCCTAATTTATTTGCCCCAGGGGCATATCCATGATCTAAATCATGGAGTATAAGGTATCTAGCTAAGTCATCTGTAATCCAATTATAATAAAACATGAATAGATCAAACACAAGTTCTTCATATGAACCTTCATGATGGTTAATTAATTCTTGCATCCTATTATTTATTTCATTCTTAAAATCGATTTGAACCGCAATCCATAATTCTCTAACAGAGATAAAATATCGATATAATGCGGGACGTTGTAAGTTCATTTTATCCGCAACTGCTTGTAACGTAAGACTTCCTAAACCATGCTCCTGAATTATTTCAATTGAATGTTTTAAAATTTCTCTATACTTAGCTTGTCTTTTTTTTGATACTTCTTTTCTATTAGCTAAATTTGATATTTGCGGTATTTCTACAATAGTGGTTTTTTTTTCTTTGTGATCGTTCATGAAATAATCATTATAATTAATCTATTAAATTAAATATGACTGTATCTTTGAAATTATAAAATGAATTAAATCTATATAATATGCAATTTAAAGATTAATTTAGACTAAATAATTTTAAATATTATTATGCAAATGTTACAGTAAGTAACTTAAAAATGTTACTGATCGTAATTTACTAAAACGGAAATTTAAAAATGAAAATTAAAAATACAAAATTTAGTGTAATTCTTTTAGTTTTGGTTATGATTTGCACGTTAAATGTGAACTTAATAAATAGCAAAGCTCAAACAACAGAGGGAGACACCTTAATCTTTGCAACCGTCACCCCAGGGCAGTTTACAGATGTAGACCCTACTGTAGCGAAGTATACAAGAATTCACAGTGAATATACTCAAAATGTTATGGAAACTCTTTTTGGTAGAGAAAATAATGATGCTAGTGGAGATTTAACCTATGTTTTAGCTGAAAGTTATGTTCAGCATAATGCTACGACTATTAATGTGACTTTACGCGATGATGTTCTTTTCCATGATGGAACCCCATTTAATGCTTCAGCTGCCAAATGGAATTTTGATAGACTATATTCGATAGTCGGATCATCTAATCCATTATGGAATCTTCACAACAATTCTATATTTGTTCCTATTGATCCCTACCGGGATTATTTTACGGCAGAGTGGAACTATTCATCTTCCCCCGCAGGAAGCTATTTCCCAGTTATTAAGCAGACTACCGTAATCGATGAGTTTACTCTCCAAATACAAGGTGGAGCTCGGGAGTTTTCAGCAGGTGATGATCTTTTGGCCAGTGGTTTTTGTGGAATGATATCTCCTTCATTTTATGCCGATTATGCCGACAAGCCGTTTTGGGTGCATGATAATCTAACAGCGACTGGGCCCTATATTTTAGGTGAACACACTCCAGAAATAGGACATCTTTATAGATTTGACGATTACTACCTCGGTCCAGCCAATATCTCAGAGATTATATTCTCATTTGTAGAAGATCAATCTAGCGCAGAAAATGCTCTATTGACGGGTCAAGTGGATTATTTAAGAGTTGAATCAGGTGTGAGTGATTTCGATGCATTAAATGCAAGTAACATTATAAATTTGATCAATCTGGGACTTTCAGGAAGCCAAATTGTAGCAATCTTGAATAATGATCGAATTTCGCAACCAGTTAGAAAAGCTCTCTCCTATGCTGTTGATTATGAGGGTTTGGTGCAAGTTGGTCTAGAAGGTTTAGGTTCTCCAGGTGGAGGTCCTATTTCTAAAGGATCTCAATATTATAATCCTGCTCTCGAGCATCCTAATCTCAATCTTGAAATTGCTAGACAAACTATGATTGATACCTTTCCTACTGAAACTGCTGGATTAACAAACGAAACCACTCCTGCAATGAACGCTCAATGGGAAAACCTTGCTGATACCGCCCCATTATTCAACCATACATTTATTCGATCAGTCACTTGGGATACAATTGCGGTTTTTGTTGAGGATGCTGCTCGTACGGTTGGAGGATTAATAGAATCTGATGTACAAGTATCTGGTGATATTGTAGCACAAATAATTGATCTTAACTTAAGAGCTCTAATGGATATGTATGTAGTAGGTTATGGGGATCAGGGAGATCCCGCAAGTTATATGCAACCCGCTTGGGATTCCAGTAGTTGGTATAATTTTGCAAATTTTTCCGATCCTGATATTGACAAATGGATATGGGAAGTAGACTTATTATCTGACGCTGGAGGCGCACGCCAATCAATGTTTGATAATATCACAACCAAAATTCAATCTGAATACCCTCTATTGTTCTTCTACCAGCGACCATCCTTTGCCGCACTCTCTTGCAAATTTCAAGGTAATCCTACTTGGACTGCTGCATACTTTTACAATATTGTTTATGATCCCGATTGCCCACCTGCTGTTCCACCAGCAATACCAGGATATCCAACTCTGCTAGTTCTTAGCTTCACTGCTATCGCGGTAATTTTTCTCTTGCGTAGGAAAAAAATAAATTAATCTCAATAAAACAAAATCTCTCTTTTTTTTAATTTCTAATTTTAATAACAATTGGATTAATAATAAAATCCAATTAGGATAACTTTTGTTTTAAAGGGGGATTAATGCACCAGATATAATGATCTTTTTCGATTTCTATCATATGAGGTGTTTCTTTCTCGCAATCACTTGTCCGAGTTTCGGAGGAGCATCTTGGATTGAAATAACATCCTGAAGGAGGTTTCATAGCACTTGGTATCTCACCTTGAATCACAAATCCCAAATCATCATTATAAGGATCAATTTCAGAATGAGAAGATAATAAAGCTTTAGTATATGGATGACTAGTATTTGAAAAAATTTGTTCAGTTTTACCGAATTCAACGAATTTTCCAAGATACATCACAGCTACTTTATCTGCAATATGATTTACAACAGATAAGTCGTGTGTTATAAATAAAAATCCATAGCCGTATGTCGATTGTAAATCCTTCAATAAATTCAGAATTTGTGCTTGAACTGACACATCTAATGCAGAAGTTGGTTCATCCAGAATGATCAGTTCTGGGAGACATGCTAAAGCTCGAGCAATAATTATCCTTTGTTTTTGACCCCCTGAAAATTCATGTGGATATCTATCTAAATGTTCTCTTTTAAGAGAAACTTGTTCAAGTAACTCCAATACTCTCTGACGCAACTTATCCTTATTTGTGATCCCTAATAAGCAAATAAGAGGCTCAGAGATTATATCCACAATTTTTTTTCTTGGATTAAGAGATGCATCGGGATCTTGAAATACTATTTGAATTTTTTGACGTAAAAATTTGCTATATTTCTTTAAATCTTTCATAGGATTACCATGGAATAACATTGAACCTTCTTTTTTAGGAATCAGCCCCAAAATAAAGTTTGCTATAGTAGTTTTCCCACAACCACTCTCTCCTACTAATCCTATTGTTTCTCCACTCAATATATCAAATGACACGTCATCAACAGCTTTTATATATCCAGTGACTCTTTTAAGCATTCCACCGTAAATTGGATAATAAACTTTTAAGTTTTTAATCTCTAACAATTTTTTTCCCCTCTCTAACTGTTTCATTGTTAATATTTGCTCTGACTTAGTAAATCTTATTACCATTATTTTTAGGACAATAAGAATAAGTATAGAAATCCCAACGGTTATAGCCATTTGATCTGATTGATCTGATAAACTTGTAGGATTATTTATTAATTGAAGTGTGATATAAGTAAATCCAGAAAAAAAACTGATAAGAGAAACTATTCTTTTGTATAGAGGTCTAACAAATTGCATTCCCTTTCCTATGAGGGTAATGAAAAAAGCTAATCCTAAATTAAGGACCACGGTAAAAATATAGATAAGTAAAGAGGATATAAATGGGTCGGTTTCAATGACAAAAAGCATAATAATCACTATTTTTGATTTTTTTATATGGTTTCCAATTTTTTTAAAATAACCTTTTTATCAGTTACATATTTCGAATCGTAAAGATGGCATGCTACAAAATAATTGGGAGATACTTCAATTTGTTTAGGAACTTCAATTTTACATGGTTCGAAACAGTAATCGCACCGAGGGTGAAATCTACATCCTTTCGGTGGATAAATCAAATTGGGAACCATTCCTTGAATAATTGGCAGTCTTTCTCTTTTTTCTCCAACTATGGGTTTAGACTTAATTAGACCACGAGTATAGGGATGTAATGGATTTGTAAATAGCTGAAGTTTTGCACCATATTCAACAATATAACCACTATACATAACAGCAACTCTATCACACATTCTTGAGATAATTCCTAAATCATGAGTAATAAAAAGGATTGATGTATTGTACTTTTCTTTAAGTTCCTTCATTAATTTTAAAATTTGTTTCTCAATAGTGACATCTAATGCTGTAGTTGGCTCATCAGCAATTAATAACTGTGGAGAACAAGCTAATCCCATAGCAATCATTACTCTTTGACGCATACCTCCACTTAATTCATGGGGGTATCTATCATAAACTTGTTCAGGATCTGAAATTCCGACACTCTTCAATAAATCTTGAGCCCATTCCCTAGCAACACTATAAATCGAAGTAAATTTTAATAGATGCTTTTTTTCCTTTTGTAATTCGTTTAATTTTCCATTTTTTATTGCTTCTAAATTTTTAATTTGATTTTGGATTTTATTTAATCTTTTCTCATTTTCAGATACTGCAGCAATTAATTCGTCCTGCTGATGTAGAAGATAAACCTCAGATATTTGTTCACCTACTTTAAAAACTGGATTGATAGAATTTAAAGGATCCTGAAAAATCATAGCTATTTGATTACCTCTAAATGACTGAATTTCCTTAATTGACTTTTCAAGTAAGTTTACTCCTCTAAATATAATTTCTCCATTTTCAATAATACCGGGATTGGGAATTAACTGAAGGATAGATAATGCGGTGACGGATTTACCGCATCCTGTTTCTCCAACAAGTCCAACCACCTCATCTTCGAAAACTGAAAATGAAACATCTTCTACAGCTCTTACAATACCTTCTTCAGTATAAAAATAAGTTTTAAGCCCTTTTATTTTTAAAAGGACTTGATGTGTATCTTCATATTCTAAGGGTTCAACCCTAGCTCTTTCTATTTCCTTTTTTACTACTTTAGCCGCTCTGGGATTATAATATTTTTTATAAATTATTACGAAAAATAGTAAAAAAATTGGGATAATTACAAAATATAGAACAAGATGAAAATAGATATTGCAAATAAGTCCTAAAATCAATAATTGTAGAGACCAAATACCATAAATAACCAATCCTGCAGCAACCATCGACGGGCTCTTTATATTGTTTGAAAATCTTTTCTCAATAGGTAACAGTTTATTTATGATGTTTGTTAAAGCCATTGAAAGAAGTATTATAATAAAAGACCATTGAAATCCAAATTCAAATTCGATAGGAGAATTTATATTATTTTCATCAATGAGAAGTGATATAATTGCAATAAGCCAAACAATACTAATTATGATCGCAAAATAAAATCGTATTTTTCTAATAAATTTTTGATTTGATTTATCTTTCTCTTCAGAAACAGGGACTCTGTTAGGAATACCCTTCAGAATGGTAAATCTCCCTAATAATGGTAGTAAACTAGCATTTTCTATGTTGATGGTTATATACTTTCTATTATACAAGTAAAAAAGAATACTAAAAAAACTCAACATTATGGCATAATAAAATTCTATATTTTCTGGAAAGACATTTATGTAGAGATTGATTGTTCGGAGTAAAATTATTAAGATAAATGAATATATTATTGGAAAAAAGGAAATTAGGAGATATTTTCCTTTTTTTATATTAAATTCTATAGAATTTAAAATTTGGATAATTATCACTAAGGCTATTAATACAACTACTCCAAATACACCATCAAAGATAATCATCCCAATATTTATTATCATTAAATATCACCCATTTTCATTTTTTAGATTTAGGATCAAGAGCATCGCGAATCCCATCTCCTACTAACATAAATCCGAGCACGGTTATTCCAACAAATATACCCGGCCATAAAGATATCCATGGTTTAGTGAATAATCGAGTTCTACCCACATTTATATCAGTACCCCAATCTATTATTGAGTTATCACTAAATCCTAGGAAAGCTAGTGCAGATATGCCTAAAATAGTAAATCCTATAGCACTAAATACTGAAGCGATAAGAGGAGAAATTGCATTTGGAAGAATATGGGAAAACATTATTCTAAAATTATCTGATCCGCTTGTTTTTGCTGCATTGACATATAAATTTTCTTTAGCTTGCAAAACCGAACTTCTTACTAATCGTGCATAATTCGGTATGCCTAATACTCCATAGACTGTGAGTATAATAGATAAATCCGAGCCATATAAATTAACAAAAATTAGTACAAGTATTAAAGTAGGAAAAGCTATCACAATATCAAAAATACGCATGATTATCGAATCTATCTTACCCCCAAAATATGCTGAAATTACACCAATAATAATCCCTCCTATTACTGAAATGGTTATTGCTTGTAAACCCGCCGTAAGAGCAGTTCTACATCCATAAATTAATCTCCCGAATATATCCCATCCAAGTATAGTTGTTCCTAATGGATGTTCTACTGAGGGAAGGGCGAAAGGATCTGTTCCTGGTCTGGCATTTAAATCATAAATTGAATATGGCGTTAGCCAACTAGCATAAACAGCGCATATTGCTATAAATAATAATATTATTACTCCAATAATGGTTAAAGGAGTATATAAACGACTAAAAAGCTTTCTTTTGGATTTAATTTTTCCAAGTTCATATTCCTTGGCCAAAAATTCTTCATCTCTCCAAAAAGGAAGTAAGTAAAACTTCAACAATCTCTTGAACTTTCCTTTAGGTTCTATTTCTATATTAATTATTTTCTGACTTTCTTCCATTCTGAATTCTCTCCACTTTTAATTTACTTATATATAATTCTGGGGTCAATAATTGTGTACAATACATCGGAAATTAAATTACTTGCTAAAACTATTATTCCAAAATATAAAATGATACCAAGGATCATCCAGTAATCACTATATAAAATAGCTTCCCACGTAGTAAATCCTAGTCCAATATAATTAAAAATTCGTTCTACAATTACAGATCCGATAAGAGCATTTCTAAATCCGGCAACTATAACCGTTGAAGTTGGAATCATTGCATTTCTTAGCGCGTGCTTACTAATTACACTATTTTCTGAGCAGCCCTTTGCTCGGGCAGTTCTAACATAATCTTCTTGTAAAACGTCTAACATGGTTGATCGAGTAACTCTCGTAATTCCAGCAAGAGATACAATAGTTAATGTTAACCAAGGAAGTATTAAATGAATCAAAGTGTCTAATAAAAGATCGGGTCTATTACTTAAAATACAGTCGATAATTCTAAAATTAGTAAATGGGGTTGGATCATCGAAGGTAGGATCTTTATTTCCAATTGTCGGAATAAAAATTTCGCCTCCTGTTAAACCAGGTAAAATTACTGAACCAAAGTACATAAGTAACATACCAATTAGAAAACTAGGCAATGCTGACCCCGCAACTGCAATACCTCTGATTATTGTATCCGCAGGTTTATCTTTTTTTGCAGCAGAAGTCACCCCGAGCTTAACAGCAATTATAGGAGCCACTATTGTTGGAACAATCATTAATTCAACCGTTCTTGGTATAATTAGACCAAGATATTCTGTTACTTGATATCCTTGAGAGCGTCCTAAGTATGATTGCCCTAAATCACCTAGAAAGAAATTCTTTATATATATAGCCAGTTGTACGAACCAAGGTTGATCCAAACCTAACTTTGTTCTCATTGCATCCACAGCAGCCTGATCTGTTGTGAAAGGATCAAACATATTTGCTGCTGGATCGACTGACATCAAACGTGATAATATCCAAGTCGTTATTAATAAGATAAATAACATTGGTATCATTAATAAGATACGTTTGATGATGTATGTAATCATATTTTGAGCCATTTTATATTTCCTCACATATTATTTTTAATTCTCATGTTAAAATATCTATATATAAGGAACACTATTGCTAAAGCACTAAATCCTAAAATATAGAATATTAAGACTTCAAATATCTTCAAATGCTCATTAAAGAAAAAGAGGTTAAAACTAAGAACACCATTGAAAAATGCATACAGAATAAAAGCAATAAAAATTGAGATTAAACTAAAGAAGATTATAACCTTCTTAGTACTTATCGCGATAGTGTATTCTTTTTGATATTTTTGTTCTTTTCTCTGCACTATTATCTCTTTAAATAATGCTCCTGAGATAGCTCCACATAGATTATTCCCGAAGAGTATGAAAAAGTTTACATAACCTTTCCAGTCTCCAAATAGGTATTGAAAAGGTAGAATAGAAAATCCAAACATAACCCAATACCAAATAAAACCCATTGAAATTATTATCGGAGCAAACCAAATTGATGCTTTAATTCCATAATGGGGAATATCTTCTCGGTATGTAATAAAAAAGCAAACACCGAAAAGGAGTGTAAGAGGTAAAAAAAATGTATCAAAATATGTTAAAAACGGCCAAATTAAAAGAGTACGATCAAAAAGTAATGGATCCGTATAGGGAATTTGATTTCCATAGATATCATACATAATCATATTATTAATTATCCCATAATATCCTAATAAAATTATAATAAAGGCCAATAGGAAAATTCCTTGCCTTCGCATATTTAAGTGAAAATGGCTTTCAAGTTTTTCATCCACTTCGGTCATTTAAATCAATTTGGATGTATGGTGCTACTAAAAATTGAATCAATGATTTTTTGTTACTATAAGTAACACTTTTAATATTTGTTAATTTTTTTAGATATAAATATGTTTTTTTTTAATTCTATATAAAAATATTACTATGAAAAAGAAGCAGTTTGGTTCTGGTTATTTTGGAGAATGGATTATAGATAGCTATGGTTTGCCCGCTTATAAATATACTTGTGACCAAGTTAATGATCCAAAAGCAATCTCTCCGGTAAATGAAGAAATTAGAATGAAATCAGAACATCTGCATGAAGTTGGAAATCATAGATTGATAGGTGTAGCTTCTAATTATGGATATGTACAAGTACGTCAAGATGAAGGGGGTCCTAAGTTTCTTAATGATTATAATCCAGACTTTAATCAATTTGCAGGTGGATTTGGGTATTTATATGATGGAAAAAACGTAATTTCTACATATTATTCTGGTAAAAAGAAGTCTGAATCATTTAAACGTATATTTGGAATAGGATATTACAGAAAAGAAGTAAATGCTTTTAACTT
>Ga0180433_10011022_pt1 | contig 10775 bp, 10 predicted proteins | sample SS_ome_8_FD_132980 | JGI IMG/M metagenome (GOLD analysis project Ga0180433, IMG submission 132980) | Hypersaline lake sediment archaeal communities from the Salton Sea, California, USA - SS_1_D_1 metaG | ecosystem: Environmental > Aquatic > Non-marine Saline and Alkaline > Hypersaline >...
GGGGCGACCGCGTTCCAAAATAAAAGTTTTGCTGATGGATCAGAAATTTATTGCCGGACTCGGCAACATTTACGCGCAGGAGGTCTGTTCCAGGGCCCGAGTACGGCCCGAGCGGCGCGTTGAAACTTTGCGGCCCGAAGAGATTGAGAGAATTTTTATTGCGATAAAGAAAATTTTGGCAAAGGCGGTTGCCGAACGGGGAACTTCATCGGATTCGGTTTATATTGATCTTTACGGAAAGCCGGGCGGTTACACCAAATATCTTAACGTGTATTACCGCGAGGGAAAGAAGTGCCGCCTTTGCGGCGGCACAATTAAGGTGACAAAGCTCGGCGGACGGGGAACGCGCTATTGTCCCGACTGCCAAAAATAATTTATGAATGTCGACATCAACCTATTTTTATCAATAAACAGCCTTGCCGGAAATAATCCGGTCGCGGATCAGTTTTTTATTTTTTGCGGCCGTTATCTGATATTGCTTTTGTTTATTTTTTTGATTGTCTATATTTTCGCCTACAATAAAAAGACCAAGAAAACTTATGATTTAATACTTGCCTGGAACGCGGTTTTGGCGATTCTTCTCGGTTTGGGGTTTAATTTTATTTTAAAGCTTATTTGTTTCCGTCCGCGGCCTTTTGATATCGGTCTGGGCGAAAATATTTACGGCGACACGATCACCGCGGCATCTTTTCCTTCCGAGCACACAATGATTGCCTTTGCGATCGCCACCTCGATTTTTTTGGTGCACCGCCGTTTCGGAATATTGGCCTTTGCGATCGCTCTCTTGGTCGGCTTTTCAAGAATCGCGGTCGGCGTCCACTATCCGTGCGACGTTTTGGGAGGCGCGCTTGTCGGAATCGCGATGGCTGTTTTTGCCGCGCAGGTTATTACGCCGAGATTTCTGGAAATAAAAAACAGAAAAAAGAAGAAGAAAAAAATATGAAGATTGTAATCAGGGCGGGCGGCGTCGGAACCAGGCTCTGGCCGGCGAGCCGCGAGGAAAATCCAAAGCAGTTTTTAGCGCTTTTGGGCGAAAAAACACTTTTGCGCGAGACAGTGGAAAGAATTTTGCCGCTCGTTGATCCGAAAAAGGATCTGTTTATTTCTTCAAATGAAAAATTCCGCGAGAAGATTCTGGAGATAGTGCCGGAAATCGAACCCGGCAATCTTATTCTTGAGCCCTTGTCGCGCAATACCGGCCCGGCGATTTGCCTTGAGTGCGCGTTTTTGGAAAAAAGGGCCGATCCGGACGAGATTATCGCCACTTTGCCGTCGGACGATTTTATTTCCGATCCGCAAGCGTTTCGCGATCTTTTGGCCCAATCGGAAAAATTTTTAAAAGAAAATCCGGACTATATTCTAACCCCGGCGGTGCGGCCGGACGAGGTTGACACCGGCTACAGCTATCTTAAAGAAGGAAAAAATCTGAAAAAGGAAGGCGAAGAGGCGGTTTTTGAGGTTGTTGACTGGGTGGAAAAGCCAAATGTTGATTTTTGCAAAGAGCTGATTGATTCCGGCGTTTATTACTACCATACCGGCATGTATGTTTGGCGTCTCGGCACGGCTTTGTCGCTTTGGGAGCGGCACAATCCGGAGATGCTTAAGACTTGCCGGGAAATTATTCCCGATCTCGCCGAACAAAAAGATGTCCGTGAGAACTACGGCCGCCTTGAAAAAAGTTCGGTTGAATCGGCGCTGACCGATAAAGTCGACCGAATCGCGATGAGCGTTTCCAACCGTATTGGCTGGAGCGATCTCGGCAAGTGGCCGAAAATAAAAAAATATCTGGCGTTCGACGGCAACGGGAACGTAATCAGGGGCAGGGCGCTTCCTCTTGAAACAACCGACAGCATGATTGTCGGCGCGGGCGACAAGCTTATCGCGACAATCGGCCTTGATAATATTATTGTGATCGACACGCCGGAGGCGTTGCTTATTTGCCCCCAGAACAAAGCTGAGGATATAAAAAAAATTGTCGATGAATTAAAAGAAAATAACGAAGAAAAATATTTATGAAGGCGTGTTCGATTATCGCGATAATAATTATTTTACTTTTTATCGCCGGCGGTGTTTTTGCCGGATATCTGATGAATGAATTTTATTTAATCGCGCCGGAAGAAGGCGCGCCGGCCGTAACCCTTTCGGTAGAGCCGGGAATGACTGTTTCGGAAATCGCCGCGCGTCTGAAGTCGGCCGGCGTCATTAAAAGCGAAACGGCTTTTCTTGTTTTTGTAAAATGGACGGGAACGGACGCGGACTTTAAAAGCGGCGTTTTTGAACTGACGCCGGGCACAAGCCTCGCTCGGATCGCCGCCGAGCTGACGGCTGACGAAATAAATCTTTCCAAGGCGACGATTATCGAAGGGTGGACCATTCGGGACATTGGTTTTTATTTTGAAAACAAGGCGATGTTCCAGGCCGAGGAAATTTTCGAGCAGGCCGGCCTTCAGGCGGTTGATTACCGCGGGGCGGAGATTGAAAACCCGGCGGAAAAATGGAAAGCGGAGTTTGATTTTTTGGCGGACAAGCCAAGCGCCGTTTCTTTGGAAGGGTATCTTTTTCCGGATACTTACTATTTTTACGGCGACGCAACGGCTGAGGATGTCGTCAGGAAAATGCTTGAAAATTTCGATAAAAAGCTCAAGCCGGAGTGGCGCGCGGAAATTGAGCGGCAGGGAAAATCAATTTTTGAAATCATCACCATGGCGAGCATAATTGAGAAAGAAATGTACGGGCTGGAGGCGCGTAAAATGGTTTCGGATATTTTCTGGAAGCGCTTTGAGGTGGGGATGCCGCTCCAGGCCGACTCCACGGTCAATTACGTTACCGGCAAGAAAACGCCGAGCATATCTTTTGAGGACACGAAAATAGATTCATTCTTTAATACTTATAAATATCCGGGTTTGCCGCTCGGCCCGATTTCCAATCCGAGCTCCGAGGCGATTGAAGCGGCGATTTACCCGACGCCGAATGATTATTATTATTTTCTAACGACGCCGGAGGGCGAAATAATATATTCCAAGACCAATGAGGAGCACGCGGCAAACGTGCAAAAATATCTGAGATAAGCATTTTGCACCGTGCCGGGGCTTGACAGAAACGCGAAAATGTGGTTAAATGCCCTGTTGGGCGCGGCGTCCGCAACCAAAGACCCGATTGCTATAACCGGTGAAAATTGGTAAGCTAAAAATAGAAAGGGAGAAAAAAATGCCATTCCCATCAAAAATACCCGCTGATGAATTGAATACCCCGCTCGTGATGCATCTTGTGCGCGGACCGCATTCGGTTGTCGGCGCCTGGCTTATGGCCAGAGACTTGAGGAGGATTTATGCGGGCCTTGGCGATGACGAAATCATTGTCAAAATAAAGGATCTTTCAGCCAATGAGCTTTTTCTCATGGTAATGCGTTCAAAGCCCGAAGCTTTCGAGCGCATGTTCAAGAGGGCTCAAGAACTCATCGCAGAGGGCAAGTGACCCGATAAAGGTTCTCGCCCTTTTTTTAATTATTATTAGATTATATATGCCGGAACAAGAATCCAACAAAGAGCAGTATTTGAGCGATTTGGAAAAAATGACCCCGGAGGCGATCGTTGAAAAATACGGCGCCGCCGCTCTTGTCGAAATGCTCAAGCGCGGGCAGGAGTCCGAAAAAAAGCTTGAAACCATGGAGGAGGAAAACCGCGCGACGCGCGAGGAAAACGAATCATTGAAAAAAGAAAATTTTCGCCTTCGCTTTGACGAGCTGACGAGCCTGGAAATGCGGCGCTCGTATTATATGCGCGCCAATCACGCGATTGAAAACATGATTACCGAAGGCCCGATCGGCGATATTGTCGATAAAGACGAGGTTGATGAAGAGGATATGGCGAAGATGGCCGATTTAGAGCTTACCGTGGCCTCGGCTGACCTCGCTTTTTTATCAAAATACAACAATGACCCGGATATCCAGGTAGCGACCGGCGGAGAACATACCGGCGGGGATATTATATTAAAGGAAACCGCGGGATTGATTCAGGATGTTGACTGGGACGCGCGAACAATCAGCCCGCGCCTTAATACCAAGACGCGCGGCTACCGTTTGGGCGGTGATGAATTCGGCCTCCTTATGGAGATGAAGCCCGAGGAAGCGGAAAAGGTTGCCGCGGAATTTAAAATCAAGCAGAATCAGATTGAGGTGCCGGGCGCGGATCTTGCGCCGATGATAAATATTGATATCGCCCACGTGAGCGAAGGCGTCGAGGCTTTTGTCGAGTCATTTCCCAAGGACGAGCGCGAGGAGATGTCGGCGGATGAAAAAGCGAAGAAAATTCAGGATTTGATGACGCGAATCGCCGATCGTCGGGCAATGCTGCAAAAGGGACGCGAACGCCTTCATCTTTTGGTTGACCTGCTTGATCAGGACGAGTCGAAATTCGATAAAAATTTCACGTGGATGAAGAAAGGCGCTTTTGGTCTTGAGAAGGGAGTTTATGTCGATTTGCTCAAACAGAAAGAAGAGGACCCGGACGGATTTGATGAAAAAATAAATGAGATGGTTCGCAATGAGCTTAAGCTTCAGCGCGAGCGCGCGGTTAAGCGGGACGCTAAGGAATATGAGGCGGTGATAAAAATCGCGGATAAAAAATATCAGCAATAAATTCCGAGTAAACTCCCCGCGATGCGGGGAGTTTTTGTATTGACAAAAACGCGTTTTATGGTATAAATATCCGGAAGCAGCTTGAAAATTAAACTGAGGAGGAGAAGATGAGGCGACGGTTCGCATACAAGGGAAGGCATTACCATGTTGTCGTGCAAAGGCTTTCGCCGCGGATATATCTTGTCGTGTCGCGGGGCCGCAAACCGCAGACGCCCTACGAGCGCGCGGCCCGCAAGGCGTTTCCGGACGGGTCGATTGTTGTCACGAGGCGTCAAAAGGGTAAAATAATCACGCAGGTGCACCGCAGCTTGTTCCGCGCGATCCGCGGACGGGTAAATATCGCGCGGCGCTACGGCCGGTCCGATGCGCGCGGTGAACGGGCGCAAATGAAAGAGATGCTGGAGAGCGGCCGCGCAACGCTCAAATTGATTCTCGGGAGGCGCGCGTCCGAACTTGAAGAGGAGATTGTTACCGCGAAACTCGAGAAAATTTATCTCGGGCTCGACGGCACGCGCAGTTTTTGGAAGGAAACGGCCTATGAGGCGGTTTGCGCGGCGATGTCGCCCTTTGATTCGCTCGGGCGTTTCAATCCCGGCGTGCGCGGCAATTATCTTTCGACCGGCACGCACGGCCTGGAAATGAGGGCGGTGGAGATTCCGCAGATACTGCCTTTTATCGACTTTGATCTTATTGTTCTCATGAAGGAAAGAGACCGCTTGCTCGCGATTTGCCAGGAAGAGAGCGCAAAGTACCAGCAAGTGCTTAATTCCTGGATTTTTCGTAACCCGGATGCGGATACCGCATACCTTTCAAAGAATTTCGCCGGTTGGGTTGACAAGCGGGAGCGCGCGATTGATCCGCTGGTTATCATGCCTTTTACGAGAACGGCCTACCATATCAAGAAGGATCTTGCCGAGGCGCGCGAATTCGGCGCCAAATCCAATTGGCCGGCTGTCGAGCGTATTCTGAAGCGCATTGTCGCTTCGCTCAAGCTTCGGCTATTTCAGCCGGAGATAGAAAAGCAGGTCGCCCGGCTGAACATGATTCTCGAGGCTCTAAAGGATAAGGAAGACGACCGCGTCAACTACCTTGTTATCGACTGGTCGCACGGCGTGAGCTCGGATATCGCCGTTATCCGAAACGAGATACGGCAAAATTGCAGTGACCGTGATTTTCGCAATCCGGTTGTGCGGCCGCTTCTCACGCGGCTCGGAAACGTCTCCAATCTGGTTTATGAAAAGAACTGGCTGGAGGCAAAAGAGGAGACCAAGGCGGCTTCAGCGCTCATCTAACACTCAATCCCCGCATCCATCCTTTGTTCTGGCCCGGGCCAGAATTACAGAGGATGGGAGGGGATTTTTTTATTTTTTAATATCGGTCGGTCACCCCTATTATTATATTGTTATCATACGATAAGGAGCAGTTGGCGCTAATCGCCTAATTGTAGGAATCGCCTTTGATTTATTGCGCCGACGGGTTGATTCTTGAAAGAGAGGGGGAAAAGTGGTACCCTGTTAATAATATGAAATATCGGATTGTCGCGGATACAAACCTTTTTGTGGCGGCATATTACAATCCCAACAGCGCTTCGGCGCAGATAATCAACATGGTCGCACGGAGGGATTTAATTTTGATATGGTCGGATGAAATCGGCACGGAGATTTACAAGATATTAGAAAATTCCAAGGCGAGCGACAAATTCATTAAAAAAGTGAGAAACAAGATTTTGCGGGATGAACATAAGGTTGAACCGCGAATCAGGGTCAAGGAAGTGAAGGAAGATCCGGATGATAATAAATTTTTAGAAGCGGCTATCGAAGGGGAGGTCGATTTTATCGTGACAAGCGACCAGCATCTACTTGGGGTCGGGTCTTTTCAGGAGATACCAATTTACACACCGGCAAATTTCTGGCAATTAATCAGAGGATAAAATAATGTCAAAATACATTTTAAAAAATCAAGCCGAGCCAAAGGACTTTAAGATAAATTATCAGCAAGAGCTCAATGGCGAACAGTACGCGGCCGTCACTTCTGCAGAGGGGCCGTGTTTAGTCTTGGCCGGCGCCGGTTCGGGCAAGACGCGGACGATTGTTTACCGCGTCGCGTATCTTTTGGAGCGGGGAGTGGCGCCGGAAAATATTCTGCTCGTCACTTTCACCAATAAAGCGGCAAAGGAAATGCTCAGCCGCGTTGAAATGCTTTTGGGCGGAGCGCCGACCGGTCTTTGGGGCGGCACCTTCCATTCGGTGGCGAACCGCATTTTGCGCAAATACGCCGACCGCGTCGGTTTTAAAAATAATTTTACAATAATGGACGAGGAGGACGCCAAGGACATGATTAAGGTTTGTATAAAAGATTTGGGGATTGATACCCGGGCGCGCCGATTTCCGGCGCCGGCGGTGCTTAAAGCGATTGTGAGCTACGCTTCGAATTCACGAAAGGATTTGGGAAAAGTAATCGATCAGAAGTATCCCAATTTTTACGAACTTCTTCCGGAAATAGAAAGGGTGCGCAATCTTTATGAAACAAAGAAACGCGACGCGAACGCGATGGATTTTGACGACCTGCTGTTATATTTATTAAGGCTTCTTGGCGAAGATACGGGTGTCAGGAAAAAATTAAGCTCAAATTTCAAATATATTTTAGTTGATGAATATCAGGACACAAACGTCATCCAGGCGCAGATTGTGATGGCGCTCGGAGAAGAACACGGAAATATTTTTGTTGTCGGCGACGACGCGCAAAGCATTTATTCTTTCCGCGCCGCGAATCTTAAAAATATCCTGGATTTTCCGAAAATTTATCAGGAGGCAAAAACTTTCCGGCTGGAGACAAATTACCGTTCGACTCCGAATATACTCGAAGTTGCGAACGCGATTATTGAAAAAAATGTCGATCAATTTCCAAAGGAGCTGAAGAGCGTAAAAAAAGAATTTATCAAACCCAATTTTGTGCCGGCCGCTTCGGCAAAACAAGAGGCCGAATTTATTTCGCAGATGATCTTGGATTTGCGGGATCAGGGCAAGGATCTTTCAGATATTGCCGTGCTTTTTCGGGCGTCGCATCATTCGCAGGAACTTGAAGTCCAGCTTGTGAAACGCGATATTCCTTACGAATACCGCGGGGGAGTAAAATTTTTCGAGCGGGCACACATTAAGGACGTTCTCGCTTACCTCCGGATAATAAGCAATCCGCAGGACGAGGTTGCCTGGTTCCGCGTTTTGGGGATGCAAAAGGGGATTGGGCCGGTGCAGGCGGCACGCGTTTATAACCGCGTCCGGGAAATCGGCGAAGCAAAGAATGTTTTTGAAATTGAAGCTTCGGAAATTTTGGAAAAGCGCGCCCAGAACGGGTGGCAGGATTTTTTAAAGATTTGGGAGGCGGTTGTCGCAAGCGACGATCTGCCGTCCAATTTGATTCGATCAATCACGGAATCAGATTATGTTTCCTATCTTGAGCATGAATACCCCAATTGGAAAGAGCGCCTTGAGGATTTGGAGCAATTGGCGATTTTTGCCGAGCAGTCCGAGGATCTTTCCAAATTTTTAAATGAAATCAGCCTTTATGACGATTACGGAGTTTTGCGCCCGCCTTCACAAAGTTACGGCGAGGCGGGGCAAGAGGCGGAAAAGAGCGATGAGAACGGCGTTGTCCTTTCAACTATCCACCAGGCCAAGGGATTGGAGTGGCCGGTCGTTTTTGTCATCAATATGGCTGATCAGGCTTTTCCGAACAAAAAAGCTTTGAGCGAGCGGGGCGGGCTTGAGGAGGAACGGCGCCTTTTCTACGTGGCAACGACCCGCGCCGAGGAACAGCTTTACCTTACCTATCCCTTGACCTCGGGGTACGATAATCTGATGTTTAACCAACCCTCAATGTTTTTGCAAGAAATTCCGGACAGTTTGCTTGAAAGAGTCGAGCTTGAAGAAGCATTCAGCGACTTTAAGTTTTCAGACAGCGGCAGCGATGAAGATGTGATTGTGTGGGACGACGAGGGGGAGACCTTGGAAAAAAAGGCGCCGCCAAAAAGTCTGCTGAGGAATATCGACGAGCTTTAGGAATTTATAAATATTAAATTCGAGCGCTTAATTAAGCGTTTTTTTGATATTTTGCCGCCGCAATTTCTATGGAAGACTTGACAAATATTCTAGGTGTGGTATAGTGATAATGGGCATACGCCCATAATTCAAAGGTCGTTTAATTAATCCCTTAAATAAGCAAAATATATGCCTAGATTTGACGGAACAGGTCCGATGGGTCAGGGTCCGATGACCGGACGCGGAATGGGGCCATGCAACCCCAACGCTCGTCCGGGATATGGCCGCGGTTACGGCCAGGGACGCGGACGCGGTATGGGTCAAGGTTACGGCCGGGGCCGCGGACGCGGTTTCTGCTGGTATAACCCCTGGCGCTGGTTCAATGACCGCAACGACTCTGGAGACCAAAATCAAACAAAATAAGTCAGCCTACGGTTGTATCGGAGTTAGATTCGGCTGACTTGTTTTGTTTTATTATGGTGGTATAATATTTTTCAATATGGTGAGGCCAAGACTAAAAAGGCATGTCAGATTTTTTCCGAACATAAAATTTTTTAAGCCGCGCGGCGTGCCGATGCGCGATCTTCAAATTGAGAATTTGACCCATGAAGAAGTGGAGGCGCTTCGTTTGAGGCATCTTGAGGACATGGAGCAGGAGGAGGTCGCGGAAAAGATGAAAACTTCGCGCACGACAGTGCAGAGAATTTTGAATTCGGGCTATAAAAAAATAATCGGCGCGATTGTCCACGGCCGGGCGATCGCCATTGAAGAGGACGATTTATGAAGAATTTATTAAAATTTTTTATTGCCGTCGTTATTCTTTTGTCAGTAATTGGGGGCACAAATTACGCGTCAGCCGAGGAACACAAGGTTCATGTTTATTTTTTCTGGGGCGAGGGATGCCCGCACTGTGCTAAGGAAAAAATGTTTCTGGAAAATCTACGGGACGAGCTGGGTTATGTCGAGTTGCATTCTTATGAGGTGTGGCGCGACGAAGAAGGCCAGCAGATTTTATTTACTTTGGCGCGGGAGTCAAACCTCGATTATTCCGCCGTGCCGATTACGATTATCGGCGATCAGGTGTCATACGGCTACGGCAGCGAGGCAACGACCGGCGAAGCGATCCGGCATTTGGTTGAAATATGCCACATTAACCAGTGCGCCGATCAGGTCGGTATGATTATCGCGCCGAACGGCGGCGACGGCCTGGAAACGGCGATCGAGGCGCCGCAATCGGATATCGATCTTGAGTCAGGTGAAATTTCGGAAAAAATTGACGTGCCGTTTTTCGGCGAGATCGATATCAGCGCCTTTTCTTTGCCGGCGCTCACTTTTGTTATCGCGCTTATTGACGGCTTTAATCCCTGTGCGATGTGGGCGCTTGTATTTTTAATCAGCATTCTGCTCGGCGTGCCGAGCATGCGGCGCCGTTGGATTTTGGGGTTGACTTTTATATTGGCCTCCGGGATCGTTTATTTTTTATTTTTGGCGGCCTGGCTCAACATATTTTTATTTATTGGGACGCTTTTTTGGGTTCGGATGATCGTCGGCATACTTGCCGTTGGCGCGGGAGTTTATTATCTATATGAATTTTGGTCGAATAAAGAAGGAACATGCAAAATTTCCAGTTCACCGTCGCGGCGGCGGATGCTTGAAGCGCTGCGCAAGGTGACGATGGGCGACGGAATATGGATCGCGATTATCGGCATTACGCTTATCGCCTTTGCCGTGAATATGATTGAACTTATCTGCTCCGCGGGTTTGCCGGCAATTTACACGCACATTCTTTCAATGAGCGAATTGCCCGGCTGGCAGTACTATTTATATCTTTTGTTCTACATACTCATTTTTCTGATGGACGATATCATTGTTTTCGTTATCGCGATGTTGACGCTGCATTTTACCGGTCTCGGCACGAAATATACGCGCTATGCCAGCCTTGTCGGCGGCGTAATAATCCTGCTTTTAGGATTTTTAATATTGTTTTTCCCCGAGCTATTGATGTTCGGTTAAGAGTATAAAAAAACAGCTTCGCGTCGCGAACTGTTTTTTTATTTATGCGCGGATTCCTTTTTGCACCAGAAGCACCAGAAAGAAGATAA
>Ga0180433_10011023_pt1 | contig 10773 bp, 3 predicted proteins | sample SS_ome_8_FD_132980 | JGI IMG/M metagenome (GOLD analysis project Ga0180433, IMG submission 132980) | Hypersaline lake sediment archaeal communities from the Salton Sea, California, USA - SS_1_D_1 metaG | ecosystem: Environmental > Aquatic > Non-marine Saline and Alkaline > Hypersaline > Sediment...
ACCAAACTGTGCCTCAGACTCGCCCGAATTGCCGTGTTCATCACCGGTAACGGTTACCTTAACCGTAACAGCCTGACCCGAGTCCGAAAGGCCCGCCGGGACGTCGGCGCCGGGTGCGGCAAAATTCCACGACGTATCGGCGGTCCCCCCGCCGGTTACTGTCGCCGGCTCGACGGTTACATCGTCCGGCAGAATAAATTCCCACTGGTATGTGTAGCTGCTGTTGCCCGCAGGGTCGTCAATAATTGAAACGGTTGCCGTCAGATTGGAATTCGTCGAGCCGGGCAGATTCTGATATATCCATGATTCATCCATGTCTAAATTTACGATTATTTCACCTGCCGGCACTTCGGCACCAGCCAGCCAGTTTGCGGCCACTATAAGAAGGTCGTCGTCATTTATTGTCCCATCACCACCAGGCGGTGAGATATCGGCAGAAGGCTCGCCGGGTTCATCCATCCATTGAAGGCTGACAATCGCAAGGTCAACAAGATTGACCTGACAGTCGTTGCTCACATCACCATCAAGCGCTCTATATTCCCACCAGAGCCTTGGATAGCCGGCACCATCGCAAATCTTCCAGATGGGTGTTATAAAATCCCAGCCGACATCGGTATATGTGCTTTGAAGCATCATATTTTCGGTTGTTTTGCCGATTACGTTAGGTTCGGTCTCTCCGGTTCCTATACCCGGCAACAAAGGATTGACGGTATTATCCCAAACACAACTGGTGTATAAACCAACCGAACTTGCTCCGACAAAACCTCCAACATACATGGTTCCTTCAACAGGACCGGCCGAATAACAGTTGATGACCTCTGATGAATTTTGACCAAGAAGGCCTCCGACTGCCTCGTTACCTGAAACACTACAGGTTGAATAACAGTTTGTAGTGTAGTTGTTTTCTGCGGAAAAATAGGATCCTTTTATGCCCACAAGACCACCAATATTATCACCTGTTGCCGAAACCTCACCGGAGGAATAAGAATTTGCCAATGTTCCGAATACAAACTCTCCTACCAGGCCTCCTACTGTGTTGTTACCGGAAACAATCGCGTTGGCAGAACAATCCTGCATTGTGAATCTAAGCATAAACATCTCGCCTGAATAGCCGCCAATCAGGCCACCTACATAGTTGTATCCGCTTACATCTGCAGTAGAGTGACAGTTCGAGATATCTCCCTCGACATAACCGGCTAATCCTCCGACGCCTGACCAAAAATCGTCTCCGGTCCCGGTGACACTTCCTCCTGCCACGCGACAATTAGTAATATTGCCGAACCAAAAGTCACCAACTAAAGCCCCTATAGGTCCGGTGCAATTAACATTAATATTCGGATCTATAAGAATAAGGTTTTTGATTTCGGGAATTTGAGAGCCCCAATCGTTTATTGCACCGAAGAGACCTACTGCATAATCAAGCTCTGTCGAGGAAGTGTATGTAAAATTGGATATTGAATGATCATTACCATCAAATACTCCGGTGAACGGTTGGTAAGGTCCGGGGTAAGGATTCGTGACTCCAATGATATTAAATTCTGTTCCGGTAAACTGCGAAAGGTCTATGTCGGTTGTCAGCTTGAAGTGTTTGTGCCAGTCTTCGGGATTGGCGCCTATTTCCTGCATAGAGTTAGCATCACAAATAAGATAAGGGTCCTCGGCGGTGCCCGTGCCGCCGCAATACTTTTCTTCGGCGACCAACTGATATTCGTATGCACCCATGTCCACAATGATATTGGGGTCATGCGCCGGATCGGGAAACCCGGTATTTGTTGTTGCAGGGTCTTCTATGAAACGCGGTTTATAATCGAGGTCCAGAGGCGCCGGCTCGCTGGTATCCGAGTCCTCGTCAAGGTCGTGCGTGTCGGCGGGAACCATAGTGTTATCGGCTGCATCGATGCAGGGTGAGCCGGGCAGAAGATGCAGGTCCCCGTAGTCATCGTTGGCACTTTCATCTATGCCGGGTGTGCAGGGGTCATCACCCCAGCCGTCGCCACCGGCGTTGGGATCTCGCACAAACATAGGGTCAAAGTCGATATTGGCATCGTCAAACGGTATGTCCCCGTCGTTGGGGTCATCGTCCTGAATACAACTATATGTTACCTGTGGAGAGCCTCCCTGTATCTGAGCGAGTTTTGGTGAGCCGCTGCTGTCGGTATTTGCCCATAAGATGCAGTTAGCGATAGTTGGATTGGCAAGGTCATTAAAGATAGCGCCGCCGTTGCCGCCGGCCGAATTGGCGCTGAAGGTACAATTGGAAACCGAAGGATTACCGCTTCGATTGTACATAGCGCCGCCGTCAAGGGCGGCCAGATTAGCACTGAACAAACAGCCGAAAAGCTGACTGGTGCCGCTCCAGTTGCAAACTGCGCCGCCAACCTCGGCGGCCGAGTTGCCGGTGAAGACACAGTTGACAAGTTCAAGATCTTCGGTGCTGCTCCAGCTATAGATTCCGCCGCCCCGCCGGCCAGCGAAGTTGCTGGAGAAAGTGCAGTTGATGATATCAGGGTTGCTGCTGTCATAGTTGCACACAGCGCCGCCGAACTGGTCAGCCGAGTTGCCGGTGAAAGTACAGTTTGAGATTATGGGGCTGCTGCTGAGGTTGTAGAGTGCACCGCCGTCTTTTTCGGCTGAATTGTTCTCGAACGAGCAATCAATCAGTTTCGGGGCTGAATTCGTCCAGTTGTAAATAGCACCGCCGAAGTTGGATGTTACATTACCTGTAAACAGACAGTTCACGATGGTGGGGCTTCCGGGGGGGCTGTAATTTAGCATACCTCCACCGCTGGAGCCGGCGGCGTTGCCGCCCGTAATTGTGAAACCGTCGAGTACTGCACTTGCCCCGGTGCCGCTGCCGATAATTACATGGAGACTGTTTTTGGTACTCAATACCCCTGTTAGAATTGATTCGTAAAGGTCGGTATCTCTTTCGTTTGGGTCAGGCGCACCATAACCTGCGTATCCGCCGTAGATTTCCACGCCGTCTTTGAGCGCAAAGGCAGCGCTCGTACTGTTGGTGCCGGTTGGATGGTCTGCATCCTGGTCGGGCCTGTAACTGCCGTGGGCCACCCAAATCCGGTCGCCGAATTCGGCGTCAGATAAGCCGTCCTGAAGATAATTGTATGCCTTGGTCCAACTGTTGCCGTTATGAACGGGCTCTGGGTCGTTGGGATCAACATAGATGCCCGGTGCGGAAGGATCGACATATATGATTTCTGCTGCGGCTGTAGCGAACCATATTAATGGCATCAGTGCTGCTGTCAGCCGAATGTACAAATTCCGTGTTTTGCTCATCGCATTCCTCGCTTTTTTTGTTGATAAGGTCTCAACGCTGCCTTTGGATTACGTACCATCGGCTTTTGCGGGTGGCAACTTGGCAGGAAATGATAAAAGATACCGCTTTACCACTCCTTTATCGCTCCTCTCGAACATCAAGTACTTTAACTGATTGGGCCGGAGATGTCAAGAAAAATTTATAGGACCTTAACCGGTAATCGGTGAATTCGCAGATAAAATCTGAGTGGGATGCTACTGCTTTTGCTGCACCATTGCCGCCTTGGTTTTAACCGGTACCCTGATAGCTTCCTTCATAACCTTGAAGACGTCCGTGTTGTCAACGTAACTTCCGGAAAAAGCCCAGGCTTTTGCAGCCGTGGTGTCTTTGCCTTTTGCAAAATTTTCGAATAATTCGGAACCGGGACCGATGGCGTATATGGGAACGAGGGCGTTGGTGTGGTCTCCGGAAAAAAACTTTGCGCCCGGCAATTGACCGGCACCTTTATTTTGGGGGAGATTGAAAGGTGTCGGGCTTTTTGGACCGGCCTTAGAGCCCCATAACTGGCCTGTCTCGTGGTCGGCTGTTATTATCAAAAGTGTTTCGTCCCAACTACTTTCTGTACGCACCCATTTGACTACCGCTTCAACGGCGTTGTTGAAGTCGATTTGTTCTTCTATAATCCGGGCCAGATTGTTGTCATGACCCGCCCAGTCCACGGCGCCGCCTTCTATCATCAGGAAAAAACCATCTTCATCCCCGGCGAGAACATTTATGGCCGCCCCAGCCATATTTGCAAGGGAGGGGACATTCCGGTTCAGATTACCCATACCCTCTCCGTCGCGGTTATACTGGAGGGTCTGGCGGCATTGGGCCACTCCGAGAACACGCCCAAAGACGGGGGCGGAATTTTCAGCCAGAGCCAGAAAATCGTGCTTGCTTTCTATGAAGGTCCAGCCTCTTTTTGTGGAAGCGGTTAAGATGTCGGCGAACATATCATCACCGCCGCAGTACTCGGTTTCCCAGTCGTCCATCGGGAGAAGCTTACCGTTATCATCGTAGCGGGGGTGGCCGCAACCCATTATTACATCCAGGCCGCTGCCGGAAATCATCTCTCTTGCAATCTGTTCATATTCGTCTCGTGAATCGTTGTGTGCCCAGACCGCGGCAGGTGTTGCATGGCTGAACATTACGCTTGAGATGGTGCCGGTACTTTTCCCCGCTGAGTCGGCAATCTCGGCTATTGTTACGAGTTTTCTGCCTTGGCTGTCCGTGCAGAGCCGTCCATTTTCCGTCTTTACTCCGGTGTAAAGTGCCGTCGCCGCCGCGGCTGAATCCGTAGGTTTTTTTCTTGCATACTTGAATTCGGACCAGAATTTATCAGGCTCGTAGCCGTCTGGATTTTCAGCCGAATAAGTCGTACAGCCTAATCTGACCGGGAATTTGTCATAAACCTGTTCGCCGAGTTTACCGTGCTGATAATAACCGGCACAGTCAAAAGCGTTGAAACCGGCCCCATCGGAAATCATTAGTATGACATTCTTTGCACAAGCAGCCCAAGCGATCGGGCAAATAGTGGTTGATGTTATTACCAAGAGAAGCAAAGAAAAACGAAGTCTCTTGTATGAATTCTGTAAAATTTCCGGCATAATTATCGCTCCTGTTAACAATTTCGGTTGTCCTAAGCCGTTGATAATAACATAAAGACGTGGTTTTAACAAGTCATATTTTGATTTTGTGTTGGTTTCATGTTACACTTGAATCTTCGTTATCAGCATCAATTTTTTCTCAAAACAAAGATTATGAAGAAGGATTCATTATGTCGGACGAGACAGAACAAATGCGGCGCTCGGATGAAGAGATTCTCGAGGCAATTGACGAATTTGTTGACAAGGTCTGGTACGACCGTCATCAACAGTTGAAGCAGAATATTCAGGACGGCACAGAAGAGGTTGACCCGGATATATGGGCTAAAGCACAAGAAGAGGCCGCGAAGATTGAGGCGAAGTATCCGCGGTCGGAACTGGTCCCGGAATCCGATTTCGACTGGGGGATGATTAACGGCAAGCTGTCCGCCCTGCGCTGGGTAATGGGCGATGAGTGGGATATGCTCGATACGTAGGGCCCGATATATCGCACCATCCCTCCTGTCTCTTTCATTCCGCACTCAGCATAGCCCGGGGGTCATTCTGAACACAGCGTAAGCGGAGTGAAGAATCTCAGGCGTTCTATTGTCATTCCAGCGAAGCTTGTCCCCGCGGAGGCGGGGAGCTGGAATCCAGTTTTTGGTTATTTGAATTTCGATATTGTTTAGAATTTAGTGCTTAGTGCTTTGGATTTATATTCATGTAGGGCCCGATGAAACCCTACGGAGGGCAATGCACCCCTCTCGGAGAAAAGGGTGGCACGAAATAGAATTGGTGTTCACGGCATACCCTATCTAAAAAACCGCGTGGGCAGAAAGCCCACCCTACGAACTGGACCCCGGCTCGGAGGCCGGGGTGACAAGGTAAGTGTAATCCCATTTACCAATAACCAATTACCAATTACCAATCACCATATACAAACAGGAAGTGTCATTCGGCCGCTTGCGCGGCACGGCTTCTGTTTACAAACTACGAATCACGAATCACCAATTACTCAAACCGACCGGTCTGAGATTTCGTCCTGTTTCAGTTCGGCACGAATTTTCGGCAGGTGTTGGGGATAATTTTTCTGCATAAACTCTACCAGCTTTTCTCTGACCTCACACCGCAGCGTCCACAGTGTCGAGGCATCTTTAGCGCTCATAAGTGCTCTTAACTCGACCACACGTTCGGATGTATTGGTAACCTGCAATCCGCACACCTTGCCGTCCCAGTGTTCCGAATTTTCCAAAATACGCTTCAACTCGCCCCTTATGGTGTCTGTCGGCGTGGTGTGGTCCACATAAAGAAAAACCGTGCCCAACAGGTCGGCGGTAACGCGGGTCCAGTTCTGGAAGGGTTTTTCGATAAAATATGTTATAGGCAACACCAGACGTCTCAGGTCCCAGATTCTCACCACCACGTATGTCAGGGTTATTTCCTCGATTCTGCCCCACTCATTTTCAACTATCACCACATCATCTATACGTATAGGCTGAGTAAGGGCGATTTGAAGTCCGGCAATGAGGGTACCTATCGTCCGTTGAGCGGCTATACCTACTACGATACCGATTACCCCGGCCGAGGCCAGGAGAGTGGTTCCGAGCTGCCGGACCTTGTCGAAGGTCGTTAGCATAGTCCCGAATGCCAGGATGCATATAATTACAATTAGTATTCGCTTTATGACATTAAGCTGCGTATGGACCTTCCTGGCTCTAAGGTTGTCTTGTTGGTCGATACTGAAACGGTTAAGGATGTAATCGCTCGCCATACAGACGATTTTGATGAGCAGCCAGGACAGGATGGCTATAGAAAGCAGGCTCAGGATATGTTTTGCCCCCGCCGGATATTCCCGGCCCAGCATGACAGGCAAAGCGAGGCTTATGATTAGTAGGATGATAAGCCATTGAAAAGGACGCCAGCAGTGCTTAAACGCTAATCCAAGGATGAGCAGGCCCCCTTTTTTCTCGTATTTTGTAATAATTCTTGGTATTATTATGTGCCCGACCAGACCTGCGAGGATCAGCAGGCCCAGCAGCCATATTGGTTCTTGTAAAGTCTGTAAGATTTGTTTCATAATAATCATCTCCGCATATACATAGTTTTAGGTTGGCTTATCGTTCTTGAATTTATTCCATTTCAGCATTTAGCACAAGTCAAATCCTGGGTGTATCTGTAGTTTGTAGGTAGCGTGTCATAACGCCTGTTTGACACCGGCACCCGTGGCCGGGGTTTTTACGGAGCAGAAGCCTGCTCCGGCGCGAGCCGGCGGACAGAAAACAGAAGCGTAGCGGCGCGAGCCGCCCGAAGGATAATTTTATTATTCCACCCCCTGATTCGGCCGCTTGCGCGGCTCGGCTTGTGTTGATATTATTGCGCGGCACGGCTTCTGTAAGTATTATCGAATTACCAAAACAAAAGCGTGGCGGCGCGAGCCGCCCGATATAAAAAAACAGAAGTTGTAGGGTGGGTCTGTGGCCCACCGTTTTGAATCTGGTGCGATGAATCGCACCCTACGGAGGACGCAAACACCCTTTTCTAAAGAAAATGGTGCCACACAAAAGGACTGGATAAGGGCTCAGGGCCGGTATGACAACATCAGCGTGATACCTATGCCATTTACCATTCACCAGCCGATTTTGATGAATTTCGCCGAATAAGTATTGCCAAGACACGACGAACATGGTATAAAGGCATTTCGTATTTGCAAAGTGTGTTTTTGGCTTCAAAACAGCCAGAAAATCAACTCAAGCTATAAAATATCCTATTTATTGGAGTGATTCATGGAACGAAAACGAAAGATGATGCCGATGGACGGTAACAGCGCCGCCGCTTACGTGGCGCATGCAACCAATGAGGTGGTAGCGATTTATCCAATTACACCGAGTTCGGTAATGGGTGAAATAGCGGACGCTCGAAGCGCCGCGGGTCTTACAAATATATGGGGCACTCTGCCTTCGGTTACGGAGATGCAATCGGAGGGCGGAGCGTCCGGTGCGGTTCATGGTGCGCTGGCGGCAGGTGCGCTTACGACAACCTTTACCGCGTCGCAGGGGCTAATGCTGATGATACCCAATATGTATAAGATTGCCGGTGAGCTTACGCCGACTGTGTTTCATATCTCAGCAAGGTCATTAGCCTGCCAGGCGCTTAGTATTTTTGGTGACCATTCCGATGTGATGGCGTGCCGGCAGACGGGATTTGGTATGCTCGCCTCGGCGAACATCCAGGAGGTTATGGACCTTGCACTTATCGCTCAGCAGTCCACCCTGGCGTCGCGCGTTCCGTTTTTGCATTTCTTTGACGGCTTTCGCACCAGCCATGAGATACAAAAGGTCGAGGAGCTTACCTTTGAAGATATGCGGGATGTCATAGACGATGAGCTTGTGGCTGCCCATAAAGCACGTGCCCTGACTCCCGACAGGCCTATGATAAGCGGCACCGCTCAGAATCCGGACGTTTATTTCCAGGGCAGAGAGACAGTCAACAAGTTCTATCTTGCTGCGCCTGATATTGTAAACGAGACGATGCGCAAGTTTGAAAAAGTTGTGGGGCGCAGCTATCATTTGTTCGATTATGTGGGTGCACCCGATGCCGAAAAGGTAATCATCATTATGTGCACCGGTGCCGATACGGCCCATGAAACCGTAGATTATCTGGCATCAAAGGGCGAAAAGGTCGGCGTGGTTAAGGTTAGATTATTCCGGCCTTTCAGCACAAAGCACCTTATTGAAGCCCTCCCTAAAACGGTTAAGAAAATCGCCACTCTTGACAGGACAAAGGAGCCTGGTTCGCTGGGTGAACCTTTGTATCTTGACGTCCGCACGGCAATAGGTGAAGCGATGGCGGCCGGCATAACGTCATTCGATAAGTATCCGCTTATCGTAGGCGGCAGGTATGGTCTAAGCTCGAAGGATTTTACGCCTGCGATGGTAAAGGCTGTTTTCGACAACCTGGACGCCGCCGAGCCGAAAAACGGCTTCACCGTAGGTATAATTGACGATGTAACGAATACGAGTCTGGAAGTTGACGAGTCGTTTGACATACAAACAGGTGCTTATACCGCGATGTTCTACGGTTTGGGTGCCGACGGAACGGTCGGTGCGAATAAGAACTCGATTAAAATTATCGGCGAGCAGACGGATAACTATGCCCAGGGTTATTTCGTTTATGATTCCAAGAAAGCCGGCGCAATGACGGTTTCGCATCTGCGTTTCGGCCCGGACCTGATTAGGAGCCCGTATTTGGTCAGGAGGGCGAATTTTGTCGCTTGCCACAACCCAAGCTTTCTCGAAAAATATGACATGCTCTCTTGCATTCGCCCGGGCGGTACGTTCCTTTTAACAAGTACGCATCCGAAGGATGAGGTTTGGGATACCCTGCCCGCCGAGGTACAGCAGCAGATTATCGACAAGAAGCTCAAATTTTACTGTATTGACGCGATTCGTCTTGCCGAGGAGCTTGGCTTAGGTGCCAGGATTAACGTCATTATGCAGACGGCTTTCTTCAAGATAAGTGAAGTTCTTGCAATTAACACGGCTGTAAAATCGATTAAAGATGCTGTAAAGAAGACATACGGCAAGAAGGGGGAAAAAGTCGTCCAGATGAACAACGCCGCTGTTGACGCGGCGCTCGATAAGGTATTCGAGGTCAAGGTGCCGGATAAGGTTACAAGTAAAATCAGGATGCAAAAGCCTGTACCTGACGACGCCCCGGATTTTGTTAAGGATGTTACTGCTGAGATTATGGCCGGTCGCGGCGACAAAATTCCCGTCAGCAAGATGCCCTGCGACGGCAAGTTTCCGACCGCAACTACACAATATGAAAAGCGGAATATCGCAGTTCATATCCCCGAATGGGTACCGGAGTTGTGCATACAGTGCGGCCAGTGCTCGCTAATTTGTCCCCACGCGGCAATCAGAATTAAGGCCTACGCCCCCGAGCATCTCAAAGACGCTCCCGATACGTTTAAGAGCGCCGATGCAAAGGGCAAGGATTTTGCCGGGATGAAGTTTACCGTCCAGGTCGCGCCGGAAGATTGTACGGGTTGTCAGGCATGTGTTATTAACTGCCCCGGCATAGAGAAAGACGCCGACAAGAAACCGACAGGCCGAAAGGCGATAAATATGGTTGACCAGGAGCCGATTCGCCAGCAGGAAAGAGACAACTACGAGTACTTCCTTGCGATTCCCGACACCGACCCCGCTTTGTTCAAGAGGGCGAGCATCAAGGGCAGCCAGTTGATTCGTCCGTTGTTCGAGTATTCAGGTGCCTGCGCGGGCTGTGGGGAGACGGCTTATGTTAAGCTGCTCAGCCAACTGTTCGGCGACAGGGCAATGATAGGCAATGCTACGGGCTGTTCATCGATTTACGGCGGCAATCTGCCGACTACGCCTTACACCAAAAGGGCCGACGGCAGGGGGCCGACCTGGAGCAACAGCCTGTTCGAGGATAACGCCGAGTTTGCTATGGGTATGCGTCTGGCCGTTAACAAGTTCCAGGCCTTTGCGACCGAGCTTCTGGAAAAGGTTGCCGCCGCAGGTTGCGTGGAGAAATCCCTGGCTGACGAGTTAAAGGCAGGCCTGAATACTCAGGATACCCAAGCCGGGATTGAACAGCAGCGCCAAAGGGTCGATGAACTCAAAAAACAGTGCAAGAAGAGTGATTGCTCAGACTGTAAGCAGCTTTTAACAGTGGCGGACTATCTTGTTGCAAAGAGTGTATGGGCGCTCGGCGGTGACGGGTGGGCGTATGACATCGGCTACGGTGGGCTGGATCACGTGTTAGCCAGCGGTGAGAATGTAAATGTCCTTGTGCTTGATACGGAGGTTTACTCCAACACGGGCGGTCAGATGTCCAAGTCAACACCGAGGG
>Ga0180433_10011026_pt1 | contig 10771 bp, 6 predicted proteins | sample SS_ome_8_FD_132980 | JGI IMG/M metagenome (GOLD analysis project Ga0180433, IMG submission 132980) | Hypersaline lake sediment archaeal communities from the Salton Sea, California, USA - SS_1_D_1 metaG | ecosystem: Environmental > Aquatic > Non-marine Saline and Alkaline > Hypersaline > Sediment...
CTTATTAAAAATCCCTCTTCCTTTTTATTAGTTAATGAACACCAACGAACATCGGATCTATTTCCATTCTCTTGTGGCCTTACATAATTATGAACTAGGTCCTTAACTTCGCAAGAATAGATCCCTACAGCGGCACCTGTTTTTCGGTCTAACATCGTCTCATGAGGTCCTCTACCATACCACTTAATGTTATTAAATTCACCAGAGATCCCCATTTGCATTCCAAATCGTATCATTTCCTTATTAGGGACGAACTTATTTGTTATTTTGATTCTTCCATTTCCAAAGATTACATAGTCAATTTCTAAGCCGCTATCTGAATTTAAAATGTTTAATTTTGCATGAATTTTCTTAATACTTGGATTTAAGTCATCCAATTGGAAATCTAGAGTTTCCGTTTTTTTCCCAGCATCTTTCCAAGAATAATCAATAGCGAAGATCTCTGCAAAATCCTCAATATCTTCGTCCTTAAATCCTATATCATTATCAATGGGAACTCTCCAAAAGTTAGGTTGAATTGGGCTCGTAAGTACATCTTTATCGTTATATTGAATCTTTTCAATCGTACCAGATACTTTTCCAATCTTAATTTCAAAGTTATTACCCTTTAAAATTAGATGTTCATTTAGGTGTTGTGTAATAATCTCTGAATAATCATCTAAATCTTCAATTTCCTTTAATTTTGTTCCTTTATACAGTTTAAATTGTTCCCATGCTATTATATGTCCCGCTTCAGCCCAATCATACTCTTTCGCTAAAGTTGAAATAATTTTAAGCAAATACTCTTCGGTTGACTTGGGATTAAATTTATTAAATTTTATATTTACTTGTTTTTTTAGTCCTGGGCCAATATTATTACTATTAATCATACCATCTTGAATAATATCACCATTAGCGGTTAATTCCCATTTAATATCGACAAAGTCAAGAGATAAAAACTGATTTTTATTAATTACCTCAAATACACCATGATCTATATCAATTGGATTAACCTGAATTTGTTGATATACTTTTTTAACTTCGAATAATGAAGGATTTGGCTTACGATCAGGCATAAAGATCCCATTAATACAAAAATTCTTATCATTTGGCTCGTCACCAAAATCACCTCCATATGCCCAATATTCTTTTCCATCTTCAGATAATTTTCTTAAACCTTGATCAACAAAGTCCCAAACAAATCCGCCTATTATATTACTATACCTTTCAAAAAGATCCATATATTCTTGAAAATTTCCTAGACTATTTCCCATAGCGTGAGCATATTCACATAACATTATCGGACGATTTTCTCCAATTTTCACATTTCTTCTCGCAATGCTCTTAATTTTAAAAGGGGTATAATACATAAAGCTTATAAGATCACTTATTTCGTGGTTATTATCTCCCTCATAATGAATTGGTCGCGTTTTATCAATTTGTAAAGTTAATTTTTTCATTTGCTTGAAAACATCGCCAAAACCCGCTTCATTTCCAAGTGACCAAATTATCACACATGGATGATTCTTATCCCTTTCTACCATCCGAATCATTCTATCGCAACATGCTTTTTCCCAAAGTGGGTCACTATTGGGCAATTTATCTCTTAAACCATGAGTTTCTAAGTTGCACTCATCAATGACATAGAGCCCATAAACATTGCATAACTCATAAAATAAAGGCTTATTTGGATAATGACTCGTTCTTACAGCATTAATATTATTCTGTTTCATCAATTTAATATCGTGTTCTATAAGTTGAGGTGAAATTGCCCTTCCATTGTCTGGATCATGTTCATGTCTATTAACTCCTTTTAATAACACAGATTTACCATTAATAATAAGTTCTCCTTTTGAATTAAGTTCCACACTTCTGAAACCAATTGTATTTCTTTCGACTTCAATTAATTTATTTTTTGAATTGTACAATAATAAAAAAACAGTATAAAGATTTGGGATTTCAGCAGACCATAATTTAGGATTCTTAACTCTCGAGTTTAAGGTGATGATCATTTCTTTTTGAGTTTTGATGTTGAAATACTTATCTATAGTCAAAATGGATTTTCTTAACGTAGAATCATTTTCTTGTAGTATACATTGAATTTTATAATTCTTACCCTGGTGAACTCCATAATTATGGATTTTTACTCTAATAGATAAATCAGCATCTTGAAAGTTTTTATCTAATTCATTATGGATATAGAAGTCTCTGATATGAATTTTAGGTGTTGAGAAAACATACACATCTCTAAAGATTCCACTTAATCTCCACATATCCTGATCTTCTAAATATGAACCATCTGACCACCTATAGACCTCAACAGCAATTATATTTTTTTTTGGTTTTACATAGTTAGTTATATTAAATTCTGCAGGAGTCATGCTTCCTTGGCTATATCCTACTCGTTGTCCATTAATCCAAATATAAAAAGCTGACTTTACCCCCTCAAAATGAATAAATACTTCTCTATCGTTCCAATTTTTCGGGAGATCAAATATTCTTCGATAAGATCCGACGGGGTTATATTCATGGTCAATACTTGGTACATTTTCTGTATCAATGCTATAAGGATATTTAATATTGGTATAAATTGGAATCCCATACCCTCTCATTTGCCAATTGCTCGGTACATCAATTTTTTTCCAAGATTTATCATCATAGTTTATTTCATAAAAATTGATAGGACGATCAGCTGGTCTTCTAACCCAGTTAAATTTCCAATTTCCATTTAGAGGAAAATAATATACTGATTTTTCACGGGCTCTTAATGCCGATTCTAAATCCTTAAATGGAGTTAGAGTATTATGAGGGGGAAGTTTATTAATTCCAATAACCTCGGGATTTTCCCAGTCATTTTTCATATTAACCACTACTCTAATGATATTCTTAATATTTATAGAATAAATATTTTAATTAATATCAATTTTTCGCTACTAAAAAGACCAAATATACTAGCTGAAAAACTAAGGATAATTTGTATTTGATATAATTATGAGAATGAAACAATAGATTTAATTAGAAGTATTTATTTAGATGTATACCAGTTTAAGCAGCACAAATTTATATATTTAAGTTATAACAGTATAAGAGCGCACTCTAGTAATGCAAATCGATGAAAATAATGCTGAAAATCTAAACAGTAGAAAGATATTCAAGTATAAGAACTTGATGCCTCTTTGGATTGCGGTTTTTATTGATATCCTCGGATTTACTTTAATTTTTCCTATGGCCCCATATTTTGCAGAATTATTCAGTACATCAACTTTTATGATAGGATTAGTTTTTTCTGTAAATGCTATGTTTGGCTTCATATTTGGACCGATATTAGGAAAGTTGTCGGATAAATTTGGAAGGAGACCTCTCCTATTGATTTCCCAGATGGGAACCTTTATCGGATTTATATTACTTGCATTTTCCAATACTCTTGAAATGCTTTTTATCTCTCGGATGGTTGATGGTGTTTTTGGTGGTAATTTTCCCATTGCTAAAGCTATTGTGAGTGATGACGTACCTCCTAAGGATAGAGGAATACAAATGGCTAATATTGGAATTGCTCACGTATTAGCAGGCTTATTTGGACCTGGTATAGGAGGGATATTGTTTACTGTAGGAGGAGACATATTTTTACCAGGATTATTTTCAGCTGGCTTATCGGGTCTTACTATGATCTTGACAATAATATTTTTGAATGAAACATGGCCCAAAGAAAAGCGTGAAGTGCATGCAAAGTCAAAATATCATGTAGATGTGAAAATTCGAAAAAATAAAAATGCTGTGTTCTTTTTGACCTTATTTGGATTTCATTCTACTTCGTTTATGATTACCATGTCCTCGATTTCATTTTTTGGAGCTTTAGTATTTAATTTAGAACCTTTAGAAATCTCCATTATCTTAATGATAAGTGGTTTGGTGCGAACAACCATTAGATTCACCCTATTTAAACCCACAGTTCGAAAATTAGGGGAGGCTAATGCCATACGAGTAGGATTATCGATGTTTTTGGTTTGCTTTTTTATAATTGGATTTTCTGTAAACGTAATTATGTTTCTAATTCTTTTGATCTGCATAAGTTTTGCTGCCTCGTTAACAAGAGGGCCACTTAATAGCAAAATAAGTCAAACTGTTTCCCCAAAAGTACAAGGGAAAATAAATGGGCTCTCCTCCTCCTTAGATAGTTTCGCTCAAATAATGGGACCTCTCATTGGAACTTTTATGTTACAGTTTTTTATGCCTTATTGGTTAGGAATAGTCATAGCGTCAATTGCCTTCCCACCATTTATTATGGCATTTCAAAAAATTGAACTAAAAGTGTATAAAACACCAAAACAACAATCTAAATAAAAAGATAGTTTATTTCTGTAAAAAGTCGATTATGATTTTATTTATCTCTGGTGCTCTAGATATCGGAGAAGAGTGTCCCGCTCTTTCAATAATTTCTAACTTACTATTTGGTATTATTTTTCCAAGCTCGATCAAAGCATTTTTAGTAGTAAGTCTATCATGAGAAGAGGCTATTAATAATGTCTTGTTTTTAACCTCTTTTAGTTCTTCAAAATTAAGAGGGGGATACAAAGCATTAGATTGATGAATAATATCTTGCTGAGTTATTGGATTAGCATTTTGATTCTCGATTAAATCTTGAACTGACCAGAGTCCATAAAATTTTTTATTCGGATTAGCTTCCATTTCTTTTCTAAATTTGATATGATATCCCAATCGTGCACTTGTCCAAAATGCTTGTTCTTTATTCTTACTCCTAAATTCTAATTCATCTAATGAATTGTTCACAAGAATTTCCACAGCTTGTTTATTCGGGGCACCCATTACTGTGTTTATCAAAATTATTTTTCCTATACGCTCTGGATACTTAATAGCAAATTTTTGAACAATAATGCCCCCCATTGACCAGCCAATAATATGTGCTTTCTCTATATTAAGATAATCCATTAGCCCATTTATATCATCAGCTAACATATCCAATGTATTTGGAATATTGGGGCGATCTGAACATCCTCCATTCCTATTATCAAACCTAATCACGCGAAAATGTTTAGAAAGAGGAATCCACTGACCTATCCAACCTTCTTTATTTCCCGTGAATCCATGTACCAACAAAACGGGAAATCCATTTCCGAGTTCTTCATAACAAAGCTTTATTCCATTTACTTTTGCATATAATTCAGTCAAAATTCCTCATCTCTCATTCTTTTAAAAAATCAATAATTATTTTATTTATTTCAGGAGCTTTTTCTAAAATTGATTGGTGTGCTGCTTTTTTAATAACGATAAATTTGCTATTTGGGATTAATTCATGAATCTTTTCATTTACACTTACAGGACAGGATTTGTCTTTCTCTGCTGCGATAATTAATACTTCATTCTTAATTTCAGGTAATTTTTCGTAAGTATTATGTTTTGCTATCGCATGAGCTTGTTTGAACAAATCTTTGGGAGTTGGACCGTATTTTATTTTTTCATCTACGAGATCTTCAACAGACCAAATCCCATGAAATTTCCTTTTGGGATCTTCCCTCATCATTTTCCAGAAATCACGTGAATAGCTACTCTTCGCACCATTAATAAAAGCATTTAACGGATCCGCTTCCATTGCTTTCTGGTTTGCAATTGCGCTCGCTTTCTGAATCTTCTCATAATCATCTGTTGGTTCTCCTGGTGGCTTCAGGCCTGCAAAAGTGTTGATTAAAACCATCTTATTAATTCTTTCTGGATGAAGAATGATTAAATTTTGGGCGATCATCCCTCCCATTGAATGACCAACAACATGAGCTTTTTCTATTTTAAGATAGTCCATTAAACCAATAACATCCGATACGAATATTTCCATTGAAAGCTCTCCATCCGGACGGTCTGATTTCCCAGCACTTCGATTATCCATTCTAATGACTCTAAAATATTTAGATAGTTCTCCAACTTGAGCACGCCAATGTTCTTTTCTGTCGCTATATCCATGAAGTAAAAATACTGGTTCTCCCTCACCATGAATATCATAACAGATTTTTATACCATTCACATCAGCAAATAAGTCTGTCATAATGTATCAAAATTTTCAATAATAAAATAATATTTCTAATTTGACGGAAAATCAATCCATCTCAAATCTTACATATGAAATGACCACAATATTCACATTTTCCATCTTTGTCCAAACCCATTTTAGAAATACTATAAACTTTTCTTTCAATTACAATTTGAGAACAATTTGGACATCTAGTATTTTGAAAATCGTAAGTTGGTACATTTCCTAAATAAACATACTTTAATCCTGTATCTAAGGCTGTATTTCGAGCCTTATATAAAGAACTTTCAGATGTTGGTTGAGTAAAACTATGTTCACGAGATTTATAATACGGAAATGCTCTTGAGATGTGAAATGGAGTTTCCTCTCCCAAATCATTAGCAATTCTCTCAGCTATACTTCTAATTGTTGATTCATCACTATTAAAACCTTCCAGCAATAACGTAGTTATTTCAATATGGACTTCATTTTCCTTTGCATAAACTGCATTTCTCCAAACTTTTTCATTATCCGCCCCACAGTATTCATTAACCATGTGGGCATCTCCTTTAACATCAATATTCATAGCATCTAATCCAGAATCTATAAGCTCATGCAGCGCATCTTTTGCCATGTATCCGTTGCTCACATAGGTATTGTATAACCCTTCATTTTTTGCTAACTTAAAAAGCTCTAATGAATATTCAAACAGTAAAGTTGGTTCATTAAAGGATATAGACGTCCCTTGACATGAATTTGCTAATGCAATTTTAATAATTTCTTCTGGTTCAATGCATTTTGATGTATTATAAGCTAATTTGTAAATCTTCTCTTTAGGATGAGATAAATGATGATTTTGACACCAAAAACAGTTGAAATTGCACCCATACGTCCCGATTGTAATTGCTATGCTTCCTGGATGGAAATGATATAGTGGCTTCTTTTCTATGGGGTTAAATGATATCGCCGGGATCAATCCGTATACAATACTATAGATTTTTCCCCCCTTGTTGATTCTGGTTTGGCAATAACCGAATTTACCTTCAGTTATTTTACATTTTCTTTCACAAATTAGACATTGAACTATATTATCATCTTGCTTTTGATGTAGACCGCTTTTCAAAAATCGAGGGTTAATTTGCTTCAACAAAATAAATCTAGACTACATAAAAAAAATATCTTTTCTTAACCATAGAATTCTTTTACAAGAATTTGACTAAATCTAACCATTTTATGCCCAAGTTCTAATTCATTTCTCGAACTGGTCAAAATCCAATCCTTACCATAAAGTTTATTCAAATAATCTCCTTGGGAATCAATAGAAAAGGCAAAAACTCGAAATCTTTTTCTCACTTCATGGATATCGGGTATGGCATCATATAAACTATATCCTCTATCGGCTGCAGGTTGACCGTCGGAGATTACTATTATAATATCATTTTTCTTTAGTTTATTCGCCTCATGCTTTATTGAAACCCCATCAACATTCTGGCCAAAATGACTATGACAACCAAACTTATCAAATTTTTTGGGATCAATCTTTTCATTAAAATTTTTCACCAAAATATTCAATGCGTGAAATGCGCCAGTAAATAAGATTATACGAATATCTGCAATATCTTCTAATGCCTCATATAGCATTACCATCGCGATTTTTGCTGCTTTAATTTTTACGCCTCTCATACTTCCACTAATATCTACAATAATTATCAACCGTAACTCCTTGTTTATTATTTTCCGAGTGAAGCATCTTTTAAATTGGTAATCGCTTGTAACTGCTTTTATAAATTTACTGTTTAACCTCCCATTCTTTTGGAATGTATCATTTGCGGTCGTATTTTTTAAATCTTCAAATATAATTTTCAATCGGTTGATAATGTTACTGTATTTAGCTTTTATTTGTGCATATGTCATTGTAACGGGAGCCATGGCTTGAGATTCGATTTTAACCTCATCCACATTTCTTTTTTCTTTGCTACTCCTAGGAGTAGGTCGATATTCTTGTCTCTCCAAAGTTAAAAGGCGTTCTTGCATCGCATCATTAGCCCTTTCTATTAGTTTTCTGATTTCTTTAATAAATTCGTCTTTATTACCTTCTTTCTTTTGTTTTTCTCTACTTATACTTCCTTTAATTACATCTTCTTTAAATCCCTCAAATTCATATGAAAATTGATTCGTTTTTTGATCTATTTTTTTTACAGAATCCTCTTTGCTTGTTGTTGCATCGACTTTCTCCTCTTTTTCTTTCAGATCTTCATTGAAAGTTTCATTCTGATCTCCTTTATTTCTAGATTTATCTTCTTCATCATTGTCTCCTCCTTCTTCTTTACTCGATTTTTTTTCATTTTCTTCATTCATTAAATCATCAAGATCATCAGGATCTAAGTCTTGATTCTCAAGTTTCTTGATTAATTCTTCACTTGTTTTATCGAGATTAGTTTTCTCATCATATTTTTTATTTCTAGAATTTAATTCCATTTGTGTGAGGGTATTTCTATGTTGATTCTGTGGATTCCTACCATGAGAAGGTGGATTCGGTGGGGGGTCAGGTAAGTACTTTTTAAGAATTTTACAAATTATATCACAAGAAATTATGGAAGAACTGGGACTAAGGGAATTATAGAGGAATGATTTTACTTTACCAATACCTTTCCAATCCTTCTTACTCAAGGTAATTAATTCAAATTTAGGGCGCTTTTGAAAATCTTTAAAATCTTCCATATATAGATTTATATAAGATAAAATACCGTCAATTGAGTTTAAACGAGATTTAATTTCCGGTAATAGTTTTTTTGTTAACGATCTTAAATTCCTATAAAATCCTGGAAATTTAATTTTATTAATTCCATTTATTCTTACATCCTCTACGACGTTAATCAAGTTTTTAGCAAACATGATGGGTACTTTATATTTTTTAGCTAAAGAATCCACCAATTTTATAAAGCATAATTCGAAGCTTCCATAACCTATATGACCACTTTCATGAGCCACTAGACCTTGAGCTGACTTAAGATCCATTTTAAACTTATCAGGTAAATAGATAAATCGGCAATCGGTATAAACTGAAGGAATATTTCCTATAAAAGTAATCATTAGGTCTTTATTCCCGCTAATTCTCTTGCCAATATTCGTCAAAGCTAGAATATCAGAGGTAGGATCGCGTTCATATAAGTCAAATATACTTTCCATTTTACTTTCACATAATAGGAAATATTTCTTTAATGATTTTCGTCAAAAATTCCAAATTGTTTTGATATATCCATCTGATATAACTTAACGTGATATCTTCATTGTAAATGTGGGTCTTGCCCGTTTCTTTTTTATATTGATGGGGTAGATTGAACATTTCAGTTAGTTTAATATATTGTTGAAAAATCTTTCTATTTTGCAACCACATCCAATGGAGTACCTTCCACATAACAAATCCGTTATATCTGAAGGTATTTTTGATTCCATATTTATCGATATAATCTTTAAAACATTTTTTCGTTTGAAGAATTATTTTGTTAGTATTTTCATCCGTAATTTCAAGATTCTCCTCTAAAATCAACTTATTTTTCTGTTTTTTTTCTTGTAATTCTTCTCTAATTTTAGACTCGAACATCTTTCCATCAAGAATCATCGCAATACTTTTCTTTTCTTCTGGTGTGTTTCCCAATTTATTAATTATGACGTTTTCTATGTTATTTTTTAAAAATGATGGCGGCATTTTTGAAATTAGCATACAGAAATTAACAATTAATCTTGTTGAAAAGATTTTTGTTAATGAAAAATCTTGAATTGCTTGTTTTCTTATTTGACGTGCGGTATCAACCACAATCTCAGCAACTTTTCCATTACAACCCGATATCTTAGATACTATTTCGATTTCCTTGTTTTTTGAAGGATAATTTATCTCGGGGCATATTATAAAACGATCTTCAAATGCCTCTTGAAGTTTATTTATACCGGTAACTCCTTTATTCATAGTACCCAAGATAATTAATTTACTTTCAGGATTTATTTCATGCTTCTCAAAACCTTTTGAAATTAAATTAATATGACTTTCAGATAGCAATGAATTTAATGATATCTGCTCATTTTCCCGAATCGCATTGATTTCATTAATTATTATAAAAGAAATTCCATTTTCATTTGCGTCTTTTATTGCCATAGTCAATGGACCATAATTAAATTTCGTGTCACCCTTTAAAAGTTCCCAATTTCCCTCAATATCTCTACGATCGAGATCTGGTGAACCATCAATGATATAATAAGAAGCATCATAACATTTTGCGAGAGAGATTGCTAATAGGGTTTTTCCTGTACCAGGTGGACCATGTAGCAGGATTCCTACACACGTTCCATTATCAACAGAATCTATTAAACATTTTAAATAATCAAATTCATCTTTTTGTTGAATATACTCAATTTGGTTTTCAGAACTTAAGTTAGAAATATTTTCTCCCTCCATTTTTACTAATTCTTAATAAAACTTATTAGATAATATGATTTCAGGTAATGAATTCCGCTAAAATTATGTTTTAGATAATCAGAATTCCTTGATTTTCGTATCTATGGTAATTAATTATTATTTCAAACTCATATATAAAAACTAACCCTTATATGAATTTTTTAAATTTAATTTTTTAAAAGTAGGACTCTATCAAAATTATGATTTCAATAAAACTCGTAACAATTGAAAGATCTTGGCAAAGATAGATTTCATTAATGGAAAATCCATAAGAGTTCTAATGATTCTTAGGGCTCTATATTTTTTTGGTTTAAACGTAGACA
>Ga0180433_10011027_pt1 | contig 10771 bp, 4 predicted proteins | sample SS_ome_8_FD_132980 | JGI IMG/M metagenome (GOLD analysis project Ga0180433, IMG submission 132980) | Hypersaline lake sediment archaeal communities from the Salton Sea, California, USA - SS_1_D_1 metaG | ecosystem: Environmental > Aquatic > Non-marine Saline and Alkaline > Hypersaline > Sediment...
AATTTCCCGAAATCCAATTGTCCGTTCTGTTGATCCCCATATAGATCAATATGTAAGGGTGAGAGAGTTTGCCAATCATTGAACTGTCCGTTAACAAAAATACGAGCAGCCTGTGAATAAATACTGATTGGACAAAAAGTAATTAATATCAACGCTGGAAATAAAAAAACTTTGATATACATACAACCTCACTATTGATAATTGTAAATAAAATAGGGTAAGATTCCGAAAAATATCTATATCGATACATACGTATTTTTTTATTGTTGTGAAAAATATTCTACTTGTTTTATTCATCTGTTTAATTATATACGCATTATATAATAATTTTATAATTACTTCATTTGAAAATCATTTATTTTAATAAATACCATATATTTGAATAATATTTGTAAATAAATACAATTTTAGGTCACTAAAAATACAAACGTTTTTTCAATATTTCTGAAAACTGACGCTGTATTTCGTTGGGGGTTATTAGAAGTATCCCGCATGATGGAATGACTTGTTGGTATGCAAAAGAGAATTCGACAAGTCGTGATTATTTGCATCATCCATCGGTTGAGGGGCTTGTTGACGGATCATACGGGAAAAGAGCAAGGAAGGCAAGCTATAATAGACGGATGGTAGTATACGGAGAATGCGTCAACGAGCTGTGGGAGATTGGCTCTACGTGTAAAGTATCCACGGGTGAATGATCTGTCGCCATATGGATCAAGAGCGCCCCACGACTGGAGAGCCGAGCTCGTAACGAAAAGCAAAGCTCTTCGTAGCTATGAGCAAAGCGAGAGTGAAATCGATAGATTTATTCTGAGTTCATTCGAAGGACATGACCCAAGTGTCTCTCAAGGTTATGTAGAACGCGACCTCTTGTTCTCGTACATACGTCGGTCAGCCTCTGCCAGAATCGTATCTACGGTTTCCGGACGATTTGGATCCCATCTGGCCCATCCAACTGATAGTCTTACGGGAAAGTCGACGAGGAACTCTTCCGCTATACGTTTTGTTGCGGTCTCAGAGAGCCGTTTCATAAAGTTCTCCGGGTCAATGTTGGACTGAGGCAAGAGAATAAGAAATTCGTCTCCTCCATATCGAACGATCACATCAGTCTCTCTTACTTCGTTTTTCAGGATTGATGCTATTTTCTGGAGTACTCGATCCCCCGTATGGTGGCCGAAACTGTCGTTGATTTTTTTGAGTTGGTCCACGTCAATCATTAAAAAATCCAGCGGTCGATTATGTCGCTCGCAGCGTTTGAGCTCTCGTCTTAGAGCCTGATCGAGATAGTGGCGATTGTACACTCCCGTCAGATAATCATGGATCGCCTGATTCCTGAGGGCTTGTTCCAACCGCAATCGCTGGAGTGCTTCCGCAACATGTCTGAGCAGCAATTCAAGCAGACGCGCATCATCGGAATCGAAAGCGTGTGACTCGGTTGAACACAGTTGAAAAACACCGAGATCAGCAATAGGAAGACTGATTCCCGATTGGATTCCCTCAGGAATTTCATCCTTCAGCGGCAGTTCTTCCGAACATCTGAAAATAAAGGTTTCCTGTGTCCCCCACGTTTGCAGAGCCATCTTTTCATGAGGGCCGTTTTCCCGGATCGAATGGAGATGTGACGCTGGACTCGCGATCTTTGGAATGACCATCGAATCGTCCACGAGGAACAACACGCATGTGGAGAATTCAACGATCTCCCTCGTGCCATCCATGATAAGCTTGAGAACCTCTTCCTCTGTCTTGCAACCCATGAGCTGATGTGCGGTTCCATGGAGATCCTCTACCTTTTGTCTTGATAGTTGCAGCGAATTCTCCGCCCGTTTGCGATCAGTAATGTCGTGGCATACTGCGGTCACACCTGCAAAGCGTCCCCGGTTGTCTCGACGGGCAGAAAGCGTTGTATTGAACCACATCTCTCTGCCGGCGATTTGCATCGGATATTCGATTCGTTGCGACTCATCGGTCTTTTCGACGGCTTTGATGGCACGTTCGGTCAATTTACTGACATGGGATGGCATCACACTATTGAAAGACTTGCCTATAAATTGATCGGGGGGAGAATAGAGATCTTGCTTGCCCGTGGGTTGATAGTACTCTACAAATACTCCATTCTTATCTATGACGAAAACAAGGTCGTCCATGGATGCAATGGTAGACCGCAATCGCTCTTCGCTCTGCTTCAATGCTTCTTCTACTTCTTTCTGGTCGGTGATATCGCGAAAAATCCCGTATGTTCCCGTGAACTTTCCGTCACTACTGAATTTTGGTGTCCCGGTTACCACCAGTTGCCGTTTTCTTCCATCTGCACGAACGATCTCCATAGTATATACGGTTGATTTGCCCTGTTTGCGCGCCCTGGTTTGATCTTGCAGATATTCGAAGGTTTCCTGATCTACGAACTCAGCGAGGCTGCGACCGATGAGTCCACCCGGCTCCACACCCATGATCCGCTCAGCCGCCGGATTCGCGAAAATAAATATTTCGTCTTCATCTACTGCGGTAATTCCCTCACCCTGATGCTGTACAAGAATACGGAATTTCTCCTCGCTTTCGCGGAGCGCTGCTATTACTCGTTTTTGTTCGGTAATGTCTTCTCCCGAAGACAACACGCCGATAATGGATCCGTCCTGATCCTGTAGAGTCGTATTGTGCCATGCAATAATTCTTTCGGATCCATCTTTGGTGAGAATAGGATTTTCATAGTATTCAACAGGCTCGACATCAGTCGCCATTAACGTGGCGAAGACTCTTTTTGTATCTTCCCTCATGCGTTCAGGAATAAAATTATCGAACCAATTCATACCGATTATTTCATCATGTGTATATCCAAGGATTTGACAAGCTCGAATGTTCGCCAATGTGATGTTGCCTTTTGAGTTAAGAGCAACAAACAGTACTCCGGCTATGTCGAGATATTTTTGTGCCCGATCCCTTTCGGCTCTCAGCGTTTGCTCCGCCTGGTGACGTTCAGTGATATCCCTCCCCACGGAGATGAGATACTTTGGATTACCCTGATCATCATTGATGACTGATACGCGGTACTCGGTGGGGATCGTGCTTCCATCTTTACAGATGAGTTCCAGCTCAATAGTACCTGATCCGCGTTTCAGGACCTCCTGAGTAAATACCGTTGCCTTCTCCAAATCTTCAGGACTGTAATAGGATGATGGCGCAGGCATATCGGCAATCTCTTCATCCGTGTATCCGGAGACTTCCCTGAAAACCCGATTCCAGCGTACTGCCTTTCCTGTTGATGGCTCGAATACGAAAAAAGTGTCGAGTTGGGAGTCCAGGGCTGTTTCGGTGAATTCCTTCATCTCGATGAGCCGTGCCTCAGCCCGTTTGTGTTCTGTTGTCAGTCGAAAGAATACCGAGAGGCCTTGATCACTGGAATAGACGCGAACATCATACCAGTTATCTAAGGGTGCGATTCCGAAATACGTTTCGAAAGAAAGGGTTTTTTTCTGTTTGAATGCTTGCCGGTATTTTTCCTCAAAGATAGATCCTTTTGCCTGAGGAAAAGCATCAAAGATCGGTTTCCCGACTACGTTTTCTGCTTTGCATTGTAGGAGTTCTTCAGCGATGGGATTGATGAAGTCGATAATCAGATTTTCGGAGACCAGTGTGAAGAAGCCGTCGCTGATACTTTCCACCATCAAGCGATATTTTTCTTCGTTCTCCTTCAAGGATTGTTCAATGGTTTTGCGTTCGGTGATGTCCTCGACGACGCCTTCATAATGCATGACTATTCCGGAATTGTCCTTTACAGCCCTCGTGCTTTCCTGCACGAAAATCATGCTTCCGTCTTTTCTGCACCAACAGGATTCCAATCCGAGTACAGTACCATCACGTTTCAGAAGCGTCCTGAAATTCGATCGTGGATGGGTGGATTGACTCAATGATTCATCGAGCAAGTTCTGCTCGGCAATATCATCGAAATCAGCATATCCCAGCATTTCGATCAATGCAGTGTTGGCCATGAGGATTTGGCCGTCTTGACTAATCCTGTACATGCCCATGACCGTATTTTCAAATATGCCTCGATAGATATCCGCTTCTTTCTCTTTCTTTTCGGTGTCGAATTTGACCTGCATACGTGCGATATTCTGAGCACTCACATCGCTGAAAATCTTTTCCTTTAACTCCGAGTATCTTTTATGAAACTCCAGCGCTTTTTCATAGTCGCCTTGAGCCCGGTGTAATTCGGATAGATTTTCAAGGCAACTCGCTTCCAATTCTTTTGTCTCGAGTTCCCGGGCCAGCATCAATCCTTGCCGCAGGTGAACGCGGGCCGAATCGAATCGCTCAAGTCGGGCATGAATCCTGCCGATTTTGCTATGTGATTCAGCGATGCCTTTTTTATCGTCAATTGCTTCGAAGATATCTAGGGCCTTACTTGCAAATTCCAATGCGTTTATGAATTCATGTTTGTTTTCGCAAACAGCGCCGATGTTCATATACGCGTCGGCAAGTCCCTTCCTGTCCCCGATTTCTTCCTTTATCTTCAATGATTTGTGGTAGTACTCCAGTGCTGATTCCAGATCGTTTTTTGCCTCATAGGATGTCCCGATGTTGTTGAAAGAGATTCCGATTCCCAGCTTGTCCTCAAGTTCCATGAAGATATCGAGCGCGAGCTTGTAGTATTTAAGCGCCCGATCAAAATCGTTTCGTTCATCGTAGACAATGCCTATGTTGTTATACGCTCGTGCGATTCCCCGCTTGTCGTCGATCCGCTCCTTGATCTCCAGAGCTTTCAGGTAACATTCGATCGCCTGCTGGTAATCGCCACGATTTCGATGAATTATTCCTATATTGCTGTGGCAGCTCGCTGCGCCCTTCTCGTCCCCGATCTTTTCACAAATTGCTAATGCCCTTTCAAAGGCTCCAAGGGCTTCTCCGTAGTTTCCTCTAACCCAATGTGACATCCCGATATCGAGGTGACTCTCAGCACGTCCTTCCTCGAATCCGAGTTTTTTTGAGAGGGAAAGCGCTTTTTTAGCCAGGTCCTCGGCCCGTTTGGGATCTGAACGGCAGAATTCGGAGGACAGATTTACCAGTAGCGTAACCTTTTCGCGTCCATGCTTACTTTGGTCAGACTTTTTATTCAGGGTGTCGAGTTTTTCGAGTAATAATTCAGTCTTGGTCTTGGCCACGTTCCCCGCCTTTGATTTCCCTGAAGTCTATCGGCCTGCGCAGAAAACCATGGGTTTAGCCGTGGGATTCCTTATCGTATATGTCAGCCTGTGACATCGCAACTCACGAGAGCAAATTGAAGCTCCATGTACTTGTGTCTACCGAATAAGAACGTTGGCAGTATCTTTCATACTGCAACTAGTGGTATCAAGTCCTTATCGAATAATGGCCTTGATATAAGACGGGTCAAGGATTCATCACGTGGCAATAATCTGATTCTCATGTGTATGCAATCCAAATGCAGTATTAGTAATGAGGATAGTGCATTTAGGAATTTGGAAACGGGTAAATGCCTTTTGCAGCCTATCTTGCAGATCATCATTACTCCGCAGTCGCTCCCCGAGTCCTTTCGCTCCGTTTGTTCACCACGGTGACTTGAGGGACAAAGCTTGGCGAAGACGCAAGTTTTCATACGAAGTCGGGTCAGGTTTGACGTATCCCGGTGAAATGGAATCGTCATTAAATATCTTTATCCGAAACCGCGCTGAAGGCGCGACATTCGTCAGCCCAGCACAGAGTACTGGGATATGTTTGAGCAAAAAACCTGTGCACTGATCGTGTACCACTTCATGCTCCTTACTTTCTCACTATTTCACTGGTTCTTCATCTCCTAACCCCTCACCCCTCACACCTATCACCTAACTTTCTTCTAAATCATAAGATTGAATCGTGCCAACTCCGGTCACTCCTTACTCCTCACTCCTCACTCCTTACTCAACCTTCAACATTCAACTTTCAACATTCAACCGGCCGAAGGCCGTCCTCCTCACTCCTCGCTTCTTCATAACCTGCAACCCGCCTTCGCTCTCCATAGCTTCGTCGGGCTTCGCTTTGAACCTGGAACTTTCAACCAGGACCTTCATCCCTCATCCTTCATCATTTCCGTTTCTCTTTAAATTATTAAATCAAAAAATGATTAAATCACCAAATTCCCAATTTATCCTTCATCATTTCCGTTTCTCTTTAAATTATTAAATCAAAAAATGATTAAATCATAAAATTCCCAATTCATCATTCATCAATTCCGAAACCACCTATCACCTAACTTTCAAAATCGCTGAAGGCGCTGCATTCGTCAGCCCTGAATGAAACTCATTATAGCTAAGAAAAGCGGCGTTTGGGCGAAGTGCTGGATAGGCGCGACGTGAGCACCACTCTACATACTAGAATACTATGTTCTTCTTGCCTGTAGAGCCGAACAAATCTTATCTTAAATGGCGTGAGGCACCTCCGTATCTGAGAGATGTCAATTTTCGCGTATCCATTTCACTCAGCTTCCCGCGAACAGGAGGACACCATGCGGTACACGGCACTGATTCTCTGTGCGATCTTGGTCTCAGTGATTACAGTAGCAGTCTATGCGGACATCCCCCCAATCATCAACTACCAGGGAAAGCTCACCGATTCCGGTGGGACGCCTGTTGCCGATGGGGCCTATGCCATGCGGTTCGTCATATATGACGCCGATACGGGCGGGAACCAGATGTGGAATAGCGGCGCATTCTGGGTACAGGTTACAGGGGGCGTGTTTTCCGTTCTTCTAGGTGATACAGGTCAGCCGAGTCTTAACCTCGATTTCGACGAGGATTACTGGCTGGAGATCAGAGTCGGCGGAGACATCCAGTCGCCCCGCGTTCAACTTGGATCTATGGGCTATGCATATATGGCAAGCGGTGTTGTGCCGGGAACGGAAGTGAATGGGTCGGTTGTCTCCGGTGCCGCCTTGAGGGCTCATAACACGGCGACTGCTACTGAGTCATATGGTATCTTAGGCATCACGGCGTCCACAGCCGGCCATGGTGTATCGGGAGCGGCCACTTCGGGATCGGGAGTCACATACGGAATCTACGGTGAAAGCGCGTCAACACAGGGCAGGGGAGTATTCGGCTGGGCAACAGCAACCGACGGGATCACATACGGAGTTTACGGCCAGAGTCAGTCGACCACGGGCAGGGGAGTCTGTGGTTTTGCTTCAGCGGCCACGGGGATCGGGTATGGACTCTTTGGGCAGGCTGCCTCCACAGCCGGCAGGGGAGTGTATGGCTGGACCAGCGCAACCGAAGGTGAAACCCACGGAGTGTACGGAGGAAGCGCATCCACTCAGGGATGTGGTGTAACCGGCTGCGCTACAGCCACCACCGGCCTTACCTATGGGGTTCAAGGGGAGAGTGACTCTCCTCAGGGGTATGGTGTATACGGCAGCTCGACAGCCTATAGTGGCTCATGCGCGGGAGTATTCGGATACACATCGTCAACCCAGGGTGCAGGAGTTCGTGGTGAAGCGCCCCAGGTCGGCGGCACAACGTATGGCGTATATGGAAAATCGGCCTCGTCAAACGGATTCGGGGTATATGGGTATGCGTCTTCCACCGATGGGAATCCGGTGGCTTTATTCGGTGAGCATGGAGCGCCGGGAGGGGCCGCGGTATATGGCAATGCCACCGCAACGTACGGCACTGTCTACGGGGGGAGATTCAGCAGCGCCTCAGACGAAGGCTCGGGGATCTACTCGGAAGCCCTCTCCGCTGATGGAGCTACGAATGCGGTCTATGGATTGAATGCATCCACGGAGGGAACCGGCGTGTACGGCTATGCAGCCGCTACCGAAGGTGTCACCGTAGGGATTCTCGGCCAAGTTGTTTCCACATCAGGATATGCGGGCTATTTCGCCGGACCTGCACGGGTCACCGGCGATCTCACGGTGGACGGTGACTTGCTCGGCGTAACCTATGGGGATATCACCGGCGTCACGGCGGGTACCGGTCTCACTGGTGGAGGAACATCAGGGAATGTCATATTGAACGTAGCGGCTCCGCTTTCATTGAGTGGATCGAGCGCTTCGACCATGATATCGGCGACCAACAGCGGGTCGGGTGATGCACTTTCGGGCCAATCTACCGCTACCACCGGCTATATAAACGGCGTCTACGGCTCAAGCAATTCCGAAAACGGTACGGGTGTCCACGGTGAAATCACATTCGGCATGGGTGTCAGCTATGGGGTAAAAGGCGAGAACAGCTCCACGGACGGGTATGGTGTCGAAGGTGAGTCCACGGCGACAACAGGCACCGTGTATGGGGTTCGCGGCGTCACCTATTCCCACGACGGTGCCGCGGTTTGGGGCGATGCCCAGGCCCTCGCGGGCAGTGTGTACGGAGTCTGGGGAACAAGCGGTTCAATTAACGGTACCGGCGTCTACGGCCATGCCCATGCCTTCAGCGGCCTGACATACGGTGTCTATGGGAAAACGAATTCCACCGATGGTTATGGCGTGTACTATGAGGGAGGCCTGGGGGGGACAGGGCTCATGCGCAATATCGTCGAGACAACGCGCGGCCCCACGGGACTGGATTTACATACAACCGCCGGGAATTGGGTCGAGGATTTCGGTGAAGGTCGACTCGAGAGCGGAAGAGCCCGTATAGAGCTTGATCCGGTATTCCTTGAAACGGTCACCATTGATGAAAACAATCCCATGAAGGTTTTCGTTCAGCTCAAGGATGATTGCCAGGGAACATATGTAAGACCGGGCATCACCGGATTTGATGTTTTTGAACGTAAAGGTGGTACGAGCAATGCCCGCTTCACATATCGGGTCGTTGCAGCGCAAAAGGGCTACGAGAATCGGCGACTGGAGGTCGTGACCATCGGACGGTAGTGAGCAGCTGACCAGGTCCGGCATTTCTCTTGAGAAATTCTGTAACCTGGTCCGTAAATTCCAGTAATTATAGGGACATGAAATTATGACTTTCTATCCTCGAGTTGGAAGTCGTTTTCATGATCAAGTTGCTCCCCCCGCATGACAGATTCTTGTCACGGCGTAACTAAAAACGAAGCCGGATGCTGACCGCGGATTGAGACAATCCGAGATATCGCGCGACTGAGGTAGTAGAATGATCCAATTCACGGACGATCTAATACCTGAATATGCTTGTAGCCCTAAGAACTATGAATGGTCGATTTGGTTAACTTCAGTACCAATGTCCCCTAGATACACTAGATACTGTCAATTTCATTCTCAGTTTTCCATTGTCGAAATCGTCTTTCAAGGGTAGGTTCATCTTAATAGTAGCATGGCGAGCGTGCCCTTTCGTAGGGTACTCGCCGCTTTTGGATCCCTACAGAAAGGAGCACTGCAGTGCGGAAATCGATTTTGGTTCTCTTCGTGTTTCTGATTGCAGCCGGCGTAACCCGTGCTGAGATCCCACAGGAGATCAGCTACCAGGGCAAGGTAACGGATACATCCGGAATCCCGGTTCCCGACGGTAGCTACATCATGCGATTTCGAATCTACAATGCCGCCTCTGGGGGGAGCGTCCTTTGGGATAGCGGCAACCAGAGTGTTTCGCTGACCGGTGGGATATTCGATGTTAATCTTGGTGGCGATATCGCCCCGCCGATTACGCTCGATTTTACCCAGGATTATTGGCTACTGGTAACATTCGACGGCGTGAATCAGTTCCCCCGTCAGCAGCTGACTTCGGCGAGCTATGCGTATATGGCCAGCGGGTTGGTTCCGGGAACAGAGGTGATAGGATCAGTGACGACCGGGACGGACGCTGTGTTCAAGGCAACCAATACTGCTCTCAGCTCCACCGTGTACGGAGTGCACGGGGAATGCGCCTCCACTTCTGGCTTTGGCGTCTATGGGACCGCTACCGCCAGTACTGGTTACGCATATGGAGGTCTATTTGAGTCCCAGTCCTCAGATGGCCGGGCTCTCGGTGCCTGGGCGGTCTCTTCCACGGGTAATACTTACGGGCTTTATGCACTGGTCTCCTCTCTCTCCGGCAGGGCCGTCTACGGTAGCGCGCAGCCAACGGTAGGCTATAGCATTGGAGTCTGGGGAAATAACAACTCTACAGATGGTGGATTCGGGGTATATTACTCAGGCGGATTGGCGGGTTCGGGTTCCAAAAGCTGCGTTGTCAGGACATCTCAGGGACCTACTTTGTTGTATTGCCAGGAGAGCACTGAATGCTGGTTCGAGGATTTCGGCCGGGGCCAATTGGTGAATGGCCGCGCCCGGATCGAGCTCTCACCGCTATTTCTGGAGACGGTCACTGTGGATGATATCCATCCCATGAACGTCTTCATACAGCTTCTGGATGACTGTAAGGGGACTTTCGTTCGGACGAACGCTACAGGCTTCGAGGTGAACGAGGTTGAGGACGGCACCAGTAATGCTCGGTTCGCCTACCGCGTGGTGGCTAAGCGCAAAGGATTCGAGGCGAAACGATTAGACTACTGCAAAGTCGCAGAGAGTGATACCTGTCTCTATCCGGAGCTTCGCGAAAAAGAGGGCATGGAGGCTAAGTTCGAAGGAGCTCGTATGAGCGGGAACCAATAACAGTATCATTCGCTCCGCTATCACCAAAGGCTATTTGAACCTCCGAGATCGGGATCAGGTAACATGAAAGGCGGTTGGTAGAGGTACAACAAAAGGTAAGAATCATATAAAACTATAAAACTAGGGACGTTCATTAATTTCCTAAATTGAGCGATTCTCATCTACTACAGCTTCGAGGAGACTCCTGCGTCAATCGTTTCACGATTTCGCTTCTCCACCGTATCG
>Ga0180433_10011028_pt1 | contig 10769 bp, 9 predicted proteins | sample SS_ome_8_FD_132980 | JGI IMG/M metagenome (GOLD analysis project Ga0180433, IMG submission 132980) | Hypersaline lake sediment archaeal communities from the Salton Sea, California, USA - SS_1_D_1 metaG | ecosystem: Environmental > Aquatic > Non-marine Saline and Alkaline > Hypersaline > Sediment...
TACGTCTGGTAACCGGCCGGTTCGACCATGATTTGGCCCTGGCCGGGCGGGTGCACTGCAATGTGGATACTCATTACGGAGAGATCTCCCCGGGAGATCTGTTGACCACCTCCCCCACGCCCGGATACGCCATGGTGGTCAAAGACTACCCCAGGGCGCAGGGTGCCATCCTGGGCAAAGCCATGCAGGGGCTGGGGAAAGATCAGAAGGGACAGATACTGGTGCTGGTGACTCTGCAGTGACCGGGAGGTGACCATCATGAAAAAGCATGCCATTGCGATCATGATCGCCTTCCTGGGGATCATCGGGACGATATCACCCGGTCAAACGCAGGTGGTCAGCAGGGATGATGCCCGGGCCCTGGCCGGCGGCTGGATCGATGTGATCATCCGGAACGAAGGCGGCTGGGGCGGTGCCGGGGCCGCTGAGGTGGCCGATGTGCAGGAGTTCAGGCGGGGAGACCGGGTTCTTGGCTACTTCTGTCGGGTGAGACCCGGCGGCTATATCGTTGTCTCCCAGCGCAGGGAGCTGGTGCCGGTGAAAGCCTACTCCGCGACCGGCGATCTGGATCCCTGGCTCGATGAGGGCATGGCCGATCTGATCAAGGGGGGCATGGAGCAGGTCCTGGATCATATCGAACACCAGCTCGGTCCGGTAGGAGACGTCCGGACGGAAGAGCTGGTTGCCATCATCGACGTCAACTACCAGCCGGCCTGGGAAGAGCTGGAGCGGGGCGGCTCGAAGATCAACTACCAGGCAGGCGATGTCCTGCTGACCTCCTCCTGGCACCAGGGCATTCCTTATAATCTGGACTGTCCGGGTCCTCCGCTTGGCGATGACTGTACAGCATCCTTTTGCTATGTGGGCTGCGTGGCGACCGCCGGCGCCCAGATCATGCGCTACTGGAACTGGCCGCCATACGGAGTGGACAGTCCATACGACGACGTCATTGCCTGGTGGAACATACCCGATACGCTGCACACAAACTCACCCGCAGCCCTCGTCGACGCCGTGGCCGAGCTGTGCCACGAGATCGGCATCGCGGTGGGGATGGATTACTGCGAGGGGGCATCTCATCCCTGTGCATCGGTGAGCGAAACAGAGGACATGATCGGTGTGTACGAGGATCACTACCATTACCACGACGACTGCAGTAAACGGAATCGCAACGATTACAGCGCGGTGGACTGGTTCGAGCTGATGAAGATCGATCTTAATATCAACCGGCCGATTCAGTACCGGGTGGAGAATCACTCCATCGTGGCCGACGGATGGATGGAAGTCGGCGGTGTCCCGATCCGGCAGGTTCACATGAACTATGGCTGGGACAATAATGCCACCACCTGGTATTCGCTGGATTCACTCTATCTGGGCGGGATCGACGAGGAATACATGCTCATCGGCATCTATCCGGCGCAGTCCATGCATAATATCATCGAGGATGGGACCTACCCCCCGGACTCATTTCCCTTCCGCTATTTTGATCGGGACATCACCGGCAATAACGCCACCTTCGAGAGCGGCCAGTATCTTCAGTTTATGCCCAATATCCGTTTGGAGTGCACCAGCACCACCGGAGGCTCCATTCGATTCTATGGATCGAGCTCTGATACCACCTATCTTTACACCAGAGGGAATGTATCCGATGGTGCGCGCCTCTATGGCGGCGCCATCAAGCTGAGCCGATATGGCGGTATGAAGTTCTATTAGAAGCAGCCGGAAGAGGCGGACATGAAAAAGTCACTGTTTATCATACTGATAGCATCCCTGGCGATGACGGCGTTCTTATCGCCGGCCCATGGAGAGACGATTGTCGCCAGCCAGGCCGAGCTGCTGCGCGGATATGACCAGAGCGATAGAGTGTATACCTGGGTGCAGATCGACAGCCTGATCTCCTATTTTCACCAGAGGAAGATCGGCGAGGCGACCGTGGAGAAGGACTTCATTCGCTATATCTTCAACGTCAACACCGGCCAGCTCGTCGAGCAGACCACACGTTGGCGGGAGGAATTGCCGGAACGGGTCAGCCCGGCGATCGCCAGAGAACAGGTGGAATATCTGGTTGAGGGCGTGGTGGACACCACCAGGCTGTACTTTCTATCTCCCGATACCGACGTCTATCCGATCACCCCCAGACCGACGGGCCCCTGCTGGATCGTGACCAGCCGCGACGGAGACAGGCTCATCATCACCATCTTCGACGCCATCACCGGTGAGAAGCTGGGCCACGGGATTCCACCTCCATCTGCAGGGCTCAGCCTGACCGGTCCGGGGGTGGACGATATCTATGACTGCTCCGAGCCCTGGACCGCCTGGTACGAGAATGCGCGAGACTGGTTTGAGACCTTCGGCTATCCGACGACGGCCCTGGAATACCCCAGGACCGCCACGATTCAGAGCTATATTCAGAGCGATGAGATGGCCGTGTTCTATGAGCAGGCCCATGGGGGGAGTTGGGATTTTCGAAATTGGTGCCCCGAATATACCACCGCGGGCGACATAGAGACGTGGCTTGACGGATTTGCCAGCGTGCCGTTCGCCTTTATCGGCAGCTGCAACGGGCTGTGCGACACCACCGATGATCATCTCTCCTACGAATTCAGAAAGGGTTCGAGCAAAGGAGCCGTCACGGTCGGATATTGCGGCATGGCCGGTCCCAGCTGTGGGTTGCCGTGTTATGAGTACTCGGTAGACTGGCAAAACACCATGTTCAACTGGATGGCCAATGGGAATACCGTATTAACTGGATTTAATCAAGCCAACTTGGCCTATCCCACCTGTGCCAGTGGCAACTGTATGCGAATCGCCGGAGACACCAGCGTGCGATTGGTGTCGCCGTTGATCCGCAGCCTGTGCGGCGACGTCTATGACGGAGACCTGGGGCCGCTGACCTGGAGACCCTGCCGGGACTACTACATCCGCTGCTGGCTCACCGTGCCGGGCGGGGAAACCCTGACCATCGATCCCCATGTCGGCGTCGCATTTATGAATAGCTCCAAGATCACTTCCCATGGCACCTTGAATGCCAACGGCTCGACAGCTCAGATCAGGTTCTATGCGGACGGGGATACCTCTAAGGGTATGGAGTTCACCGGCCAGATTCGGGTCCGGAATGGGGGGCAGATAAAGATCTATGAATAAAGATTGAGATGATACTATATGCGGATGAACGGGATCGAGCTATCGGGAGCAGAGCGGGCTGCGAAAGCCCGGAGCTGCCGGAGGGAAAACCCGGCTGCCGAATCAACGGAAACAATGACTGAGATCGGCCGGACCAGGTGCCTCTATCGACCGATCCCGGCTGTATCAAAAGACCCTCCCGGATGCCCGGGAGGGTCTTTCTTGTCGATACCCGAGGACGGGAAAAAGCCTCTTTACCGCAGCAAGATGATTTTGCGGGTCTGGATCGAGTTGGCAAAGCTCAGGCGGACAAAATAGACCCCGCTGGCCGCCTCCCCGGCGTCCCACCGGACCTGATGTTCGCCCGCCCGAAGAGATCCGTCGGCCAGCGTGGCCACCTCCTGACCCAGGATGTTGTAAACTTTCAGCAGAACGTCTCCGCGATGCGGCAGGTGAAAGGAGATCGTGGTCGTCTCGTTGAAGGGATTGGGATACGGCGGTCGCAGGGCGAACGATACGATGGGACGGCCGGTTTTCTCCCCGACGGCCGAGGGGAACTCCGTGATCTGAGCCGTGTAGACCCCGTTGCCATGCGTGGCCACGGCCACCATGCCGTCCGATTGGCGGACGTCAATCATGTCGATGACCACATTGCCGATGGTGGAGGCGCCCTCCTGGGTCCAGATGGTATTGTGCCCGTCCAGGCTCGAGGAGGAGAACAGACCGACGCTGGTGCCCGCAAAGTAGACCGGTCTGTCCTCCACATGGAGGATCGAGACCCAGCGGATCGACGGCCCGCTTCCGCTGCCATCGGGGTGTTCCTCCAGATTCCCGCTGACCGGCGTCCAGCTCTCACCGCCGTCCTGAGATGCGTAGATGCTGATGACGCCGTAATTGGGAAAGGCGACGATCACCCTGTCGACATCTTCAGGATCGACGGCGATGCAGTGGATGTAGGGACAATACGGGTAGTAGGGGAAGTTCTGACCGGTGATCTCGACCGGCACCGGCTGTCCCTGATGCGGGTCGTCCAGCTTGAACAGACGGCCGTCCTGAGAACCGTAATACAATCTTCTGGGCTCTGCCGGGGACATCCCCAGCGCCGAGGTGTAGGCATCTTTCACGCTGTCCAGGCGAGTCCAGTTCACATCGGTGGGTTCCGGCGGAAACACCTCGGGGATAGCGGTCAGATCGGAGTTGCGCCACATCTGGGTCCGCCAGGGCAGATACATGATTGTATCATCGTGAGCATCGAGGAGAAACGGGGGCAACCAGAGAGAGCCCCCGGCGATCGACGCCGGAGTGATCTCCGTCCAGTGGTGATCCCCGCCGGGAAAAGTATGCCGCCATATGGTGAAGGTCCCCGCCTGGCTGGTGTAGAAATATTCACCGCCGTCGCTGATCGCCGAACAGCCGCCGTCGGTGGAGCCCCTGAATATCGACGTCCAGGGGACGGAGGGGTCCGGAGAATGGGTGAAAAGCCATGAGTTGTCCTGGGTTCCTCCCAGGACGGTGGGGCTGCCCGGGGTGCCGTGATCCAGAGTGATGGTGTAGAATTGGGCGGTCAGGTAGCCGTTGTTCAGCGATTCCCAGGCGATGTGGTACTCGCCGGATGACGGATTGAGCAGGGGCTCGGCCATGTTGTCGCCGGTCCGGAACAGTCCGCCGTCATTTCCCACGATCATGGCGTTGGGATCCGAGGGATAGAAGACGATGGAATGCTGGTCCACATGGAAATCGCTATACCCGCCGATCAGTTCGAAGGACTGTCCCCCGTCGGTGCTCCGGAAAAGCCCGATGGTTCCCAGAAACAGCGTTTCTGTATCGTCAGGCTTGACGTACAGGATGAGCATGTTTCCACCATAGGTGGTCATCTCTCCGCCATAGGGTAAGCCCGCGGAGAGGTCCGTCCAGCCGGCGCCCGGTTCGTATTTTCTGAGCTGCTGTTTCCAGTGGGCCACCTCGGTCAGACAATAGAGCACCTCCTCATCGGACGGCGCCAGGGCGATGACGGTCCGGGTGGTCGTATCCGGCCAATCAGGGGGTGAGATGTTCTCCCAGGTCTCTCCATCGCCGGATCGGTAGATGCCGCTGGCCGGTCCCTTGCCTCCCACCGCGGCATAGACCGTTTCTGTGCTGCTCAGGGCGATATCGGTGCTGGGGTACTCAGCCCCGAAATCCAGGACATGCTCCCAGGAGTCCCCGCCGTCGAGGCTCCGGAACAGCCCGGTGGAGGTGGCGGCGTAAACGCCATCGGTGCCGAAGGTGGCCAGCTTCCAGATGAAATCGAACGGATCGGTGGCCGCGGGCGTTCCCGAGACCGTGGAGGTCAGCGTCTGCCAGCTCTCTCCGCCGTCCACGGATTTGAAGATGCCGTCGCCCCGATAGAACGTTCCGGTGCCGCCCGGACCGGAGGCGCTGCCGGCGCTTCCCGATGACCATTCGCCCGTTCCGTAGTACCAGATGTTCTCTCTGCCGGAGGATGTGTTCTGGGTGATGCAGGAGACGCTGTGCAGTTGATCCGCTGCCGTGGTCTTTCTCCAGGAAGCGCCGCCGTCGGTCGATTTCCACATGCCGCTGGACACGCAACCGGCCAGGATGGTGTTCTCATCGGTCACATCCAGGGCCAGCGCTTTTGTCCGGCCGCCGATGTTGACGGGCCCCCGGGACTGCCATTGCGCGTCGCCAAGGAGTTTTTCTCCAGTCCTTCTGCTGGCCAGATTGTTGACCAAATGCAATTGCCGAATGCCGATATCTCCGGGGATCATGTTGGTCCGCGGATCCCGGAGGAGTTGCCAGCGGTACTGGGACCGGGCTCGGGGATTTTCCTCCGTGCCTTCTGCAGCCTGAGAGCGGATGCGGCCCGGTTTTTGTGATGAACCCGGACCTTTCGTCCGGAAATAAGAGATGCCCAAAAGACCCATGACCAGGATGATCCCGATGACCATGACCAAGCCCAGCCGTTTCATGCTCATCATCCCCTTCAAGGAAAAGGTGTCAAGAGCGCTCCCGGGGCGTTCGACGCTTCACTAAAAAAGGGGCAAAGTGTTCTTTGCCCCCTGAAATACGTTCCTGTCTCGTCTCTGGATTGTCCCGCCAGGCATTACGGTCTCTTTTCGAGAATATACCCGAGCAGTTTATACACCAGCCGGGCAGTCGCAAAATCGGAGGCCACCTGGCCGGGTATGGGGGCCAGCTCGACCACGTCGAAACCGACCACGTTCTTCTCGGCGGCCACCCGGCCAAGCAGATCGAGAGTCTGCCGCCAGGACAGCCCGCCGGGCACCGGCGTACCCACCGCCGGCAGGATCCCGGGATCCAGCCCGTCCAGATCGACCGTCACGTAGACCTCACTGGCCAGCTCCCCGACGACCCGGTCGATCCAGTGAGGATCCTCACGGATCTGGTGGGCGAAAAAGATCCTCCGATCCTCGGCCGCGGCGAAGTCCATCTCCTCGCGCGACAGACTGCGGATGCCCACCCCGACCGTGGGGCAGAGCTCGCCCACCCGGCGCATCACCGAGGCGTGGCCCCATTTGGTGCGGTGATAGCTGTCCCTCAGATCGGCGTGGGCGTCGATCTGCAGGACGCACAGGCCGAGGTGTTTTTCCTGATGGGCCTGAACCGAGCCGACGGTAACCGAGTGCTCGCCGCCCAGCACGGCCAGGAACTTATCCTGATTGAGATAGCGGCGGCAGCGCTCCCGGATCTCCTGGATCATCCCCTGGGGACTGCTCAGATTCGGCCAGACCGGCGGGGCCGTGTGGATGCCCGCCAGAAAAGGCTCGGCGTCCAGCTCCTCATCATAGATCTCCAGGTGGGCGGAGGCGTCGATGATGGCCGCCGGCCCGAACCGTGTGCCGGGCCGGTAGCTGACCGTGCCCTCGTAGGGCACCGGCAGGATCACGGCCCGAGATGTCTCCAGGGGCGAGTCGATGCCTAAAAAGGCGCCAGGCACAGCGGCCTCATCGCTGATCTTTTTGGATTCGGTCTTTCTCCCGCTGTCCTCTTCGCGTGTATCCTTCTCGCTCATGTCTGCCCCCGATTCCTTTGCGCCCCGGTGGCCCGCTCCCCCAGCCAGTCGGCCAGGGCCGAGGCCAGCAGTGGCAGGGCGATGGTGGCGTCGCAGTGTACCGAGACCTTGCGGGCGCCGGACGATATCTTTCCCCACGACTGGGCCTCGGAGAAGGTGCATCCGGACAGGCCGCCCCAGTGAGGTGCATCCGCGGTGATCTGCACGGCATAACGGTGGCCGGAGACCTCGTCGCCGCGCAGCGCGGCGGTCACCTCGGTCTGCTGGATGAAGTTCTTTGGCGTCCCCCCGCCGACGTAGATAACCCCGGTGGAGGAGGCCGCGGCGGCCAGATCGGCCGTCTCCCGCACATCGGCGACGACATCGAACTGCACCGCCGGAGGCTGATCCGGATCGCCCACGGCCAGGGCGATGGCGATGGCGATGGAGGAATCCCCGATGGCCGGACAGTAGACCGGCACCTTGGCCCTGGCCGCGGCCGTGAGAATGCCCTCCTCGTCCGACTCCTCCGACAGCCGCTCTCCCAGCAGGCGGAGAAACTCGCGCGTCGTATAGGGATTTTCTCCTGGCAGCCCGGCGGCGAACTCGCTGATAAAGCGGTCGGTCTGCTGGAATTCAAGATCGCTGGCGAAGGTGTCGTAGATGCGGTCCACCTGATGTGACCGCAGCTCCTCGTCGTCGGCGGCCGCCGAACCCTGGAAATGCTTCCTTCCCAGGATCTCGTGGCAATCATGGAACAGATTGGCGCCGGTGGAGACCAGGCAGTCGATGAGGCCGTTCTGCAGCAGGAAGACGATCACCTTGCGCATCCCGGCGGGGACCATGGCCCCGGCCAGGCCGAAGAAGATGTAGGCCCGATCCTCGACCATCTGTTTCCAGATGGAGAAGGCCGTTCCCAGGTTTCTGCCCTGGAAAGAGGTTTTGGCCATTCGCTCGAGCAGCTGGCGGGCGTTCAGAGAGCCGTCCACCCGAAAGGGATCGACCGGCGTATCGAGAAATGAATGTGACATGGTTTCTGGTTCCGTCTGTGGATCCGGCCGAGCCGGGGCCGGCCGGAAGGAGCCCGGCGGAGCAAAGTTCGGCCGATCATGGTGTAAGTATCCGGCTGAATGAGGTCCGGCCGGGCATCGTGGGCCGCTTGTTTTACAGGATCAGGATAGCCGCTGCCAATACGGTCGTCCACAGGCCTTCCTTATTGCCCACGGCCGACTGGGTGATGTTAGTGGTGCGGACGATCTGTCCGCTGATCTTCCAGAGCTCCTTTTTTTCATCGTAACTGCTGTCGGGATCGAATTCGACCCCCAGGGTGTAAGCCAGCATGCTGGCGGCCAGGTCCTCGGCGTAATCTCCGGAAACGCTCTCTTTCTGTCCGAATCCGTGGTGCTCCGAGAGGTAACCATAGTTTTCCCGGTCCTTGGGCAGCGCCACGCCGATGGAGGCCGCCAGAAGGCGGTGGGGTTCGTTGGTGGCATCCTGACTGAGCACACAGTGAATGATCTGTCCCGGGGAGAGCAGTCCAAGACCCGCCCTTCTGGAGACCAGCTGGCAGTTCGGCGGCACGATGCTGGAAACCTTGACCAGGTTGTACTCGGCGATGCCGGCGCTGCGCAGGGCCAGCTCGAAGCTGGACAGCTTTTCTTTGTGGCGCCCAACGCCTTTAGTGAGAAAGAGTTTTCTGGGTATCCAGGGCCTGGTGGCGGAAGCCTGATCCTTTTTGGTCAATGTCCTTGGCTCCTCTCGAAGGTATTCTGCGTACAGGTGATTTTTTCATGGCGATGGTCTCAATAGTCATACTGGGGTGGACTCTCCTGCTGGACGCCCTCCTCCTCCTCGAAGTCTCCGGTCTTGTCCTCCATGCCGGTGGTGTCGGACATGGCCGCTCCCGTGGTGGCCGGTTCCTCCTCTTGGGCCGTATTCTGCTGCATGGCTTCCTCTTCCTCCTTGCAGCCGAGACACCCAAAAATGGCCATGGTCAGAAAGAGAACACACAGGATCCATACCAGACATCGCCTGGTCATCGATATCATCTCCTTTGTTTGACACGCAGCGCCGGTCCGTCCGACGGTCTCGGTCCAGCCGCCGCGAGGTTGGAGGATCGTTATGGTTTATTCCAGGATGGCCATGATGTCATCGGCGTCGATGAACAGAAATTCCTCATCATCGACGGTCATCTCGGTCCCTGAGTACTTGCCGAACAACACCTTTTGACCTTTTTTGACCTCCAGGGGGATTCTTTTCCCGTTCTTATCCACGCGTCCCGGGCCGACGGCGATGACCTGGCCCTGCTGCGGTTTTTCCTTGGCCGTATCGGGAATGATGATACCGCCCACCTTTTGTTCCGGCTCTTCCAGTCGGCGAATGAGAACCTTGTCACCGAGAGGTTTCATCTTCGATTTCATCGGCACACCTCCCTGTCATCATCAAGAGAAATGGACTGGATTTTTCTTCCTCCACAGAGGGAAAAAGATAACCACAGTTGCCAGGCGGGGCAAGAAAAAAGTGCTCGGCGGGGGCACGGTGGCTTTTTCATTTGACAAGCAGGACTCATAGATGTATTCTTTTGGATGGAACAATGCCTTCCTATCCTTCGTATGGATCAGAGGGGCGGGGATTGCACGGGAGCGAGGGATCCGACGATACCGCCTGAGGGAGGAACCGAGATGAGATATTGCAGTCACGCAGCACGGATGATTGCGGCGACGATCCTGGTCCAGATAGGCGCCATGGCCGGGAGTGGATTCGGACAGGTCGGCCTTTCGGAAAAGGCGGCCTTCGCCGGCCTGACAGCGCCGGGAATGACGGCATGGGGAACGATGTCGCCGGGGGTCCGGAATCAGCTGATCATCGATTCCCAGGAAGGCCGCCGCGGACGGGTGGAGAGCGGCTTGAGCATGCACTACAACCGGGTGGACGGCCTCTATGTCCAGCTGGGTCTGGACACCGACTGGAAGCGGCCGGCCCTGCTGCGTTTCTTCGCTCGCGGGGGATATGCCTTCAAGGGAGAAGCCTGGCGCTATGAGGTCGGCCTGGAGCGCTGGATTCCGCTGGGGCCGGCCCGTTTGACCCTGGGCGTGCACAACTATGATCTGACCCACAGCGAAGACGAGTGGCTGCTGCCCATGGTGGAGAACAGCGCAGCGGCCTTTTTCTTCCGCGAGGATTTCATGGATTATTACCGCCTCACCGGGACCAGTTTTCATATCGATACCGAGCTGTACCGGCGCCTGACCGTGGAACTGGCCTATCTGCTGGATGAGCACGAATCCCTGAAACGGACCACCAGCTGGAGCCTGTTCGGAGGCGATAAAAAGTTCCGGGACAATCCGCCGGTGATGGAAGAAAAGGTCTACAGTCTGCTGATTCGCCTGGGGTACGATACCCGCGATGATTTTATGGAGCCGGCCGGCGGTTTTCTGGTCGAGGCCGTCTATGAGAAGGCAGGTGGCGGATTGGGCGGGGATCTCGATTTCGAGCGCCTCCTGGTGGATGCCCGCAGATACCTCTACCTGACCCGACACGAGAACATCGACCTGCGATTTCGAATGGGCACATCCGCAGGAGACCTGCCGGTCCAGATGGCCTTCGATCTCGGAGGACTGGGATCCCTGAGGGGATA
>Ga0180433_10011030_pt1 | contig 10768 bp, 11 predicted proteins | sample SS_ome_8_FD_132980 | JGI IMG/M metagenome (GOLD analysis project Ga0180433, IMG submission 132980) | Hypersaline lake sediment archaeal communities from the Salton Sea, California, USA - SS_1_D_1 metaG | ecosystem: Environmental > Aquatic > Non-marine Saline and Alkaline > Hypersaline >...
CGGGTTCAGGAAGAATGGTGTTTATTCGACTGGACAACGAGCACCGTAATCAGAACAATACACTCGTTGGAATATGCAGCGAGGCTATGGTTTCGATGGAAGGCTCTTCGGGCAAGAAGAAAATCGAGGAACTCCCGTCAGCAGAAGAGATCAAGCATCAACCTGTAAGCACTGATCAAATATTCTATGAAGACCTCGATACAGATACGTATTTACCACCATTGATAAAACCGTTTTCCCTCTTTACAATACTAAAGTGGGCGGCTGCAGTTAATGACTACGGTCCGCACCATTTTGATCATCAGTTCGCTACGCAAATGCTGGGAATGCCCAACGTAATCGCTCACGGACCACAAAATACCGCTATCCTTGCGCAACTTGTTACAAACTGGATAGGCAAAGAGGGTATGCTAACGAGACACTACGTTGAAATGCGTGGTAATGTGTTTCCCGGCGATACAATTACGTACCTGGGAAAGGTAGCGAAGAAATACATTCAGGATGGAGAAGCCTTCGTAGACATAGAAAGCTGGGCTGAGAATCAAAACAGACGCAGGGTTTCATTAGGCAAATCGACTGTAATACTACCGCAGAGGAAGTAGATGTTTGCATTTAAAGGTTATCGCGCGCTTTCATGGTTCCGTATTAAAGGATCTCAAAATAAGAAACAAAAAACAGAGAATATAAAAATAGACAGACCACCGAGAATTCCAAAAATCAAATACATTAAATACTAACCAGGTTCTGAATGGCTCTAGAGTATGTCCATTTGCCGCTGGGGGAAGATATACATTTCCTCGCCGGATACTACACACCCCTTAAAGAGTACAAGCTCAACTACAACGGTCGAGATGTGCTCTGCGTTATTGGGTCATCATGTGTAGAATCAGGATGCTGCGGCGGACGGAGCGGCACATATGCTATCGTGCCAGGCTATATCATAGCCTGGCAGTGTCGTACCAGCGATCGTGGCCTTCCTATAACAGAGATAGAGCCAATTCTGGACGAGACTTCTAAGCGCGAAGTCGCAGCCGCGCTCAAGGCCAGCGAGGTGGTTTGGACAATAGATTTCTGGTAACCATCAATCCTCCTCACACTAAAGCATAGGCCTATTCACTTTCGTGAATTCCTTCTAAATTAATCTGGATAAATATTGCCATTTACTCTGCTTTAGGTTTAACATAGGTAAAGATTCGTGTTAAGCATAAGGGAGCCAAGCTAATTGTGAAGAAAGACTATTATCAAATCCTTGGTGTTAGCAAAAACGCCAGTGATAATGACATTAAGAAGTCTTATCGCAAGCTGGCGATGGAGTATCACCCAGACCGAAATCCCGGCAAGGAAGAGTGGGCTAATCAAAAGTTTAAAGAGATAAACGAGGCCTTTTCTGTACTTGGTGATCCGGAAAAAAGAAAGAGATACGATCGCTTCGGTACTGCGGAAGGAATTAATGTCGGGGATGTATATTCCAATCCATTCACCAAAGGAACCTTTGAGGATTTAATGAAGGACTTTGGCGGAGCAGGTCTTGGCTTCGACTTTCTGGAAAATATATTCGGGGGGATTTTTGGTGGCGGCCGAGCTTCAAGAAGAGGATTCCAGGGTCCTGTAAATGTTAAATTCCACACAAGGGGCGGAGCAGTTAATATCGATGAAATTTTAGGTAGAACCCAGAAAAACAAACCCATCCGTTATGAAATTACTATTGCCGAGGACGATGCCAAGAAGGGCACAACAAAAATCCTTACCAGGAATGGCAGACGATTTGAGGTTAAGATCCCGCGAAACGTACACACCGGCAGCAAGATCAAACTTCGCAATGCGCTCCAAAAAACCGACGGCCGCTCAGGCGACATTGTAATACTTATCAAGGTTAAGACAGGCAATAAAGCGACGATATAGTAATTCGTCTCTCGCCACCCAAATTTAGGGTTGAAATTCGGATTTTACTGTCGACATCTTTCACACTTTTTGCAACAATATTTAACTTCAATGATCAGCAATCGAGCCTCATCAACTTTTTGGGCGGGGAAAAGAGGTAAAATGGACATAACAATTAATAAAACTAAACTCTCTCTTGTACAGGGTGATATTACTAAGCAAAATACTGAAGTAATTGTTAACGCCGCTAACTCTGGATTAATGGGTGGCGGCGGTGTCGATGGGGCGATCCACCGTGCAGGCGGACCGGTAATTCTCGAGGAATGTAAAAAAATCCGCTCAGAACGAGGCCGATTACCAACCGGTCAGTCGGTAATCACCACAGGAGGTAATCTCAAAGCAAAGTACGTAATCCACACCGTAGGACCAGTGTGGAATGGAGGACATGAAGGTGAGCCAGACCTTCTAGCAAGTGCGTACCGCGAAAGCCTGAAACTCGCTACTGTAAAAGCCCTTACGACTTTCTCCTCTCCTTCCATTATCAACGGTGTTTACGGATATCCGGTTAACCACGCCGCCCAGGTAGCGCTTCAAACACTGATCGATTTCATAAATACAAACAGTTCTTTATCGCAGATATATTTTGTCCTGTTCGACTCTGCAACCTTCGACGCATACGAACAGACACTAAAAGACCTTACAACGAAATAACCGTGGCTTTATGAAAATCGTCTACCATCCACGATTTAAAGAGGTCTATGAAAGCGATCCGGCAGCAAAGGCCGGTCGAATGGAATGTATTGTCGATGTACTACTACCACATTATGATTTTGTTACTCCGGAGGCGGCCTCAGTTAATGATATTTTACTGGTTCATACGCCTCGTCACGTATCCAGAATCCAGCGATGGCCCGAGCTTTACGAAATGGCTCTTCTTGCGGCAGGTGGCGCTGTGCTATCGGCGCAGTTAGCTTGTGAAGGAGAACCGGCTTTCGGTGTAGTACGACCGCCCGGTCATCATGCCAGCCCCGATGGATGCTGGGGATTCTGTTTCTTCAATAATATCGCCATATCCATCGCCAAGCTTCGCGAACAAGGGAAAATTACCAGCGCCATTATACTGGACATTGACATGCATTTCGGAGACGGGACAGATACCTTTTTTAGCAGAATCAATGACGTAGTAGTGTTGAATCCCGGAGGGAATCGACAAGAATTTCTCGATGAAATATCCCGCGTTCTGGAGAGAGAAAACGCAGATATTATCGCCGTCTCCGCCGGTTTCGATCGCCACGAACTGGACTGGGGAAGGCAGCTGAAAACCGAGGACTATCGAATTATTGGAGAAAAAGTGAAAGATTTCTCAGAACGTGCTTGTCAAGGAAGACGATTTGGTATTCTGGAAGGCGGGTATAACCTCGATGTCTTGGGTGAAAATGTTAAAGCATTTATCGATGGAATGAATTAGAAATAAACTTTTTATAGAAAAAAGTCTTCAACTTACCATAAAACTCTTGACATCACAGAGCCATCGGTTTAATATCTCTCTACTTTTCCTTCAAAATAGTCACCTCTATCGAAAGGTGTATTGTATGTCCCCACAGATGTCAAGGACTGTATTACCTTTTACCGCTATTGTTGGGCAGGAGAAGCTCAAGCTTGCCTTAATCCTGAACGCCGTTAACCCCGGTCTGCTCGGCGTCTTAATACGGGGAGAAAAAGGTACAGGGAAGTCTACGGCAGTACGAGCCCTGGCTGACCTGTTACCGGAGATAGATGTGATCCGTTGCCCATTCAACTGCAGTCCCAGCAATCCTTCGCTTCAATGCGAGAAATGCGGGGATAATCATAACAATAACAGAGATTTACATATTATGCGACGTAAAATGAGGGTTGTGGAATTGCCGCTGGGAGCAACGGAGGACAGGGTTACGGGAACGCTGGATATAGAAAAAGCTTTAAGAGAAGGAATAAAGGCGCTGGAGCCGGGTATTCTTGCTGAAGCAAACCAGGGTATTTTATATATAGATGAAGTGAATCTGTTAGACGATCACCTCGTTGATATTTTGCTTGATTCCGCTGCTATGGGGGTTAATACAATAGAAAGAGAAGGGATATCCGTTTCACATCCTTCGAGGTTTATTCTTGTCGGTACTATGAATCCCGAGGAAGGAGAACTTCGTCCCCAGCTTTTGGATCGCTTTGGACTGTCAGTCGAGGTTAAAGGACTGAAACAACCTGACGAACGTATCAAAATCGTAAAGATAGTTGAAAAATTCGAAAAAAATCCCGAATCGGTTATAGCGAACTATGAAGATGCTCAAATTAGGCTGAGAGAACGTATTCTAAAAGCCCGCAAATTGCTCGAGGATGTCCAGATATCCGAGGAGCTTTTAGAAATAATAACCCACATTTGTATTGCGTTCGAGGTACACGGTCATCGTGCTGACTTTCTTATCGCGCGTACTGCCAAAACGCTTGCAGCATATAACCATAGACAAAATGTTGTCAGGGAAGACATTCAGGAAGCAGCGGAATTGGTACTTCCTCACCGGATGCGCAGATTACCTTTTGAAGAACCAAAACCTGTTCGCCAGAAGGTCGAGGAAATTCTACAGCAACAGAAAATACCTTCTACTGACAGAACACACGTTGAGTCTGATGAAGGTGAGGATGAAAAAACCGACGATGACGATGAATCTCACACGCGGAGCCATAAGAATCGGGGCAGGTTAAAACAGCAGTTCGAAGTCAGGCCGCGCAAAAGAGTAACTATCAAGGCCAAAAAGGACAAAAAACGAAGGACAGGTTCGGGACGAAGAGCACAGACCTTTACTACACATAGTGGAAAATATGTAAAAGCGAAGATTCCGGACGGCAAGACCAGTGACCTTGCGATCGATGCCACAATCCGGGCGTCAATTGCAAGGAACGGCAACCTCAATATAGAAAAACAGGATCTTCGAGAAAAGGTCCGAGCAAAGAAGGTATCATCCGTCATTGTATTTGTTGTCGATGCATCCGGTTCCATGGGTGAAAAGCGCGAAATGAAAATGGCAAAAGAGTCGGTGATGGCATTATTGGAGGATTCTTATAAGAAAAGAGACAAAGTTGCTTTTATCGCCGTGTGGGGAGATGAGGCTACAGTTCTTCTTCAACCGACATCAAGTGTACAGATGGCGGTAAAACTGCTTAAACGACTTCCCATAGAAGGAAAAACACCTCTGTCTGATGGATTATATAAAGGACTTACCATATTAAAAACCCAGAGGTGGAAAAATAATAATATTGTACCAATCATGATACTGGTCTCCGATGGCAGAGGCAATGTGCCGATATATAATCACGCAAAGACCGAAGCTCTTGCCCTTGCCAGGGAAATTAGAAAAGAAGAAATAAACCTGGTAGTTATAGATTCTGATGACGGTTTTTTGAACTTGGCGTATAACCGGGAAATAGCCGAGGAAGGAGGTGGTAGCTACTATAGACTAGATGATCTTGATTCCCATAACATCGTCGACATAGTAAAAGCCCTATCCATGTTTGGCGAAGATGGTAATCCAGCGGTACGCAGAATATCCAGATGAGAGGGGCAAACTATGAGAAAAAGAAATTCATTTCTAACAGAGGGGGAACGAAATTCATTGATCCTGGTTGGACGAGGCCTGTCAAATCAGGAAATAGCCGAAGAGCTCGATGTACCTATTAGTAAAGTAAAAATGTATTTGTATCAATCATGTAATAAATTAAAAGCAAACAACAGAATAGACGCAGTAATACTTGCCCTGAAGCAAAAGGCCATAAAAATCCATGAAATTTACTCTTTCGAAGAACTTGTAGATTTAGTAGTATCCATTGAGCCTGACATGATTGACAAACTGGCCGAGATGTTACGAGAACGATGGGACAGAGAAAGAGCTTCGACCATAAATAACCAGGTAGTACACGTGTCTTAAGGTTTAATATATTGCAATTCTTAATAATAATAAATAATCCATCTAACGTACTAAAAATTTTCGTATCCTCCCAGAGTACACAGCCCTGGTTAAAAATTAGACTTTAGTTAGGTTAATCTGCTTGACTAAAATGTCATCTTAAAGTATGTTCTTGTGCACAAAGGATTATTTGTAGTTCTTTGGTACTATTGTTGTGTCTGTATCTTCTCGATGGCCACAGTGGACACGTTCCTAGTTTATTAAACATACTTGGAGAAACAAGTGAGTAACAGGCATGATTGCGTTCTGACTAATCGAGAACGTGAGGTTCTATGTTTGGTTGCCCGTGGCATGAGCAATCAGGAAATAGCTGACTTCCTCTGCACATCTACCAGTACTGTCAAGATGTTTATTTATCAAGCATGCATTAAACTCAGGGCAAACAACAGGGCACAGGCGTTTATCACCGCCGTACGAGACGGGGGAATCCGCGTCTTTGATGTATTTACGTTGGAAGAGGTCGTCGATCTCCTTAGTTCACTTGACCCTGAGGCCATTGATAAGATAGCTCAACTGCTAAAACTCCGCCTTGAGCAACAAAAGACTGTACCACAGAATAGCCAGTTCGCTGCTGTAAACACATAGATAGCTTTCCACTACATCCGCCGCATTACTTTCCATAAAAACTAGACTTAAGTTATGGAATAAAGTCAGTCTAATTGCATTGACGGCAACAACAATGCTTCTTATCCTCAGTATATAACTTTAGTATTACTATGTAATCCAGAACTAACAAAAGCCTATTATCTCAGCGTTCGCAATTATTTCAATAAAAGCTGAGGGAAAGGATTGGGAAATAAAGCATGACAAAAAATGTAAAAAAAATGGAGACTGACGTTGTTGTTGCCGGCGCTGGCCCTGGAGGGTGCACCGTCGCTCGAGAACTCTCGAAAAAGGGTATTAAGGTAATTCTCATTGATAAAGGTGTCTATAGCAAGATGTTCTACGGCTCGTTATTAGCACCTATACGCTACATGGAAAAGTATGGCTTTCTATTCAGAACTGTCCAGGGAGATTGGATCGTCCAGGGAAAGGGATTTGGCGGAGGCACGCTCATCTACGCCGGTTCTGCTTTTGTACCGCACCCAGGTCATTGGTTGCAATACGGGATAGATTTTACAGAAGAGTTGGCGGAAGCAAAAAAGGATTGCTGGGTCAATAAGACGCCGGAACATATGCTTGGCGAAAGACCTAAGCAGCTCTTAGCAGCGGCGCAAGAACTTGGCTATCCCTGGGAAGTAATAGATAAATTCGTTGATCTTAATAAATGCAAAGCCGAGTGCCCAATGTGTCCATATGGCTGTCCCAGGGGTGCAAAATGGACCGGTATGGTATTTGCCGAAGAAGCGGAAAAGAATGGCGCCACTATACTTCCTAAAGTAGAAATAAGGGATATCATTATCGAAAATGGAGTGGCAGGTGGCGTAAGAGGTAAAGGCAGCGATGGGACTGAATATGAGATCAATGCTAAAGTAGTTGTTTGCGCCGCCGGTGGAATTGGTACAGCCCGTATACTGAAAAGGTCAGGATTTGATGAAGCCGGCAGCTGGTTTACTGGAGATCCTGCGGTTATGGTCTTTGGCTACTTCCGAGAAGGCAAAGGCGGAATGCGCGATATGTTGTTCAGCGTTGGGTGCCACGACGATGAGCACGGCGTCACGTTCTCCAATATCAGCGGCCCACGAATGTTCTGGTCTCTTAACCACTACCGAGAGAATCTGACCAAACCTGGAAATGCATTCCTTCGATGGGGAAAGGCAATAGGGGTTATGGTCAAAGTAGCGGATGAGCTGGACGGACAAATTCATATAGATGGCAGGATAAGCAAACCGCGTACAAAGCAAGATATCGCCAGACTGGAATGGGGTGCGACAGCTGCAGAGAAGATCCTGGTCAAAGCGGGTTGTGATCCATATAACATCGATCATTCAGGTGTAATAGTAGGCCATCCAGGTGCAACAGTGCGAGTAGGAAAATTGTTGGATTCTAACCTGGAAACATCTGTGAAGAATCTTTACTGCTGTGATACTAGCGCTATCCCTGATGCATTTGGCGTACCGCCAACGTTAGTAATCGTATCTCTCGGCAAACGTCTTTCAAAACGACTGGAATTTTTGCTCTGCAGAGAGGCCCCAAGCGAAGTGCCAGTTAAAGAACCAACATACCAGACCAAATAGTTTATCAAAGTCGGTTTAAATGGATCCCATCAACTGGATTCTACATTATTGACAAGTAGGGAGGGAAAAGTACATGGTAACTAAGCAAGCGGAACCACTAACCAAGGTCTGTGAAACACTTTCAAACTCATATATCGAGGATTGGAAAAAGCAAGGGAAAAAGGTGTTGGGTTACACATGCACTTATCTACCAGAGGAAATCCTGATGGCTGCTGACATTCTGCCATACCGAATGAGAGCAACAGGCTGTGGCGGAACGTCTTTAGCCGATACATGGCTCACCAGAATCGCTCATTGTAGCTTCGCTCGCAGCGTACTTGAACTGGCATTAACTAACGAGTTCGACTTCCTCGATGGCGTTGTCTTTACCAACTCGTGCGATCATATTCGTCGTGCCTATGAGAACTGGAAATACCAGGACGAGGCACCAACCTTCATGCATATCCTGCCCGTTCCCCATGTGACCACAGAGGATGGACTTCAGTGGTATAGAGAAGAGGTTGCGGCACTTATGGACTACCTGGAAAAGGAATTTAATGTCAAGATCACACCAGAAAAAATCAAAGAGGCGACAAAAATTTGTAATGAGTCACGCAGCCTTTTAAAAGAAGTATATGAACTACGAGAGAGGGAAGCTCCACCTATTTCTGGTGCTGAAGTGATGAGAATTGGTATAGCAAGTGTGTCAATGCCCCGGGACAAATTCAATGAAATGCTTAAGGAAATGCTGCCCGAAATTAAGAATAGGAAAGGTATCAGCAATTATCGGGCAAGGCTGATGATAGTGGGAAGCGTGGACGACAGTCCTATTTTTCTTGAGCTCATTGAGGACACCGGCGGTCTCGTAGTAGCAGATGGGCTATGTTTCGGGGCAAAACTCTTCGGCAATATCAATACGCAAATCGGCGATACGTTCGATAGCATTACGGCTCACTACTATCACAATATTCTATGTCCGAGAATGTATGGCGACCACAAACGAAGACTCAGCGTCGTGAAAGACGTCGCAAAGAAAGCAAATGTGGATGGCGTGGTTCTTCAAGCCATAAAATTCTGTGATCTTCATGGTATCGAGAATGTTCTTCTGGAAAAGGGTTTACAGAAGGAAGGTCTCGCTACTCTGAAGTTGGAAAGGGAATACGGACCACTTGCTGATATGGGACGATACCGGACAAGAGTACAGGCATTTCTGGAACAAATTGGGAAATAGAATTAACCAAATGATGAAGCTTATTCGCGTTAGATAGTAGACGTACATGGTAGTAAAAACGGAGGTAGAGAAAAATGGTGCAATCACCAACAGCTTGGGAATCAACGGCAGAATTAATGGGAGGAGTAGCTGCCTTACCTTATGATGCTGCAGCCCTTGAAGCATTGGCTCTTGCGCTTCCACCGGACGCAGCTGCACTCCTTTCAGGATTTACAAATCCTAAGTATATAAAGATGTCTATTGCAGGCCTTAAGATATTCAATACAGCTCTGACGTCTGTCCTGGAGCGGCGCTCGCAGGGAAGCAAAGTTGCATTCTATTGTTTTAGTTTCCCTAGAGAAATACTCGACGCTATGGGCTTGGCACCAATGTGTACAGAAGCAGCAGGAATTGTTCCTGTTTTAGCGCTTGGCGGGGAAAACTGGATCGATTCACCTATCAATTATGGCCTACCTGAAAGCATATGCGGTGGTCACAAGGCAAGTGTCGGTATAGTTCTTGAAGGTTCTGAGATAAAACCAGATGTTATTATTAACGCCGGACCGGGTTCTTGTGACCCTAACGCCAAACTGCATGAATTTATGGCTGAAACCTGGGACATCCCTTTGTTAAATCTCGACGCACCATATTATCATGATGAACGTTCATACCGATATTATCGCAGGGAATTCAGAAGAATGGTCGAGCGTTTAGAAGAAATAGTTGGCCAAAAGGTAGATTATGACCACCTTAAAGAGATTCTTGATATATCCAATCAATCTGTAGAACTGTATTGGGAAATACAGGAGCTGAAGAAGGCCAAACCTTATCCACTATCAAACATTTATTGTGTTCTTGTTGAATTAATGAAATATATTTGGTCTGGTCGACCGGAAGCACTTGAATACTTCGAAATAGCGCGAGATACGGCGAAAGAACTTATCGAAAAAGGCGAGGGTGCTTTTGACAATCAACGGTGCAGGAGTCTTTGGACATACAGCGGTATCTACTACGATATGGGTTTGTTTAGGTGGTTAGAGGACAACGGTATAGTGTTCCTGCAAGACTGCTTCGGCTGGTTCCCTGATAAGGTTATCGATACAACAAGCGTCGATACCATGTTAGAAGGGCTAGCGGACAGAACCCTCAATCAACCAATGACCAGACAACATAAAGGTGCCTGGGATGGTCCTGCCGGCTGGGCTGAAGACATGGTCTTTCTGGCAAAAGAACTCGATGCGGATTGCGCCATATTTTGTGGCAACCTGGCCTGCAAGCAAAGCTGGGGAGCTTTAAGACTGCTTACGGAACGTCTTCAACAGGATGCCGGTATACCAACACTTCGCCTGGAAACAGACATTTTGGATAAAAGAGTAACACCGGGTGATGTTGTTAGAGAGCAGATCGAGGAATTTGTTTCAACGATGTTATAGTATTATTTCGATATTATACATAAGGAGATTGCTGAAAAAGTAGACAAAATGGGGTTTGGGTTTGCTATGCTAGGGGGCATAAGTAGAAAAGGC
>Ga0180433_10011031_pt1 | contig 10767 bp, 9 predicted proteins | sample SS_ome_8_FD_132980 | JGI IMG/M metagenome (GOLD analysis project Ga0180433, IMG submission 132980) | Hypersaline lake sediment archaeal communities from the Salton Sea, California, USA - SS_1_D_1 metaG | ecosystem: Environmental > Aquatic > Non-marine Saline and Alkaline > Hypersaline > Sediment...
AAGAGAGTTTAGAGAGGCTGTTTTTCATATTTTGCACCACTACGATAAAAGCTATGAGAAGGCTCTTTCTAAAAAAAACCCAAAAAAATTACTCAAAAACTTCTTTTGATATACATTGTAAGTACAATATGATACAATCGTACTTACAACCCAAGGGGAATACATGGTTATCAAGCAATTAACAAAAAGCGGAAATAGTAAGGCTCTTGTGATTGACAAGACACTTTTGCAAGCTGCGGGCCTGGATGAAAATGCTTTATTTCAAATTGTAATTAACCCAAATGGAGGCATGCTTATCCAATCTGTCGAAACAACCAATGAAAAACTAGTAGAATCGGCTTTTAGACAGGTCATGAAGGAAAATGATACTCTACTTAAAAAATTGAAAGACCGATGATTTTTTTAACGGTAGAAAAAGTCATTACATTTCATACACAAATCATCCAAAAACATGGCGGCGCCCCTGGAATCAGAGAATTAACCCTCCTAATTTCAGCTCTTGAAATGCCAAAAGCCTCTATGTTTGGAGATTTTTTGCACATTAGCATCTATGAAAAAGCAGCTGCCTATTTATATCACATTGTTAGCAACCACCCCTTCATAGATGGAAATAAACGCGTTGGGTTAGTTTCGGCTTTGACATTTCTGAAAGTCAATGGCATTTCGTTAAAGTATGATGCAAGTGAAATCGAAGAATTTGTTGTACAGGTAGCAGCAGGTAATATTGAAAAACAGAGCATAGCTGTTTTTTTTCAGGCACATCATCCTGAGGCAAAAAAACATCTAAAGCAGAAACCCAAATCTTCCACTTAATTGATGATGAGTTATACTTGCCAACATGAGCACAGATCACTTTAAGGGCAAAGATGCCCTAACCCATATTCTAGAGAAAAAAAAAGAGGGACTCTCAGGCTTCTCAGAGGTGCATGGAGCCGAGATGCCAGGCCATATTTGCGCCTTTGCCGATGCTATGCGTGAAAGTGGCTTTTTACTCCTTCTTCTTTGGCTTATTTTGCAATTGCTGCACATCCAAGATTTTCAATTGTTTATTGCCCTGGCTGCCCTTGCTGCCCCCCTAATCGTTTGGAAAACAGGGCGCAGCGCTTGTCTCGGCTGGTCGCGACTGGAGAGATTGCACCGCCTAATCGAGCAAGAAAAGTATGAGATCGAACATCACCGCGACCAAGAGCGCGAGGAACTTGTCGCCCTCTATTCAAATAAGGGGTTTGAAGGCGAGCTGCTCGATCAAATTGTCGATGTGCTTATGGCAGATTCCGATCGCCTGCTCAAAGTAATGCTAGAAGAAGAGATGGGACTTACTCTAGAAGCCTTTGAGCACCCCCTCAAACAGGCAACAGGGGCTTTGATTGGTTCGACGTTTGCAGCGATCTGCTTTTTAGCCATTCTTTTTTTGCTCCCTACAATTGGTCCCTTTCTTATCACCTTTGGCCTGCTTGCATTCGGTGGTGCCATTTCCGCCCACTTTGAAAAAAATCGTATCATAGACTCCGTTGTCTGGAATGTCGCCATTGCGGGCCTTAGCTGTGGTCTTGGATACTTTCTTTTAAAGGCAATTGTATGAACTTTCACCTCTTCCCAGCAATCCGTGGAAATGTTGAGATTTTTGATGAGTTTTTCTCCTCCAATATGGATGAGACCATCAGCCCCTTTTTAACACCAAGCTCACGCCGTTGGGGCAAGCACCTGCCTCTCAAAGCAACCCTCATTGCTGCCTTTTTTCTGATTCTCTCCTTTATTCTCTCCAACCCCTCCTTGGTTGCCATCTGTCTGCTCTTTTCCTATTTTTTTGCAGGGACACATGCCCTAATTGCAGCCATTGATGATCTGCTTAACCTTGAGATCAACATCGATATTTTGATGACCCTTTCAGCCTTTCTATCCTTTCTGATTGGCAGTGGAAAAGAGGGAGCTCTCTTGCTTGTCCTCTTTGCCCTCTCGGGAGCCATAGATGAGCGGGTGCGAAAAAAAGCCAACCACAACCTACGCGCTCTCAAAGCACTGGCACCTACCAAAGCATACGTTCTGCAAAAAGATCAATCGCTTGCCCTCTACTCTGTGCGTGCCATAAAGCCTGGGGATCAGATCTATATTCGCGCGGGAGATATTATCCCCCTAGATGGCGAGGTTGTCTCGGGCGCCTCCTCGATTAATTTGGTCCATCTAACGGGCGAAAACCAGCCCCAAAGTGTCGATGCAGGCAGCGAAGTTTTTTCTGGCAGCACAAACATAGATGGACCCCTTGTTGTAAAAGTTTCGCACACAAGCTCTGATTCCACCATCGCGCGCATCATTCAGATGGTAGCTGCTGCGCGTGAGATGAAACCGCGCATGGCACGCTTTATTGATACCTTTAGCTCCCGATATGCCAAGGGGGTCATCCTATTTGCCTTTTTGTTTGCCCTGGCCGCCCCTCTTGTTTTTCAGATGGACTATTTGGGACCAGAGGGCTCCTTTTACCGTGCAATCGCTGTTTTAATTGCAGCCTCTCCCTGCGCCCTTGTCATCGCTATTCCCATCTCCTACCTCAGCTCTATCGGCGCGTGCGCAAAGCAAGGGATTTTACTTAAAGGGGGCAGCGTCCTGGATGCCCTGCTTAAGTGCCGCATCTTTGCCTTTGATAAAACAGGTACGCTCACAGAGGGTAACTTGCGTTTAACCCAGGTCGACGCCTTTGGCCAAACCTATGATGAAACGCAAATTTTTGCCCTCGCCTCCGCTTTAGAGCGGGGCGCTCACCACCCAATTGCTGAGGCGATTTGCCGAGCTGCGACTGATAAAAAAATTGCCCCGCTGCCTCTAGAAGAGCACAAAATGGTTGCAGGCTATGGCATGCAGGCCCAATTTGAGGACAAGAGGCTCTCCATTGGCAACCGCGCATGGATTCTTCCAAAACTTACCCGTCCCCCAGCCAATGAAATCCTACAAAAACTCGATGAAGTCGAAAAAAATGGAGAGGTGCACACCCTCTTTTTGTTCGAGGATCGTCTCTACCTATTTACCTTTGAAGATATTGTACGAGAGGGCATCCAGAAGACGCTAACCACATTAAAAGATCGGTATGGGCTAGAGTTAGTGATGCTTACGGGTGATCATGAGGCAAGTGCCCAGCGCATTGCTCAGCAGGTAGGGCTTACGCGCTATTTTTCCAATCTACGGCCTGCAGACAAACTCGATCACATTACGGAGCTTGCAAAAAAAGAAAATCTTGTAATGGTAGGAGATGGGATCAATGATGCTCCAGCGCTTGCAAGGGCGACAGTTGGCATTTCAATGGGCAAAGAGGGCGCGCAGTCTGCCATTGATGCCTCCGATGTCGTCTTGCTGCAGGATCGGGTGGATCAGCTGGGGTGGTTGTTAGAAAAAGCGCATCGCACCGGCCACATTGTGCGCCAAAATATTGGCTTGAGCCTGTTGGCAATCACCTTTGCTTCGACCGCGGCCTTGGCGGGCTTTATCCCACTTTGGCTTGCTGTCATCTTGCATGAGGGCAGTACGGTCATTGTTGCGCTAAACGCTTTGAGGTTGCTGAAAAGATGATAGATAAAACATGGCAAGAGCATCTAAAAAGTGCTGTCGCGCAAGAGAGCGCCCGTTTTGAAGAGTTTTACCTATGGCTCAAAAGCAGCATGCCCTCCCTCTTTTTTGAAGAGGTGGCAGAAGATTGGGTCTCGCTGATTGTGCACGCGCTTACAGCCTTTAAACTCCAAGATTTTTTCTCTGAGATTCACTTTAAAAATGCCGCGATCTCTTTGTGCATCGATGCCCCCGATGCAGACATCAAAATATTAAAAAGCTACCCAATGTATGGCATTAAAAACTACACAACCTATATCTCTCAGGCAACACTGCCTTTTCCTGAAGCAAAGGGGTGTTTGCGGATTGCCATCATCAACTTTACGGAGGCGATCGAGAGCAAAGCTGCCCCCTTGGAGGCCAAACAAAAAAAGGAACTCTCGGATTTTCTGCAAGCACGCTCTCCCCATTGGAGCAAAGAAAAATGCCATACGCTCATCGATGCCATCGACCCTGCTTTTCTGCGTAAAATGCCTACCGAAAGACGCCTACTTGTCATTGAGATGTTTGAGCGTGCCCAAACAAGTGACCATTGCCAGTACGAAGTGCAGTACGAAGAGCAATGGAACAAAAAAGAGCTACCCTCGGTACGCCTTGTGCTTGCATGGAAAAACACTCCCAAACACAATTTTTTGTATCGTTTAGCACGCGTTGTCTTCCGTCATAATCTTGTGATCAGACGCGTTGTTGCCACCTACCAGGAGCCCTACAGCACCCAAAACATCTTAATGCTCTCCATGGGTCTGCACGGCCGCGAGGGCAAACCTGCCTGGGAGGAGGCAGACATTGCAGACTTTTTACAAGAAATCGTTACCTTAAAATACTTTGGATCCTTTGATTCTATCGATCAGGTCTTCGTAAAGCCCAAACTCATTCGTGGTAATTTGGGCAATTTTCTGCGCGCTTCTGTCAACTTTATCCACCAGGTGTTGGTGCAAGTTGATCCCAACCTCTATAGCCTCGAACATATCCACGAAGATATCTGCCGCCACCCCGAACTGACGGTGATGCTATGCAAAGCCTTTGAGTACAAATTTCATCCAGAGCATGTAAATTTTGATAAATTTGTAGGACTGCAAAAAATCTTTATTGAGCTTGTCTCCCAGCTTGACACCGGACAAGAGGGGTTGGATCAAAGACGTAAAAACATCTTGCTGCAGGCAATGAACTTTGTTTCCCATATTTTACGCACAAACTTCTATCGCAATAATAAAACGGCCCTTGCCTTTCGCCTCAACCCTCTTTATTTAGAACATGCCCCTTTTGAGCGAAAAAAGATCTTTCCAGAGCTCCCCTACAGCGTCTTTTACGTCAAAGGCATGCACTTTTTAGGGTTTCATATTCGATTTAAGGATTTGGCACGTGGGGGTTTGCGCACCATCTATCCCAATCGAAAAGAAAAGGTCCTATCGATGCGCAACACAGTCTTTACCGAGTGCTACAACTTAGCTTATACGCAGCACAAAAAAAATAAAGATATCCCAGAAGGGGGTGCCAAAGGAATCATCTTTTTAAAGCCTTACGCAAGGCTTGACTCCGAAACGGAGATTTTGCGCCGTGAATTGCGAAATAGCGGCATGACCAAAGAGCAGATCGATGAAAGTATTTTGCAATTTATCGATGAGCAGAGACTCGAGTACCTCTATCAAACTCAACGCTCCTTTATTAAGGCCTTTACCTCAATTCTCAACTGCAATCCCGATGGTTCTCTGCGCACCAAACGCATTGTCGACTATTTAAACAAACCAGAATATATCTACTTAGGTCCAGATGAAAACATGCATGACTCGATGATCCAGTGGATCGCACAGGAGAGCACAAAGGTAAATTACAAACCCAAGGGTGCCTTTATTAGTGGAAAACCAACTCTGGGGATTAACCACAAAGAGTTTGGAGTCACATCCCTTGGGCTCAATGTGTGCATGCATGAGGTATTAAAGTTTTTAAAAATCGACCCCTATAACAATCCTTTCACAGTGAAAATGACCGGTGGTCCCGATGGCGACGTGGCGGGCAACCAGATCTACAATTTACATCGCTACTATCCCAAAACGGCCAAATTACTAGCTCTAACGGATGTCTCGGGCACAATTTATGATCCAAAGGGGTTAGATTTAGAAACGCTTGTGGAATTATTTCGCAATCATCAACCCATCCGTTTTTATCCACAGGACAAGCTCTCTGAGGGAGCTTTTTTACTAGATCGAGAAAAGCGACGAGAGCCTACCCCCTACAGCCAACAGACGCTCTGCTGGCGCAATCGTGGGGGCACCATTGTAGCCGATTGGCTCTCGGGTAATGAGATGAACGCCCTTTATCGCAACAATGTACACAACACCATCGCAGATATATTTATCCCATGTGGGGGACGTCCCAAAACCCTTCGAGACAATAGCTACAAGCAATTTTTAGACAAAGATGGCACACCCACTTCCAAGGCGATTATTGAGGGTGCAAACCTCTATCTTTCCACTTGGGCGCGCCACTATTTTGAAAAACTTGGCGTCTTAATCGTCAAAGATAGCTCAGCCAATAAAGGGGGCGTAATTTGCTCCTCTTTTGAGATTTTGTGTGGACTCTGTCTGACCGATGAGGAGTTTTTAAAGTATAAACATATGTTTACGCAGGAGATTTTAGATCGTCTCAAACAAATGTCTATGGATGAGGTGACACTTTTGCTCAAAACCCATCAGGAGACTGATCTACCTCTTTCTCAAATTTCGGATGAGATCTCAAGCCGCATCAACTTTTTTACCGACCAACTGCTGGAGCACCTAGAGTCGGTGCAATTAGGGACAAACAGTAAGGATCCGCTAATCAATTGCTTTTTACACTACTGCCCCAAAACGCTTAAGGAGCGCTTTGAAGGGGCTCTTTTGCAGGAGATTCCGGACAACCACAAAAAGGCGATCATTGCCTCCCACATTGCCTCAAGGCTGGTCTACAAACGGGGGTTAAAGTGGTTTCCCTCAGTGGTAGACATCTTGCCCCTCATCATCGAGCAAAAAGAAATTTTGTATTAACACAATCAATGTGTTATTCATTGTTTTTTTGAGGTAATGGGAGAGCAGAGGTGAAATTTTTTATAAAAATCCTGATGATTGCCTTCTTATGTAGTATCACTACATTATCGGCGCAGAATGATTGCCCTAGACAAGATCCTTGCTGTGAGTATGAGTTTTCAGTTTATGGCCAATTTCTCTATTGGGATATTGGCGTTAATCGAGGAAGCGATATTGCTACCTTCGCAGCAAGCTCTACAGATTATCTGACTTTAGGAAGTGACTATCAACCAGGATATCGAGTGGGAGCTATTGCGATGACTTCTTGCTGGGCTTTAGAAGTACGCTATGCTTCTTTGAAATCTAACAAATCTCTTACTGGTTTTAGTGTAGATTCTACAGGAGATAGAGCTATCTTTAAGAATGAAATTGACTACTCTGTTCTTGATATCATGTTAGGTAAACCCATTACATTCAAATGTATTCGCGGATCCATACTACCTTACGTTGGAGCTAAACTTGCATGGATCAATCAAGAAACGCAAACAGAGACCTTTGTAGTAAACCCTGTGCGTGTTGACTATACAAATGATTTCTCTGGATATGGGGGGAATGTTGGGAGTAAATTATCTCTTAAACTATGGAATTGTTGTATCCCCACCTCTTTTATTGCAGATGTATCTTGTGCCTTTTTAAAGGGTAGGTACAAAGCTTCAAATCAATCCAGTGATCCTGGAAACGTTGGAGAATATGATGATGCATATGCTTTGCTCTGTGTCCCTCGGTTTTACGTAGGTTTGGATTGTGATTTGTTTACATGTAACTGTTTCAATTCTCAACTAACGATTGGATATGAAGCACAGTTTTGGACTGATTATCTATTTACATCCCCCTTTTTTAATTTTTTTGGTAGACGACAGTCAGGCAGTTTAGCTGTGGATGGGCTTGTCGTAAATTTAGCAGTAGGATTTTGAGGAGAAACAAAATGAGATTCACATCAAAATTGTTGATGGTTATCTTGTCGTGCAGTGGAGCCATGCTTTGCGCACAAGAGTCGTATCCACAGCAGATGGAGTACAATCCATGTGCAATAAATAGGTGTGAGATTGATTTTTCTGTTTATGGCGAATTCCTCTATTGGGATTTTAGCCGTACAACTGGAGAACGAATCTCTTCACCCTTACTTGACAAGACTTTTCAAAAAAAGAGCAACTACGAACCAGGATATCGGGTTGGCGGCACAATTAGAAGGGCTTGTTGGGGATTAGAGGCACGCTACACTTCCATCAACTCTGAAACTAGCTTTACCGTCAACAATTTTTTACAACCAGGAGATCGATACGAACACAAATCGAAATGGGACTATTCGGTTGTAGATATTCTAATCAGCCGACTAATTTCATGTAGATGGATGAAAGGATCTGTGACTCCCTATATTGGCGTTAAACTGGCATGGATTACAAAAAAAATAGATACTGAGTTCTTTTTTCAGAATCCAAAAGCAATTAATTTAAAAAATGATTTTTCTGGATATGGATTGAATTTTGGAAGCCGTGCAGCTTTTCAACTATGGAATTGCTGCATCCCGACCTCTCTTGTTGTTGATCTATCCTGTGCATTAGTGAAGGGTAGTTTCAAGGCAAATGCAGATGTCATTCACGCCGTAACACCTAATCTAGATATGACCTATAACAATATCTCAACTCTGCTATGGGTACCCGATCTTTACTTAGGTCTAGCTTTTGATCTGTTTGAATGTCATTGTTTTGATGCTCAGTTATCTGTTGGCTACGAGACGCAACTTTGGACAAAATACTATTTTATAGAAGAGTCTGGAAGCGCAGCAAGTCCAAGACAGATTGGAGGTTTAGGCCTAGATGGGCTTGTTGCACGATTAACTGTTGGATTTTAATACTAGAGAAAATAGGGAAAAAAAATGAAATTAGTCTCAATATTTTTGATGGTTGCCTTGTTTTTTACGGCAATTCCAATGGCTGCAGATAATGATCCATCAGGGCCATGGTGTAATTGTGATTTTTTAGTATATGGAGAATTCCTCTATTGGGATCTCCATCAAAACAGTGGAGAATGGCGTAGTACTTTTTCCAACCCTAATGATGAGACTGTACAATTCGCTAGTGACTATCAACCTGGCTATCGCGTGGGAGGAATATTAAAGGGAGCCTGTGCGCAGTTACATGTACGTTATACTTCGCTTGATTCAGATAAATTTTTCTCTAAAGATTTTTTTAGAACAGCAGGAGACCGATTTCTTTTAAGAAAAAAATTTGACTACTCTGTTCTTGATATTTCTGTGGGAAAGGACATCTCTTTTAAACGAATTTGTGGCTCTGTTGAGCCCTATATTGGGGTAAAACTTGCATGGATCCAAGAAGAGACAAGGTCAGAGAGTTTGTTCGTCAATCCAAGTCGCATAGATTATACCAATAAGTTTTGTGGTTATGGGTTAAATTTTGGCAGTAGCTTGGCTCTTCAGTTGTGGAAGTACTGCATTCCAACCTATTTTGTTGCAGATCTATCGTGTGCTTTACTAAAGGGTTCTTTTCAAACTCAAGCTGATGCAAGCGCACCTGTACTTCCCGGAAATTATGAGGATATAACTCTTTTGGTATGTGTACCCAATCTATATGTAGGGTTAAATTTTGATCTGTGTAGCACCCGTTGTTTCTCTTTTGATTTAGCAGTTGGATATGAGGCTCAACTTTGGACAGGTTATTTTTTCCCTTTTCCATTTGCATATTATGTGGGTCAACGTAAATCAGGTTCTCTAGGAATCGATGGACTCACTATACGTTTAGCTATTGGCTTTTAAAAGGTGAAGCGGCGCGTGTAGATGCTTTGCAGGGTACCTAGAGCTGCCATTGTCACAAAGACACTTGAGCCCCCATACGAAATAAGAGGCAAGGGAACACCCGTAATCGGCAAAAGACCTGCCATCATCGAAACATTGACAATCACATGCATTGCCAAATAGACCGTAATACCCGCAGATAACATACGCCCAAAGTGATCCTTAGAAACAGCTGTCACCTGAAAGCCAAAGTAGATTAAGATATAAAACAAGGCTAGCAAAAGTAAAAGCCCAAGCAAACCAAATTCTTCTCCAAAGGCTGCGAAGACAGAGTCTGTGTAGGCATAGGGTAACCAGCCGCGCGCTGTATAAATACTCGCTCTAAAACCACTACCAGAGAGCCCCCCGGCTCCAATGGCAATCTGTGAGGCGCGCGAATGGTGGCTGTCGGGATTTAGGCGCTCATACTGGTACTCCTTTAAAACACGTGTCGCGTAGGGTTTGGCGGTTTCATGCGAAACGATGCCTAAAAAGATTGTCAAAATCACAATCAAAAAGACAAGAGCACAGGCAACCATAATACGAACAGAGAGCGTGTGCAAATTTCCAAGATAAAACATCACACACGAAATGGGACACAAAACAAGCGCTGTGCCCAAATCAGGTTGCTTTAATATTAGCAAAAAAGGCACGGCAACGATCGAGAGGCCAATGCAGGCGGCTCTAAAGGAGCCCTGCTTGCTCTGCTGTTTTTCCAGGTACCAACTTAAGGCAATGACAACGACAAGCTTTGCATACTCTGAGGGCTGGATGCTTGCCCCTACAAATGGAATACGGTACCAGCGATGTACATTTTGAATGGCTGGCACAAAAAAGATACCAATTAAGCTTGCCACGGTAATTAAGTAGCCCCAAAGGGCCCACTCTCGGAGTTTATGGTAGTCAATCAAGGCAAAAAAGATAAAGACGATCCAACCAATCAAAAAACGTTGCAGTTGACTTTGCACTTTTGGGGTAAAAAACCCTTGGACAATGCGCTCAGCAGATTCTGGGTGAGAAACAGAGGGATCTGTCGTAGAAATAACCAACAAGCTGACGAACATCAGTATGCATAAAACCACGACTTGTCTAAAATCTATCCTTAAGAGTGCGCGCTGCTGCCAAAACATACCCCCCTCTATAGCATGAAAACAAATAAAATACATTTTGAGACGATCTCCTCTACAAATAATTGGGCAAAAGAGCATCTAGACCAATTTGATAAAAGCAGGCTGACCATTGTCACAGCCGATGAACAAACCCAAGGGTATGGCCAAAGAAAACAGCGTTGGGTCTCAAATAAAGGGGATGGACTGTGGG
>Ga0180433_10011033_pt1 | contig 10767 bp, 6 predicted proteins | sample SS_ome_8_FD_132980 | JGI IMG/M metagenome (GOLD analysis project Ga0180433, IMG submission 132980) | Hypersaline lake sediment archaeal communities from the Salton Sea, California, USA - SS_1_D_1 metaG | ecosystem: Environmental > Aquatic > Non-marine Saline and Alkaline > Hypersaline > Sediment...
AGTGAGTATCTGTACTATGAGAAGGTTAAGGAGATATACGGGAATCTCGGTAAATTTATCATCCTCGGAATCAGTCATGACTCCCTCTGGTCATATGATGCCTTCAAGCGTATAGATAATATCATCACTGATATTGAAGAGTACCAGGAATTTGATGAGGATAAGGAGAAGAGGCGAAAAGAGAAATTTATATCACTGACTTCGCGTGAGGGAATACACCGCGATATCCTGCGCGAGGAATTTAAAAGCGATCCGTGCTTTCAACGATTTCTGTTCCGAAAATTAAAAAATCATTCAGATGTCAAGAGCACCCTTGCGAAAAGCGATCTGCTGTGTTTAGCAGATGCAATCGAACACTCGTATGATCTGAAAAAGCAGGAGCTAGTTGATGATATTATTTCCCCCCTGACCATGAAGGATATTAAGGGTGAAAATGATATCCTTGAAACCTATGATCTTATCGATGAGGACGAAAACGGTAAGAGGATACTGCCTCAAACTGAAATGGAATTTCAGGAGTTCAGAAGGAAACTTGAGCGAAACCCGGCCTTTGATAGAGGCCTCTATTCACGCGATCCGAATACTGGAGCGATTACCGATTTTTGTGTTCTCATACGGCTCGAGAACATTAAGGATCACGATCCGATTTCACGTGAGCTCTGGGAGCTCGCTCAGAGTTACGAGGATCTGCAGATTGTTGCTCAGGGTATCCCGGTTATTAATAAGGTTACCCACGATTATATGCACAATGATCTCATCAACTTTATGCCCATTGTTATGTTCGTTGTTGTGGTGATTTTTTTCTTCAACTTTCGATCGGCACGAGGGGTAGCGCTTCCCTTTGTAACCCTTCTCATGGGAGTTCTCTGGATTCTCGGTCTGATAGGCCATCTCGGATATAAGATAACGGTTATGGAGGTCTCTCTACCCGTTCTGATGATAGCGGTCGGAAGCTCTTATTCGATTCACATTCTCAATCAGTACTATTTTGATTTTGACCTCATCTCTTCCAGGGGGAAACGAGAAGGGCTCAGATTGTCAATGGCTCACATCTCAATAACCGTGCTCCTTGCTGGTTTGACCACCTTTGTGGGTTTCATGACGCTGGCCACCAATCAGGTATCGGCAATCAGGGAGTGGGGGATCTTTTCAGCTATCGGTGTTCTCTTTGCCGTACTTATTGCAACATCGCTTATTCCTGCTGTATTTGTTCTCATGCCTCATCGGATGCCGCAAATAATGATGAAAAAAGATAAGTCGGTTAAGAAGACCTTCATCGATAGAATCGTTGCAATCATGACTCATGGTGCAACCCGGCATAGCAGGACCGTTCTCGTTTGTATTATAATTATCATGGTAGTGTCGATAGTCGGTCTATTCAGGCTCAATGTCGAGACATCGTTCCTCTCGTATTTTAAGGAGGACGATTATGTGAGAACAAGCCTTAATGATATCGGAAAGAAGTTTGGTGGTGCCTGGGGGATAAACATTCTCATCGATGCCGGAGAGGAGGATGGGATAAAAAGCTCTGATTTTTTAAAAACAGTCGATGGATTGAGAAAATGGCTTGTTGCGGATGAGAATGCTGACCTCAATATCGGGAGAACGGAGGGATTTCCCGATTTTATTAAGACGATGCATATGGCAATGAACAATGATGATCCCGCTTATTATAAAATTCCCGAAAAGGATATGGATATATGGGATTATCTGGAGCTGTATTCCGGTGAGGATGAGGACTCCGATGGGAGGATTGACGATTTTGAGGCATATATTGATGTTTTCTACAAGCGAACGAATTTATTTGCTCGGCTCTGGGAGCGGCAGGGACATATGATAGGCACGGCTGAGATCGAGCATATTCTGGAGAGGATATCGGAACATCTGGACAACACATTGCCTGATGCTTATAGCTATCGCATCACGGGAGAACCTTCTATCATTATTCGACTCGCCTATTATGTCGTTCAGGGACAGCTCATGAGTCTCCTTCTCTGTCTTATCGTGGTATGCATCATGGTGATACTGCTTTTTAAGAACATACAAGCCGGTTTTCTTGCCCTGATCCCGATGAGCGTGGGAGTGATCATTAATTTTGGAATCATGGGGTGGTTTGGTATTAATCTTGATATGGCAACGGCGATTATTGCCTCATTGACTATCGGCATTGGCGTGGATGATACCATTCATTTTTTAAATACGTACAGACATAACCGTGAGATGAATCTCAGTGTTGATGAAACCATTCGTCGAACGCTTGCCGTTTCGGGGAAAGCGATTATTTACACATCGCTTGCTCTCATATTCGGTTTTTCGGTTCTGGTTGCATCGAACTTCGTTCCGATAATTTTATTCGGTATTCTTGCAGCCATAACGATGATTGCAACAACAATTGGCGCGCTGCTGGTTTTGCCATCAGTGATTAAGGCAACGGGTGTCTCGCTTGAGGAATCAACATCTGAGTCTCGCATCTGGAAATATTTATATATCGGAAAATTCTTTCAGATCAGGGAGAATAGTGAATAGAAGGAGATGAAGCCTTTCCGGCTGATAGTGCATTAAAGGCTCTTTTAGGGATTCCCCTGCTCGGCGAGTAATTATAATATTCGCAAATTCGTTTTCTGATAAAATTCTAACGGCAGTCATGAACTGGCAGTAAGCACTATTTCAATTCAGGAGGATTCGTATGAAGGTGAAAAGGTATGTGATTATGTTAGCTGTTCTGTTTTTCTGCCCATCTCTCTTCGCCCTTACCGGCAGAGAGATTATTGAAAAGAGTGATGCGCTTCCCGAGCCCAATACGGGGGAAACAACGGTTTTGATGTTTATTCATAAAGGGGGGAGAGTCCTTGAAAAGGAATTTGAGGGTATTGCAAAGAAGTTCCCCAACAATGAGGAGAAGATGCTGATATCCTTTGTGAGACCGACGAGGATCAAGCTTTTAACTCATTCACATAAAAACAGTGATGATGATCAGTGGTTGCGTTTGTCCTCGGGAAGGATAAAGCGAATTGCTGCAACTGAAAAAGACAAGCCTTTTGTCCATTCACATTTTTATTATGAGGATTTGCAATCTCGGGACATTGATGAGTATGACTATCAATATATTGGTGATGGTCAGGCTGCAGGTTTTAGCTGCTATAAGGTTGAATCGGTTAAGAAAGGTGGTCAGAAGGTCTATGATAAGTCAATCCTCTATGTAAGAAAGTCAGACTATTTTATCGTCCGTATCGACCTCTACCGTAAAGGTGTATTTGATAAATATCTCGTGAACTATGATATAAAGAAGGTCAGTGGTATTCTCACTCCGTTCCGTTCAGTGATGTATAAAGCTGATGGTTCTGGCAATACTGAATTGAAGCTCAAATCGGTAAAATATAATATAGGAATAAGTAGTTTTAAGTTCAATAAAGAGGCGCTTCGATAACTTTCCCGATCCCTCCCGATGGAATGTTTTCAGGAAGGGTAAGGGAGCATTATTTCGGTGGGAGTTTGTGCTCGGTTTTTTATCAGTGCTTCACGGCGAGCAATTCAAGCATTTCTGTAATGTCTGTCGTTGGCAAATTGCAGTGAAAGTTGTGGCAGACATAAGCCGTGGCGCCATTGATAGAGCTGAGATCTCTTATGAAGGGTGCGATAGTGAGGAGTGGTGATTGGCTGTCCTCGTTATGGTGGAGGACTATTTTATTCGGAGCATAGTGATTTCTCAGCGCTGCAATCATCTTCTGTGTATCCTTCTGTTCCAGGCTGCCGACAATCACCACTTCATAGGATGGTCCTCTTTGGAAATCCATTGCAACCATGAACTGGGTAAATGCCAGCGGTGCCTTCATCGCTTGCGATGAAGAGAGCTTTCCTATCTTTTCAGCCCGCTGCTCCAAAAGAGGATTTCCGGTTATTCGTCCGAGACGAAGGAGATTCCACATGGCGATCGAGTTTCCGGAGGGCACAGCGCCGTCAGAGATCTCCTTCTGGCGGATGAGAAGATTTTCCCCATCATCCGGCGTAAAATACAAACCGCCATCTTGCGTATCCCAGAAATGAGCAATCATCTCTTCGTTAAATGAGAGTGCGCTCTCAAGAGAGGGGATTTCGAATGTTGCCTCATAGAGTTCAATCAGTCCCCAGATGAGAAAAGCATAATCGTTCAGGTATGCTTGGACTGCTGCCTGTTTATCGCGATAGCGGTGCAATAAACGTCCGTCTGTGGTTTTCATGCTCGTTAGTATGAAGTGAACTGCGTTTTTTGCCGCCTCGGCGTATTTCTGTTCGCCGAATACCTGGGCAGCGCGTGCACATGCAGCAATCATCAATCCATTCCAGTCGGTAAGAATCTTGTCGTCTCTGAAGGGGCGTATCCGCTTTTCTCGAATGCTGAAGAGCTTCTGCCGTGCATGCTGCAGATGCAATTTTGCTGCTTCAGGGGATATGCCAGCTGCTGTGGCTGCTTCATCGAGAGACCCGGTTATATGCAAAATGTTCTCTCCGGTCTTCTCCCCGGATGCCTCTTCTGAAAAATTCCCCTCTCGCTCGATAGTATAGAAGTGCAGTATAATCTCGGCTTCAGCGGGGGAGAGTGCTGCCCGTATCTCCTCTTCTGTCCAGACATAGAACTTGCCTTCAATTCCCTCTGAATCGGCATCCTCGGCTGAGAAGAATCCTCCTTCCGGTGATGTCATATCCCGCATTACATACTCGAGCACTTCCTGTGCGGTGTGTTTATAGAGGTGATTCCCCGTTGCCTGATATGCTTCGGTGTAGGCAATGGCAAGCATGGCCTGATCGTAGAGCATCTTTTCGAAGTGGGGAACGAGCCACTTCTGGTCTGTTGAATATCGGTGGAAGCCGAAGCCGAGCTGATCGTAAATACCGCCGGAACGCATTGCAGTAAGGGTCTTTTCAACCATTGCGAGGGCTTCTGAATCTCCGGTTCGTTTCCAGTAACGGAGCAGGAAGAGGAGGTTATGAGGTGTCGGGAATTTTGGAGATGAGCCGAATCCACCGTGTTCGTCATCAAAGCTCTCAGCGAGAAGGTGATACGTGGTATCCAGTATCGATCTGCTCAGCGCGCCATCCGTTGATATGTCAGATACCTGGCGAAGTGCTTTTGTAATCTGATCGGCGGAGTGCTCGACCCGATCGAATTGATTTTTCCAGACTTCAGCAATACGAGGAATGAGTTCGATCATGCCAATGCGTCCGAAACGGGTTTCTTTCGGAATATAGGTTGCTGCGAAAAATGGCTTTTTCTCCGGTGTCATAATAATCGTCAGCGGCCATCCACCGCTCCCGGTCATCATCTGGCAAATAGTCATGTAGAGAGCGTCAATGTCGGGCCGCTCTTCTCTGTCCACTTTCACGCTGACGAAGACCTCATTCATCAATCGGGCAACTTCGGCATCCTCAAAAGATTCGTGCGCCATAACGTGACACCAGTGGCAGGTGGAATAACCGATTGAGAGAAAAAGGGGCTTCTTTTCTTTCCGAGCTTTCTCAAATGCTTCATCTCCCCAGGGAAACCAGTCGACCGGATTATACGCGTGTTGAACCAGGTAGGGGCTTTTTTCAGCGATAAGCCTGTTCACGTGTTTTGTATCTTCGCTTGATGTCATATCCTTCACTCACGGATAATACAACGGTCAATCAACATATACGGCACCATTATGTGCATGTTCTCATGTTCACTCATAGTATATCCCTGTGAGGAAATTTATCATAATATTATTGTAACTCACTGACGAAACTGCCGCCATCCTGCTGAGGAGTTGTCGTTTTTTTCCAGTGAAGATATTGAAGGCAAATGGTATGTCGTGATTATTCGAAGTGTGCTCTTAAAGCTGTTTCTCAGGAGAATCTTTTTTTAAGTTCTTCAATGAAAGACTTCATATACAGGGGGAGGTCCGGCGGTCGGCGGCTGGAGATAATGTTATCATCGACGACAACCGGTTCATCAAGCCAGATGGCACCGGCATTTTTCATGTCATCCATTATTCCCGGGGTGCTCGTTGCCCGCTTGCCTCTGAGTATATCGGCTGATATGAGTACCCAGCCGGCATGGCAAATAATACCAACAGGTTTCTTCTGTTCGTTCATTTTTTTGACGATATCGATCACCTCGGGGAAGCGTCTCAGCTTGTCGGGAGCCCATCCTCCCGGTATGAGGAGCGCTTGATAATCATCTGGGTCAATATCGGTAAATCCGTAATCTGAAATAGCAGGGATGCCGTATTTGCCGATGTACTGTTCCGTAGATCTCTCTCCTATGAGGTGAACCTGAACGCCCTCTTCCCGCAATCGCAGGACGGGATACCACAGCTCGAGATCCTCAAACTGATGATAGACGAGATTCATTGCTTTCAGCGTGTTTATCGGCATGATGTTTCCCTCTCCGTTCAGTATTTCTCCTCCCGGCATATTCTGTTTCAAATACAATGCATATTATGGGAGGCGATATGCGATTATAACCGGTGGTGAGCCCTTGCGACAATTACTTTTTTTGCGAGCAGCTGTCGTGAGCAACCTTTTTTTGATAAGGAAGCTCATGCGCTATAATTATTGACTTTTCAGGTTGCATAGAATACGTTCATCTCCATTGAGATGACAGCTCACTTCTAGTTTTACTTCGTCCATCTGATCGCAAGAGGGTTTCGCATGTTTTACTGAAGAGTGGTGTGCTGGAGTTGTCGCGATGAGCAATATTCGGTTAAACAGTAAAAGGGATTAAGGAGGAGTGTATGAAGAGGGGATGCTTTTTTCTCATTACCTTTTTTCTGGCATCTCTCGTGCTTGTTTCAGGGGTTTCTGCTGAGGATGGGGCAATGAGCACGAGAATCGGGATTCACGTTATTGGAGGAGTCGGTTTTGCCAATAATGTTCGCATGGCGGATCGATTGAATATTCGACGTGATATCGCCAAAGTTACATACAGCGGGGAAGAGAATGAGGATCAAAGAGAAGAGCCGCTCGGATATGCTGGTATAGAATTGGAGCCCCGTTTCTTCTATCACAACATCGTATGTGCCGTTTCAGTCGGTTATTATAATGTCAACAATGGCGTTCGTGAGGTCAATGGAACCGTTGGGCCGACACCGGTAACTTATAGAGCCGAGTTAGATCTTACCTTTACTGCATATCGAGGAACCGTTTATTACAAGGTTACACTGGATGAAGATAGCTTTGTACTCCTCGGCTGGGGAATTGGATACTATAGCGGCACTATGGAGGAGAGCTTCGGTTTGATTGGATCCGAACAATCGGATAAGGATACCCAATCGAGTATCGGCTGGCACAGCGCTCTCGAGTATAACCTTATTTTTTTCAACTCGGTTAACCTTTCAATCGGCATCCTGAGCAGATTTGCCGAGGTATACGATTTCAGAGTAAACGAAGCGAACGAGGATGATGAGTTCAGCGGTGGCCTGACAGGATTATACCTCTATGCGGGTGTTGGGTATCTCCTGTAAGGTGGACTATTAGTATGCAATCTCCTCTCCCTGCGCGGTTTTTGCATCGGTGAAGAGAAGAACCGAATAGGCGAAACAGTTAAAGCTGAAAAGATATTCTCGTACCTCGGCGGTGTTATTGCTCTGAAAGAGATCAGTATACGTGCAGTTCACAAGTGTAACGATTGTGATCAAAGCTATTACCGATAGTGCTGCCAGAAGCATCAAACAATCTTTTTTTATGTAATGTATCAAATAGAAAACGAGGACCAGATAGCCGAGATGATACTCGGGAGTTACCTGTTCATACGATGCATATGCGGACATGAGAAGGAAAGAGTATACCAGGAAGGTATCCGGTAGGAGAATACCGAATATTCTCCTCCTTTTGAAATAGGAAGCACTCGCACTGATGAAAATGAGAAGTGTTGTAAGGTGGCGAAATCCTTGCTGGAATAATCGCTTGTTTATATTGTGAATATTTAATTCGTTCTGATAGTTCATTTCGGAGAGTGTTTGAGGTGTCTTAATTGAGAAGATTCGTTGCCCCCAGCTTATCTCTTCCCCGGCTGCCCAGAAGAAGACTATACCAACTGCTAAAAAAGTAATGGCCAGAGCTCTCCAGCCCTGCCCCATTTTCAGGTAGCGGGAGCCGGTGAGGATGAGGAATATGCTTGTGAGAAGCAGGAAAAAGAATCCGAGATACTCTATCAGGGCATCCTCGCGAAGCAGGGCATGAAAAAGGGTAGTCTGGAATACAAGCGCGTAACAGAAGATGAGAAGGTTTACAGATATGAACAGATAGCAAAAAAGCGAAAACCATTTTCCGGATTGTATGTTCTTCTTTAAATTTGTTTCCATAAATCGATATGATGAAATGCAATTATTGAGCGGTATGATGGTATTAGTGTAAAAGGGATAAGGAAATCCTGTCAAACCTCTTTTTTTGATTTGTTCATCGTCTTGCTTCTTGTGTAACTCTTGGAAATCTAATGTATCACAGCTGCATTTTCCCCGCACGTATCATCGGTGAAATGTCATGTCATCCGCTCCGGTACCCTGAATGGAACTACCCGTCGACTTTTTAGCAATTTCGTTGACACGACTCAGGCTGAACGGTATCCTATAAAAATATTCATCATTATGGTACTTTTTTTTACTCTGTTCCAGAGGATTCGTGATGGCACAACCGTTGCAGACAGGTGCTGAAAAAATGATTATGGTTGATAGCGGTATGAGCAATGGGGATTTGTCGAATGAGCAAAAAAAATGAGTTGTCCGAAAAAATTCAGCTCTTGTATTTTCATATATATACTTTTATTTTGTTGTGGAGGAACAGATGAGTAGAGGAGATAAAGGATCATTCTATCCCGAATGGACAGAGGAGCCCCCTGAAGCGGGGACCTATCGTTCAGTCTTTAAGTGGGGAGCACCTGAGGCATTCAAGCATCCAAATAAGAGACTCTATGCGATGATGAAAGATGTCTTTCAGATGACCGATGATGATTTCAGGCAGAAGAAGAAAGAGGGGAATGGGGCTGTCAAATGCCGACAAAAGACTAAACTTTCAAGTGAGCGATTAAAGGATCTCGCAAAAATCGTTGGTGAGGAGAATGTTGCAACTGATGATTATTTGCGTGTGAAGTTCTCTTACGGCAAGACCATGGAAGAAACCATGAAACTGAGAGATGGCATTACAGATGGTGTTGCCGATGTGGTCGTACACCCGCGGAACAGAGAAGATGTCAGCGAGATTGTCAGGTATTGCAACAGGAAAAGTATTCCCCTTTACGTTTATAGCGGTGGCTCATCGGTTACCATGGGTATCAAGTGTGCGAAGGGGGGCATCTCTCTTGTCATGAGCACGCATATGAATCGTATTCTGGAGTTGAATGAGACGAATCAGACCGTTACCGTCGAACCGGGAATCTGGGGGCCCGATTATGAGGATATGCTTAATAATGCACCGGAAAAACTCAATGCGAAGCGCCGGTACACCGGTGGGCATTTCCCCCAGTCCTTTGAGTACTCAACCGTTGGCGGTTGGATTCTTACCCTCGGTTCGGGACAGCAGTCCTCCTATTATGGCGATGCCTATGATCTGGTCGTGAGCCAGGAATATATAACACCAACAGGGTCTTTTAAAACACATGACTATATTGCGACTGCAACAGGACCGAAGGTAAATGACATCATGAAAGGGAGCGAAGGGGCGTACGGAATTCTCGTAAGTGCGACAATGAAGATATTCAGATACATGCCTGAGAATCGGAGGAGATTCGCTTTTATCTTTCCCACCTGGGAATCGGCAATTGATGCTGTTCGCGAGATATCTCAGGGTGAGTTCGGTATGCCCTCTGTCTTCCGTATATCTGATCCTGAAGAGACTGATATTGCTATGAAGCTCTACGGTATCGAAGGGACGCCTATCGACGCGATTATCAAAATGCGGGGATACAAACCGATGAAGCGGTGTCTGTATATAGGACAAACCGAGGGTGAGCGGACATTCTCAAAAAATGTGAAAAAAAAGGTAAAGAAAATCTGCCGCAAGTATGGGGCCATGTACATAACCGGCTATCCGGTGAAGAACTGGGAACATGGGAGGTATACCGATCCCTATATGCGTGAAGATCTTCAGGACTATGGTATTATGACAGATACCCTCGAGTCAGCTATTGGCTGGGATGGTCTTCAGCAGCTTCACCGGGGGGTGCGTGAATATATCAAGAGTCGTCCCAATACGATATGCATGACGCATGCTTCTCATTTCTATCCACAGGGTACCAATCTCTATTTTATTTTCATTGCTAAGATGGATGATGTTGAAGAATACCGGGAATTTCAGTTCGGTATTATTGATCATATTGTAAAGAATGGCGGCTCTCTGAGCCATCATCACGGTGTTGGGAAGATGATAGCGCCGTGGATGGAGTATCATCTTGGCAAGGAGCAAATGGCTGTTCTGAAGGTGTTGAAAAAGCATTTCGATCCCCGTAATATAATGAATCCGGGTGGAACACTGGGGCTCGATCTCTCTCAGAAACAGCTGCGGAAGGTCAAATAAGCAGTGTCCCTGGAGGGGGAAACTGCTTATTTATTATTGCATTCTTTGAGAAGGGGAGATGTGCTCATTCTACAATCGGGGTCATATCGCTGGTTGCAATGAGGTTTGTGTCAGTTTCCCGCAAACCGCTCTTGACGGTATCTCCCGGTTTTAATCGCTCAGTGACCGTGATGTCATTGATTTCATTCATATAGAGGAATATGTCCTTGAGGGGAACTTCGCTGTCAGTTTTAACGGAGAGCCGCGGGAAATCATCAA
>Ga0180433_10011034_pt1 | contig 10767 bp, 9 predicted proteins | sample SS_ome_8_FD_132980 | JGI IMG/M metagenome (GOLD analysis project Ga0180433, IMG submission 132980) | Hypersaline lake sediment archaeal communities from the Salton Sea, California, USA - SS_1_D_1 metaG | ecosystem: Environmental > Aquatic > Non-marine Saline and Alkaline > Hypersaline > Sediment...
ATCCGTGTTCTCCAAGTGCAAGGGTTTTGATACAATTAAATGAAAATCCATTCACTCCGTGCAACATAACACAAAGGTATCCAACTGTAAATAAAGAAGTTGCCACTTAATCAGCAAGCCCTAAATAGAATCTTGGAGCCACAACGGTGTTCGCCTAAATGGAAGTCCGCGCTCCTCGCTGCTAACTGGCGCCTTCTTGATCGACAGCTTCTTGTACCGGAGTCAGGTTCCAAAATACCAGGGGATATATCGAGGCTTCTCGATCTGCCACACTTAGTATTAACTATAGATGGATGGGATCTGGGACGCAAATATAGCTGTCCATTCAGACGTTTAGGACTATGGTTCCACGAATTCAAGGATCAAGGGGTTGGATTAGTGTTTGGTATCCTGGGGGGTGTTTTGGGAAGTCTTATCCTAAACCAACTTACCTGAACACTGAAAGTCGCCTTTATTTCTGCAGGACTTTTGTTTCGGAGCCTTCGAGGAGTCTTTTAATGTTTTCGGCATGGCGGACGACGACAAGGAGCCCCATCACTAAAGCCACCACAATTAAAGGCCAAAGCTGCAAAAACCGCCAGTCACCTAACACAATGATTGAGGCTATCAATGATAACGGAAATACGACAGCGGCCGTTATAGATGCCAATGAAATATACTTCCAAATCAACACAAACGCCGCCCATATGATAATGGTGATAATGCCCGGAATTGTATAATAAGGATAAAGACCCAGGAGCATACCCAGGCTCGTGGCAACGCCTTTGCCGCCTTTAAAACGTAAATATACGGGAAAGATATGCCCCATTACCGCCGCGCAACCCACCGCCAGCCACAACGATAAAGCAACGACTGTAAGCTCGCTTATAAAAAGCTTCCCTACCAGCATCGGCACCAAGCCCTTGAGACAGTCGAGAACAAAGCACACATAAGCCCACCTCTTACCTAAAGCCCTCGCTACGTTCGTGGCGCCGATATTACCCGAACCGATGCAGCGAAGGTCTTTGCCGTGCGCCTTTGCTATAAGCACGCCGAAAGGCACCGAACCCAAAAGATACGCCAACGCTATAAGAAAAACAAACGACTCAATCATTTACATTCTATCCTCTTTGTCCTGAGCTTGTCGAAGGGCTGACTTCTGACCTCTGTTCTCTGTTTTCTTCAGTATTCGTTCATACAGTTCGACCATCTGTTCTGCATGTCGCCTTATAGAAATTTTTTCGGCAAGATTATCCTGTGTTATTGCATCGCCGGCCTTTTTGGCGTTTTCCGGGTCAGCATAAAAACACATCGCATCGGCTAAAGCGCGGACATCATCGCACCTGTCAATCACCAGGCCGTGGCGCTTGTCAACAAATAATTCCGCCGCCCCGTTATATCGGGTGGTGATGACGGGCTTTGCGGCCGCCAGTGCCTCTAAGATAAATCGGGAGCACGGGTCGTACCAGCTCGGCAGAACCGCGACATCACTGATTGAAAGGGCGTTTCGAATATTACGCAGCCTGCCTAAAAAGACAATTCTCTCACTCACGCCCAGTTTCTTTGCAAGGTGCCGGTATTTTCTCGAACTGCCCGCCCCGGCGACGATAAGATAAATCGGCCTTGCCGTGCTGCTCCGTGCAGCCGGTGCCAACGCCTTAATCAGATTAGTCAGGCCCTTGAGTCTGAAATTGTTTGCTCCAAAAAGAAATAAAGCCGGCATCGCAGCTTCGGTAATGCCAAGACGTATAAAAATCTGTCTGCGGAGTTTGGCGGCCTTTTCCGGGTGCACCTTCCTGCCCGGCTTGATTCCGTTGGGCACCACCACGATTCGCTCTTCGCTGAGACCATAGTGCTTCTTAAACTGCCGCTTCACATATTCGGAAACGGCTGCAACAATCGTACGGTTACAGTCACTGCACAACTGGTTTTCAGCCCGAAACAAAGCAAGCCGGCGAATATTTGCGTAATGGGTGGCCATCTTGTACCACGAGACAACCGGATTCTGGTAGCTCGCGGCGTTGCGGATAATCGCCTCCGGGTAAGAGCCGCCCCTGGGCTGATATACATCTGCAAAACTAAAAGGCAGTACGCTATGGATAATATCATAGTGATTGTCTATGAGGTGGTTTCTAAGCGCCTTGTCAAACCCGGAAAACGACGTACGTTTGCCGCCGGTGTCGGGGCAAAGTATCTTGATATTATCAGCCTGCGTCCGGCCCTTCGCCGCCAGCACCGTTACCCTGACATCCCAAAGCGATAACTGAGAAGCTAATTCGAAGACGGACCGTTCCGCTCCCCCCAGCGCAATATCCGCCCGTTCTATTATTATCGCCGTCTTAATCATCGATTTTAGATTATAACCGCATAAAGGTCATATTGCAAAGCCGACCGCCCGGCCGTGCCTGGCATCGTGAGAGGCCATCCTTTTGGCACGCGAATTTACCTTACGAATGAAGCGCCTGTCGGCTGGCCCAAGATTCTTCCTGCCCGTGTATATGCGATAGAAACGCAGTCTGTCGGTACGCGAAAAATGCTTAGGATGTGCGGAATAATACAGTTGCGAAATATCTTTTATGCGGGATCTTTCTTTGAGCAACAACGGCTTAAACACCCGCTGCAGGTCTATCAAATACAGAACTCCGTCTTCACCTCGGAAGATATGGGAAAAATACAGGTCGCAATGCCGGAAACCCGCCTCGTGAAAACGCCTTACAAAATCCGCCAGTCCTTTGATGAAGTCTTTACGCCGCATCCGATTCTCGCCCGAACACTCCCCGCAAAAAGAATCCGGCAGCCTGCGTTCCAGCGACTCGGCTCCTTCAAGCCGGCTCGTCATTATGAAACTGCGCCTCTCAAAACCACCCGCCCATTGCTCACCGTATGCAATCGTCCTGGGCGTGTTGATACCAACGTCTGCCAACTGCTCGGCACCGGACCTGTCAAAACTGCTTGTACTTGCCCTGCTGTGATGATGAAGCCAGTTGGTTATCTGAGTCAATACAGGCACCCGGTCGTAACGTTTCAAAAAAACAGTCGTCTTAGGCTCGTCCAGGTCGAACTTCACCCTGCTTCGATGCCTTGCCAGTTCGGCCTTTGTGAGATTTTTTCCCCCATCAAACTCAAAAACTTTGTCAATACCAGTCAGGCCGATTTTTTTTAGGGCACCTGCGTAATCGGCATCGGCAAAGAAATCTTCCGAAAGCTTCACAAATTTTTGACTGCTCTTTTGCCCAATCATTTTCGCAGATTGTCCAATATCTCACCGGCGGCAGCGCAAACTGTATCAACGCCGATTGACTCCATGCAAAGATGCCGATTCCGTCTGCACCGCGGCTTGTCGCACGGTACACATTCGGCCTGGCCCTTTATCTGAACCTCCTGCTCATAGCCTGTCCGGGTCCACTTGGGATTGTTAGGTCCGAACAAAGTTATTACCTTTTTCCCAAGCGCTATCGCTATATGCCTCGGACCGGTGTCATTGGTGATAACCAGATCAGACTCGGCCAAAAAAGCTTTCAACTCACCCATTGTCAGCGGCGTATCGGCCAGACTATGCACCTTCCGTTTTGCCAGCCCGCAAATCCGCTCGGCAATTCGAGCCTCCGTTTTGTCGGGCGCAACGCAAAGAACCACCGTAGCGTCATACTTTTCGATGAGCCTGTCGGCCGTAGCGGCAAACCTGTCGGCAGGCCACCATTTACTCGGACCGAATGCACCGCCCGGAACAAGAACCACAAGAGGCGACCGGCCTGACAACACACCACCGAGTTTCGCCGACAGACTCAGTTTATCCTGCCGGTCAACCGACAGTTCCGTGTATCTCTCCGTGGTCTCGCAGCCAAGCTCGGCCGCAATTCTGAGGTAATAATCAATCATCGATACCGGCTTAAACCGCCCGTCCGCACCTTTTGGGGGACGGATTCTTTGTGTCAGCAAAACCGTCCTGCCGTCCCGGGCATACCCGATTCGTTCCGGTACACCCGCTAAAAATGTCGTAAGTGCAGAGCCGAAGGAATTCTTGAAAAGCACCGCCCGCAAAAATCCGCACCTCCTGAGACGCCGGATAAGCGGAATCAAGCACCCGCCATTTGACTCGACCCACTCGTTACCCAGATTATTCGGGCTTAAAAGCCGACGAACAGTCCCGCTCGCAAGAAAATAAATATCTTCGCCTTCAAACCTTCTGCAAATAGAACGCAGGGCAGGTGTACACAGAACAGCATCACCCACGGGAGACGGCAGCCACAACAAAATCTTGTCTCGATTTACGCCCAACATTATCTCGGCATGTTACAAACAAAAAAGATGAAAGCCCGGTCATTTTCGGCCGCGCATCATGTAAAGGGCTACCACCATAAGCTGCAATACTATCGCATAACCGATCATCGTATGCACTGAACTTGCGCTCTTGGTATCATCCGTTAAAAACAACAGGCTCAGAAACAGGCACAGCAGCACAACCGCCTGAATAATCCCGGCAATTACTTTTGCCATCGAAAACTCCTCGAACATCCCTTCCCGCTGCATTTCTTTAATGTGTCTGAGCATATCCTCTAAAAGCCTGTTTGTCCGGGCGGCTTCAGTTTCTTTATCCTTTACTTTCGCAGCAACACCCATCGGCTGTATATCCTGAGGGGGTCCCTCAAGTTGTATCTTGTCCGCCTGATTCTCCAAACCCTCAGCCTTGAAAGAAGGCTCACTCTTGGCATTGTTTGGTACAGCTTCAGCCGGCCTGCCGGCCCGATCTTGCATCTTGATAATATTTACCGCTTCTTTCATATTGACCGCCTGCTTATCTGCAACAGGGTCTGTTGGTTTCCTGTAAGTCTGGTCAATCGACGAATTTATCAGTATCGTCTTACAACCGGCCCGCTGACCGGCGGCGATATCTCGATAGGAATTGCCGATGACCCAAGACCGCTTAAGGTCGATATCCATTTCCTTAGCCGCTTTCAAAATCATCCCGGGATTGGGTTTTCTGTTCTCGCTTTCCCTGCGGTACTTCTCAATTACGCCATCAGGATGATACGGACAATAATAAATCCCCTCGATGCCCGCACCTTCACGAAAAAGCAGCTTTTCGAGCCGCTTGTGTATCTGTTTGAGCACCTCCTCGCTGACAATACCTCTGGCAACACCCGACTGATTCGTCACAATCACACGCTTGTAACCCATCTGTTTCAACTCAATAAGCGCCTCACTAACGCCGGCCAAAAGCTGTACCTGGTCGGGATTGTTGATATAGCCCGGGTCTTTTATCAAAGTGTCGTCGCGGTCCATGAATATCGCTTTGTTACTCATTTACCGCCTCCAATCCGTCTTTTGGCCCGCTGCGTTTTTTCTGAATTGACTGCATCTTCTCAATCGTCGATGTAGAGCTTTTGCCTTCCACCAAAGGTGCAAGCACCACTTTGCCTCCGCCGGATTCCACGAATTGCCGCCCTATCACTCCCTTGTCCGACCAGTCTTGCCCCTTAACCAAAACATCAGGCTTGACCTTTTCAATCGTTTTGAGCGGGTCGGGTTCGTCAAATATGACAATATAATCCACCGTCTCAAGGGCAGCAAGAACCGCCGCCCGGTCGTGCTGATTGTTAATCGGACGCCCCGAACCTTTGATTTGCCTGACCGAAACGTCGCTATTCAGACCCAGAACAACCACATCCCCCTGGCTCTTGCAGAATTTCAAAAACTCGATATGACCCCTGTGCAGGACATCGAAACACCCGTTTGTAAACACGATTTTCTCTTTCTGCTGACGATGAAACGTCAGAACATCCACCAGCGTATCAATATCATGAATCTTGCCGCCCTTGCCGCGGTTCTCCGCGATAATCTCGTTGACAATCTCATCCACTGTAACCGTCGCCACACCGAATTTTTCAACTTCTATCCCCCCGGCAATATTCGCTAATTGGACCGCCGTCGTATAGTCACAACCCGCCGCAAGGCTCACCGCTAACATTGCAAGAACCATATCACCCGCACCGGTAACATCATATACGCTGCGAGGTATCGTAGGTATGTGCTCGCTTGTCCGGCTTGTATGCAAAAACGCTCCATCCTTGTCCAGCGTAATCACCACAGCCTCAACCTTCAGCTTTTCCGCGATGATTCCCGACGCCCGCGATGCATCTTCCACCGTCTCTATAGAGAATCCGACCGCATTTGATGTCTCGCGCCTGTTCGGTGTAATGAGACTCGCACCCGTGTATTTTGAGTAATCATCCATTACCGGAGGGTCAATCAGAACCTTTTTGCCCGCCCCGGACGCCAGCTTGATAAGCTCGCAACAAAGTCCCTGTGACACTACGCCCTTGTTATAATCCTGTATGCATACAATGTCCGCCTGCGAAAGTTTATCAGTGTAGATTTTCAGAATTTTATCATACTCCGCCTCGTCAAAAGGCCTGGTGCATTCGTCGTCGATTCTCAATAACTGCTGCCGATGGCGGTGCTGGGCAAGACCTATCAACCGTTGTTTGCTTATTGTAGGCCTGTCAGACAGAGTAATTATTCCCGAAGTGTCAGCCTTTAATTCGGTCAACTGTTCCTTCAGAAGTTTTCCGTTGTCATCGTTACCAACTGCACCGATACATATACAACCGGCACCTAAGGCCCTCAGGTCCACAGCCACCGCACCCGCCCCCCCGCAACTGTATTGGCGATTCACCACCTTTAGAACCTGAACCGGTGCCTCCGGACTAATCCGCAACGCATCGCCGTAAACATAACTATCCAAAAGAAAATCACCGACAAGCAGCACTCGCGGCGACCCGAGGTTTGTTACAGCCTTCAGCAGTTTCTTATACATAAAACCGTCCAAATATCTAACCGTCTAACCGTCCAACCGTCTTTTGAATCAATGCCTCTATTTTATCAACTCCATCTATAAATTCCAGTTCACAAGCCAGATACGCAAAAATAATATCCTCGTCCCGCGGCGCAAGCAGTGTGCTTTTGACCCAGTCTTTCTCCGTTGACAGTATCAGGTTGGCACCCAGCAGCCTTGCCTGCTCATAAATATCCGAGATATCCTCGTCCTTGTAGTCGTGATGGTCGCTGTAAACCTTCGACCCGACAACATTTAACTCGTACTCCCTGAGCCGCTTCATAAACGCGTCCGGATTGCCGATACCGCAAAAAGCAAATACCGACTTGTCCTTAAGTTCACTGATGCCGATAATCCGGCCCTTGTTTGCCCTGGCGTATGGGTGTTTGTGAACGGCTTTGGCTACTGCAACAGCCGGTGCGATTTGCCCGATTTGTTTCTGGAGCCGCTCCACCTGCTCGGCCGTTGCCTGGTCATACCGGGTTATCACCACCGCATCGGCTCGCCGAAGCGCCCTTACCGGTTCCCGCAGCATTCCCGCCGGAAGCACACGGCCATAACCGAAAGGGCAGGTTGCATCAACTGCAACTATGTCAAGGTCCCGTCGGAGCCGCCTGTGCTGAAAACCATCGTCCATTACTAAAACATCGGCGTCGAAATCCGCTATAGCTTTCTGTGCCCCCCGGGCGCGGTCCGAATTCACGACCACCTTTGCCCCCGGACAGGACCGGGCTAATACCACCGGCTCATCGGCAAAACCCGCCCCGGATGCTTTATAACCCCGGGTAAGCACCGTGCACTTCAACGACCTTTTCTCCAATACCCCGCAAAGCCAAATAACCAGCGGGGTCTTACCCGTTCCGCCGGTCGTAATATTGCCCACGCTTATTACAGGCACACCGATGCTTATCGTCCTGAGCAAATGCTTGTCGTAACAAAAATTGCGCAAGCCCACCACTGCCTTATATGCCACAGAGACGAGCCGAAGCAGAAATCGCAGCAGGCTCCTTCCGAAGCCCTCATTCGCACCGGCAATAAGATTGCGGTAAAAATTCTGATTCAATCAAAACTTCCCAGCTTAATCAGGACGACAGTCCCCACCCTTCCTGCCGTCCAATCGTCAGCCCGTTTACATCCTGGCAATAATCGCGTCGGCCATCTCTTTCGTGCCGACGGCAGTCGGGTCCGTCCGGTCCGCCTTCATATCATACGTAACACTTTTGCCCTCGGCAATCACCGCCGCCACCGCCCGCTCCAGCCTGTCGGCCTCGGCCATCTTACCAAGATGCCGTAGCATCAGTACCCCGCTTAATATCAAAGCCGTCGGATTCACTTTGTTCTGGCCCGCATATCTCGGAGCACTGCCGTGAGTCGCCTCGAATATCGCTCCCTTTTCGCCGATATTTGCGCCCGGCGCCACACCCAATCCCCCGACAAGACCCGCACAAAGGTCGCTTATAATATCTCCGTAAAGATTAGGCAGCACAATCACATCGTACAACTCCGGCTTTTGAATCAACTGCATACACATATTGTCAACGATTCGGTCCTCAAACTCAATGTCCGGATAATCCTTTGCCACCTCGCGGCTAACCTGGAGCCAAAGCCCGTCAGAGTACTTCATAATATTGGCCTTGTGTACAGACGTTACCTTCCGCCGGCCCATCTTACGGGCATAATCAAATGCAAAATTAAAGACCCGCTGTGTAGCACCCACCGAAATCGGCTTTATACTGATACCGCTGTCGGCTGTAACCTTTCTGTCGCTGTGGGCATTCAGCCAGTCGATAAGCTCACAAGTGTCGTCCGCCCCCTTTTCGTACTCGATTCCTGCATACAAATCTTCGGTGTTCTCTCTGACAACTACAAGGTCGATATCGGTATATCTACTCCTGACACCCTCATAACTCTTGCACGGGCGAAGACAAGCATAAAGATCAAGCTGCTGACGCATATAAACGTTCACGCTTCTAAAACCCGTCCCAACAGGCGTAGTTATCGGCGCCTTCAGTGCGACTCCATTTCTGCGAACCGACTCAAAGGTAGCCTCCGGCAAAGGTGTGCCGAATTTTTCCATCACCTCAGTACCAGCCTCGGCCGGTTCCCATTTGATATCCGCTCCTGTTGCATCAATACATCTTCTTGCGGCATCGGCGATTTCCGGCCCGATACCGTCACCCGTAATCAACGTTACATTCGTCATTGATAACCTTTCCAGCCTGCAAAACCATTTGTTTTAGCCCCATTACCAACAAATCATCTTACCTTCGCATCACCCGACCGTCAACTGTTTCCTTGGCCTTCCCTCGTCCGATAAATGAGCAAAAGCTCATATTTGTTTCGCTTAACAGGAATAAGTACAAATTTGGTTGAACAGAAGCCTGCCGGCGCAAGCCAGCGGACAGAAAACAGAGGACCGATGAACTTAGTTGAAAAGCAGGCTTGACCGCGATACCCCACACCCATAAAATGCCTGAAAATCGGCTGTACCTGCAAACGGGCCGGGTGACGGGTGCCACGGTAAAACTTATGTTTGGCCGTGCAACTTAACAGTAAAACATGAAGGAGTAATTACACATGACGGCACAAATTATCGATGGCAAACAGGTAGCCGCTGCTCTGCGGGCCGAATTACAGGAAAAAGTCGCTCAGCTAAAAGACAAGGGCATCGTACCCGGCCTGGCCGTGGTACTGGTCGGTGAGGACCCCGCCTCCAAGTCGTATGTTACCGCGAAGGAAAAGGCCTGCGGCAACATCGGAATTTACTCCGAAGACATCCGCCTGCCCGCTGAAACCCCACAGGCAGAATTGATGGCCCTTGTCGATAAATTGAATAAGGACGACAAGATCAACGGCATCTTAGTCCAACTGCCTCTGCCGAAACATCTCGACGAAGGCGAAGTACTGTTGGCCATCGACCCTGCCAAGGACGTTGACGGCTTTCATCCGGTAAACGTCGGCAAGATGATGTTAGGCCAAAAGGCATTCCTACCCTGCACTCCACACGGCGTTATCCAACTGCTGCTCAAAAGCAACGTGAAAATCGAAGGGGCCGAGGTCGTCATCGTAGGCCGAAGCAATATAGTCGGAAAACCCCTTGCAAATATGCTTATTCAAAAAAACGCCACCGGCAATGCCACCGTTACCGTTTGCCACACACGCACAAAGAACCTCGCCGACCACACCCTCAAGGCGGACATCCTCATAGCAGCCGCCGGTGCGCCGAATATGATTACTGCCGATATGGTAAAAGCCGGTGCTGTTGTAATTGATGTAGGCGTTAACAGGGTAGATGACGCAACTAAAAAGAGGGGCTACCGCCTCACGGGGGATGTGGATTTTGAGGCGGTAAAGGAAAAGGCAGGCCTGATTACGCCTGTACCCGGCGGTGTCGGCCCGATGACTATCACTATGCTGCTTTATAACACAGTCGAATCCGCCGAAAAGGCCGCAGGCTTAAAATAAAATGTCTGACCGCCTACTTAACGGTGTATTTTTTGTCTTGAATCTCATCATGCACTTTTGTATCCACAGGAAAATCAATATCGAAATCCTCATCCGTCAGTCCCTGATTTACAATGATTGGGCCGGTTGCCTGATACGTGCTCACCCGGTCACTGCATGGGACTGTAAATGTGCCGCTGTTGGGAAACCACACCCCTTTAGCAACCTCTTCTAAGAACTCAACGTTTGCACTGAGAGCGACAAATAAGCCGCGCCCCTTCATGTGCTCGAACTTGACGGGTGTATAGCCGTGGTCCACGGAAAAGTAAACACGCATATAGACCAGCCTGCTTCCCTCGTAAAGGAAATGGGTAAGCAGGTCCGCGCGGATTGTATTAAATCCGTCAACTTGTCTTACTACATTATCGAGCCGGACTCTGTCTTTGGCTCTTAGCCGACTGGAAAGCAAGCGGTCCGAAACAGACATTGGATCTCCGCTATAAGCCGGA
>Ga0180433_10011038_pt1 | contig 10764 bp, 7 predicted proteins | sample SS_ome_8_FD_132980 | JGI IMG/M metagenome (GOLD analysis project Ga0180433, IMG submission 132980) | Hypersaline lake sediment archaeal communities from the Salton Sea, California, USA - SS_1_D_1 metaG | ecosystem: Environmental > Aquatic > Non-marine Saline and Alkaline > Hypersaline > Sediment...
CAGTGCCGCGAACACGATCAGCGTCAAAGCCACCAGCAGCGTCAGCCAGAACGAACACCTGGCACTGCTCAGGCGCCCCTCCTCGTCTCTCACGAGCTCGGAGAGCATATTGATCACCACCTTGACGGCCATCAGCCGCCGTTGAGTTTCGCCACCTGCACGATCAACTTGTCGAGCTTCTCGTCCATGTTCTGCATTCGCTCTCGGCCGTTTTTCAGGCTGTCATCGTGGCCACGGACCTTCTGCCAGATGATGCCGCAGCCGAAAGCGACGCCGACGTTGATCGCGATGACCCCTATCTGGGTTAATTCACCCATGCTGTCACCCCGCTGTTGAGTTACCCGCTACGCAGCCTCTGCCTCTTCATCGTCCTCGAACTGCTTCTCGATCAGGTCGATGATGTCTGCCTTGCGCTTCGGCAGTCCGTCCGGGTTCAGGCTGAGAGCTTCGGCGTAGTCCTTGAGTTCCGCGATGGTCTTCTTGCGCAGTTCCTCGCCCAGGGGCTCGGTGTATTCTCCACGCAACTTCGCCACGGTGAGTTGGATCTGGGCTTTGTCACGCTCCAGCTTCTCGGTAGACTCGCCGTCGGCGAACTTCAGATAGTTGTGGAACCGCAGCTTCTTGTTCCCGTCGGACTCGATCTTCTCCAGAGCCTTCAGGGCGTTCGCTGCCTGCTGCAGAAACCGCGGTTCCTGGCCGGCCAGCCCATCAATGAAGGCCAGAACCTGGTTGAACTCACCGATCTCCTTCAGCTTGGGCGCTGCCGGCGGTCGTTTCTTCTCACTCATTGTATTCTGCTCCTCGGGTTGAGCGCTCGGGTTCAGGCTTCCTCAGGCGCTACATTCGGTTCAGGCTTCGGGAATTTCTCGGCCGCTGTGTCGGCGATCGCCCGCATCCCGGCGACCTGGGCCTTCAGGCCGGTCAAGGAGTCAGGTCCGGCATCGATGCATGCCTGGACCTTCGTCTTCAGATCAGCGTCGTCCGTGATCTCGGCGATGATCTTCTCGGCCCGATCAGCCGCTGCCTCTGCCCCACGAGCCTTTCGGAGTCCCCGGGCCAGAACCTCCCGCAGCTCGTCGTATTTGGCCTGTCCTTCTTCCTTCGTTGCCATCAGTTCCTCCTATGCCGCCTTCTCCAGGCGGGTGAGTCGTTCCTCGAATGATTCCAACTTCCCTTTCAGTTCCTCGTTCTCTTTCTTGAGCTTTTCTCGTCGTGCGGATTCCTGGGCGACCCGGCCCCATGCCTGTTTGAGCTCTCGCTCGATCGAGATTATCCGATCTTCAAGCTGGAGTAGTCCGCCGCCGAGGAGGTACTGGAACTGCCCCATGTTGATCCGGGGCACGTTACCGCCCTCGCGGACGTAGTTCGTGATCGCTCGCGTCTCGTAGAGTTCGGGCAGGATATCGGGCCGCTTGTCCTCGGGCACGTTCCAGGCCGTCGCCGCGATCGCGTTCCGTATGAGCCCGAGGTCGTCGTACTCGTCGCTGCAACACCCGGCGTCGGCGGTTATCGAACCGTCCGCGTGAAGATTCCCGCCGACCGAGATCGACGCGGTAGTGTATATGTAGTCGAAGTACCCGGCCGACCAGTAGAGGCTTGAGCTCCCGAGCGCGAACGTCGAATCGGCGTTCGGGAATATTCCGTTAGCGTTGATGCGCGCGACCCGGGTCAGCACCCCGTCGTCGTATGCGTGGAACGCGAACTCCGAATCCTCGGTGGTTGACGAGGCGTCGAGCCAGATGAGCTCGAGCCGCCCGGCGGCCGTCACCTGGCCGCCGGCTGAGTTCTCGAGGCCGAACTCGATCGAGACACCGAAGTCGTCGTCCGCCATTCCCGACGTGGCGTGCCCGACTGTGAGGGCGTTCAGGACGTTCGTCGTCCCGGAGTCGGCTCCGAGAATCTCGAACGCGTCGTCCCCGCTCGTGACGTAGACGTCGTCTGTGAACGACCACGCCCCGGAGATCGTCTCCGCGGCCGTCTTGTCGACGAGGTCACTGGCCGTTATCCCGGCGATGGTCGTCGCGGCCAGCGAGCCGCCGACGGTGAGGTCGGTCGTTACCGTCACCGTATCGGCCTCGACCGTGAGCTCCGCCGTCCCGTTGACCCGTATATCGAAGTCCTGCCCTGTATCGACGTCGATGTAGCTCGTCCCATCGTCGTCGAGTACGAGCATCGCCTCGCCGCCGGCCTGCAAGCGGGCATAGTCGGTGTCGTAATAGAGATATGTGTCCGTATCCCCGACGTGATAGAAATAGTCCGGAATCTGCACGTTCTTGTAGAAGACCGCCGTCGTATCCTGAAACTCGACGACCGTTTCCTCTCCGCCCGATCCAGCCGTCGCGCTGTTCGCCCGAACCTGGACGACCCCGTTCGCCGCCCGGTTGCTGAGCGCCACCACGTCGGAACCGGGGAGGTTCAGGAAATACCTCTGGCCGCCGCCGGAGTCCTCGTACAGGAGCCCCTCGCCACCCCCGCCGTGTGCACCGCGCCACACGATCTTCCCGTCGCCGGAGGTGCCGTCCATGTAGAACATGCCGTCGACGACCGCGTCGTCCGTCGAGTACAGGTGTTCGGCCTGAACGGTGCCGGGCGTTTCTATCGACCCGCCGAAGTAGTTGTCCGCGCCCCCGTCCTGATAGATGCCGTAGTCGACCCCGGTGTCCTCGTCGAGATAAAGCATGATGACGTTACCGGCCGCGCCCGCGTCGTCGTCTATCTTTATCCAGGCGCCGATAACGTCGTCCGTCACCGTGGCGGCGCCCTCGATGTCTATGAATACCCTGATTCCGACCGCGTCCTGTATCGTCCCGCCGTCGAGGTTAGTCAAGAACCAGCCGCCGTAGGCCCCGTCGGTGACGGTCCCCCCGACGACCTTTGCGATGCCGGCGACGGCCCGCAGGTCCCCGCCTCCGTCGCCGATCGTCCCGTCCGTCAGGGTCGCGTTGCCCTGCAACCCGATGAGGTGCCCCATCGTCGCGCCGCTGTTGTCAAACGCCGCCGCCGCATACAGCCCCCAGAGGTCGTCCTCCTGGTCGGTCGTCCCTCCCGTTCGGGTGTGATCGAACAGCGCCCCGTAGTGGGAATCGTCGGTCGTGACGGTGTTATCCACGACGTAGAGGTGGTAGGCGTCGTTCGGGGAAACGCCGATCCCGACGCTTCCGTCGACGGTCAGGTCGTCGCCGACATCAAGGTCCGTGAAGTATCCGACCGGCACGGGCTCCCCGGACGCGCCGAGGTTCCCGGAGTATATGCGGACGTCCCCGGTGAACTTGCCCGCTATCGCCTCACCGCCGCCGGCGTTCGTCGCCGAGGCCCAGACCCCGTACACCTCGCCGCTCGTGTTCCCCTCGACCGTGGCTTTGTATCCGTAACGGTCTGACGATCGAGCCGCCTCGCCAGTATCACCGACGAGAAGATTCATCCCGATGATGTCGTTCGCCGTGTCGACCAGGGTCAGGTCACCACGGAACGCCTCGACGTCGTACGTGTCCGAACCGCCCGGTGCGGTATCGTCGGCCTTGTAGTAGAATCCGCCCCCGCCACCGGTCGACGGAGCGATTCGCGAAACGTAAACGACCGACGAGTCCCCAGCCGAGTTGTCGGCCACCCGCACCCCCCACCGAGCCACGGCATCGGGCGTAAAGGCCCCGATCAGTATCCGCTCATCATCTCCGTCATCATAGAAGAACAAGTCCCCGTCGACCGCCCACTGCGCCTGGACGTAACCCCCGGCGTGGACCCGGTACCCGTCGGTCGAGTCGATCGTAATGTACGTCGTCGCCGCCGAGTACTCTCCGAGCCCGACCCCGTAGGTCGTGGCACCGTATCCGTAAAGTCCGTCGAGGTTCCCGATCGCCCAGTGCTCCGACCAATCGTTGTAGGTCGTGGAGTTGCGGACGTTCCCGACGATCGTCGGACCGGCGGCCGAGCCGTCCATCCCCTGAACCGAGTAGAGGTCGATCCACCCGTCGCCGTCGTTCCCGGTATTAAACACAGCGTCCCCGGCGTACCACGCGTTCCGGCCCGTCCCGTCGCGGTCCCGCGTCACGGTGTACTCGTACGGCCCCACGCCCGACGGCCCCGCCGTGACGAGCATGAACTCGATCTTTCCGTTAGCCTCGAGATAGCAGGTATCGTTCACGGCCATCTGGTTGTGCTCGACCTCGATCGTCGTGTCCCCGACCCCCGAGCCGAGGTCGGAGGTCAGCGTCGTGGTCGGCCCGACGAGGACGCGGCCGCCGATCGTCGCCATCGTGTCATGAGCCACCAGCGTTTCGACCCAGAGCTCGGCGGCATGCAGGGTGAGATACTTCTTCGTGAGCGACCCGAGATTGACCTGATAGTTGGATGTCGGATCGAAGTCCTGACTAATATTTATCGCTGATGCCCCCACCTGCATGATTGTCGAGGTATCAATCCCGAGTTGAATCACATCGTCCGAATCCGAACAGCCCAGAATCAGGGAGCCGTCAGTCCACCAACTATTCGCATCGAAGTACCCGTTGTACGACGAGTCGGTTATGAGCAGGGTCGCATTCGTTAGGGTGTGGCTGGCGATCGAGCCGATAGTCGCGTCGCGGTAGAGCTTCAATCGGTAGCTCCCACCAACCGTCGTCCCCATCGCAACCTGAGTACCGCTGAAATACCAGTTCTCGTTAGTTTCCCACCGATTATCTGACTCGTCCCACCGGAGAAGAATATCGCCGCCTTCCCGAAACTGAATATCCCCCGCGTCTGACTGCCCGCCACCGTGAAGAACGATATTTCCGCCATCGTTTGTTGCATTCCCCCCAGAGATATAGAGAACACCGTCGTCAGCATTTTTCACGATATAGCTGTTGGCAAGAAAAATGTCCCCGGCCTTGACCGTTCCACTCTCTGCTTCAATGTTCCCATCCGCAACGATATCATCAGTCGAATACAGGTGCTCGGCTTGGACGGTGCCTGAGGCCGTCACGTCGTTCGCGAAGTCGCCGTCGTCGGCGTAGACGGTGTCAACTCGCTCACCAGAGGAACCGACGTTGCCCCCCGCAGACGGGATTAAATCGCCATCGGTCTGCATCACCCAAAGTCTCGTCGGTGTAATAACACTCTCCGAGCCGCCGGTGTCAGAGGTATCGCCGTAGAACGCGAGGTCGCCATTGTTCTTGAAGAAGATCATCGACGATCCGCCCCACAGGCCCTGGGTGTAATCCGTTCCGTCGTATTTGACATTGAACCCGATGATGAAGTTCCGCGACCCGTTCTCCTTCTCGTGCATGAACCGGAGGTATCGGTCTTGGGTCCCGTTCCCGGGGAGGAGGACTCGGGTCACGGCCTCGGCGGAGCCGGGATTAGCGGAGTCGAGAATCACGCCGGTCGCTCGATATATCTGGTTCCCAACATTAACGTCGTTGTCTGCAACAATATCATCAGTCGAGTACAGATGTTCGGCCTGGACGGTGCCGGTTGTCGTCAGCGACGTCACCGAGAGCGACTGGTCGATGTACGCCGAGTCGATCACGTCCCCCTGCCACTCGGCGTTGGTGATGGCACCGATGACGTCGAGATCCCCGCCGACGTCCACGTCCCCGGCCAAAGTGGAAGTGCCCCCTGCATCGTCCGCGTAGACCTCCGCCATCCTGACCTGATGTGGCCCAACGTCCCAGTCGTCGGTGAGTCCCGAGGTGCCGTCCCGCAGCACATAATCACTGGCGACGTATACGCCGTCGGCCTCCATGATCGACAGTTCGGTGGGGACAGCGACAACGGTATCGCCCTCCCAATCCGAGGTCTGCCCGTCTGTGTTTCGGACCCGAACCTCGCAGTGCCAGGTGGTACCAACAGCAGTCCGGAACACCCTCGGCACCCAGATGGTATACGGACCCGCACCCAATCCCTCTGCCTGAAGTATCTCCGCCTGCTCCTTGTCGTCCCCGTCTTCCCAGATCCGGAACTCGAAGGAGTCGAAGAGGCCATCCTTACTGTAGGTGACCTCAATCGAGAAATCTGTCGGATTCAGGACGACAGACATCAGCTACACGACCTCCAGCGTGTCCATGTCAGCGTTGAGCGTGACCAGGGTGGGAGCAGAGGGGGGATCGTTGACGTGCGGTTGTTCTGATGGATCCGGGATCGCGACGGTATCGGTGACCATCGCGGACCGGACGCCGATGGTATTGACAGCCTGTATACCCACCTGCCAGGTCTCGCCGGCAGACACCTCGGCCACATAGGCCAGGGCATCGTCATCGGCGTTGACCTTCTTAATCCATTCCCAATCCCCCGAGCCGTTGATCCGAGAGAAGACATCCACGTAGTCGGTGAATGCCTCATCCGGCCAGGTCCAGGTGACCTTGATCCGGGGGACCGGACCACCTGTGCCGCCTGTGAGTCTGGTGGTGGCATCGGACAGCAGGGTCAGGCCGGTCGGAGCAACAGCCGAGAACGGATCCGGCAGGACTGTGTCCGGCAGGGCCGGGGCGTCGCCCATGGTGTCGTAGGAGTAGGCCGCTGAGTCGTACTCCCTGAGCGCAACCCTCACCAGTCCCTGCTGCACGATCCACATTGCTTCGATCCAGAAATTCTTCTGATCCCAGCCGGGATATGAGTGCGTGACCGGGACAACCTCGCCGCACTGGGCATTGATCGCCTCTTCCTTCACCGTCACGAGACAGAACAGCGGCTGTCGACTCTCATTGAGCGCCACCTGGCAGATCTGTTCTGCCATATAGCTGTTGGTCGTAAACGGAAGCTCAATCTCACGCAGGGATTCAAAGTTGTTGTCGTTGGTGAGGTATGTGTTCGAGGCTCCCGGCTCCGGCCACTGCACCTGATCCGGCTGCCAGTCCTTGTCCGCATCCATGAACGTGCCACGCACGATGTTGGCAACGGAATCAAGCCCCGCGAGACCGAATTCCCAGTCACCGACGATGTTGTCCTCGGTGAGCTCGAACGTCTCGGGTGTGACTGCGCGCGGAATGTGGAGCCGGTACTTGCCGTTGTCTCGATAGATGATCCCCCGACAGGAGGACAGCATCATGGCCAGGTTTTCCCGCGGGTGCCGGCTGGTATCTACCCAGCCGTTGAGGGTGAAACGCTTCTGTGTCGTGCTCCCGCCCTCGCCATCCGGGACGCTGACGAGCTCGTCACAGAAGTCGGCCATGTCATCAAATGAATCTTCGTCGATCTCGCCGGCCGGGATCCGGCCACCATAGATCTCGGAGAGCAGGTAGTCCCGGATACAGAGAGCCGGATTGTCCGAGTGCTTCCAGTTCGAATCCCGGTGGTCGTACACCCGGTTCCCCTGCACCTGGACGGTGATGTTGGGAATCCCGCCGGGATAGACCTCCTTGTCGAAGATGAACTCAAGAGCCAGGTAGGCGATACCCTTACCGTCCGACGTGTTCGGCCAGGCCGTCGGAAAGGTGGTGTTCAGATCCCCGATGACGTTCTGTGACGTGCTGCCGAGTTCTTCGTAATAATTCAGCTTGCCGCTAAAGTCTGATTCCACCACCCCGTCATCGACCGCCAGACGCTCATCGAACCAGACCTTGTCGATATTCTCGATGTCCCCATCATTGCGCGAGCCGTGACAGATTGCCGCCACCAGCCAGAGGTGCTTGGGGTGCACGCCTTCCTGGCGTACGTCCACCGGCCGGACCCCCAGCTTGGCCGTGCCGTACACCACCGGGAGCGGAGCGACGTTGCTCGGAATGTTGGTCCGCACGCCCTCCTGCCCACTCGATGCCCCGCGACCGACTGCGTCGGAGAGAAAGCCCAACCCGCCCAGCCGCAGACCAGCAGCCACAACCTGCCCGACACCAGGAATGAACGAGGCGGCAACCGCGGCCGCCCCGATGATTCCCTTGAACACATCGCTTTTGAAGATGCTCCGGAAGGTCAGTGCCATCCCATACCTCCCGGCCCCTGCGGACCACCCGGGGGCGAGTGTCCGCCTGAGGGGTACTGATAGTCCCTGTTACCCCAGGGCGGCATGATCTTCGCCGAGGCGATCGCCGGCACATGCTGAAAGAAGGTATCGCCATCATGCACGGCCTGGTGCGATGCCAGGTTGGTACGAAAGCCGTTCGTGCGACCGAGAATGGCCATGCCGGAAACAACCGGTATCGAGATCGTACAGGTTCCGCTGCCCTGGCCCTGTCGCTTCTCTCGCGCCTGAAAGCCCTTGTTGAGATACCCCTCAAACACCTCCAGGGGATCGGAGATGATCGCATAGTCAGAATCCAGGTGCGCGAGGTAGATCGTGACCGTGCGTCCCCGCGTATGCTGGCTCAGAAGCGCTGAGAGGATCGTCTGGTCCACGCCCGAGATCTTCAGTGTCGTTCCACCCCCGGTGCGCTCTCCGCTCTCCTCGAGCGGCTCAAACGCCAGCAGCCCACCAATACCCTCCCAGGTGTGCCCGTCCCAGTCGATGTCATGCGGGGCAGTCGTCAGATAGACCGTGCCGCCGGAGAACTCCATCTTGACGAAGTGCGTCAGTCGCGAGGTCTGGGCAGCGATAGCGGCCTGTGTGCCAGCTGAAATCGAGCGGCTCATGTCGAGATCACCTCTCGGAACAGCAGGCGCAGGCCGGCGATGAACTGCTCGCTGTCAGGGATGTTCGGCTCACGGGCCAGAACACACTTGAACTTCACGTCCGTGTAGGTAATCGCAGCATCATTGGCCGGGGATCCACCTGAGAAGATGGGGGGAGAGATTGAGATCGAGGCAGCCCCGTCGCTGTCGCTGACAACATCCTCCAGCACGTCCAGCACGTAGGGCACACCCGCCACGCTGATGATATCACCAGCCTTCAGAACGGTTGTCGAGGCCGGCCATCCATCAGTGTCCAGGCTGGATCCGGTCTGAGACGCACCATCCACCAGGGGTGTTCCCCCGCCATCTCCCATCTGCGTCTGGTAGTACCGGTGGCCGATGTTGAAGGTCGTGCGATTGCGCCAGTAGGCGTTGATGGTGGCCAGGAATTCCTTGGTATCCTCGGCACGGGTGTAGAGTGGCGGATAGGCTTCCTCCCACTGCCGGCCGACCTCGAGGGTGTCGCGGAACTGCCCCTTGCCAGACTGCCCCCAGGAGTCCAGACCGCCGGGGAATTTCGGGAAGGTCAGCTTGACCGGGATGATTGTGCGCGGCCAGTCAGCCATCAGTTCCCCCTCAGCGGATGCCCGAGGGCGTCGTTGACTGCCTCATGGACGATGCGCTCGATCGTGCTTTTCTGAGATTCGATAACTTCCATGGCGTCTTGACCGTCCCAGGACCTGACCGAGATCGGGACTTCCATGGCGATTGAGATCCCCTGCGCAGGTGCGGCCGTTACGGCAGCTGTAGCCCCTGCGCCGACATGAGCGGGGACAACTCCATCCAGGGCGGAGGTGGCGTGATTGATGTTTGAGTTGATGCCCCTTTCGAGGCCGAGCATCATGTTCTCGCCGATCTTTTCGTAGGCCTTCGATGGAGATGCTATACCGAGAAGTTTGTAGACACTTTTCAGCAATCCATCCTGGAATATATTCAGTACCCTCTTCCAGATATTCTTGGAGTCTACTCCCTTCACAATGCCCTCGAGCAGTGCCCGCCCGGAAGCCTTGCCCGCATCTTCGAATTCACCCTCTGTTTCGCTGCCGATCTTCTCGGCGAGACCTTCGATGTTGCCTTTCAGGTCCTCGATCTTTACTCGCCGGATCTCTTCGTCGTAGACCTGACTCAGATCGCGCACCGCCCCCGTGGCCTCGCGGAGCTTGTCATAAAGGGGTTTGATATCCCTGTCGGTTGCCTCTCGGGCACCCTTGAACTCCAGGCGCGCCTGCTCCTCCAGGCGCCTGAATACCTCTTCCACCATTCCGCCGGATACCCCGATAGCGGCGAGCTCCGACCGCATCATCTCCAGCTCATTGAGGGTCGAGGCGAGCGTTTCCTCCGGAGTCATTACCGACCTGCGCAACTGGTCGAAGTGAGACTGGAGATCTTCGATCTCATCTCCCGTCATGGTAAATGCGTCTCGGAGGTCATCGCCCATCTGTTCGCCGGCCTGGCCTGTTTCCTCGAGGTACTCCTGGACCCGCTTGAAAGCCACCCGGGCAGCGACCTCCCAGTCGTATCCGCCGGCGATCAGCTCATCCTTGAGCTGCTTCCACTTCAGCCAGGCTTCATGATTGGTGCGGTTGAGGTTCGTGATCTGCCGGTTGAGACGGTTGGTCTGCTCGTCGGCGTTGATGATCGCATCGGTTGAGTCGTCGAGGGACTGTTCTGCCTGGTTGGCAGCTGAGTGGATCCCCTGGATGGCGACGGCTACGGCTCCCAGCAGGACGGAAATCCCACCGGCGGTTGTGGTGAGCTTCACGAGTTTCGTATTCAGCACGCTCAACATGGTGATTGCCTTGCCGCCCACCAGAAGCAGGGGACCGACAGCCGCCACCAACCCACCGACACGGACAATGAATTCCTGAGTGCCTGGACTGAGGTCCTGGAAAATCCCCAGCACGTCGGTGAACTTGCGAACCATCGGAGTGATGATCGGGTTGAGGCGCTGACCGATGGTGATCCCCAGGTCCTTAACTTCCCGGACGGCGAACTTCAGGGTGTTGGCGGTAGAGTCCACAGTCCGCTCAGCGTCGCCCATGGCGTCCCGGGAGTCCCGCTGGATGGCGGCCATAATCGCGTAGGCCCGGGTCGTGTTGTCCAGCGCTTCACCTACACCGATGATGCCCTCTTCAAAAGCGATCTGCTCGAGCCGGGTGACCCGGGTGTCCACTCCGTACCGCCGCA
>Ga0180433_10011039_pt1 | contig 10764 bp, 11 predicted proteins | sample SS_ome_8_FD_132980 | JGI IMG/M metagenome (GOLD analysis project Ga0180433, IMG submission 132980) | Hypersaline lake sediment archaeal communities from the Salton Sea, California, USA - SS_1_D_1 metaG | ecosystem: Environmental > Aquatic > Non-marine Saline and Alkaline > Hypersaline >...
TATAGCGGGGTGGAGCAGTCTGGAGTGCTCGCAAGGCCCATAAAGTCAAGGTTTCCTTGAACTTGTTCAGAAATCTTGATTTCGGACACCTTGAGGTCGCGTGGTTCAAATCCCGCCCCCGCTACTTATGCTGTTAAAATGTCAGGTCCTGGATTTGGAAAAAAGAGGTTAGGTAAGGCAGATGTTTACATACATGAAAAAGGCAAGAGTTTAGCTAGAGTTACACATATTGACATAGAACTTCCTGAGCTCAATAAGATAATAAAGGCTGGAGAAGCTACTTATTGTCAAGGTAAGAAAGGAGGGGTTTTTCTAGGTTTAAAGAAAGAGATGATAAAACGAGCAGAAAAACTCTTAAAAAAAGCTAAAAAAATAGAGTAAGAAAGTTTTAAAAGGAAAATAGTTCTATTATTAAAATGCCGCCATCGCATAGAGGCTATTGCAATGGATTGCTAAATAAGGGATTCCCCTTATGAACCCAAAAATCCATGCCCTTCGGGGCTCCCAGGTTCGATTCCTGGTGGCGGCGTCCTATGATAAAAGAGGGGTTTAAAGAAAGACTGAAAGATGTAGCTACATTAAAGGGCTCATCGCATTCAGCTGCTTTTGGCTTCGCTTTAGGAACTTTTCTAGCAATTTTACCTACTTTTGGATTTGGAGCATTTATCGGCTTAATTCTTGTTTTAATAATCAGAAAAATAAATAAACTGGCTTTGTTTTTATCATTTGTCATATGGAATCCTTTGATTCTTGTTTTGTTCTATCCAGTAAGTTTTGGGGTAGGGCATACTATTTTAGAAAATTCAGAGATGATTCCAAAAAGTCTAAGTATCTTGCAACAATTTTTTGTTTATTCAAAAGAATTTATTATAGGAAGTGTAATATTGGCTAGTTTAATTGCAATAATAAGTTATTTTATAGTTTTCTTATTAGTTGATAATTATAAGAAAAGAAAAGCTAAGAGAAATGCAATATTATCGCCAGCAAACCGATAATCCAGCAATAAAAACTAAACATCCATAATTTTCTTTTTTTTACGATAGTTAAAAGTAGAGATAAAAATAATAAACTAAAAATCAAACATACAAAAAAGGAAATAGAAAGAGAAAAGGAGAATTGAATTTTTCCGAGTTCTGAGAAAAAAGCGCTTATAGAAAGGGGGATGAATAACAAGAAAGAAAACTTAGTTGCTTTTTCTCTATTAATCCCAGAAAATAACCCCGCAGAAATTGTCATTCCGCTTCTTGAAACACCTGGAAATAAAGCAAGAACCTGCAATAAGCCAATTATAAGAGAATTTTTGATATTTAATTTATCATATTTTTTTGAGAATTTTGTGAAATAAAGAACAGTCCCTGTAAATATAAAGGCGATTCCTATAATTAAGAGAGAGTAGAAAGATTTTTCAATTGTTTGTTTAAAAAAATATCCGAATAATAATGCTGGAATTGAAGCTATTATTAAATATAGCCACATTTTTCTGTATTTTTTATTAAAAGTTAGAAGCTCTTTTAATTCAGTTCTTGTAAAAATCAGTACAGCTATTAATGAAGCTAAATGTAAAACAGTGAAGAAAAACAAGTTTGGTTTAGAAATGAAGTTTGAAGCTAAAGCTAAATGGCCAGAACTGCTTATTGGAAGAAATTCTGTTGCTGCTTGGATTATAGCTAAAATCAGCTCTTTTATCATAAAATACAAAGTTGGTAAAGTTTATAAAGTTATAATATTATTTTGAAAAATGGAAAAAGACATTGGGAAAATAAAGAAAAATGACAATACAGATATTGTCATAAGAATAGATGATTTTGGTGGAAAAGTTGGCTTAACTATAAGAGAGTTTACAAAAAGTGACAGATACACTGGATTTACAAAATCTGGGACAAGGATTCCTGCGGAGAACATTGGAGAATTTAAAAAAATTGTAAGCAAGATAGACGAGAAAGACCTTCCTGTAACAGAAGAAGCAGCTAAAGAAGCTGGTGTGAGTGAAGAAGAAAGCCAAGAAGTTTTATAAGTAAGGTTTAAAAACATAATTTATCTTATATAGCTGAGGTGGTCAGCCTCAGCGAGCAATCTCGCGAGACTTTTAATAAAACAGAATTCATAGCGAGGTTGTGAGTGGAATTCTGGGCAAGCAATTAAGATGAAAAAATATGACTTACACACACATATGTTTACAAACTGGCATAGAGGAAAAGCCGGTTTAGAAAGACAAGCAAGGCATCCTGTTTATATTCTTGATGGCATGAAACAAGCAAGTATTGATGGTATAGCTTTAACACAATTTGGAGAAGCTAAAGAAAAAATGGCTTTTGAACAAATATCAGCTCAAGCAGAAGAATGTAAGTTAGGAGGATATCAAATAGTTAAGAAATTAGAAAATGCCCTTGTTTTTGCAGATAAAGATAGACAATATGAGATAATTAAAGGCCAGGAAGTTTATGCTCCAGAAGGCCATGTTCTTGTTATTGGAGCAAAAAAGACAGGAAATTTATCAAGAAAACCAACTGTTTTTCCAAGCAAAATTGAATTAAATCTTATAACAAAAGATCCAAGATTTAAGCTAGCTGTAAAGGGGCCTGCACATCCTAATGGGAGGGGAGGGATTGGTATGGAAAATTTAAGAAATTATAGAGAATCATTTGATTTTTTTGAAGGAAAAAATGCATGTTATGAACACCCTTTGTTAGAACCTCAAATAGGGATGAATCATAGTACAAAAGAACTAGAAGAAATATCAGGAAATTTAGGATTAAACTGGATTGCAACTTCTGATTGTCATTTTAGAGAAGATTTAGGAAATGGGTATATAGAACTAACTAGCCTTGATTTTTCAAATGAAGATTCTGTTATTGATTCTTTAAAAGATGTTTTAGTTAATAATAGATTTGATAGTGTTGTGGAACGGGCAACTCCTGTAAGAACTATTTTCAGACATATTGGATTATGGTTATATGATTCTAAAATAAGAGCTAAATTAGGGTGGACAGTCGAAGAGTAAAATGCCAACAGATTTAAGAACAAGAGAGCTTGCAAGATTGTTAGTAGATTATTCTGTGTTTGTTAAAAAAGGAGAGAATGTTGTAATATCTGGCGGTTCAGAAGCTCAAAATCTTCTTATAGCTTTATATAAAGAAGTTATTTTGAAAGGAGCTCATCCTATTTTAAAAGTTGGATTGCCTGGACTTGCTCCATTTTATTATAAATATGCAAAAAAACATCAAATAGAAAAATATCCAGATCATTTTGATTATATTGTTAAAAATGCTCAAAAGTATATTGGAATAGATACTACAACCAATACAAAAGAACTTACAAATTCTGACCCCAACAAAATAACTGCAAGACAGAAAGTTGTTCATCCTATCTCAGATTATGTTGTTAATGAAAAACCTAAAATTTACAGAGTTACTACAACTTTTCCTTGCGAGGCACTAGCCCAAGATGCTGAAATGGATCTTGTAGATTATGAAAACTTTGTTTATAGTGCTTGCTTGCAAGATTGGAAAAAAATTGGAAAAAGAATGGAAAAAATAGCGAGAAGATTCAGAAAAGGCAAGAAAGTTCATTTAATTGGAGAAAATGTTGATTTAAAATTTGAAATTCATGGAAAAAAACTTGTTGTAGATGATGGTAAAGAAAACATGCCGGGAGGAGAAATATTCATGGCTCCTGTTAGAGAATCTTTAAATGGATACATTAAGTTTGAATATCCTGCAATTAAATCTGGAAAAGAGGTTACAGACATAGAACTTACTTTTAAAGATGGAAAGGTTATTGAAGCTAAGGCAAGTAAAAATGAAGATTTTTTAAAAGAAATGCTTGCAACAGATGAAAATGCAAGTTATGTTGGAGAATTTGGAATTGGATTAAATAATATGATAAAGAAATTTACTAAATATTTGTTATTTGATGAGAAGATTGGTGGAACAATACATCTTGCTTTAGGTATGGCATATAAGGAGAATGGTGGTGGAAATGATTCTTCTATTCATTGGGATATTGTAAAAGATATGAGTAAAGCGAAACTAATTTTAGATGGAAAAGTTGTGCAAAATGAAGGTAAGTGGAAAATATAAAACTTTAAATATGCTATTTCTTTTTTATTTAAAATGAGAGTAAATGAGGTTATGAATAAAGTTATAGCAATAGACCATGATGTTTCATTAAAAGAAGCATCAAAAATCATGTCTAATAGGAATATTGGTTGTTTAATTGTTTTAAAGAAAAACAAGGTAGTTGGTATTATAACAGAAAGAGATGTTTTAAAGAATATTTCTTCCCTTGGGAGAAAGATTTCCGGTGCGATGTCTAAAGGTGTTATAACTATAGACCATGACGAGAGTTTAGATAATGCTGCATTAGTCATGACTGAGAAGAAAATCAAGAGACTTCCTGTAATGGACAAAGAGAAATTAGTGGGGATTATAACAGCTACAGATATTGTAGCTAATTCTGATCTTCTAAATGAAGATTTCTTTTTTGATTAGAGTTTCTCTTTTAGAAAAAGAGAAAGCTCTAAAGAGAAAACTACATTAGGAAAAGCTCTAAAGAGAAAACTACATTAGGAAAAGCACTAAGATAGGAAACGTGATTGTAATAAAGATACTAAAATTTATATATGTGATTATTTAATTATATAAAAGAGGTAAAATGGTATGGTTAGAAGTTGAAACTAAAGTTAAGATTAAAAATGTAGCTGAGCTGAGGAATAAAATTCAGAAAATAGCAAGACTTGATAAAAAAGAAAGAAGAGCAGATGATTATTTCGCCTTAAAGAGAAAGTTCAGAAGGCATGGTTACCCTAAAAAAGCATTTAGGATAAGAAATAAAGGAGACAAGCATGAAGTTAACTTTAAGAAATGGCTAAAAAAATATTGGGATGATTATATTGTTGTTAAGCAAGAGTATGAATTTGAAACAAAACATCCAAAGGAGTTTCTTGCTTTGATGTTTGATTTAGGATTTACACAATGGATGAAAAAATTTAAAAAATCTGAATCTTATAGGCATAAAAAAGATAAGAGGATTATTATTGAAATAAATAAAGTCAGGCATTTAGGATATTTTATGGAAATAGAATATCTTTGTCAGCCAAAAGAGATGAAAAAAGCTAAAAATAAGATTATGCAAGTTTTAAAAGAACTTGGCATTAAAAAAGAGCAGATTGATAATACTGGATATACAAAAATGTTGTGGAAAAAAGGAATTAAAGATAAAAAATATTGGGTTGATTAATCAACTCAATTGATAACTCATTAAAATAAATATTATAAAAAATAGTAGATATCCTTTAATATTGGGAAATTAATGATAAAACATGGTAAAAAAATATATTGTAAAAAAAGGAGAGAAATATTATCCAAGCGAGGAAATGAAGAAAATTGCTTGGGTTAAAGATGATAAAATCTATAAACAAGCTGCAAAAAATCCAGTTAAGTTTTGGGAAAAACTTGCAGACGGCATAACTTGGGAAAAGAAATGGAAAAAAGCATATCATGAGAAACTGCCATATTTTGAATGGTTTAAGGGAGGAAAGTTAAATTTTTCTGTTAATTGTTTAGACAGGCACTTGGAGAAATTTGGAGATAAAACAGCTTTAATTTGGGTTCCAGAACCAACAAATGAGAAGACAGTTAAGCTAACTTACAAACAGTTGTATGATGCTGTCAATAGATTTGCAAATGTTCTAAAAGAGCAAGGAGTTAGAAAAGGAGATAGAGTTGCTATTTATCTTCCAATGATTCCAGAAGCTGTTATTTCTATGTTAGCTTGTACGAGAATTGGAGCTATTCATTCTGTTGTTTTTTCAGCTTTTTCAGCAGATGCCTTGAAAGCTAGAATTGAAGATGGTAAAGCTAAGCTGTTGATTACAGCAGATGGATATTACCGACGAGGAGAGGCAATTGACTTGTTGGAGAAAGCAGAAGAAGCTGCTAAAGGAACTACTGCAAGAAAAATTATTGTTGTCAGCAGACTTGGAAAAAAACACAAGCAATTAGATTTTGGCAAGTTAATTAGTAAGGCAGATGATAAATGCAAGCCTGAAACAATGAATTCAGAAGATATTATGTTTATTCTTTATACATCTGGAACAACAGGAAAGCCAAAAGGTGTTATTCATGATACAGGAGGTTATGCTGTTCAAGCTTATTGGACAACAAAATGGAACTTTAATCTTAGAGATGATGATGTTTTCTGGTGCACAGCTGATGTTGGATGGGTTACAGGACATACTTATACTTTTTATGGCCCTCTTTTAAATGCAGGAACAACTTTGATTTTTGAAGGAAGTCCTGATTTTCCAAATCCTGGAAGATGGTGGAAAATTATTCAAGATAATAAGGTTAGTGTGTTATATACTGCTCCAACTGCAATCAGGATGTTTATGAGAGCAGATGAGAAATTTATTAAAAAATATGATCTTTCTAGTTTGAAAATTCTTGGGAGTGTTGGAGAGCCAATTGATAGAGAAGCTTGGATGTGGTTTTTTAATAAAATTGGAGGAGGAAGATGTCCTATAATAGATACATGGTGGCAAACAGAAACAGGAGGCACTTTAATTAATGTCCTACCTGGAATTGGACCTTTTGTTCCAACAGTAGCTGGAAGAAGTTTTCCCGGCACAAAACATATTATTGTCGATGATAAAGGAAAAAAGAAAAAATCAGGTGATTTAGGATTTTTAGTTCAGGTAAGTCCGTTTGCACCTGGAATGTTGCATGGGGTTTATAAAAATCCTAAAAAATATAAGGAAACTTACTGGAGATTTAAAAAATATTATGATTCAAGTGATGGTGCTTTTTTAACAAAAGACAAACTTATCAGGATTACAGGAAGAACAGATGATGTTATGAAAGTTGCTGGGCATAGATTATCAACAGCTGAACTTGAAAGTGCAATTAACGAGCATGAAATTGTAAATGAGTGTGCTGTTGTTCCAATTCCAGATAAAATCAAAGGGGAAGTTCCTGTTGCATTTTGTGTGCTGAAGAAAGGAAAAGGAAGCGAGCAATTAAAAAAACAAATTATAAAATTTGTTGATAAAAAAATAGGACCGACAGCAAGACCAAAACAAATTTATTTTGTTGAAGATCTTCCTAAAACACGAAGCGGAAAAATAATGAGAAGAATTTTAAAAGCCTTGCTGATAGATGAAGAACCAAAAGGATTATCAACTTTAGTTAATCCAGATGCTGTGCAAAAAATTAAGGAAATAATTAAAAACCCCTGATTCTTACAATATTCATGAAAAAAAAGGTGAAAAAAGTTAAAAAACAATCTGTTAAATCAACAAAACAACAACTTATTATCTCTGCAATTATAATTGTTGTTGCTATTGTTGGTGTTGCTATTTATAGTTCTATTCAACCTTCTGGTATCCAAGAAGGTTTGCAAGGTGAGTTGGCTACATTAATTGGAGGAGATGTAGAGGATATTGAATTATATGTTGATGGATGGACATTTCCAGTTAATGGAATTACAAATGTTGATGTTTTAAGATTAGATGTTGCTGGGGGAGAGTATGCTGGAACTAAATTTACAATAAAAACTCGTAGGCTAGAAGGAGAAGGTACTCCTGATTATGTTTATCAAACTTGTCCTGTTGAATTTCCTGGAGAGATTGTAGAGGCTGGAAGTTTTGTTACTTTTGAAGTTCCTTTAGGAGTTTGTGATGGATGGGAAATTACAAATATTCTTGTTGAGGCTATGCCTGGAGATTTTCCAGGTTCTGGAAACTTAATTTCCCATTATCCTTTCAATAGAAATGCAAGAGATTCTGTTGGAAATAATCATGGAAGTGTTCGAGGAAGTCCAGATTATGTTGAAGGAATTTCAAATAAAGCAATAAAACTTTATGGAAGTGAAGATTATGTTTACATTGGAGATAAATTTGATAATCTTAATGAGGGATTTGCGATTTCTGTTTGGATTAAATTAGATAAAGATGCTCTCGGAACTTTAAATTATGTTTTTTGGAAAAGTGATGATAAACCTGGCTTACTTATTCTAGAAGATGGAAGAGTTGATGTTAAACCAGGCCCCAGAAGTACGACGAAACTTGAAGAAGGAAAATGGTATCATATTGTTTATACATTTGACGGTAGTGTTTCCAAGGTTTATATTAACGGAAAGTTAGAAAATTTAGGAAATGTTTCATCTTTTTCTCCTGGCGGAACAGTTAGAATTGGTAGAGATGAGAAATCATCTAGATATGAAAGGCATTTTGATGGAGAAATAGATGATTTAAGAATTTATAATAATTTTTTAATAGAAAGTGAGATTTTAGCTCTTTATTATGAGTTTCCAAATCCTCTTAAAGTTACAAGAACTATTGAAAATTTAGGAGGCAATTTATATTCTGTTAGTTTAGATATTGATGTTAATGAAAATATTCCTTTAAATGCTTTTATTATTTCAGAATATTATCCTTACTGGTGGGAAATTCAAACTGTGAGTCATGGTGGAATTTGGAATGAATCTTATAGATATGAACTTGGAGTTATTGAATGGTTAGGTAGTGAGCTATCTGAGTTAAAAGTGGAGGATGGAAGTGTTAGTTATACTATATTAAAGACAGATGATAATATTGGATTTTGGGGAGAATGGATCACAACTACTCCAGAATCAAATGAGCCAATATTAGGAGATTACCTTGCATAAAATGGAAAGAAAAATGAACAAATTTGGAATTTTAGTAGTTTTAAGTTTAGTTATTCTAATAGTAAGCTCTTATGTAAGTGCAATATGTGTTTATAAAGAAGTAGGTGTCACAGTTTGCTATCCAGGCGAACACACTTCTCTTGAAAGTGCCTGTAGTGAGGCACAATCATCAAGAGGGGGAGGGAGTGTAGATTGTAGTAGTCCCTTAGAGGTTTGTATTTATGATGAACACAGAAGTCCTGACACTCCAGAAGTAGGACATGTAACTTTAACAAGAACTGATTTTTGGTGTTGTCAAGATTGTGAAATTCCTGATCATCCAGAAGTATCATTAGGTGGTGCTTGTGTAAGTGAGAATTATGACGAACAAGGCGCTGGAGATAGAAAGAGTGAATGTTGTGCTGCAAATGAAATGCCATGTAAAGGAGAGCTTTTCAAACTTCCAACCCACACTTATCCAAGAAAACAAGCCTGCGAGTGTTTAATTGGGGGATGTTGTGATGATGATAGAGATGGTTGGGCAACAGACCCGAAAAATTGCCCAAAAGGGGTAAGTAAAAAAGTACCGGGAAGTAGTCGAATAGTATATGGTGTTCTCCCTTATGGAAGATGTAAAACTTGCGATTCAGATTTTAATGAGATTTGTGATTGTCCTAATGCTGCAAGAAGTCTAGATGCATTTAAAACATATGGAAAGGGTGCATATGATGAATGTTTAGCATGTCAAGAAGTAAATGGAAAAGCTGAAACTTTAACAAGTTGTGGAGGTATTGTTGCTACTAGTGATGCTGATATCCCCAGGTGTAGTAATTCAATAATTTTATACACTGAAGGATGTGTAGAAAGATGGAAAAGAACAAAAAGAGGAGTATGGAATCTTGGAGGAAAAGAACGTAAGCCTATTCCTATAGATTGTTCTAAAAAAAATAAAGTATGTGAGGGAGATGATGGAAAAGCTATGTGTGTTGATAGTGGAAGTTCTACAGGAAAAAGAAAAGGAGCTTCAGTGTATATGGCAAGAGAACCTTGGACAGGAAGAGAGGGAATTGCTTATGAACTTTCTCCAAACAATTATATTTTTAATACAGATATAACCTACACTATAAAATATGATGGAGCTTTGTTTACAGAAGAAGATGATCTTGTAGTTCTTATATATCATTCATCTGAGATAAAAAGAGATTGTGAATATGGTGTTTTAAGACAAATAAGTGAAACAATAACTTCATCTGGGGGGGTTATTGAGTTGGGAGATGCTAGATTTGACATACCAGCAGGAGCTGTTTCAGAAGCAGTTGAATTTACAATTAAAGAAGTCAATCTTAATAATTGTAATATTTTACAAGACCCAGAAGGAGATTATAGAAAAACTATGTTAATGAATATTGATTCTTATAAAAAAGGAGAAATTTCTTCAGAAGCTGCGATAGCTAAAATAATTGAGTGGGATATGCATTCTTTACCATTATAAAAACCATTAAATAACCTATTTTCTAATTATTTTTATGAAAAAAAGAGGACAATCGCAGGTTCTTACAATAGTTTTTTTTATTTTTATAACTATATCAGCTCTTGCTATGCTTTTTTTTATTGTAAGAACTGTTCTTGATGCAAGAGGTGAAGATGTTGAAGAAGGTTTTTCCAGAGTTGTTAAAAACATAACAGGAGATGTTGATGATGGATGTGTAGATACTTGTGGAAGTTTAGGTTATGATTGTGGAATGCAAGAAGTTTGTGGAGAGATTGTTGATTGTGGAGCAGATTGTGGTGCAGGTAGAACTTGTGATTCTGGAACTTGCAGAGATTGTATTTATGTTCTTGGAAGCGAGTTAATTGATTCTGGAGATTTCTCACAACAAGGAAACTGGCTTCTAACTTCAAACTGGCAGATAAATTATGGAAGAGCAAAATGGGATGCAGATAATCGTTATCATTATTCAAGAGATAGGTTAAGGCAGAACTTAAATATAAACTCAGAAAAAACTTATGATATTAATTTTAGAATTGTCAGTAGAAGATTTTATGGAAATGGTTATTTAGATGTTAATTTATGTAATAAATTAGTTGGAATATATGATTCAAGTACTGCTGTTGGATTAA
>Ga0180433_10011040_pt1 | contig 10764 bp, 13 predicted proteins | sample SS_ome_8_FD_132980 | JGI IMG/M metagenome (GOLD analysis project Ga0180433, IMG submission 132980) | Hypersaline lake sediment archaeal communities from the Salton Sea, California, USA - SS_1_D_1 metaG | ecosystem: Environmental > Aquatic > Non-marine Saline and Alkaline > Hypersaline >...
AGATGAGCTACCCCGCCTATATCAATAATCTGCTGTATGCTGCCGCTTGCAAGTAAAGCAAATCCTGTTGACCTTGTAGCATAAATATCTGAATGATCTCCGAAAATTGATAATGCATGAGCTGCAACACTCCTTGCACTTACATGAAATACCGCAGGCAAAAGTTCGCCTGACATTTTAAACATATTGGGGATCATAAGTAATAATCCCTGGGATGCAGTAAATGTAGAGGCTAACGTTCCCGCCTGTAATGCACCATGCACTGCTCCGGCAGCACCAGCCTCCGATTGCATTTCTTCAACTCGTACCGTCTGACCAAATATATTTTTCCTGCCATTTGCAGCCCATTCATCAATATACTCCGCCATATTGGATGAAGGGGTTATAGGATAAATACAGGCAACCTCACTAAACATATAAGCCATGTGGGAAGCCGCATAGTTTCCCTCACAAGTAATGTAATTTTTATTTCTGGACATTTTATAAAAGCTTTAAGTTATTTATTAACTAAATTATTTTGGGAACGCTAAGTTAAAATAATTATATAACAATCTATATGCTATATAATAGGTTTAATGAAAAAACCAAATATGTAGTGAATTCGGGGAATGAGCAATCGAACAATCGAACAATGGAGCAATTGAGGATTATTGATCATTCATGGATATCAGGAATTCCTCATTGGTTTGTGTTTTCGCCATTCTGCTCCTAAGAAATTCCATAGCTTCAACAGAATTCATATCTGCCAGGTAATTGCGTAATATCCATATCCTGTTAAGCATTTCTTTGTCAAGCAGCAGCTCTTCTCTTCTTGTGCTTGAAGCATTGATATCCACAGCAGGCCATACGCGTTTATTTGCAAGTTTCCTGTCAAGCTGAAGCTCCATATTTCCTGTACCTTTGAATTCTTCAAATATCACATCGTCCATCTTTGAACCTGTTTCAGTAAGGGCCGTGGAAATAATAGTAAGTGATCCTCCGAACTCTATATTTCTGGCAGAACCGAAAAATCGTTTCGGTTTATGCAGGGCATTTGCATCAACACCACCGGACAGAACTTTCCCGGATGCAGGAGAAACAGTATTATGTGCTCTTGCAAGACGGGTAATTGAATCGAGAAGTATTACTACATCATGACCACTCTCAACAAGGCGCTTGGCTTTCTCAAGCACTATATTTGCCACTCTCACATGCCTTTCTGCCGGCTCATCAAAAGTAGATGATATAACTTCAGCATTTACACTCCTTTCCATATCAGTCACCTCTTCAGGTCTCTCATCAATAAGCAATATCATTAAAAACACTTCGGGATGATTTGCCGCAATAGCATTTGCAACCTCCTTTAAAAGTACTGTCTTTCCCGTCTTAGGTTGAGCAACTATAAGTCCCCTCTGTCCTTTTCCAATAGGAGAGAACATATCAACTACCCTGGCAGACAAACTATTGATGCCGCTCCCGGTAAGTGTGAACTTCGTTTCCGGGAAAAGAGGCGTCAGATAATCAAACGGTATTCTATCCCTGATAGTGTCGGGATTCCGCCCATTGATCTCTTCTACTTTTATTAAAGGAAAATATTTCTCACCATCTTTAGGAGGACGTATAGTCCCCTTAACGGTATCCCCGGTCTTTAGACCGAAAAGCTTTATCTGTGACTGGGAAACATAGATGTCATCAGGAGAGTTCAGATAATTATAGTCTGCTGAACGTAAAAAACCATAGCCGTCCTGCATGATCTCAAGAACACCGGAACTGGAAATTATACCTTCGAATTCGAAAGCTTTATCGTTACTCCTTTCCCGTTTATCGCCATAATCCTTCCTGTCACCATACTTCTTGCCACCATTCTGGTAACCCTTATCATAAGAACCACCCCTGGATCCCCTGTTGCTGTCAAGGATTATTTTTTTTACGGGTTTCTTTTCTTCTCTGGTCTCCTCCTTGCTGGCAGTATCAACTTCAGTACCAGCATCAGCCTCCTGTTTCGCGGGCTTATCATCAGAAAATCCGGACTCAACATCCTTATCTTCAGAAAAAATATCTCCCGTAACTATATTCTCTTCATTTTTGGTATATTCAATCTCTTTTTGAATATCAACCTTTTTATGAACGTCTTTGGAAGACTTTCTTGGTCTGCTTTCTGACATTTTATTTTTTTTACGTGGATTACCTGTTGATGCGGAAATAGCCTGCTGATCAAGGATTTGATAAATGAGATCCTGCTTTTTCAAACTGTCGGCTTTTTTAATCTTTAAACCTTTGGCGATCTCTCTTAATTCGGATACGAGTTTTTTATTCAACTCAAGAATATCATACATATAATAATGGATTTTATTTAATGATATTAATAATTCTAAGTATATAACGGTAAAACTATCAACATAAATTTTGGAATATCTTCAGATTTTATTCGAAGAAAGTAATTAACCGATCTTTAAACCCGAATAATATCGAAATGGAAATTCGCTGCAATAATAATGAATAAAGTTAACAATTTCAAAAAAAATCGGATTAAATTATGCAACCTTATCAGATAATGAACGTAATTAGTATATGTAAACAGTATTCCATATAACTATGAGACAATTAAAAATTACAAAACAAGTCACTAACAGGGATACTTTGTCGCTGGATAAATATCTGCATGATATCGGCAAAGTTGACCTTATAAGCGCCGAGGAGGAAGTGGAGCTGGCAAAGCTTATAAAACAGGGAGATGAAAAAGCCCTGGATAAGCTTGTACAATCCAACCTCAGGTTTGTTGTTTCTGTTGCCAAGCAATATCAGAATCAGGGATTAAGCCTTCCTGATCTTATCAATGAAGGCAACCTGGGACTGATCAAGGCAGCACAGCGTTTTGACGAAACAAGAGGATTTAAATTCATCTCTTATGCAGTATGGTGGATCCGCCAGTCAATATTACAGGCACTGGCAGAACAGGCAAGGATAGTAAGGCTTCCTTTAAACAAGATAGGTTCACTTAACAAGATAAATAAAATGCTCTCAAAACTGGAGCAGGAATTTGAGAGAGAACCTACCGAGTATGAGATCGGCCAGATCCTTGACCTGACTCCCCAGGATATAAAAGAATCGCTTAAAACATCAAAGCGTCATGTATCAATGGATGCACCATTGTCAAATGATGATGAAGGGAGTATGTATGATATTATGGAAAACAGCGATACTTCTAATCCGGATAACGAACTTCTGAATGATTCACTCAAAAAAGAGATTGAAAGAGTATTGTCCACACTTACCCAGCGTGAGGCAAATATTTTAAAGTATTACTTCGGACTAAACGGGAAACCACAGCTTACTCTTGAAGAGATAGGCGAGGAATTCTGCCTGACTCGCGAACGCGTCAGGCAAATAAAAGAGAAAGCCATCAAACGTCTGAAGCATACCTCCAGGTGTAAAAACCTTAAATCATACCTGGGTTAATAATTCCATACTATATGATATCTGGAGGAAACCTGTCGGTTTCCTCTTTTTTTTATTAATTTTACAACATAAAAGATTATCAAACAAAAAATACAACAATGAGCCACCTTGTTGCACCTTCCTTATTATCAGCAGACTTCGGGAATCTTGCGGATGAGATCAACATGGTTAATAACAGTATTGCCGACTGGTTCCACCTGGATATTATGGACGGGGTGTTCGTTCCAAATATTTCATTCGGATTCCCGGTGATCAAATATATCAATATGCATGCAAATAAACCGCTTGATGTACACCTTATGATCGTTGATCCTGACCGTTATATTAAAAAATTTAAAGATGCAGGGGCAAACATACTGACCGTACACTTCGAAGCATGCAATCACCTGCACAGGACAGTCCATAACATCAAAGATAACGGCATGCAGGCAGGGGTATCGCTAAATCCCCATACACCCGTACACTTACTTCAGGATATTATTGCTGACATTGACCTTGTGCTGATAATGTCTGTCAATCCGGGTTTCGGTGGACAAAAATTCATTGAGGGCGCTTATGATAAAATTAAAGATGTTGCTAAGCTTATCAAAGAAAAAGACTCAGGCTCTTTAATTGAAGTGGACGGCGGTGTTGACCTGAATAATGCAAAAAAACTTATCGAAGCAGGCGCTAACGTGCTTGTAGCAGGAAACACTGTATTCAGCTCTGAAAACAAATCCGAAACAATCCGGCAACTAAAGGAATTTAAGTAAACCAGATACCGGATTTACTAATTTTCAAATTTACTCACTCCCACACTCCAGTCCACATTCCGTTCGTGATCGTCCCGATGAATCGGGACTCGGAGTTTCAAATCATCAAATTATCAAATTATTCCCTCCCGTCTGCAAAATCCTGCAAATAAGCGTATTTTTCTGTAAGTCTGCCATCCCTGGTTATCATTGCCCTTTCAATGATCTTGTCTGAATCATCACCGAACAACGACGGGAATATCCTTTCCAGAAGCCCGTTACCGAAATCTTTGGATGCATCCCTTGGTAACTCGCCAGGCAGATTATCAATTGCCATTACCGTAACACCACTCTTTGTATATGGTTCTGTTTCGCTATCTGTAACCGGGTCGTAACCATAAAAAGGATCAGCTATTGTTGATGCCCTTAGTGTTGATGGTATAGGATTTTTTATATCACAACTTATATCCGCAATAACTGAAATATTAAAATCATCAGCCTGCATGTCCTGCCTGGTCATAAATACCGGTGATTGCGGATGCCAGAAATGACTGGCTATATAAATATCCGCAACTTTCGTATATGGCAGGAATGTGGATACATAGTCGCCGGGATTACCAAAAAAATGCTGAAAATCAAATGCCTGTCCGTCTTTTCTTTGAACGTACTCATCTGCATCAATCTGGCATAATACGGGTTCGTCAAATGATCCATTGATAAACTCTTCAGATGTCACTTCCCTCAGGTTCAGGGGTTGCAATGTTTCCATTGCCCCCATGCCTACCCGGCCTTTCCCTGTAATAAGGATCTTAACAGGCGGTAGCTTTATTTTTTTAAGCTCACCTATCATTTCTTTCATATCATGACATTCACTGGCACGTTTCAGGTCAAAACTGCCGGTCTTTCTACCATATCCTATCAGCCCGTTATAAGCACCTACAACACCCGCCCAGCGTCCAAATGCTATTAGTCTGAAATTATTGGTGTCAGTAAGATGTTCATAATCAATAAGCGTTATCTCTCTCTTTAATATTTCCTGAAGCAATTCCTTGTTATATGGTTGCTTTTTTGTAGTATGCGAGAAAAACAAATACGCCTTACCAGGAATAAGCTCCGGGATATTTACTTCTTTCACTCCGAGCAGAATGTCGCACTCATTCATGTCAGGAACAACATTTATTCCCCTGTCTCTGTATTCATCGTCCGTGAAGCATCTGATACCGCTCTCCTGAACGAACAAATCAACATTCGGATATTTATTTATTAATTCAACAGCCTGATCAGGCGGAACCGGAACTCTTCTGTCAGGAGGATTTTTTGTCTCCTTCAGTACTCCAACCTTTATTTTCCTGTCCATAACACAAATATTATTAACCTTTTAGTATTACGATTCCAAGAGTGTAAAAGTAATTTTTTTTATTAAAAAAATAAAAATTATAAAATATATTAATATAACTTTGCATAATCCCGGGGCTGACCTGGATTTGACAGCAAGATGAATCATCTTGTAAGCATGTCGGGCAACGCAATTTATCCCGTTAAAATATATTGCGACTAAACAACTGGCGATAACAATTTCGCGCTCGCTGCATAATCCGACATAGTCGTTTATGCTTTATTCCTGCACAAGGTTGCAGGAACGGGCTATCTCTCAGGAATGATTCCTGCTGGTTCCTGATCAATGAGGTACTCGTACAGACAGGATAGTATGTATGAAGCCTTGGCATACATGCGAAAATTTAGAGGATAAGACACGGGATCGGATGCCTTTTACCTGTCCGTGTTCGAAAATCAATAAAAGGATAAACATGTAGAAAGCACTTTGGTTTCTTGTCTGGACCGGGGTTCAACTCCCCGCAGCTCCACAAAATCATAACCATCCAAAGGATGGTTTTTTTTATATTTACCGGAAGCTCATAAAATTTATTTTATTGAGCTGTAAGGAAATCTAGAAAACCGAACAAAGTGAGGTTATGATTTTGATGGAAAACCCAAAATCTCACGAAGTAACTTTCTCCCCGCAGCTCCACAAAAACAGTTTAGAGCAAGAGTAATAAGCAAGAGCGGGTTACGTTTGCGATACGCATACAGTTTCCAGAAAAAGTTTTATTACCCATAATGAGGAGCTAAACGTAGTTTCGCACTTAGGGTGATCCCGATCAAGCTTGCTTGAATCGGGAATGAAGCCCGCAAGTGTGGAACCAAATTATGTTTAACCCATGATACCCAATGTAATTTTGTTAAATTTTCATTCCCCCCTGATTTTCATACAATTTGATTTATCCTACACATCATCATTTAACTTTCCAATCAATTCTTTAACGTCAAAATCTATTTTAGAAAAGGCAAACCATTTTTTTCCGAGGTCTTTCAAAGATGCCCCAATATGAAAAACTGTATCTTCGTCTATTATTAAAAACCTGTCATGTGATTTTGTGAATGTTTTTAATTCAATTTTTGGATATTGCTGATTGTGTTTTTGCAAATCAAGTTTGATTTGTTTTGTTGGCTTGGATGTGAAAATAGTTGCCTGTACTCCTGATTCGCGTTTTGATAACATGGACAATACAGTTTTATCTACATAATTGTCAATCAAAACAATAGATTTTTTTTGCGGACTTAATAAGATCAGTTATAAAAACATACGCATCGAAAATCTGTCCGTTGAAAAAGATACCTTCGTTTGGAGGCAGACTGGTTTTTATCTGCAAATCAAATTCATTGACTTTTTCCTTTAGATAATGAACATCATTTTCAATTCTATCCATACGTTGATTAACGGCATAACCTTTTAGCAAATAATCTTTCAGTACCTTATTTGCCCAAATACGGAATTGAGTACCTCGGATAGAGTTAACTCTGTACCCAATAGATATAATCATATCCAGATTATAATGTATAATTTCTCTTGAAACAGTTCTGTTGCCTTCAATTCGAACTGTTCGGATTTTCCGAACAGTTGATTGTTCTTCCAATTCGCCAGATTGATAAATTTGCTTTATATGTTCGCTGATATTTGCTTTACTACTATCAAAAAGACTAACAATCTGTGCTTGTGATAGCCAAATAGTTTCTTCCTCTATATGTACTTCTAAACGGGTAGAAAGCTCATCTGCCTGATGAAAAACCGGCGACTGTATAGAAACAGACCGTCCTATATATCAAGCGGAGTTACAAACTCCGCTTAGCAGGGGGTAATTACTCTTTTTGATTTAATAAACTCTTTAAGTTCTTTTCTATTATCTTTCTCTCTGGAACCTAAAATAAATCCTGATATCAATTCTCCATGTACTATTGGGGTCATGATAATATTTTTAACCCTTCTTATTATTTCAACTGCTTCCGGATTCCCCTTTTTGAATTCAGCATAAGCATTAGTGTCAATCAGGATAGTTTTTATTTCCATAACTCATTATCTATTTGATTGAATCTGGAAGTGTTTGTTGTGAATTTAATATATTCTTCATCTGACCATGTCCCCGATAAATGATCAAGGTCATTGTAATTGATATCTTTATCACTTATTTTTTCTAATCCCAAGCTCTTTTTTAATAATTGTAATATTATTGTCTTAAGATCAATCCCTTGTTTATCTGCTTCAAATTTTAGTCTTTCGAAGATTACTTTATCTAAGTTTTTAATAATTATTTCCTTATCCATAATGCTTTACTATTATATATGTAAAACAAAGATACTGAAAATATTAATATTTAAATTTTTATTTTTTCCACTTTTGCATAACGATCGATGTATATGGCGGAGCTAACCGAAGGGCAGCTATGACATATACATTCTTGTTAGCTTTTGTTTCTTCTATTTTTTTATGATTTTCTCTAATTTGATTTGAATTCCTTTATTGTCATAAATTTTTATTATATATACCCCATTCTTTAAATCCGAAATGTTTATCAAATCCATATTTTCTTTGTATGACCTTATTTTTAAGCCAAGAATATCATATATTTCAATTTTTTCCAATTCAATTCCTTCTGCTTTAAAATTTATGAAATTACTTGTTGGATTAGGATATATCTGAAGACTATTATTAATAATATCATTGTCAATCGATGTATACAAGTATCCAATTTCTTCTTCTGTTATTATGCGGTTATAAATTCGGAAATCGTCAATAATACCATTAAAAAATCTGATATTATTTCGGCTACCACCTATTCTTAGTGAAGAAATTGGTAATCTGTCAATATTAAGAATAGAGGTTGTTAAAATAATTACGTTTGAGTTTAAATAAACTTTTCCTTGGTTCAACTATACCAATTCAATGTTTCCTTCTCTGATTTGCTGCATAAATTCCTTTTGTTGCTTCAATGTCATTCCTGCCATCTTCTTAGCTAACTTCTCTTTTATAGCACGAAAATATGCAACAGTATCAAATGATTTTTTCTTCTTAGTCTTCATATTTTAAAAATGATAAGGGCGTTCTAATATCAATAAGAGGATATCCCAATTTTAAGTTAATAGAATTAAAAAGTTTGATCTTATTAAAATTCACAATATGTTTAAAGTTCCAACTAATCAGACAGTCCAGTCGGTTTATTGAAGCAAGTGCAATATGATATGCGTCATTTCTACTTGCTTGACCAAGTACTGCTTCATTAATATATGCCTCCGCAAGTTCTTTAGACTCCTCATTCAGTTCAAGGTATCTATAGCAATCTACTGGTATGATTTTTTTTATTTGCTGAATATGTTTCGGTGCTAAACTTAATTCAGTTTCATTGACTTCAGAGAAATATACATCAAAGTCTTTATTTTTGATCCTCTCAAATAACAACTTTGTTACATCTTCAAATTCCTCGTCAAAATAACCACCAATAACAGACGTGTCAATATATATTCTTAGTTTCATTCTCTAAAATACTTTTATAATACAAAGATAATGCATAAATAGTGCTATTCCTAATATCTTGTTTGGCATTACAGGCAACGGTTAATGTAAAAGGCGTTGCGAACTTTCAAGCTCTTCAACGCCTTATATTATTTGCTTACTCTTTAAATACTCTTATACTATAAATAAAGTACAAGCAATGACTTTTAAATTTTGTTGCCGGTTGTTTGTTCTTCTTTATCAATGACTTGAGTAATTTGTTCTAAAAGTTCCGGGATTTTATTTTTTGCCACATCCCATACAATATTATAATTGATTCCCATGTAATCATGTATTAATCTATCTCTCATACCTGCCATATTTTTCCAAGTTATTTCAGACCATTTAACTTTTATATCAGCAGGTATTTTTTTTGTGGCTTCTCCAATAATTTCAAGACTGCGTACTACAGCTCTTTTCAATATCTCATCTGTAATAAAATCTTCTTTTGTTTTTAAAATATCTACAGATGAAATAACAAAGTCACATTCATCTTTTATGTGTCGCAAGTATTCTATCGCCTGTTTAGGCATATACTACCTCCTGCAAAATTCGTGAGCCAATATATGGACTTAACCCATTTGTTGTCACTATTTCTACTTTTTTATCTTTAAATAATTGTTCTATATAGTCATAGGCTGCCATATAATTATCAAAATTTTCTCTCTCTGGGACAAATTCAATCAGAATATCAATGTCACTTGTATTTGTCTGTTCATCTCTTGCATAAGATCCAAAGAGACCTATTTTTAAAATTCCTATTTGATTCAATTTACTTTTATGTAATTGAATCGTATTTAATATATAAGTTTTGTTAATCATAAATCAAAGATAATCATTTTTTCTCTTCTTTTTTCAAATAACCGGCAACATTAGCTAAAATCACTAAAAGGTAACTTTAGCTACCTTATATGGGCTATATAAGATCATTATTATTTTATGCAATTTAAAAAAGAAAAAAGGGGAAAAAGGGGACAGTCCCCTTTTCTGCACCTTGCCTGATGCGGGTTTTGGTTAAAAAATCTGGAATATTATACTTATGACAAGGACGAACAGAATGATCAGATGAATAATAATATTTATCTGCTCATACCTGTAAAACGAAATAATAGCCGTAGTAAAAAAACCTGCTCCTGATATACCCGGAATAAAATAATAGTAATAATCAAGGTGACAGGAAATAGTATCCATGAAAATAACAGAAATGACACATATAATTCCGGAAAATAATGATAAATACAGGAGGGTTTTATTTGGAGTAATGTCCTTCATCAAGCATCAAACACCCACCATTGCATAATAATTACTTATACACCATAATGTTAATTGTTTCGCAATCCTCCGTAAGCTTACCGTCAACAAGCTTATAAGTTTTAACATGTCCTTCTATCTGTTCTTCGCCAAACTCATCCTGTGTCTTTTCAAGCAGAAAATCAAAAGGATACTGCCTCGTGGGAGTAAAGGACAGCTTCTCATCATTCATTATAAGCTTAATAATGTCCTTATAATTATCCGGCAGGTAAATTTTAACTATACAACCGCTTGCATCTGCTGCACTCGGGTAACTGAAAAAATTTGTGCCTTTTTCAATGAACAACCGGATATGGTTGCCTCTCTGCATAGTGATCTTACACGTAGTCTCACCTGTGCCCTTATAAGCGCCAACCCAGGCATCCCGGGGATCTGCTTCCTGTGAATAAGTTTTTATGG
>Ga0180433_10011041_pt1 | contig 10764 bp, 8 predicted proteins | sample SS_ome_8_FD_132980 | JGI IMG/M metagenome (GOLD analysis project Ga0180433, IMG submission 132980) | Hypersaline lake sediment archaeal communities from the Salton Sea, California, USA - SS_1_D_1 metaG | ecosystem: Environmental > Aquatic > Non-marine Saline and Alkaline > Hypersaline > Sediment...
CCAACTTTCTTTGAGTATCTCAGGGAATACGAAAAGACAGACAGGGTCAATTGGAAAAGGTTAAAAATGATCACCTGCGGCGCCGATACCCTGCACACCACCACGCTTGAAGGCTGGACTAAGAGAACTGGCAGTATTATTACCGAAGGTTATGGGATGACGGAAACCAGTGGAGTTAGTCATGTCAACCCCTTGGGTGGTAGTAAACCCGGCTCTTTTGGGGTTCCTCTACCCAATGTAACCGCAGCGATCATTGACCCTGAAAGCAATCAGTTTCTACCGCTTGGTGAAACCGGAGAAATGATTCTTAACGGACCAAATATCATGCAGGGATACTGGAATCGTGAAGAAGACAACAAAAAAGCTTTTGTCGATGTTGATGGTAAATCTTTCATGAAAACCGGAGATCTGGTTCGCATGGATGAGGAAGGTTACTTTATCTTCTATGATCGTTCAAAAGACCTGATTAAATTCAAAGGGTACTCGGTCTTTGCCCGCGAAATCGAAGAGGTGCTCTACAAACATCCCCAGATTAAAGCCGTTGGCGTCATCGGGGTTCCTGACCCAAAAGTAGGACAGTATATCAAGGCCAATATCGTTCTCAACCCTGAAGCACGCGGCAAGATTTCGGAGGAAGATATCCTCAATTACTGCAAGGAGAACCTGGCACACTACAAGGTCCCCAAGGTAATCGAGTTCCGCGGGGAGCTGCCTAAAACCGATGTTGGCAAAATTTCCCGACGTGAACTGCGCGAAGAGCTTGAAGAGGAGGTTTAAAATTGAAGAACGTCTTTTTCGAAGTGGAAAATGTAACCAAGCGCTTTGGCGGTTTAACGGCCATTGACAATGTCAGCTTCCAGGTCGCCAGGGATGAAATGATTGGTTTGATCGGTCCAAACGGGGCAGGCAAGACAACCTTGGTTCGCCTGATTATGGGCATCTTAAGACCCGACAGTGGAGTCATTCGCCTGCGGGGCAAGAATATCACCCGTATGCGCACCTGGGATATTGTCGAGGAAGGAATTGCCGGAACCTTCCAAAACACCAGACCTTTTCGGCGTTTACCGATCGTAGCTAATGTAATGGTGCCCTGTCTTGGTCCGCGAACATCGAGAAGAGGAGAATGGGTTAAAAGGGTAGAAGCAAGGGCCATGGATGCCCTGGAATTTGCCGGGATATCAGACTTGGCTATGGAACCCGCTTCCCGTCTGTCTCAGGGAGACTTAAAGAGACTGGAAGTAGCAAGGGCAATCGCCACCGAGCCTGAATTGCTAATCCTTGACGAGCCATTCGGTGGATTAACGCCAACTGAAACTGAGCTAATGGCTAAGTCTGTTCGCCGACTGCATAAAGGTGGCCGGTTCGGTCGCCTGCACAGTGAGGGTGCTGCAATGATCATTATCGAGCATAAGCTTCACGAACTAATGAAAATCGTTGACCGGGTTATCGTCATGCATTTCGGCGGAATTATTGCCACCGGTACCCCGGATGAAATTATCAAAAATGATCAAGTAATTGAAGCATATATCGGTAAGGAGGTGGGTTGATTGCTGCTTGAAGTTAAGAACTTAACTGTTGCTTACGATACAGCGATGATCTTAAACGATGTAAGTATTTCCGTGGATCGCGGTGAGCTGGTGAGCCTGGTCGGTCCAAATGGAGCAGGAAAATCCACTTTTATCAGGACTATTACCGGTTTGGTCCGTTGGGAAAGAGACACTTTAAAAGGAACTCGTTATGGAGATATCACCATCGAGGGAACAGTATCTTTTAATGGTGAAAGGGTTGAATCCCTCCCCGCTCACGATATTGTCAAGCGAGGTTTGATTCATTGTCCGGAACGGAGAAGACCGTTTACCGAAATGACCGTTTACGAAAACCTCTTAGCCGGAGCGTACCTGGTTAAAAATAAAACCGAGTTCCACACTAATCTTGAAGCTGTTTATCATATTTTTCCGGTTTTAAAAGAACGCAGCAGCCAGATCTCCGGTACCCTCTCTGGCGGAGAGCAGCAAATGCTGGCTATCGGCCGATCGCTGATGGTAAAACCCCTTCTGCTCTGTATCGATGAGCCCTCTACCGGTCTGGCCCCACAGGTTAAACAGCTGGTTTTTGGTAAAATCAAAGAAATCCAGGCTTTGGGGATGACTATCCTGCTGGTTGAACAGGATGTGAGTATGACCTTCGCCATGGCTGACCGCAATTATATTCTTTCACACGGTAAAATTGTCACCCAGGGCAGCAGTGCCGAACTGCTGAAAGATGAAACCGTGCGGCAATCATATCTAGGCTTGTAGTTTAGCATTAACTGTCATTAAGAGGGTTAATCATCGAGGGAGCGTCTCTAGACGCTCCCTATAATTTAAACTAGCGATCAGAAACCCTAGATCAGGCGGTGAGAAAGTTTTACTTTAACGCATGTCTGAGTAGCAAACCCGACATTCTTTGCGGGTAAAAGCATTGCGCACTTTACAGCGTGGACATTCCCGTTCCAGTTTATCTCGGAAAAAAGTCGTGATACCCTGGGGCATCAAGCGCAAGACCAGCAATACAAGCAGGGCAAAAATCAACATGCGATATTCTGCTGCCGCTCTTAAAAATTCCAGCGCCGGGAAAAGAATAAAAACTCCGGCTACTGCCCCGTAGATCGTCGCCACACCGCCAAAGATAGTCCAGATAATCGCCTGAAATGACATTAATACAGCAAGCATCGAAGGACCGGCTATGCGGAGAAAATGGGTATACAGTCCACCGGCAATACCAGCAAAAAATCCGCTGAGGCAAAAGGCCAGCAGCTTGTATTTAATGGTATTAATCCCTGATGCCCGCACAGCGATTTCATCTTCACGGATGGCATGAAAAATAATACCGATCTTCGAATCGGTAATCTTCCACATAATGAAACAGAGTAGCAGCATCAGACCGACAGCCAGGTAGTATTCGTGCAGACGGATCGAAGCCAGGCGAGTAATGCCGGAGATGCCAAGTTCACCACCGAAAAAACCAGGAAAGACAAAAATAATCCCCATCAGCATAATCGGAAAAGCCAGGGTGGCCAAACCAAGATAAGGTCCTTTCAGTCTCAGGCAGGGAATGCCGACCAGCAATCCCACCAAAACTGCGGCGATACCACCCAGGGGAATTGTAATCAAAGGTGACAGGCCCAAGCGCAGGTTAAGCAAGGCTGTAGTATAGGCGGCTACACCAAAAAACAAGGCATGGCCAAAACTTACCTGACCAACGAATCCGGAAAGGAGATCCCAGCTGGCTGCATAGATTGAAAAGATGGAGGCAATAGTCAGGATTCTTAAAATGTACATATCATTGGTAATCAGTGGCATAATAATCAGCATCAGCACAAAGAGGACAGCAATTACCCGGGTTGGCAAGACAAGAACTTCATTGCGGAGATATCGAAAAGCTATTCTGATCAAGGCCATCGGATTATCGCTCTCCTTCCATGTATATTCCAAATAGGCCTTCGGGACGGATCACTAAAATAATCAACATGATAGCCAGGGCGATGGCTACTTTGAGAAAAGCACCGCCAGGCATCAGGAATACTACCGTCACTTCAATAAAAGCAAGAATCATCGCACCGATGAAACTGCCTTTGATACTGCCCAGGCCACCTAAGATAACAATGGCTAAAACTAAAACCAAGGGATTCAGCCACATATGCGGCTCCAGCGTGTAGAGCGGCGCTACCATTACCCCGGCTACCGATGCCAGGCCAACCGACAAGGCCATCGTAGCAGCGGCAATTTTGGCCACGTTCATACCCATCAGGTTAGCCACTTCCCGGTCCTGGGCAGACGCCCGGATAGCATTGCCTAATCGTGTTTTCATCAGAACCAGCCAGACGGCAACCAAAGCCAGGCTGACCACGCCAAGAGTTAAAAGGTATTGGTAAGAGATGCGAATGCCCATCGGGCTGATGTAACCGGTGACAATGTTAGATACCCCACGGTAATGTCCGCCGAACATAATCAATACCAGCTCCTGAAAAACAAGGGCTATCGCTACTGTAATAATCAGGACCGCGGTCTCATGTTCCCGAATTGGCTCCATAAAAACATAGTAAACAAAAACCCCAATCAGAACCACAATAATGATCGAAAGTGGTATAGCGACCAGGGGATGTAAGGCAAGCGTAGATCCAAAATAAAAAACTGCATATGAGGCCAGCATAAAAAACGCAGTATGGGCCAAGTTAATGATGCGAGCCGCCCCAAAAATCAGGGAAAAACCAATTGCCAGCATAGCATAGACAGCACCGTTCATCAGGCCGTAAACCAAGATATCACTGAGCATGGCAATATCCTCTCGTTTAATCGATGATCAATAGCATAACTGTGAAGGCGCAGATGATGCGTCTCGTAACATAATATTATCAGAAGATTTCTACCAACCTAGTTACTCAACCGGAGGAGCCCCTTATGAGGGGCTCCTCTTCTCCACTAACTTGAATTATTACTTTAAGTTACTGCCTCCACTGCTCCAAGACATGCGGTGGAATCTGGTAGGGGACCATCCCCTCATAGCCAACAACAAGATCAGGAGCATTCTGTGGATCAGGCTTCCATTCAACAGGCCAGACTCCCAGCAGTTCTCCGCCTTGCCATTGAATTCCAACGGCAGTTACATAACCCGGTCCCCAGATAATATCGTGGGTTTCATCAAAAACGAGCCTTCCGGCGGGTCCCGTAAAATCTGTTTTCTCCAACTCCACGATTACAGCATCCGTCTCAACTGAGCCTGCTCTTTCAATTGCTTCCTTCAGGACATAGAGAGCGGTATATGTGTCGGCATTGTAGTTCGGAAGCTGCCCGTAGGTGCTGAGGAATTTGGTGATAAACGGTAGTGTTTTATCGGTAATAGCAGCATTCTGAGCGAAGGTATTCAGAGTATAATCATAGTCTCCGAATCCGTCAGTGGCGTCAAAATATCCTGATTTCTGCGCTTCAACGTTGATCCCGACCGGGCAGGCCGGAATTTCCAATTCGCCCCACTGTTTACCAAATGGGATTCCAACCGGACCGGACATAATCGTATATATAATATGGGCACCGGAGGATTCAATCCCTCTTAATTCCGTGGTAACATCAGACGCAACCGCGGAGGGACGGAAAGTTCCTACAAATTCGAGACCCAGCGTGGGGAAAATCTGTGGTGCCATCTGGACCAGTGCTTCATTCCACTCCAGCGCTTCAGCTAAAATGGCAACTTTCGGTGAAGCAATACCAAGCTCCTCGCGAACAGCCATCGCCACATCGTTTAACATTAATACTGTAACCGTAACCAGATCAGTCGATTTAATTGGTGTTACCCTGAAAAGATATTTCCAAGTTTCATAATCTTGATCAACTCGGCCTTGCAGCAATTCGTTGGTTGCCGCGCCGCAAATCATGAATATTTTTTGGTAATCAACAGCAGCCAGCTCGGTGTAGGGGGTGACTGCTTCGGTGCGGAAACCACCAATCAGGAAATGCGGATCTTCTGATATGATCACATTCTCAACAGCTGAAACCGCGCCCAGAGGATCCATGATTTCATCAGTTTCGACCTGGATTAGGTTGATAGAATAGGCTTCTTCACCCACCATTACTCCGCCTGCTTCGTTAATCTCTTCGGCAGCCATCTGAGCGCCCCACCACATCATTTCACCCTGGATGTTGGTCATCGGTCCGGTAACGGCAATCTTTATTTCTCCGTCAAAAGCGGGTCCCTCATCTTCAGGCGGTGTTACATCCTCTTCCGGCTCGGAAGGAGTGCAGCCGGTCAGGCTGATTACCAGCATCGCAATAATCAGCACTGCAGCAATAAGATATATACTCTTTTTCAATCAACTTACCTCCTCTTCTTAATTAAGTCGATCCTGCCTGTAAAGATTTTCGGACATTTAGGAGTTGAGGCATTACCTCCCAACATGAAGGATGTGGATTGATTTTTCATTATAGCCAGAATTATAACACAACAATAAAAACTTGACAACATTCAAATTCTTCTTATACTGTAAATAATTAGCCTAAAAGCGAATCTAGCCTCTCGACGAGAAGGTTTTCGCCTTAGTTGGTCGAAGATCAGCAGTGCAGGATTGTGCTTGAAAAACAGTTGCCTTCAGCGCAACAAGCCAGGGAGAAAAATGGAGCCTCAAAATAAAGTTGATCGAAAATTGCTCACTACTCCGGAACCGGTAGCTGCGGGCATTGACTTTTACCCGACCGGGAACGAATACGTTTCACTGCCCGAGATCGACAATAATGGAATGATCTACTCTGTCAACTTGTTGCGACTTGACCATCATGGCTTATTTGAATTTAGCGGTAATCATGAGCATCCCCTGCTTACTCCTGTGGTAAAAATCGACGGCAACCCTATTAATCTTCGTGCCCTAAATTTCCGCTGGCATTATAAGCTGGGCTGGCTGCCTGTTTTTTCTTGTGAAGTGGAAAAACAACTTTGTTTGAAAGGAATAATCGCTGCCCCACCGGGCTTTAAAGGTTTCTTCTATCAACTTTCCATTGAAAACAGGTCCGCGCGTCAGGTTTCGATCGAACTCGGCTGGATTGGCTGTTGGGATGCTTTTAGTTTTTGCGTTTTTTCCCGTCGAAAACTTTCCGTAGAAAAGACAATTAAACTAAACAAGTGGACAGACAGCCTGGTTCTCGAAGCTTCATCCGGCTCTCCACTTGCCGCGCTAGCCCTGGCTGATTCATCCGACTCCAAATGGCATCTTGACCCGGAAAAAGGTCAGTTTGAAAAAGGAGAAACGTTTTCCCTACTCCCGGGAGCAGAAAAAGAAACAACTCTCTACGGATCAATTAATCTGGAAGAAGACGGAGCGGCAACGACAAACATCGATCTGCGCCGACATGGGGCAAAATACTTATTAGATCATACGAAAAAGTGGCTCAGCATTCGCTACCTAAAAGTAGCTGAACCAGCTTTTGAAGCGATGATTAATCAAAATCTTTTTTTCTCCTACTTTTATTCAACTGCACGTTCCCTGGAAGACGACCAGCTTGTTTCCCTGACTTCGCGCAGTCCGCGTTACTATGTCAGTGCCGCTTTCTGGGGCCGTGACGCCCTTCTCTGGAGTTTTCCGGCAATTATGCTTGTTGATTCCAACTATGCCCGTAAACTGCTGCTAGCCATTTATAAACGCCATATCAGGCATGCCGGTGAACATGCTCATTATCTAAGTGGAGCAGTTCTTTACCCCGGTTTCGAACTTGATCAACTGGCTGCCTACGTGATAGCCCTGCAGCATTACCTGGATTTTACCGATGAGACCAACCTGATCAAGGAAAAGTTGATCAGGGAAGGGCTGACAGTGATCGCCGATCGGGCTTTGGATAGGTTCGATCCAGAATGCGGTCTCTACAGCTCTTTTCTTGACCCCTCAGACGATCCGGTTGAATATCCCTATTTAACCTTTAGTAATGCCTTATTGCAAACGGCTTTTGTCACGCTGGGCAAACTGCAATCCTTAAATCTGTTTGAACACCGCAGCGATTTTTCCGTGCTGGCCCAGGCACTTGAAAAAGCCATTTACGAACACTGCACAGTTCAGGGGCCTGATGGGCTGATTTTTACCTGGTCCGTTGACGGGAAGGGCAAATTTTCTCTTTATGATAATCCCCCCGGCAGTTTACAACTGCTGGCTTATTACCGCTTTTGCACCGCTAAAAATCGGATATTCTTGAACACGGTTCGTTGGATTCGTTCGACTAACAACCCTTATTACCGATTGGGAGGCAACTTCGAGGAAGCCGGATCAGTGCACTGTATTAATCCCTGGCCTCTTGGTGCAGTAAACGATCTTTGGGCCTGTAACGTCGGAGCACTTGATTTCCTAAAAAGGGTAAAGATGGATAACGGTTTTTTCTGTGAAACTATCGATCCGGAAAGTGGAGAAGTTTCAACCGGGGCTGCCTTCGCCTCGGCGGCAGGATTTCTGGCTTTTTCCTTGTATCATAATCTTACGACAGACAACAGGGGAGGCAATAGCAAATGCAGTCCATAAAAAAATTGCCATTATGGGGGAAAATTGCCTATGGAGCAGGGGCCGGTGGGTTCAGTCTGATCGACAGAATTCTAATTACCTGGCTCTTTTACTACTACATTACCAGTCCACTTGAAGGGGTCGATGCCTTGATCCCACCTTTTGTCTTTGGTTTAATTATGTTTTTTGGCCGGGCAATCGACGCTGTGGCGGATCCCATTATCGCCCGCTGGTCTGATAACTATAGCGGGCGCATGGGCAGACGTATTCCTTTTATGCTTTACAGCGGTGTTGCCTATACAGCTGTATTTGTGCTGCTCTTCTATCCTCCTGTTGCTGAAAAGTCAGCACTAAATGGCTTATACGTTGCGGCTCTGCTTGGTCTTTACTTTATTCTCTTTACTGCTTATGTCTGCCCGTATTTAGCCCTGCTTCCCGAGTTGGCTCGCACAAACCGTGACCGGGTTGATCTGGCCACTTTTAAGGCAATCTTTAGCTTGCTCGGAGTCGGTATAGCCCTAATCGGCGCCGGGATTCTAATCGGCGTACTCGGCTTTCACGGTATGATCTGGGCAATGGCAATTATCGGCTTGATTCTGCTCTATCTACCTTTGGGGATCAACGAACGCCGCTATGCCGAAGCAAAACCGGCCACGTTGGGACTGGTTGAAGCGGTAACCACAACTTTTAAAAATCGAGCTTTTCTGATCTATTTAATTGGCAATGTGACCTTCTGGCTGGGTTTTAATATTGTTACCCTCAATATTCCCCTATACGTTACGGTGTTGCTTAGGGGCACTGAAAATGATACTTCAATCTACTTTGGGCTGGCTTTTGTCGTTGCCCTGCTTTTCTTCCCGGCAGTCAACATTCTTGCGAAGAAACTGGGACTAAAAGTAATGATGATGTTCTCCCTGGTGGCCTTTTTGCTTCTATTACCGATCTATTTCTTTCTCGGTAAACCGCTCTTCGGCCTGAGTCCGGAAATTATCGCATACGGCTTAATGGCTCTGACCGGCTTACCATTGGCCGTAATTTTTATTGTCCCTGATGCCATTGTTGCCGCTGTTTCCGACCTTGAAGATCAATTATCCGGTCAACGAAGGGAAGCAATGTATTTTGGAGCCCAGGGTTTTATCCTGAAATTAGCAATGGGCCTTTCTACGGTCATCACTGGTGGTCTGTTACAGCTATTTGGCAGTTCCATTGCCATGCCGCTGGGTATCCAGTTAACCGGGCCGGTTTCGGCAGTTTTTATCCTCATAGGGGTGATTGTTTTTGCCCGCTACCCGGAAAAAGAGGTAATTGCTTACCAGGCGAAGGAATCCGGATCTTTAGAATAATTTACATGAAAAGGAGCAGATCAGATGACAGAAAACCCGGCTCTTGCACGAGCCTGCCGTTACCTCGAACAGTTTAACCTAAACCTGCAACCACAGGAACACGAAAAAACAACAAAAACTTCAAGTGAAGCCGCAGCAGCGCTTGGGGTGGAAGTCGGTCAAATCGCTAAGACTATTCTCTTTAGGGCCGGTGAACAATTCGGCTTGTTCGTTGCCGCCGGGGATATTACGATTGACAGTAAAAAAGTAAAAGCTCTACTCGGTGGCGGTAAAGTTCGCATCGCCAAACCGGATGAGGTGGAGCAGATCACCGGCTACCGGGTTGGTGGAGTCTGCCCATTCGATATAGACCGGGCAATCCCCATTTTTCTTGACAATTCGATGAAACGCTTTGAAATCGTCTACAGTGCCGCCGGTTCAAGCCACTCTTTCCTGCCAATTACCTTAGAACAACTAAAGCAGGTAACCAAAGGCTCCATTGTCGATATGCAAAAAAAGCCGGAATAGTTTTAGAAGTGAGCAACATGTATAGTCATAACCAGGCTCGATCTCGAGAACTAACGCCGGTAAATCTGCGGGAAGTAACGGTCGTATAAACAGGAATTACTGTCTCGCCAAGAGTGATTACGTCGTAATGCCTGCAACGCCTTAAGATCAAGATCGGCAATAGCCATTCCCTCGCGATCATAGTGATCCACCTCGGCCAAAACCCCATCGCGGTTAGAGGTTAGTTCGAGAGGCGCGAAAATCCCCGCTCTGCCGGTAAAAGTCAACCCGGCAATCCTGCCAACCAGGGCACTCTTAACTCCGAAGAGGAGGCTTTCCTGCACCCTTGGCCAGATACCACGCAGGGCAAGCCAATAATTGTAAGTCTCGAGATTGGCAATCGGCAGTAGGACAATTTCTGCACCCAATTGTTCCAAAACCCTAAAGGTTTCAAAGTAAGTGGCATCCATGCAGACCGGCATGGCCAGACGGCCGGCAGCGGTTTTAAAAACTGCAAAATTTCTACCCGGCTTCAGCTTCCAATCTTTTTCAACCGGCAGCAGATGCACTTTATCCTGGCTTCCCTCCAGTTCACCTTTCGGGTTAAAGAGAAAGGCACGGTTTACAACCGATCCTTTTGTTTCCAGCGTATAACTTCCGGCCATAATAAAAAGACGGTACGCTACAGCCAGGGCGGAAAAAAGGGTTTTGATCAGGGGTAAAACGGCTGGAGTCATCAAGCAAAATATCTCTCGAAGACTAATCCCTTCAACTTGCCCCTCTCCTCTGTGTTGATCTTTGGCGGTTATCCGGGCATCATAATCTTTCTCGAGATCTTCAATACCGGGGAGCATGCCGAACAATAACAGGTTGAGGTATTCCGGGAAGACGACCAACCTTGCTCCTGCTTCATAAGCTTCTTTAACC
>Ga0180433_10011042_pt1 | contig 10763 bp, 8 predicted proteins | sample SS_ome_8_FD_132980 | JGI IMG/M metagenome (GOLD analysis project Ga0180433, IMG submission 132980) | Hypersaline lake sediment archaeal communities from the Salton Sea, California, USA - SS_1_D_1 metaG | ecosystem: Environmental > Aquatic > Non-marine Saline and Alkaline > Hypersaline > Sediment...
GCTCTGGCATCCGATATTCGGGTGATAACCCCCGATGCCCGTTTTTCCGCCGTTTACATCAACATCGGACTTGGGGGCGCGGACATGGCGTGCAGCTATTTCTTGCCTCGCCTCATCGGAGCGGGCAGGGCCTATGAGTTCATGCTCACTGGAAACTTCATGTCCGCAGAGGAAGCAATTTCTCTGGGTCTTGCGAGCAGGATCGCGGATAAAGAGCATCTCCTGGACACAGCCATGGAACTGGCCCGCACCATGAGCGGCAAGAACCCCATGGGCTTGCGATTGACAAAGGAGGCCATCAATATGAATCTGGATGCGGGCGGTCTCGAACAGGCCCTGAACCTGGAGGATCGTAACCAGACCCTGCTTGTTTTGCGAGGGATGCTCGAAAAAGGCGAGAAAACCGGCAGGTATTTCTAAAACCCGCAGGGAGGGAGAAAGCATGACTTACAAGAACATTCTGTATGAGGAGACGGAAAAAATCGGATTGCTGACCTTGAACCGGCCCGAGAAACGAAATGCCCTCTCCCTGGAACTCCTGGAAGAATTTTCATCCTGTCTCACTCAGGCCGCGAGAAAGAAATCCGCAAAGGTAATTATTGTCAAAGGCGCGGGGCCTGCATTTTGTGCAGGACATGACATGAAAGAGATCCTGGACACTCCGCTCAATGATATTCGCCGTCTTTTTCAGACCTGTCTCGACCTTATGCTATTGATCCATTCCATTCCGCAGCCGGTCATTGGTCAGGTGCATGGTATTGCCACCGCCGCGGGCTGTCAACTGGTCGCGGCGTGTGATCTCGTTGTTGCGGCAAAAGATGCCCGGTTCGCCACCCCGGGTGTGAAAATCGGGCTGTTCTGCACCACACCCATGGTGGCGCTTAGCCGTGCCGTGGGCCGGAAAAAGGCATTGGAAATGGTGCTCACCGGTGAATTTATCAGCGCCCAAGAGGCGATGAGCCATGGGCTGATCAACCGTGTGGTCTCAAAGGAATCCCTGAAAACTGAAACTTGGGCGTTGAGCCAAGCAATTGCGCAGTACAGCCTGGTCACCCTGGGCGTGGGCAAGCAAGCGTTTTATCAGCAAATCGAAATGGGTGAAAAGCAGGCCTACCAATACGGCAAAGAGGTGATTTCAGCAAATGCCGTGATGGCCGATGCTGTCGAGGGGATGCGTGCGTTTTTTGAAAAAAGGACGCCGGTCTGGAAAGAGGAGTGATGATTAAGGGTGTATTGTTCGATTTTGACGGGACGCTGACCTCCCCCGGCGCCCTCGACTTTCCGGCGATCAAGCGGGAATTGGGGTGTCCTTTGGATCAACCCATCCTCGAATATCTGGATACGGTGTCACCCGCCCGGAGGGCGAAATTGATGAGGGATTTAGAAAAGATGGAGGAGTTGGCTGCCGAGGCGTCCCGCCCCAATGAGGGGGTTGAAACGCTGATCGCTGCACTGAAGGCGAAAGGACTGGTCATGGGTATCCTTACCCGAAATAGTCTTGGGTCGGTGAAGAAGTCCCTCCAAAAGTTCAATGGCGTGACGATTCGCGATTTCGCCGCCGTTGTCACCCGCGAGGAGTCCCTGCCGAAACCCCATCCGGACGGCGTGCATGCGGCCGCAATGCGGATGGATGTTTCAACACAGCACCTTTTGGTGGTGGGAGATTTTCGATTCGATGTCATTGCCGGGAACAGGGCAGGGGCGAGCACTGTTCTCCTGACCCATGGTGACGTGTCAGGAATGAGACCGGGCGATCCGGAACCGGACTATACGGTGAACAGATTGGCTGAAATCCTTGATATACTCGAATCGCTTAAAACGATACCTACTCCGCCCTGACAAGCAATGTCTGGCCGGGAAAAATAGTGCTCCGCGGCGTCAGGCGATTGAGTGTGAGAAACTGCGAAAGATTCATTCGATGCTTTTGGGCGATCGAGTAGGGGGAATCTCCCTTCGAGACCCTGTATGTGCGCGTTTCCATATCTTCGGAAGCCTCGACCGCCTTGGGGACTTTGAGAACCTGGCCCTTTTGCAAATAGGTGGTTTCCAAGTGATTCAAGGCCTGTATCGTTTGCGTCGTGGTTTCAAATCTACCGGCGATCCTCCAGAGCGAGTCTCCCTTTTGGACCACATATTTGAAATATTCAGGTTTTGTCTTTGCCGCTGACGGCTGGGATGATCCGCTTTGAATGGAAGCGTACCCGGCGCGTGTCGGGATTTTGAGCTTCCAACCCGCTTTGATGTACCGGCTGCTCCGGAGTCCGTTGAGCCTTGTAATCGCAGTCACGCTTGTTCCATAGCGCCGAGCGATAACCGACAAGTTCTCCCCCTTCCGGACCCTGTGTATCACATAGGCGGGAACCGGGGGGTGCCACACCGGGATGGCATCGATTTCGGCGAGCAGTATTTCCTTTTTCCCCATCGGTACTTTCAGGGCATACGGCCTGTCCGGAGTGTAGTTGTACCGCAATTCAGAGTTCAAGTCTCTCAGATCCTTGTAGGAGACTCCCAGATGCTTGGCCACGGTCTCGAGGTGAACCGATTTATGGATGGAAACCGTTTCTCTCTCAATTTCGGGATAGACGGGTGGGAGATTGAATCCGTGGACCTCCGGGTCATTCAGAATGTGTAAAACCGCCAAGAACTTTGGAACATAGAAGGCGGTTTCCCTAGGCAATTTCGTGTAAAGGTCCCAAAAGTTATCAAGATAATTTATCTTTTGGGTTCGGATAGATCTCAATACGCCCCATTCCCCGCAGTTGTAACCGGCAAGCGCTGTGGTCCAATCCCCAAATATTTGATGCAGTTCTTTGAGGTAGGCGATGGCGGCTTTGGTGGATTTTTCCGGATCCATTCTTTCATCGACCCATTGGTCTCGTTTTAAGCCGAATTTGTACCCCGTTGAAGCGATAAACTGCCATAAGCCTAGTGCCCTGGCCCTCGAAAGTGCCCTCAGTTTAAAACCACTTTCGATCAAAGGAAGCCATGAAAGTTCTTCAGGAAGACCGGCCTCTTTCAGAGACTGAACGATGGCCGGACGATATCGGCCTGAACGCTTATAGGCTTCGAGAAAAAAACGCCGGTCTTTCCCTTTGAACAGATTGAGAGCGCTTTCAACATGGGGGTTCATCACCAGTGGAATGGCCTTGTGATTCCCGTTTGCTGCGCTGAATCGGGAGGAGTAGCACTCGATGACGCGCTTCGAAATTGTGAAACGGAGGTCATCGCGCTGTTGCAATATTTCCGGATTTTGCTCCGAGTCGATTTCCAGGATGAGAGAATAGGCCTGATCAAGTGCATCCATGGCATTTTCCATATCCCCGCGCTCCCAATAATCGCTGGAGGCTTGACAGAATTCCAGTGCGGAGTCCAGCAACTGCTGATCGGATTTCTTTGGGAGTTCCGGAGGGACGCCGGGATGGATGGTTTCAGGGGAGGGAGAGTCGAATAACGTTTTCTTGGTTTCCTCCGGTTCAGGAGTCGGCAACGCGGCGATCGCCCTATCCGCATCCACTCCGGGAGGCGGCGGTAAAGCACGTTCCGGAGAGCTTGCCGCCGGGGGTATTGGTTTTGGTTCCTCCGCCGCAACGGTTTCCGGGGGCGGTTCGCTATTCCGGGGCATTTGGGAAAGCTCCGTTACACATCCGGCGAGCGAAAGCGGCATGCAGACAATGAGAAATAGGGCAATGACGGGTCTTTTTTTATGAGGTTTCATTACTTCTCCGAAGGGGTTTAGGGCAAATCGCTACGTCTTGTTACAAAACAACGTGGGGATTCTTACGTGTAAAATCTCTTGAAATTCAAGCAAAGCAGCTTGTTATTATGAAAAATAGGGCGGACGCCCTATTAATAAGCACAAAGTATAATTAAAATGCCGTCATTGGTCAAGGATATATATAACAAAAGCGCTTCGTGAGATCAATTTAAGTTGAGTGAGGTGCCTTCATCTTTTCCACGATGGCGATGAGCTGTTTGTTGGTATTCAGGTGCGGGTGATCGGTGACTTTTTCCATCAGCTCCGCCAGTATTTTGCCCACTTCTTTCCCCGGCTGTATTCCAAGGGTCTCCATGACCGTGTGACCGTTGATCGCCAGGTCTCGCGTCTCCATGGGCGGTGCGTCTTCCATCGCCGTTTTGACTCTTGCTTCGAGCTCACGCAGAAGCTCGATTTCCTGAAGATTCAGCCCGTGGGCAAGCACATCCGCTTTCCGGAACTCTATGAGATTCGGAATGTTTTCAGGGCCGACACGGCGGATCAGGCGTCTCACCGCGCCCTCACTCCATTGGGGTCCATAGCCGATCACATGGTGCCGTATAAGGCTTACCACCGGATCGATCACGCGCCGACTGAATTTCAGTCTATTCATGATATCCGCCGCCAGATCGGCACTTGACGCTTCATGGCCCGGGAAGCGCCACCTGCCGTCGACTTTTTTTCTCACACGGGGTTTGGCAATATCGTGAAATAGAGCCGTAAGCCTGAGGATCGGCGATGCATCCACACGGTCCGTGGTTTCCATGATGTGCTTATAGATGGTGTAACGATGATGATGATTTTGTCGTTTTCGAACGCCCTCCAGGAGTTCCGGAACGGTTTCCTTCAGAAGACCTGTCTTCACCATCAGGTTAAACCCATGAGACGGTTTCGGGCTCATCAGGATTTTCAAGAATTCTTCCCTGATACGTTCCTTTGCCGCCCTCTGAAGCATCGGCGCCATCTCTTTAAGGCACTTCAGCGTTTCTGTTTCAATTTGAAACCCGAGTGTTGTTGCCAGTCTCACGGCTCGTAAGAGGCGAAGGGGATCTTCCCGGAAGCGTGCCGCCGGATCCAGGACCGCTCGAATTCGTTTGCGTTGGATATCCAACAGCCCACCGTGAGGATCGAGGAGCTCATTTTTCTCAGGATCAAAGGCGATGGCGTCAATGGTGAAGTCACGGCGGGACAAATCATCCGCGAGAGACGCCTCCGGGCCTCTAAACGACGTGACCTCAAAAGGCCGACCCGAGCGCATGAGTGTCACAGTGCCGTGTTTGAGGGCGAAGCACCGTTCGTCCTCAAACACGCTTTTGATTTGAGCAGGGGATGCGCCGGTCGCGACGTCCCAATCCGTGACGGGGCGACCGAGACAGGTATTGCGAATTGCGCCGCCGACGATATAGGCTTCATGTCCGTCCGCCTTGAGCCTTTCGATGATGAAAGTGACGACCTCCGGGATGCCGGATACGCGTGCCTCGGCTGATGAGGTACCGCTATGAGGTTGCATAGCTGTGAAGGCCGGCCAGGTAATTGACCCCGAAGTATGTAATCAGGACACAAAAAAAGCCGATGATGGACATCAGTGCAATCGTTTTACCACTCCAGCCTCTGACCATACGCGAATGCAGTACCGCCGCATAAACAAGCCAGGTGATTAAAGACCAGGTCTCTTTCGGATCCCAGCCCCAATACCTCCCCCACGCGTTGGAAGCCCAAACCGACCCGGTGATGATTCCCAGCGTCAACATGAGGAAGCCGATGGCAACCATTTGATAATTCAGATCATCGAGGATCACCGCCCTCGGTATGCGTTTCAGAAAATTGCTGTGACTTGTCTGCGTGTCCAACCGCTTCAAGAAGTACATGATACTAAAGCCGAATGAGAGCCCGAAAGCCGCGTAAGCAAAGAAGCAGGTGATGACGTGGGTGATCAGCCAGTTGCTCTGGAGTGCGGGAATCAAAGGCTGAATACGGCTGGTAATGTTGGGAGAAAACGACGCGTAGGCCATGGCCAGGAATGCCAGCGGCAGGACGAACGCGCCGGCGGTCTTGTTTTTTGTGCGCCATTCAACGATGAGATAGAGAAAAGAAATGGTCCATGCAAAGAATATCAACGATTCATAAAGGTTCGAGAAGGGGGGTTGTCCCATTCCAAGTCGGTACGATTCCACCCACCTGAGAATGACGGCAAAGGAATGGGCGGCCAATGACGACATAGCGACGAAGGTGGCAATTCGCCCAAAAACGGTCCTTCCCATGAACATCAAAAGAAGGTAGAAGAGGAAAGCGCCGAAGTAGCCGAACGTGATGTAGCTAAGGATTATGGTATTTATCATGCCTTTTGCTCCGTTCCGTGGGAGCGTGCCTTGAGGTCGGCGGTCAGTTGCCCAAGCTCCCTTTCGAGGCCCACCGGATTTTTGCTTGTGGTTCCTGCGACACTGATTCTACTTCCCGATCCATCACTGGAAACGCGCACCCAAATCCGTCTGTGAGACATGAAAAAAGTGACAAAGAACCCGCCGATCATGAGAAAGCATCCGATCCAAACAATCGGCACCCCCGGATCTCTGCTCACCTGCAACCCGGTGGCGTAGCCCGTCTCCACGCCGTCCAGGTAAAACCTGTACGGTTCAAAAGCGGCAGGGTTGAACTTCGGAGACCGAAGCATTTCTGGTGGAAGACGCTGCTTCACCGTTTCATAGTCTTTGAATATCCAAAAACGTGTTTCCTTGCCTTGCCCGGGTTGAATCGAAATTAAGGCAGCCGGGGCCGGGCCCATCATCCGCATTTCCGCCACCTGGAAATGTCCTTCGCCACCCGGCAGCTGCACCGGTTTTCCTTGTTCTACGACAAGATTGATTTTCTCGGCATGCCCGGGCTTCGTGGATATTTTCAGGTGAATCCTTTGACCGGGTACGGATTCATAGGTGGACTGGTGAAATGTTAAGCCCTCGAATTCAACCGGATGGTTCACGCGGACACTGGCTGTTTTTACCGCCCGACCGTTCAGCAGGAACGTGAGATCAGACCTGAATTCCTTCGGCGCTCCGCTTTCGTAGAAGTCGACAAAAAATTTATCGCACCGGACTTCAAATCCAAGGTCGAAAGGGATGCGTTTATTTCTTATAAAAGCGGTTGAAACTTTTTCCCCCTCCAGAATCTGGACAAATGCCTCAAACCCGAAAAAAGAACCGACGAGTCCTCCCACCAGGATAATAAGAACACTTAAGTGAACGATATAAACTCCAAAATGTGCATATCGGCCCTTTTCTCCGAAAAAATATGCGCTATCGGCTGCATCGACGCGTGCCACTTTTTTGTAAGTGTCGGCAAGGAAATGAGCGACCCGGCTCGCTCCGACTTTCGTGCTTTCGGATATAAAAAAACTCCGGTCCGAAGACAGGCCTTGAAAGGGCTTGTTCCTGTCCGCGCGAGGCGCGGCACTGAATCGCTTCCAGGTTGCGGGAAATCGATCGAGAGAACAAATGATGAGATTCAGGGCAAGCAACCCCATGAGCAGCCGAAACCAGACTGAATGGTACATATCAAAAAGGTTCAAGAGGCTGAATAGCTGGAAAGTACCGGGGCTGAGCCTCTGGGCGAACTCCACGCTCTCACGCTGCGGCATTTGAGGGATTAATGTTCCCAGAATGGACACAACGGCGAGAATCACCAACAGCACGAAGGTCAGTTTGACCGAACTGAAAAACCTCCAGACCCCCTGCGTGTGCACTTTTGATTGAGTCGTTGTCATAGCAAGTTGATTCAGTGAGAGAAGCGGTCAGTCTTTGCAACCCGGATGTGGGGGCTTCCAATCAAAAACCCGCTTCAGGAACCCTACCATCTATCAAAAAATTTGACCACTGTCGTCGTATTATGTAATAAGTCGGTAAATTTCATTTGCATCAGAGAATGCCAATGCCTCGCGCGGATAGAAAATCTCGCTGAAGATGGTGCCCTTGCAGTCCTGCAAACACATGCTTCATCCGCACCATCTCATGTGCATGTTGGGCAAGATGGGAGAAATTAATGCTGGATCTTAAATTTGCAAGAACGAACCTAGGTGCCGTCCGGGAAATGATCAAACACAGGGGCTATGACCTGGACCTGTCTCAATTCGAGATATGGGATCAGGCACGAAGAGAAAGGCTCACGGTCCTGGAGGAACTTCGTCACCGTCGCAACACGGTGAGCGAAGAGATTGCCGTCATGAAAAAGAGAGGGGCGGATGCATCTGCGGTAATCCTGGAAATGAAGCGTGTTTCATCGGACATTAAGGACAAAGAAAAGGATCTTTCACAGCTTGTGACGCAATTGAACGACCTGCTCATGGTGATACCCAACATGCCCCATGAATCGGTTGTCGTCGGCGAAAATGAGAGGGATAACCCCGTCATCCGGGAGTGGGGAGTCATCCCCAAAATGGGTTTTGAACCACGCTCTCACTGGGAGATCGGAGAGGGTCTGGGCATCCTCGATTTCGCCCGGGCCGCCAAACTTGCCGGGGCCAGATTTGCGCTTTACCGGGGACTTGGAGCGAAACTTGAGAGGGCGCTGATTAACTTCATGCTGGATATCCATACGAACGAACATGGCTATACCGAGGTTCTGCCGCCTTTCATGGTGAATTCCGCGTCCATGACGGGCACGGGCCAGTTACCCAAGTTCAAGGCGGATCTCTTTAAGATCGAAGATTGGGACTATTATTTGATTCCCACGGCGGAAGTGCCCGTTACGAACATCCACCGGGATGAGATCCTGCCTGAGATGGATCTGCCGATTTATTATGTCGCCTACACGCCCTGTTTTCGCTCAGAAGCGGGATCGTACGGAAAAGACACCCGCGGCCTCATTCGTCAGCACCAGTTCAACAAGGTGGAGCTCGTGAAATTCACAACACCGGAGACGTCCTACGAAGAACTGGAGAAGCTCACGAATGACGCCGAAGAAATCCTGAAGCGCCTGAAGCTCCCGTATCGGGTTGTTTCCCTCTGTACCGGGGATTTGGGTTTTTCCGCGGCAAAAACATACGATTTGGAAGTGTGGCTTCCGGGTCAGAGCCTCTACAGAGAGATTTCGTCCTGCAGCAACTTCGATGATTTTCAGGCCAGGCGCGCGGGCATACGGTTCAAAAGGAATGGAAACAGCGGGACGGATCTGGTAAACACCTTGAATGGATCCGGACTCGCTGTGGGCAGGACCCTGGTGGCCATTCTCGAAAATTATCAGCATGCAGACGGCAGCGTATCTATCCCGGATGCCCTCAAAGACTACATGGCAGGCATCGATGTGATTCGGCCATTCTGAAAATGAAAACATTACGACACAACAATTCCGGGTGGCGCACCTATCAGAAGCAGCTGAAGCGCGAGGCCCGAAGAAAATACGTTCTGAAAAATCTCCCGGCCTGGGCCCTCTACGCAGGGGGGATATCCCTGGGATTGGTTTTGATGCTTTCCCTGACGGCCTGGATTGCAGGACATTTCAGCCAGGCCGGTTTTTCTCCTTCCGATCTGGAAACAAGAACCAACATCGTTTTTGATGAAACGCCCACACCGGATCCAAAGAAGTTGCTGGAGGAACTGCGTTTTGCGACCGTCCCGGTAAAAGCGCATTTTATGTTGGAAAGGGGAGACGCCCGCCTGTTTATTGATTCATCCCTCGATTCGGAGCTTCAGTCTTACATTCTTCGCCTCCTCCGACGTTCCAAGACGTTACAAGCCGCCGTCGTCGTCCTGCAACCCGAAGACGGCCGCGTCGTTGCCATGGCGAATTATCAGGAGGAGGGAGACGTCGAAAACCTGTGCATTAAAGCGGGTTTCCCGGCTGCAAGCATTTTCAAGATCGTTTCTGCGGCCGCTGCTTTGGAATCCGCGGGATTTTCACCCGAGAAACCTGTTTTTTTTCAGGGGCGGAGATATACCCTTTACAAACAGCAGTTGAAACAGATCGTCAACAAATACACGAACGAAACAAGTTTTGAAAAAGCCTTCGCGTTATCCATAAATCCGGTGTTCGGGAAACTGGGGATATATGAACTGGGTCAAGAATTGATGGCGGAATACGCTGATAGATTCCTCTTCAATCAGGATATTCCCTTTGATTTTCCCGTTGCGAAAAGCATCATTGAAATTCCAAACGAGGGTTTCGGTCTGGCTGAAATTGCATCCGGCTTCAACAAGAAAACCGTGATATCTCCGCTGCACGCCGCCATGTTGGCGTCGGTTGTGGCGAACAACGGTATCATGATGGCGCCGTGGCTTATTGAGCGGATTTCAAACGAAACCGGGGAGTTTTTGTATGAGCGGCGGCCGACCCGGCTGACCTCCCCGGTGACCCCTGAGACAGCGGAAGCGTTGAAGGTTCTTATGCGGGCTACAATCGTGCATGGAACCTGCCGGAAGACGTTTCGATCGCTTCGCGGCAAAAAGGCATTGAAGCATGTGGAATTTGGTGCCAAAACCGGTACGATCAATGATATAACAGGTCAGGTTAAATTTGATTGGTTCGCAGGATATGCGCTTCCCCAAAATGGACTAAAAGCAATAAGTGTCGCCGTGTTGGGCGTTCATGGAGAGAAATTGGGCTTAAGATCGAGCCAGCTTGGCCGATACATTATACAGCATTACCTTAAGTCTTGAGTGATACGACATTTGATGAATTCATTAACAGTGGCCGATGAATAACCGGCCGGGGTGTAGGAGCGAAAAATGTGCGGCATTGTGTGCTACGTGGGAAAGAAGCAGGCCAGACCCATCCTCTTGGAAGGGTTGAAGCAGCTTGAATATCGGGGTTACGACTCCGCCGGCATTGCCATACAGCATCGGGGTGCAGTCCAGTGTCACCGTGCTGTGGGGAAAATCGCCGAGCTGGAAGGAAAACTCAATGGGATGCGCATCCCGGGCACCGTGGGCATCGCCCACACCCGATGGGCCACCCATGGAGAACCGACAGAGAGAAACGCCCATCCGCATCGGGATTGGAATGAAAACGTGTTCTTGATCCA
>Ga0180433_10011043_pt1 | contig 10762 bp, 13 predicted proteins | sample SS_ome_8_FD_132980 | JGI IMG/M metagenome (GOLD analysis project Ga0180433, IMG submission 132980) | Hypersaline lake sediment archaeal communities from the Salton Sea, California, USA - SS_1_D_1 metaG | ecosystem: Environmental > Aquatic > Non-marine Saline and Alkaline > Hypersaline >...
AATACGGTTATCGAGTCATGTTTGCAGTATTGCACTTTCGATCAACGAATTTCCCTGGTACCTATCAGTGCGCTGCTGCATAATTCTCGCACATGACGCAAATCTTGTAGAGCAATTCTATAGTATGATATGTACATCAAATAGAATGAAAGGACAAACAAATGCCCACGTGCTCACAGCGGAGGTTCTGATGTCGGTAAAATATGCCAGCCTGGTATCAGAGCAATTTATGACAGTTCTCGTTGGATCCGCCTGGTGGGCGTATGTGGCTCGGATAGCGGGTCTCTATGCGTTGGCCTGGCTCATCCATCGGCTGATTCGGTGTGTGAAAGACAGCGTCTTGCGGGCAGGTTGCCTGGTGCAGCACGGACGCAAGCTGCGCCCAGAGCGCCAGGCGACGCTGTATAGCCTCGTCGCCAGCGCCATCAGCCTCCTCGTCTTCGCGGCGGCCACGTTGGTCAGCCTGGGGCAATTTGTGCGCGTCGATACCTTGATCTGGATCGTGGGCCTCTTCAGCGCTGCTTTTGGTCTCGGCGCTCGCCCTCTCATCAGCGACGTGATCGCGGGGATCAATTTCATTTTCGAAGACTCCTTCGCGGTGGGTGAAAAAGTCGAGATATTGGGCACGGCGGGCGTCGTCGAAAAAGTGAACCTGCGCACAACGTGCATGCGCTCGACGACCGGCGAGCTGTACGTCGTGCCCAACGGCGAGGTGCGGGTGGTGCGCAACTTTAGCCGGGGCAGCTTTTCCAGGGCCGACGTCAAGGTCAAGATCCCCGTGGTCGACCTGAACCGTGCCCTGCCGCTCCTGGAGGAACTGGGCAAGGAGGCGGTCGGTCTGCTGCCGAATCTGCTGGAGCCCTGGCAGGTGGTCAGTGCGTCGGGCGAGATCGGCCAGCAGACGGAGCTGATGCTCCTGGCAAAATCGCGCTTTGGCAAGGCGGCAGAGATGCGCCCGCGCTTGCTGACGCTGGTCCACGAGCGCCTGGCAGAGGCCCACATCGTGCTGGCGGATTGAAAACTGCGACATTTGACATAGTTCCAGCGCCTCCAACTCGTCTTTTTGTCCGAGTCCAAGTCTGTCTTCTGACCGATGTACTTTTGACAAAAAAGTGGTATCATGAATATTGCCCCTTGAGCGCAATGCCTGTCGTCACAATACTGACGACGGAATAGAAAAGTGGAGACAGTGCCCATAGACAGGCATTGTAGATTGATCCTGTAGCATAAAACTCAAATAGGAGGAAAAAGAGAATCAAAGCATGAAGGAAAGAGAGTGCAATCAAGGAGAGATCGAGCAGCCTCCTGGTCAATGGAGGCCATCCTACCCTTGGGAAGATGTGCCGCTTGCACAGTGGAACGACTGGCGCTGGCAGCTTTCCCATCGCCTGAACACGGTCGAGGATTTCGACCAGTTTCTTCACCTCACCCCCGAAGAGTTATGGGGCCTTTCTGCCCCCAACCGTCTTTGTGTCGACGTCACCCCGTATTTTGCCAGCCTGATGGACCCCGATGATCCCGCCTGCCCCATTCGGCGACAGGTCATCCCCACCGATCAGGAACTCGCGCCTTTCGACGCCGAAATGGCCGACTCGTTGGCCGAGGATGCCCACTCCCCGGTCCCTGGGTTGGTGCACCGCTACCCCGACCGGGTGCTGATGCTGGTGACCACCCACTGCGCCAGCTACTGTCGTTTTTGCACCCGCAGCCGGATCGTGGGAGACCCCCATGCCCAGTTCGGCTCCGCCGCCTACGAGCGGCAGTTGGCCTACATCGCCGCCACGCCCCAGGTCCGCGACGTACTGATCTCTGGCGGCGACCCGCTGATCATGTCCCAGAAGGTTCTGGAGAAATTGCTCAAGCGGTTGCGGGCCATCCCGCACGTGGAGGTGATCCGTATCGGCACGCGCGCGCCGGTCTTTTTGCCCCAGCGCGTCACCGATGACCTGGTAGCGATGCTGCGCCAGTATCACCCGCTGTGGATGAATATCCACTTCAACCATCCGAAGGAGATCACGCCGGAGGTCGAGATCGCCCTGGCGCGCCTGGCCGACGCCGGAATCCCGCTGGGCAGCCAGACAGTTCTCCTGGCCGGGATCAATGATTGTCCCCACGTCATGATGACGCTAGTGCAAAAGCTGGTCAGGAACCGCGTGCGCCCCTACTACATCTACCAGTGCGACTTGGTGCACGGCGCGGGGCACTTTCGGACGCCGGTGGCGAAGGGGATCGAGATCATGGAGGCGCTGCGCGGCCACACGTCGGGCTTTGCCATCCCCACCTACGTGATCGACGCGCCCGAGGGTGGCGGCAAGGTTCCCGTCCTGCCCAACTATCTGCTCAGTATGTCCGACAGCCGGGTGGTCGTGCGCAACTACGAGGGACTCGTCACAACCTACGCCCAGCCGACGGCCTACCAGCCCCACGACCCGGCCACGTGCGCCTACTGCCAGGCCCACCGGGATGAAGCGGGCCAGGAAGGGATCGCCGGGCTGCTGGCGGGTCAGATTTCCACCATCGCTCCAGAAGGATGGCGCACTATGCATCAACGAGGCGCTGTCTCGCCGCACCTTTCGCCCCAAGTGAGTCTGGGGGTAGACAAGAGCGACGGTACGAATGGCAAGAGCCGGTCGGCGCTTCCGAGCGAACTCGTCGTCGCGTGGCCCAGGCTAGAGCCTGCGCGCGACCTTCATTCGCACAGATCCTGATCCAAGGAGGAGGAAATGGTTACTGGGTTACACGTAGCACTAATCTACAACCTGAAGTATCACGTCCAGATCGAGCTTGGCGCGCCCACCGACGCCCTGGCCGAGTACGACTCGACTGACACCGTGCAGGCCCTCGAGGAAGCGCTCCTGGCGGGAGGGCATCGGGTCACCCACCTGGAGGCGGACGAGACGCTGCTCGACACCGTGCGCCAGACCGCGCCCGACATCTGCTTCAACATCGCCGAAGGGCTGCGGGGAGACTCGCGCGAATCGCAGGTGCCGGCGCTGCTGGAGATGTTGGGCATCCCCTACACCGGCTCCAGGGTGCTGGCCCACGCCATCTCGCTGGACAAGGCCGCGACCAAGCGCATCTGGCGCGACGCGGGCCTGCCCACGGCGCCCTTCCAGGTGTTTCATCGGGGAGACGAGCCGTTGGATCGAAAACTGACGTTTCCCCTCTTTGTGAAGCCGGTGCACGAAGGGACGGGGATGGGCATCAACGGCGACTCGATCGTTCGCGACGAGGCAGCCCTGCGGCGGCAAGCGGGGTGGGTGATTCAGACCTATCGCCAGCCCGCGCTGGTGGAAGGCTACCTGCCGGGGCGAGAGTTCACCGTGGGCATCATCGGCAACGCCCTGGCCCTGGGAGAAGAACGGTGGAGCGGCCTCGCGACCAGTTCGGCCCAGCTTGTGTACAATGCGCGGGGCTTTCACCTCTTCCCTGTGCTCGAGATCGACGCCAACGTTGGCGCGGGTGAGGGGCTGTACAACGCTGCCTCCAAGTTCTACGATCCCGGCGAGGAGGGAGCGCCGCTCTACCTATGCCCGGCGGACATCCCCGAATCCCTGGCGACTGAGATGAAGCAGTTGGCCGTGGAAGCCTTCGAGGCCATCGGCGCGCTCGACCTGGGCCGTGTTGACTTTCGGATGGGGGGCGATGGTCGGCCCTATCTGCTGGAGATCAACACCCTGCCCGGCCTGAACCCTATCCTGAGCGACATCTGCATCATGGCGAGCGCCGAGGGGATGCCCTACGCCGACCTGATCAGCGAAATCCTGTACCTGGCTGTGGATCGCTACGCCTGGGAGAGTAACGGGCGAGACCGTGCCCTCCAGAGCTTGCCGCGCTATGGTTGGGTGACCCAGCCGGTGGGGGTGATGTGATGGAAGCTCGGCGAGAACATCCCGGAGTCGTCGTGTTGTACAACCTCACAGAGAACCTGATCAAGGGCGAGTCTCGGGACCTGCTGGCGGACCAGGGCGTCATCAACTGCGCGCAGGCCATCGCCGACGCGCTGGAGGGAGCGGGGTATCGGGTGGCGCAGGCGCCGGTTCACGACGACGTGGAATCGATCCTGGCTCCCTATCCGCCTTCTGAATGGATGATCTTTAACCTGGGCGAAGGGATGCAGGGGCGACTGTTCGAAGAGGCGCGCATCGCCTGGGCGCTGGAGGCGATGGGCTACCAATTCACCGGCTCCCGGGGCGACGCCATCGCCCGCTCGGTCCACAAGGCGCAGGCCAAGGCGCTCCTGGCGGCTCACGGTGTGAGTACCCCGCCCTGGCGGTTGTTCCGTCACCCCGACGAGGTGGATGGGTCGGCGGCCGAGATGCTCTTCCCGCTCATCGTCAAGCCGGTGGCCGAGGACGCCAGCATCGGCGTCGGGCCAGAGGCGGTGGTGCACACCGTCCGGGCGCTGTGCGACCGCGTGGCCTACGTGGTCGAATGCTACTGCCAGTCGGCCCTGGCCGAGACGTTCGTGGACGGTCGAGAGTTCAACGTCGCCTTGTGGGGAGATCCCCCGCAGAACTTGCCGCTGGCAGAGATCGATTTCAGCGCTTTTGAAGACCCCTACGACCGCATTGTGTCCTTCGCGGCCAAGTGGGAGAAGGACTCGTTCGAGTACCACCACACCCCACCCCTCTGCCCGACGCAGGTCGACGTCCGTCTGGGCGGTCGCATCGCGGACGCCGCCCGTTGCGCCTGGAAGGCCATCGGCTGCCGGGGATACGCGAGGGTGGATATGCGCGTGAGCGATGGCTTGCCCTACGTCGTGGAAGTGAACTGTAACCCCGATCTCTCCCCCGACGCCGGGTTCTACAACGCGGCGCGGGCGGCGGGTTACAGTTATGCGGACATGGCGATGCATATATTGGACATTGCGAGGGTGTATTCCTATGACTACCATCGAACCAGCCTCGACCGACGACGGGCTGTCAATAGTAGAGATCACGTCCGCGGCCGGTGTTTTCAGCCCTACAGAGCTGAGTTGCGTCGAGGAACTGTGGTCCGTGTATCAGGATAAAGGCGAGGCCAGCGGCTACACGTTTCTGGTCTATCGCGACGAATACGGGTGAACACAAGGGTACGCCTGCTTCGGCTCGCACCCCTTGACGCAGGGCACTTACGATCTCTACTGGATCGCCGTGCATCCGGCAGCGCGGGGGCTTGGCATCGGGCGCACCCTGTTGACCCACGTGGAGGCTGAGGTGCAGGCCAGGGGCGGACGCTTGCTGCTGATCGAAACGTCCGATACCCCGGCCTACACGTCTGCCCGCCGACTCTACGAATCCAGCGGCTATCGCCGTGAGGCCGTCGTTCACGATTTCTACGCGCCCGGCGATAGCCTGCTGATTTTTGCCAAGGAACTGGGCCCGTTCCAGTTCCCGCGGGAAATTCTCAGAGAGGCGCAGCCGTCGCCGGCGATCGCCTGGGCAACGAACTAAGAGATTGTTGTTTTGCTCTCTCCGCGCTCACCCGGACGAGGACTATCTCTACTACTGGGGTGACGTCGACGAGCGCGAAGAGGGTCCAGGCGAGGGAACCAACTGGAACTGACCCCTGCCCCAGGGCGCGGACGACGCGGGCTATCTCGACATCCTGGACGCCGCCCCCGCGCTATCTCGTCGTGTCGGTGCATGATGCGTAGCCAACTTCTGTTGATCGTGTTTATCGTAATTATCCTGGCGGTCGCAATGTCTTTGGGAAATACCTTGGCGGCGACCGGCCTGTCTGCGGCGAGCGCTTCGACGGCAACCGGAATATCTGCGCCAAATGGTTCGGCGACGCCAATGCGTCTCTGCCCACAAAGTACGCAGTGGTCAAGGGGGATAGGTTGTTCAAGATCGGCCGACTTTGCAATGTCAATCCCTGGGCTATCGCCGCGGCGAACCACATCGGCAATGTAAACTATATCCAGATGGGTCAGAAGTTGTTCATCCCGTGCCGCTAGACGCGGATCATCATAGACGTACCGTACAACCTTCACCACTATCAAACCCTGGCCTTTGAGAGGTAAATCGGAGGCAGTGAGCAGGTCGCCCAATTGACACTTTGGGTTCAATACCACCTCCGTCATTTGTCGTAGATGCTCTCAGTCATCTGACGCAGCCAAGACCATCGTTGGGGTGGTCTTTTTGTTTGAGGGGGAATCTATCTTCTGACCGATGCGCGCCGTACTGCGGAATGGTATGATCACGCTAACTGTGAGCAATTAAAAATCAGGGGAGGAAAGATGAAAGAGAATTCTGCATCCGCGTTGATCGTAGCCAAGCCAGGGCCTTTGCGGGACGGCCTCCACGCCTTGATGACGACGATGTCTCAAATCGGGAACACGTACAACGCAGACGACGTCCCTTCAGCACTGAACATGACTGCCGAGGATTGCCCGGTTCTGGTATTGATGGATGCCGGTCCGAACGGCAGCGACGCCCGGATGGCAGTGTGGCAGATCAAAGCGAGATGTCCTCAGACTCGGTGCGTTTTCCTGGCCAACGATGTGCAACAACGCCGGGAGGCCGAGGCCGCCGGCGCCGACGCCGCGTTGCTCAAGGGCATTTCGACAGAAAAACTCGTCGCGACAATCGTGGGATTGTTACCGCGCCCGATCGTGTAAAGGAGAACACAAAGATGTTGTTGAACTCATTGCAGACTCCCAGAATCCCGGTCATTTCGATGAGATGGTTGACAGTTTTTGGCCATCCGATGAGCCATGGTTGCGTCAACCTGCCCACGACGGAGGCGGAGTGGTTGTTCAACTGGATGGATGTGGGGACATTGGTCAACATTCATAGCTAGCAGAGATTGACCGCGGCGTGTTGATTGACTGTTGAACTGCAATGATGTAAAATATTTCTCCAGTTGACGACCCAAAAGTGGTACGCAGGTTACGACGTGCCTCGGCTTATCAACCGGCTTGGGTGCGCATTCCACGACGAATTTGATTCGCTTTTTCTGTGTGTGTCTGCATCCTACCCACAGGAGGTAACATGGTTCACCTGATCATTGACACGGATCCTGGACTGTAGCCGGTAATGTCTCGCTGGAGCGGACGACGGCCAATGCCTGCACCATATTGGATATACTCGAACAGAGTGTACCTGTTTATGCCGGGTGCGACAGGTCCATAGTAGGAGACGCGATTGACGCGGGCTACTTTCACGGCCAGGACGGCCTGGGCAACAGCGGTTATCCTCCCTCGCCGCGCCAGGTAGCTGACGAGCATGCCGTTCACGCCCTGATACGGTTGGCGAGCGAATCGCCGGGTGAACTGACACTGGCAGCGATTGGCCCGCTGACCAACGTGGCGTTGGTAGTCCGGCTCGACCCGACGTTGCCTCAGAAGTACAGGCGGTTGGTTGTGATGGGAGGCTCGATTCGTGGCACGGGCAATATCACCACTGCCGCTGAATTCAACATTTACGCCGACCCCGAAGCGGCCGCTATCGTATTCGACGCCTGGCCGGGGTTAACGCTTGTTTCGTGGGAGGACGACCCTGGACCACGGGCTTGCAGCTGAACATGTCGAGGCATTGCTGGTGGTTGAATCACCTCGGTCCGAGTTCTTCCGGCGCATCACGCAGCATTCCATCGCGGTCCTCGAACAAATCCTGGGGCGCAAGACGTTGATGGAACCTGACTTGCTGGCGGTGGCTGTGGCGCTGGAGCCGGACATTGTGCGCCAGTCCGAGACACACTATGTTCGCGTGGAGCTGGCCGGGGCGTACACCCGCGGTCACACCACGGTAGACTGGTTTGATCGCACGAGACAGGAACCGAACGTCGAGCTGGTGTTGGAACTGGACACCGAGCGATTGTGGGAACTGCTGTATGCTGCCATAAAGTAGACAGGAAAGAAATGCTAAACGAGAGGAGAGCGAATACACGCCCAAGAGTCACCGTGGTGGGCAGCTACAACACGGATCTCGTTGTGAGAACGCCGCGCATGCCAATCAAGGGCGAGACGATCGTCGTCGGACCGTTTTTCACCGGCCCAGGAGGTAAGGGGGCGAACCAGGCGGTGGCTGCCGCTCGACTTGGGGCCAACGTAACGATGGTGGTCAAGCTCGGCATCGACAGCTTTGGCGATCAGGCAGAAGCGAACCTCGTCCGGGAAGGCATCCGTCCTGACTTTATCCTGCGCACAGAGGAGACGCATACCGGCGCGGCCCTGATCTTTGTAGATGAAGATGGCGAGAATATGATCGTCGTGGCTGCCGGAGCGAACGAGCTTTTGACGCCGGGGAACATAGACCAGGCTCGCGACGCTATTGCGGGGGCGGATGTATGATTGGTAGAATTGGAATCGCCGAGAGACCGTGGAAATGAGCGTCTGAAAGATTTCTCTCTGCCCAGCTAACTGCAATCAGTTGGTCCGTGTTTGTTGCGATCTCGATCTCTTGCTCGGCGGATTTGAGGGCGTTTTGCCATCTTCTCGTCAAGACCGAGGCCTCAGTTAGGTACTCGTGCCCGATGGCAATGCTTGGTGGGTAGTTATTTTGCTCGCCAAAGGCGATAGAATGCCGCGCCCATTCCATACTTTGGTCAAATTCCGCGAGTTGCTGGTGCGCGCCTGCCAGATAAATGCAGATGTAATGCCAGAGGCGCGGGTCATCCAACGGCTCGGCAATTTGCCTAGCTCGATCCAGATAGGTCAGCGCCTGTCGGTGCTGGCCGAGGTTGTGATAGAATCGTCCCAGAGAGGCGGTTGCCAACGCCAGTTCACTTCCCTGCGTATCTGAATTCAACTCATCGATCGCATCCTCTAGCAACTCCAGGCCCTGTTCGTTCGCGTCATAGGCGTGACGCATTCCGATTTTGGACTTGATAGAGGCGCGCTTTTCAGCGTCTGGCGCCAGGCTCAGGGCGCATTCGTAGGCCTCGATCGACTGAGCAATGTCGCGAAAGCCTTGAATGTCTTCCATCACTAAATCTGCCAGGATGCCCCTCAGCTTGCTGGGGGTAGCCGCCCCAATGAGATCCGGCCCGCCGACGATGTCCCGCAGCTTGCTGCGGGGTGGTTTACTCAAGACTGGTGTAGAGCAGGACAAGAGGGGTTCACATGGTGCCTGAAATCATGGTACAATGATACACTACGAATAGAAATTATTCAAGCGGGACCGATAGCCGCTTTGGAGGTCAATTTGAGTGGAAATTGAACGTAAACCCGCGATCAATTGTATATGTAAAGAAATCAACATCAGGAGGGAAACGATGTCTCCGAATTACCGGTTTCAGAGAGTGAACAAATCCTTTTTCATCTTTTGTCTGATGGTTATATGGTCGATCGGAATAGTCTTCAGCCTGGTCTCAGTCCGAGAGGTTCGCGCAGATACCTACACTGTGTGTGCTGCTGGCTGCGATTTCGCGACTATCCAGGCCGCCATAGATGATGCCAATGTCGGCGCGGGCGACGTCATCAACGTCACTGATGTCATTCATACCGAGATGGGCATCGTCGTAAACAAGGGCGTCACCATCCAGGGCCTGGGGGCTTTTAGCACCACCGTGCAGGCCCACGCCACAGCCGGGAGAGCCGACGACCGGGTGTTCTTTATTACGAATGGCGTCAGTGCGACCATCAAGGGGATGACGATCCGGCACGGCAACCCCACCTCGACGCCGGAATCCGGCGGCGGCATCCGAAACGAGGGTGGGTTGACACTCGAAAATAGTGTCATCAGGGACAACAGCGGCAGCGCTGGCGGGGGCATCTTTAACGATGGCACACTGACGCTGATCAATTGTGCCGTCAGCGGTAACGAGGCCAGGGGCGGCGCTGATTCCTACATGGAGTGCAGTACTGGTGGCGGCATCAAGAATATGATGGGTGTGCTGACACTCATCAACAGCACCGTCAACGGCAACACTGCCGGGAAGAAAGGTGGCGGTTTTCACGTTGCCTGCCACGGCACATTAGTGCTCATCAACAGTACCGTCAGCGGGAACCGCGCCGAAGGCGACGGCGGCGGCATCTACTTGAATGGTGTGGGCGAGTTCGACCATGGCACCATTAGCGGCAACGAAGCCCACAATGGCGGCGGTATCTACGTGAGTGGATCGCCGGAGCGGGGAGTTACATACGGTCTGCTCAATTTTGCCAATACCATCGTCGCAAATAACGCTTCTCGGATGGAAAAATATGGCGTTGCCGATTGTTTTATCGGTGATTATGGTTCGATTGGTGCAAATCGTAACAATCTCGTGGAAGACAATAATTGCAACCCAGATTACTCCGGTGAGCCTCGCCTGGCCGATCTGGCCGACAACGGCGGCGACACTCAGACTCACGCGTTGCTTCCTGGCAGCCCGGCAATTGACGCGATCTCTGCGGACGAGTGCGCTGTCGAGACGGACCAGCGGGGCGTGTCCCGACCTCAGGCGGCAGGGTGCGACATTGGCGCGTATGAGTGGCAACCGGCCAAGAACGGCAGCCTGGACTCGACAAAGTGTACAGGTTCGTTGGTGGTATTTTTGATTCTGCTTGTCGTCGGGTTGGTAATCGCTTGGCGTCGACAGCACTCGTCTGAGAGTCAGGGCTGGGCGAACTAATATGGTCAGGGGTTACGCAGTTCGCCGGCTGAGTAGGGGTGAAACGACGTATCGAAGCCAAGAACGGGTCTTGCAAGCACCACTCGCCCTGGTTTCGATACGCTGGCGCTACTCAACCGGCGGGCTTGCTATTGACTGCGGTAACTCCTGATGGTGTGAATCCCTCGAAATATCCCCTTGGGACGCCCGTTCAGTAAAAATATTGGACACCTGTCCAATAAGA